>Ga0247837_1002689_pt1 | contig 32896 bp, 21 predicted proteins | sample LaCtaG_2_FD_187115 | JGI IMG/M metagenome (GOLD analysis project Ga0247837, IMG submission 187115) | Freshwater microbial communities from meromictic Lake La Cruz, Castile-La Mancha, Spain - LaCruzMarch2015_14.5m | ecosystem: Environmental > Aquatic > Freshwater > Lake | place: Spain: Castile-La...
GTAATTTAGTGCATGATTCGCTCCATCATATTTCTTGCGTGAATAGTAACAAAGCCGTCATGTAAAAATGCAATTATGCACCAGAATAGCCAAAACAGGGCTTTTCCTATGACTACTTTATCTATCCTATGCAAACTCCAAAATCAAACTTACTTCCTAACCTCTCCCCTAATCCTTCTCGCCAGCTGCAAGTCCTTGACCATGACAGTGACCCGTCTACAGTGTCCAGCGCACAGATTAGAGTCCTCGAACAGTCCGACTAAGTAAGCCTCAGTAGCCTCTTGCAGGGCCAGAAGGGCGGAGGCAGCAAAGCGCAGGCCAGAGCGCAGCTCTCCGGCTACTCCCTGCACAAGGCGCTGGAAAGGCCGTTTTTGGATTAGAAGGTGGGTTGAGGCCTGGTACTGGCGGATTTCTCGAAGAGCGAGTGACCCTGGTCGGAAGTGAGCCACTGGACGAATGCTCTTCTTAGCCACCTGCGTTTTGCCTTTCCACTCAGCTGCTACTCTGACTCAGTCTACGCAACTGCATTAACGCCCGGTCTACACGTATGCGAACAAACAGACCATTGCAGAGTAAGCATACCTATGTGCACAAGCCAGTATCTGTGATGTGTTTGACATTGCTATTGGCTGTATGGAATAGTCTGTTATGTGTATGTATTGTACAGTTCAAGTTGAGTAATGAGCATTTAGCCTGTTTATCGATATGGAGCAATTCAGTGTATTCTGACTTACTTCTCCTTGGTTCCTTGCGAATTCCCCCTGGAAAGTCCTCAAAGCCATCATTTCCGCGCCTATAATGCAGGGCAAAGGCGACTCCTTTTCCACGATCAACACAGCAGACAGTCCTTTACTGCTTCCAGACCCTCCAGTGCCAGAGCAGAAAGCCGTGCACCCGTCCAAAAAAGAAGCCATCGAAGCCCGAGAATGCGAGGTCAGAGAAACGCCTAGGTACTTGAGACCCATAGAGATAGCGGCGCTCGATGAAGGGAAGGGCGCTTCGACTGGGCATTATCAGCGTCCGAAGGCGGAGTTGTTGCCTGTTCCACATCATTACCCTGCTCAGTCCTTTGGTCTGCCCCCTCCTCTAGCGCCTTTCTCTTGCCAAAGCTGTCTTTTAAGCTAAATCTCTCCTTCCACCCAGTCACTATCGGACTCGACTCCCTTCCTTAGTGCTTATCTGGCAAATTAACTATGCTCCCTAGGTACAAACAGCTTTCTAGGCACTACAGCCTTACCAGTCGCTCCAGCTTGCTGCGCAGTTCCCGCATTTCCCGGTCAACCAGGGGAAAGACGGGCTGTATTGCCCTCTGGTGCTCCTGGGCACTGAGGGGCACAGGGAGGTGAGGCGAGGGCTCTTCCAGGTCGTCTAGAAAGGAAGGACGGATGTGGGGAGGCAGCTGCACCTGCTTGAGCAGCAGCTCTTTCCTGCCTCTGGCCTGCCGCAGGTCCGAGGTCAGCTTGGAAACCACTGCTTCAGTCTCTCGCAGACAGCGCTTCACGTGCTTGAGGCCGGAGTACTCCTCCTCCAGGTCTCTCAGCTTCATTTCCAGGTTAAGTCTCTCCTGCTCCCCGGATCTCATGTATTTGTTCATCGGGGACTCCAGTGTGGAGGCGAAATGTGTCCTCAAAGGGTTTTTAACCTCTTTTGAGCGAGTAACGGGGACTTGCCGGGCAGTTAGCGCTTCTTCGGGGTCGGAATCTGACTCGAATTCGTCTTCTTCTGCTATGTCCATATTATGAAAGAACCTATAAGGCCACAAACTGCACTGAAAGCAGGCTTAGAAGTGCGAATTCAGGCCTAAATTCCAGCTTCTACGTCACTTTCCACTGTATTATTGACAAATCCGCTCCTCCGGCCGTTAACAGCACTTGGTCTTTTTTCGCCCACACCGCCCTCACGACTTCCATCGAATGTCCTCTATACACATTCGCCCCTCCGCCCTCTTTCCCCGGACAGTCAAACACTTCCAGCACTCCCCAAGCATTCCCAACCACCAACTTCCTCATATCATTGGACCTGGCTACACAGGTCCTGAAGTCCGCTTCCGCCCTCACTTTGCCGATATTGAGCATAGCCTGTCCTGTGGAGGAGGTCCAAGTAGTCCATTGGTCAGACGGAATTTCTGCTTGTTGGGTATCAGTGGATACGTTCCAGCAGAGCAGGGTTCCCGAGGTGTCGCAGGCTTTGATGTACTGCTCTCCCTTGCTCCAGTCGAGAGAGACGATGGGGGCTGCGGAGGAGAGCTGGTGGAAAAGGCGGTACCCGGCGGCGACGTTGTAGATGTAGACACAGCTGTCCTGGGAGGAGATGGCTAGTGAGTTCCCGGCCGGGGAGTAGCTCATGCAGTGCACCCAGTCCTTGCATTCAGTTAGCACTGTAAGGATCAGGTTGAGCTGGTGGACGTTGTTGCGGATTGTTACTCTGCCGTCATTCAGTGCTACGGCTACATGGCCTTTGGGACTGATGCACAGAGCACGAGATTGCTGGTGCAGTGGCAGTAAAGAGAGTCTGTGCGTCCTCGGCTTCACATCCCTGGCCTCGAGAATACAGGTCGAAATGCACCGTTTATGCGCAATATCCCACGCTTTAATCGTATTATCATCCCCAGTCGATAGCAGGATTTGGCCATCTTCGTAAGGAGGGGACAGAGCCAAGGACCAAACTTCCCGCTCACAGTGCGACTCCATCAGCACCATTCGTCCATACCCAGCGAACTCTTGTATTACTCCGCTCCTCGTCCCACACAGTACTCTGTCCCCGTACTTGTCCAAACTGATCACCCAGTCTGGAACTATGTATTTCGCGATTTCCTTGAAAGTTGCGTTGAGGACGTGGACTGTGTGGGACCTGCCGCCGACCACTATCATGTCTGAGACTACGGTCATTGCTGATACTTCCTCCTCAGGCTCTAACACCTGATAAGCGTGCTTAAACATCCTATCGATCCAAAGGTAGATTTTCCCATCTGTACCCCCGGAAAGACAATTGCCGTTGGATAGCCACTGAGAAACACACATAGTGACAGTAGATGTATGGGGAGATCCTGAGGGTTTGTACTTCACGACCTCAGTTCCTCGTAGCATCCAGAAGCAGAAATGCTCCTTTCCCACTGCACAGAATTGGCTGATTTTGGGACTACAGCTCACTTGTCTTATCCGTGTCTTCCCCACAGGGACGCAAAGCAGAGCAACTGCACTTTCTCGCCAGTCGTAAATCCTCACGAATTGCGAGGGCGATTGATCAACTGCGAATAGGAACTTAGAGTCGTTGGAGAAGCATAGGGCTGCGACTGCCTGAGTGCCTGAGCCTTGTTCTAGACGGGCGACTTCTTTGCCACTGTCGTCGCCTTCGAGCCGCCAGATGCAGATTAGAGGGTTGTTGCCGATTTCGCCAGAGGCGAGAAGATCTCTTCGAGGGTTTATCGCAAGTGTCATAATATCATCACTATGCCCTTTCGCAGCACCCAACTCCCCTCCTCCCAGGAAACTCTGCGTATTGCTTTTCCTATCCAGCAGCACGACCACCGCTGCAGCCGGGTAAAGCACAGTCTCTCCAGACACCGAGTAGTACAAGTTCTGGCCTGCAAGGAAGCAGCGGTACCCATAGATGTAGTCGAGCTGCAGAAAGGTGCGGGGCCGGCTCTGAGGGTCAGGAGTGATGAGGCCGCACGAGGAGTAGAGGGATAACATGTCCAAGTTGCGAGCGGGGCGGGAGGGATTTCGATAGTAGAAGTCTTCGTATTGGGAAAGACGAGTAAAGCGAGGGACGCAATCGGCTTTTAGGTCGCTTGAGGACTGCTTCATTTCCTCGTGTGCAGACTTGCTGGTCTCTTGTTCCTCAACTGTCAGTTTCTTTATTGACTCGTCCGAGGCCTTGCCACACCCACAGCCCATTAATTAAACTAGGAAAGGTAAGCTAACGAAGAGGCGCCGGAAGCGAAACCCTAACCTTCACATCTGTGTACTGCCTTTGATCCGCCCCAAAGGTCCTTTCAGCGACATCCAGCTGTCCACTGGCACTGTACAGCAGTACAGTGGAACTCACAGTCCCCAGCGGCTGCCGCTTCCCGAAGTGCTCACTCTCATATGTCCGCACGAATATTGCAGTTTCCTCAGGTCGTAATTGCTCGATTAACCGACCCTGTGTCTCATCTCTAAGGAGTGCAAGAAGTCCATCGATTTCCACTTTTCCAGAGGCGATTTTCTGGCTTAGAGTTGATTTCAGCCTTTGGATTTTGTCCCAGTCTGAGTCTAAGTCTTGGTTTCCTATACAGTGGACGCCGAATTGCAGCTCCTTAGGCTGCAAATACTCACTCTGCCTCACAGACGTATAGTACATCCGCAAGTCGGGGATAGAGCCGGATACGAGGTTAAAGCTCTTGTAGTGCTCTGTGGAAAGGTGAGAAAGAGCCTCCGGCCTGTCTGCTCCAGTCTCTAGCAAGCGAACAGGCACCAGTCCTCTGGTCATATAAGCACTCTCTGCAGGCCTGTCGAGCGGCGCACTCGGCGTAGAGTTGAATTCCCTCTCAATCGCTTCATTTTCCCAGTAGTTCGTAAGCGCTGCGAACAGCCCTGCAGTGCTCACTCCCAGCCAAGTGCCTAAATTGAGCCGGTCCAGTCCTGCTATGATGCTGCGGCCGGGCCAGTGGCTTACAGGCTGAGTTGGACGTTGGAAGGCTTCGTCACGGTTGAAAAGGAGGATGAAAGGGTGAGAGGGACTTTGGCCGAGGGCGAGTGCAAGTATGCACATTGCTGTATAGGGCTTGGGAGGCAGTATGGGGCTAGGTGGTAGGGTTTGGATAGAGGGGAAACAAGGGATTGCAGCTTTAGTGTCAATTTCTGCGACTTCCCACTCAATTCCTTCAATATCTTTCCTACCCCTTTATCCAGTTCCAACTCACGGCAATTCCCGCTCTGCACTCTTCCCGACTCAGTCCCTCCCTACCTCACACCCTGCCTAGCCAGGACTATCTCCTTATCCAGTGCCTACTTCTCCGGCTCCTCCTCCTGCTCCTCCGCACTCATCTCCTTGAACCCATCTTCCTGCTGACTACACGAATTCCCTCTTTTTCGCTTCTGACTCATGAGGAAGGAGTCCAGGGGGGAGGACATCTCTGTCATGTCTGGGACTCGGGTGGTGGTGATGGGCTTGGCTTTGCCCGGACTGTCGGAGGTCTCTTTGGTGTTGCTCATTAGTATGGCTCCATTGTTGGCTGGGAACTGATAGATTCCAAGTCTGTGCCTAATTATAAGGTCTTTCAGTGTACTATGACACTGGCTGTAGACCTTAGAAGCAGAATTAACCTCTAGAAACAGCAATCCAAAATAGCCCTAAATTATCCAAAAGTGCACTAACGTACCAACCCCCTCCTTATACAGCAGAAATCCACTCCTCCAGTCCCTCCCTTAGCCTCTCCCACTCCATAATGGAAGTAAGTCAGGTCCTAGCCTCCTACTGGACCCAGCGCCAAGCCCAGGAAGCCCAGGCTGCAACTCTCGTGCGGCAGGCCTTGCAGCTGGTCTTGACTCCCAGGACTGACCTGCAGCGAGGCGAATTCGCGGAAAGGGCGATTGGCCTAGCAGGGGCAATACAGAGAAAGTGGACTAGTGAGGGAGTGAGGGCAGCGGTGGTGGCGGTGACTGCTGGGAAACTGCTGCAAAAGCACCTGAAAAGCTGGGAAAATGCAGCTTTTGGAGCCTTAGTTGGGAATTTGGCACGTGGAAAGAAGGGAAATGTAGTGGCTGCGGGGCGACTGAGGAGGACTTTAGCGAAGAAACTGGCCTGTGAAGCCAGTTCGGTGTTTAGGCTGCTTGAAGTTGAGAGTATGCAGGACCGTTGGAGCAGAATTGAGCAAAAGGCAGCAAGGAGCATAGGCAAAATCGCCTTTTCTATAGGGAAACTCAGAGCCAAAAGGCTTAAATCCGCCTGGGAAAGGATACAAGCGCCTAAATCATCTGCAAAGGCGCTAAAATTAGCGAAAATCGGGAATCGGAGAAATGATAGAGAGCTGTGGGTCGCATTTAAGCTGCTTTCTAAGGAAGTTAAGGGTGGATATATCCCCAAATGCGACTTCGGTCTGAAATTAGGCCAAATTCTATCGAAATTGCTCGCTGGAAGAGTGAAATTCGCTCGAATTGGACTGTGGAAGGCAATTGCATGTAAGCGTTTGGGCAATTTCCTCAGTTTTAAGCGCTCCGAATCCCTCCAAAAGGCCCTAAAACGCTTTCCTCTGCAGCCTAAACCCCCCCTAAGTCGCTATGTCCTATATATAATCAGAGGATTACGGACCTTTTCAGGCCTTTCCAAGCCCTTTATTAGGCTTATTTCCGCAGGCAAATTAGCCTTCAGAAGCCTCCTGAAATCCCCCTATTTCCGCCTTCAGCTCTCTATAGTGCTCCAAACTGCTGCGGAAAAGCTGCATTCCAAGGCGCACAAATTCCGTTTATACCATAAAAGCAGGGCTTTTGTGGCTATTCAAGCAGGCGGCAGGGGGATTCGACCCTGTGGAAGGCTGTTGCAGGCTTTGGGTAGAGCATATAGTGGCTTTTTAATGGGCGGAAAGTTAGCAACTGTGAGAGATATGAGGCGATTAAAGGTGAAAAAGCAGATAAAGGAGGCAGTTGAGGGGGAAGTTGCAGCTCTAATGGGGGAGAAAAACGCCTCGAAAGAGAGGCAATTGGACCGACTGGGAGCCTTAAAGCAGCTAAAACAGAGGCAAATAGACGCAAATAACACCAAAAAAGCACTTATTTTGAAGCGTATTTCCACCTGCATCCTTTCAAAACTCGTCTCAAAAGCCTTACAAAGCCGATTTCTCGCCCTTCAAAGAGCAGCTCTAAGCCCTGCGCCAGTCCTCACTTCCAAGCGCTTCCAGTCCCTATTCCGCCGGCCACTGCGGCTACAGCTGAAATTGGTCCTTTCCGCCCTGCGGACAGTCCACTGGGTGCAGTCCAAAGCTGCAGGGAGACTGCAAGGACTGGTTACAGTGATAGTGGCCAAGAGGGGAGAGGTGCAGGCCAAGGCTCTTTTCCGCCTTTTCCGATTTTCCCACATATCAGCTAATCACAAAGCAGGGAAAGGAGCGAATAGGCAGCTCGCGGCTTTGGCGCTATTCAATGGGGTTAGGCGGAAAGCTAAAAGAGCACAGTGGAGGGCCTATATACAGCTGCAATTGGCGATGTTGAGACCTCGGTGTGTTGTGAAGAAAGTACTGCCGTTGCTGTGTCTGGGCAGACTTTTGGCCTGTCGATGGATACGCATTCAGGCAAAGTTCCGCAAATTTGCGCTTGTTACTCGGAAAAGACGCGATTTAAACCTAAATTCGGCTCTAAATGCAATAAAACGATGTGGAAATGATAAGAAAAGGAAGATAAATTGGGGGAAATTCGCTGCGAAGCGACTTCAAAGCTCTTTATTGCGCGGTTTAGCCGACATTTGGAGGCAAATTCCCACTTTGGCGGGGAAGCGACAGGCAGGACAGCGACTTTATACTGCTCTTTCCAGAATTAGGAGCAGAATTACAGTTAAAGTGGCTGGGGAACTCATAAATATCAGTAAAAAGCAAGGGAAAGACCAGAAACTCGCATTAAATGCCTTATTTCCGACATCAAATCGGGTTAGGAAGCGAATTATGCTATTAAATTGGTACGAAAAGGGGAAAATACAGGGAAAAACCGGCGATTTTGTGACTAAATTCGTGCAAAAAATGACTAGATTGCTAAAAACAGCGAAAATCGCTCGTTTGACTCTATCGTTTTCGAGGATTCAGGCTAAAAGCGCCCACAGAAAGAGACTCCCCATATGCTTAAACCGCCTTATGTCCAGAAAACGGTTGGTCGCGAAAGCCGCGGCCTGGGCCAGACTACGCTGCAGCAGAAGAGTACTGGCCACTACTTCCGTGCAGCAGCTGGTAGCAGCTCTGCACATAGCAAAGAAGCTAGTCCGACTCCGAAGCCGTTTCCAGCGCATATCTGAGCGATTCCCATTTCAGCGGTTTAAGCACTACTTGGCCAAGCGCAGGGCAGCTAAAGGCCTGTTCGTAGGACTGAGACGCTGTTTGTTAATGGCGCAAAGGGAGAATATGGACTGGATTCGAGCCAGTGAACTGGGACTAGGCAGGCAAAAAAGAGCCTTATATGGGCTGTTTCGGGTACTAATGGAATTGCCGGATCGCATAAAAACCAGTCATTTGGCTACTACTCTGCACAATTTATCCACTAAAGTATCGAAACATCGGGCAATTGCCACCGCGTTGAGCCGTCTCCTCCAGTCCTTTAAAGCCGGCATGCAGCGCACTGCCCTGCTGACAGCAGTTTCCAAGTGGAAAGGACGAGTTCCGCTACCTGTGTCTCTGCCTGTTCGCCTACAGTCCATAGTTGCGGCCCTTTCCCGCTGTGCCTCGTACAGACTGTCCTTTCAAGCCTTCGAGTGCATATATACGAAATCACTAGGGAAGGAAAATGACCACGCACTGCTGCTATGCAGGAAAGTAGTCCACAGGGCTGACTCTCGCAGGACCGTCCGAGGCTTCAGGTAAGCTGTAAGTAGCCGCTGGAAGCTCTTTCTACTGGTCTGTAGGTATGACCAGACCCAGTCCACAGACTGCTTTACACTGCCAAACCCCTCTCCCACCCACTCCCGATCCAGTTCTTTAGCATTTACCCCGGAGTCTAAGCGATTTAGGCCGATACAGGACCTGCAGCCCTCTCCACAGCCATTAAAGCGCTCCCCTGCTACTCCTTTGCGCCATTTCGAAGCTGAGTTGAAGCCGAATAGAGGGAATTGGGAACCTATGCCCCTGTATAGTTCCCCCTACTACCCCTTCCAGTCCTTCGCTTCGCTGGTCATAGAGAAGGGAAATAGAGCTAATTAGGTCTCTATAGGAGAGGCATAGCCTTACAGTGTCTATATGCCCAATTGGCTCTAAAATCTCGTAGATAAATAGGCAAAAGTGCAAGTTTTTCCCAGTAATATCGAATTTTATGCGAAATTCAGCCTAAATTCCCCTTTCCAATCTCATAAACTCTGAATTTCAGGCCTGCAAACAGTCTTTCCGCCAGACTATTCAAACAGTAAACACTCGAAGCATCATAAGTCACTGAAAGTATGTGAAACAGCAATATATAAATGGGAATTGGGTGTTCCTGCTCACACAGACTCAACCGCGTGCAATGCCAAAGCCTCGACGCAGTCCAGCAGAAGTCGCCCACTATACTAGTCACTACAGTGGACCCGAGTTTCCCTGTGGAACAGATACGACTGGAGCTGAAGGGCTATTTGGAGGAAAACAAAGAGTATATGAATAAGTCGATGCTGAGGCTGTATAAAGCTGCGGTGGAGTCTCCGGAACAAGGGCTGTCCACGATAAAACTGAAGCTTTGCCGCATGCGGGAAATCGACTGGACCCACTTCTCCCGGCTGATATCCTACCCTCGGCTCGTCTCCCAAGTCCTGCTGTGGAAGCTGTCCCTGACCACCAAAGGCTTTGAACAGTTCTGTGGCTATCTGCCTGCCCTCTGCACTCTGCGTCACTTGGCACTGAGAGATGTCGGCCTGGGGTACCATGCGGTGCAGAAACTGGCGGGGGCGTTGAAGGAGTTGACGGCTTTGACGCATTTGTCGCTCACGGTGAACTGTCTCCGTTCTGAGCACTTGGACGTGCTCCTTCCCAGCATCGGATTTCTGCAGATTCTGACCGATTTCTCCCTCGACGAGAACGAAATCAACGACTCGGGCTGTCCTGCTCTGTGCAGTCTGCTGCCCTCCCTGCCTGTCCTGACCCTGCTTTCCCTGCGCTTCAACTCCATCACTTACCGCGGCTGCGCCCTGCTCCTCAAAGCCTCCAGCAAGCGGCCCACCCTCAAAATCCTTCTCGAAGGAAACGAAATCGGAGAAGAAGACTGGAGCCGCCTCCTCTCCCAAGCCAGTCAGCCCTAATCTCTCTGTTACTCCCTAATTTCCCTGACTACTGCGAGTGCTAGGAAGTCGCGAAAGCGGGTAGACCCCTCCGGGAATGCAGCTGCGAGCCTGGATTCAGTCAAAATCCGCGCTAATTCGGAGCCGGAAAATACATCTCCCAGCGGACGAGACTCGCTAACGGTGTCTAGGGCCTTTAGAAGCTGGGCTTTGAGGTGCGGCTTGGCCGCTAGTGCCTCTTTGAGCGTGGTTCGGAGTGATTTGCGCAGGGAATCGATGTACTGGGCGGGGGATTGCTGAGGCTTGGCGGCAGCTGCAGCCGTTAGTACCTCTAAACTGGCTCCACAAGCCTCGTATATCAGTCCGATTTCCCTGTCTTCCAGGGCCAAAAGTCGCCCCATGGCCCAAAAGTCGCCTTTTTCCAGGTCTGCCAGGACCACTACTTCCGCCTCTCCACAAGCCTGGGCCCTTGTAATAGTCTTAACTGAGCTAGAAACGACTATAGCGTCCCCGAGGCCTGACCTTTTGAGGCGATATCCCAGCATTACAAGCCTCTGCGCGAGCACTTCAGGCATCTGATCAGGACTATCCAGCACTAGTATCGGCCGAGTGAGAGCTTTGAGGGTTGATTCGAGGGTGTCTTGGAAGGTAGCGATGTTCAGTACCCCCACTGCAGAGGCTGGAAATCCGAATTGCTGCAAAGTCTCATCCAGACTTCCCAGGTTTTTGACCACTAAGCAAGGTCGGTCCGAGGTAGACTTGATATAGGCCACTAACTGAGACTTCCCATGTGCTAAAGGGTGGTATAGGACCACCATCGCTTTTTCCATTCGGCGATATAGGTCTTCGGCCTCGTTTCTGCGGGGGAGGCCGGGGTATGTGGTCTTCTCCTCTGCCTGTTGCTGCAGGACTGAAGTCCTGTGTCTGCGGAAAGCCGGAGGGTCTCTGTATCGCTGGTAGCCTTGGTAGCCCAGGTAGACCACGCCCATGAAGCCGGCGTACAGTCCTGCGTATTGCCACAGTCTTTTCCTCATGTCCATGTCTCTTTTCAGTGGGGCGCCCAGTGCCCTGCGCCCTGCTCGCATTGCCCACATAGCCCTATTACTATGGCTTGAAAAGTGGCACTTTTGAAGAGTGGGAAAGGGGAAATTTGCTAGTTTTCGCTTTGAGACGCATATTTATGCGAATTTGCTAGGGAAAAGGAGAAATTTGGAGTCGATTTCAGGTCCTATTGCAGTTTGGCTGGATATAGCCCAGTTCTATACGTATTAATAACCTAATCCTCCTACCTTATCCTTCCTTTTCCCCTTTTCTCCCCTAATCGCCCATACAAATTCCCTTATCTCCCCTCTTCCCCTTTAATTCCGCTAAGTCGACAGCCAAATCCCAAAATCACCATTTCCCCTGAGAGTATTATCACTATTATGGCAGCCCCGGCGCCCTCAGACCTAGACAAGAAGTATATGTTGTTATCCGCCTGCTTCCCAGGCATTCAAATACGAAAACTGACCCACAAGCGCTACCTAGAAAAAAAGGAAGAAATCCGTCGAAACCGAGAAAGCAGCTTAGTAAGGAAGTGCTCCCTACCCAGTATTTCCTCCCAACCCTCTGTTTCCAGCCTCCCCACTACCAAATCTCCTCCAAGCGGCCCATTTGACCAATTAAACCGCAGTGCGGCCCACCCCCTCCCTAGGGTGCTTCACGTTTCGGGGAATTTCTCTGTGGACTCGGCCTCTGCGGTCCTGCTGAAGCCTGGGAATTCCACCTTGTGGGAGAAGAAGCTTGCGAAGGTGCAGAAGAAAATGAGGGATTTCGATAATGTTACCAAGAATGTCCGAAAAACACTATAAATAGTGTAGTAGCCATAGCGTCTAGTCCCAAATAGCGCCCTAATCCCTGTTTTCCCAACTACTGTGATCGTCATATCTGCATTTTCTGAAAAGTCAGAATACAAGGATTCTGGCTCCCTTTTGATATCAGTAGTTTTAAGAACAGTGATTCCTTTTTCCGTATAATTAGGCTCACAGAGCTTTCCTGAGAAGTGTTAAAGCGAAATCATATGAATTTACTGGGAAATGTGTGTTTTCGCTCATATCTGAAAGCTGTAATTAAGGGGTAAAGATCGATTTTAGATGTTTGGTACTGGGAATTTTGTAATAGGAAAGAGCCAAACTGACCCTAACACATAAATATGCAAATATGCAGTATTTCCTTAATAATTCAAATACCCTGAAAGCCTTCTAATCGCCAGAAAGGCTATTTGGGGAATATTTCCACAAATAAGCCTTCAAATAAAGCGAGTTCAGTGCTTTTCCTGCACAGATGCTTATTTCTATGGTTAAAGAAAGGACTCAGGGATGTCGTTGTCCTTTCTGCCTAGCAGGAAGCCGTCTCGTATAGGCTTATGTGTGAAGCGGGCAGCTACACTCAGCACACCAGACAAAGCTCCCACCAGTGCAGCAATCTACGTGCAAAATACAGCTACAAGCGCAGAATTGGTATGCTCTATCTGGATTTCCTTCCAGGCTAGGAAGTGAATGATAGCGGGAAGCAGCCAGGTGACAGCGAATATCAGCACGACGTAGACTGCGTTGAGGGAAAATCGCTGGTTGTGGCGGTATTTGCGAATATACATCCAAGCGGCTATCAGACTGAGAGACGTGCATAGCACCAGCACTATCAAACTCATGACCCTGTCTAAAACTCACTCTCCATTGCTGTGCTTTAAGGTGAAACAAGTGCCCATCACCGAGGGCCCCAGGCCGCTAATTGCCCCGGCTATCACAGTGAGGAGTACAGCTGCTGCAATGCAGATAGCGTGGTAGGTGAGACTGTATGTCAGTGGGAGGTAGGGCTCGTAGAAGTGTTTGGACACCACCCAGCAGACCATCACTGCATAGGCAAATGCGAGTGAGTACGCGAAAAAGAACACACCGCCCAGTACTTCGCAGAGTGGACCTTCGGGGCACATGAAGTAGGTGAACCAGTGGATGTCTAATATCATTTGAGCGAAGCATTGCCCGAGAATGAGGTTTCCAGGTCCCTTCCGCAGTTCTCGATAGAGAAGGAAGAGCACTGCGAGGGCCAGGCCTGATAGAAAGGAAGTACCTGCGAAAAGACCGTAAAGCACCTGCACAGGCATTGGCATATAGGGATGCTGGCACATTTCAACTATATTAGCCTCTTATCGCAACAAGTATTCAGAACTTCCCACTCACTTTACAGCGGCCTCTAGAGTCTTTAGTGCCTTTCCAAAGGACTTCCAGCCTTTTATAGGAATAAACCTTTTACCATGTCCCACTCCCGAATCGTCCCAGCCTCTACTCAGTCCGACTCCGACCTAAATGCTGTCCAGGCAGACATCCTCCGTGCTTCCCTCATACCCCCCTCCACCCACTACCTGCAGCAGCTCCTGCCCTCTGTGCCTGCTCCCAAGCCCATGCCCGCAGATATAGAATCTATTCCCCCTGCTAGGATTGATACTTATTTGGGGAGGTGTATTAGTGCGAGGGAGACTGTAGGGGAAGCTAGGGAGATTGATAGGAGAGAAGTGGAGTTTGTGCCTGTGGAACTAGCAAAAGCGTTTGTGAGGAGGGTCGAGGAAGAAGCCAAAGGCCTAGACCGGCAATACCGAGCCACACTGAAGGACATGGACCGAACTTACGAGCAATTAGAGGCGGAAACGCAAACTATTTATCATCGATTTATCGAAAAAATTCACAGCGAGAGCAGGGCGCAGGTCCAATACTACCAGGACTTGGCTGAGAAGTATATACAGGAGTTCAGGGACTACAAGGTAAATTCAGAGCGCACATTGAGACTTTTGCAGGAGAAAATTCACTCTGGACATACGGAAAAGAAGGAATTGGCGCAAAACGCACTCACAGATTTGACGAGAATCAGGGAGGAAAACAGGCAGGAAATAGAGGCTTTGCGGGAGGCAAATCGGCAGGAAGCGGAGACTGCAAAGCGACTGGAAGAGCAGGGAAATGAATATAGAGAAAGAGTCGAAACGCTTGAAAAGGACTTAGATGAGACTCAAGCCCTCGTCAAATCGCTAAAATCCGATGCAGAAACACAACTAAAAGGCGCAGAAAACACCAAAGCAGCCGAAACCGCCTTCCTCAGACAGCAGCTCCAGACCCTCCAGACTCAATATGAGTCTGAGAGAGGGCAGTGGAGCCAGCAGGAACTGGCTTTGATGAATTCGCTGTCCTTGCATCGATCCTGTGGGTATGACATATCTGCTTTGTTGGTGGAAAACATGCTGCTCGTCCTCGAACTTCAGCATTCCAACTCCCGGCCAGAAGTCTCTCTCGGCTCCTTAGTGGCTACCATCGTATCAAAGCGCCAGCAATGCAACTCACTCCAAAGCGACCCCTCCGCCGCACACCAACTCCAAGCCTTGGAGACGGAAGTGCAAGATCTCTGCAGCCAGGCAGCCTCAATGGGATACCCTTTGGCCTTTGGGGAGTCAGGGCAGACCCAGCAGGCGCTTGATTCCGCTCTTTTTACTATTAAAAGACTGCAGAGTGCGCTGATTGCGGGGTCCTCGGAGCAGGATTTGAAGGAGATTGTGGCTGCCAGGGACCAGGAAATTGCAGTGCTGCAGAATCAGTTGGAGCGTCTGCAAGGTCTGTTTGTGCCTTCTTCAGATACTGAAGACGCTCTGGTCTCCGCCCTCAAGTCCCAACTCGCTCTCACCGCCTCCGAACTCCAAGACTCCCAGTCTCTCATAGAGAAACTGACTGCCCGAGTCCGAGAACTGGAGGACGAAGTATTGAAATTGACTGGCCAAAGGCCTGAAAACGAGGAAAAAATCGCAAGACTGACCTCGAAATTGGAAAAACTCGAAAAATCGCATATACGAGAAAAGGGGGAAATCGAGGGAGACTATAAGACGGAGTTGGAAACACATAAGAGGAAATCAGAGGAAGCGGAGGGACGGAATAGGGATTTGGACCTGCAAGTGAGGGAGCTGGATAGGAAGATGAGGGAGGAAAGGGAGCAGTTTCAAAGGGTGCAGGAGGATTTGACGCATTTGGGGAGGTTGAAGCTGGAGCACTCGCAATTGTCGCAGGAAATCGCTCAGTTGCGCCAGGCGAATCAGCTGAAAGAAGTCGAGCTCAAAGAGTCCGTGCGGCTCCGCAAGGCCCTGCACAATGAAGTCCAGGACATGAAGGGGAAAATCCGAGTCTACTGCAGAGCCCGGCCTATGAACAGAGACGAAATCAGCAGGAAAACCACTGACGTCCTCTCCTTCCCAGACGAATTCACCATATCGTGTGAGACGAAAAACGGGCAAAACAAGAAATTCGCCTATGATTCGGTCTTCGGACCGTTGAGTTCTCAGGACCAGGTGTTTGAGGAGACTAAGGGACTCGTGCAAAGTGCGGTGGACGGGTATAATGTGTGTATATTTGCGTATGGACAGACTGGGTCGGGGAAGACGTTTACTATGCAAGGAACCGACGAAATGCCCGGCATCACTCCTCGCACCTTCTGCGAGCTATTCAGCCTACTGGGCAATCTGCCCGACCACTACCGCTGGAAAGTCTCCTGCTACATGGTCGAGCTCTACCTCGACACTCTTCTCGACCTGCTCCGGCCCAACGCCCGGTCCCAGGCGCCTGCAGAAGCCTTGGTCATTAAGAAGGACTTTGCAGGGATGGTGGAAATACCGGGAGTGACGATAGTGGAAGTGCTGAGTCCGGAGGACTTGCAGAGGAGGTTTGACCAGGGAGAGGCGCAGAGACATACAGGCGCTACGAAGATGAATGATACTAGTTCGAGGTCGCACCTGGTTTTCAGCGTCTTTGTGGATGTTGACAACTTAGAAACCCACCAGCGTTCCCTCGGCAAGCTGAGTCTCGTCGACCTCGCAGGCTCGGAAAGAGTCAGCAAGGCGGAATCCACCGCCGACCGACTGCGCGAAGGCCGCGCCATCAACAAAAGCCTCACCGCCCTGGGCGACGTCATAGCCGCCCTGTCAGGCGGGGAAAGCCACATCCCTTACCGCAACAACAAACTAACAATGCTAATGAGCGACTCTTTGGGCGGAACTGCGAAAACGCTTATGTTCGTGAATATCTCCCCAAGTTCATATAACCGGGAAGAGTCCTTGATGTCGCTTTACTATGCCTCGAGGGTGAAACTGATCACGAATGATCCGTTTAAGAACATGGAGACGAAGGAGCAGTCTCGCCTCAAAGACGCACTTTTGCGAGTTCAGGTCAAAAAGGCGAAATACAAACAGGCGCTTTTTTCCCAAATTCCCGCTGAAAGGATCCAAGAACTGCTGAATTTGCCACTACGGGAGGCGCTTCCAAACTCGCTGGAAGACAGTCTGGACGACCAAATCAGAGGCAGAATAGACTAAAAAGTGCTAATTCAACTCAAATCTGCTCAGCCGGAGACTCAGATCCTTGATGCGGTACCGAGTGGATTCGATTTCCGCGGAAACCAGTGGAGAACTGGACATGATAGGGTCTGCTTTGCGGGGAGGAATGGGACTGGGGGCGGTTAGTCGGCCGATTCCCTTGCGAATTCGGTCTCTTATGCGCAGTTCTAGGTCGGAGTTGGCCTCGGCTATGGCGGCTTCGAGGCTGGCTTTGGCCTTGGAGACTTCTTTTCTGGCTTTGGTCTCGATGTCGAGCACTGTCGTGTTGAAGTCTTTGACCAAAGAGTCAATAAGTCCCGAAGACCTACTGCGCTCCTCAGTGGCGATCCCCTGAATCAGGGCCATCAGCCCCTCCACACTAGAGTCAGTCTGGGGACTGGGCAGCGGCGGACGCGAAAAGGCCGATTTGGGCCCTGATTTCGCCTTTCTGTAGGAAATTTGCTCGATTTCTTGCAGTTTGGACTCTAAGTTGTCCTCTCTTTTGCTGGGTTTGGTGTTTTTCAGCACTTCTCGGAGTCGCTCGGCGGATAGAGTCCTGGGAAGACGCCGATTTTCCATATATTTTACTAGTTTAGGTCGTTTTGAGCCTGGGGACTATGGGAAAACTGCGGTTTCTTTAGTTTGGGTCTGAAATCGGGCTCATCTTTATCCAATTTTTCTACTTTTCGGTCAAAATTCCGGCTTTCTCCTCTATTTTCTGCCTACTGAAGTGCTAGTTTAAGTCTATAATGGGTCAATTACGCTCTCCCGACCCTATATTCGATCAAGTACTTAGGGTAGGACATCGACACTTCATAGGTAATCCATATATCAGAGCCCCCAGTGTTGCCCTTGACACTGTGGAAGAAAGCACCTTGGTTTGCAGGCTTTGCAGGGGGCTTTACTAGGGCTTGAGCCCCTAACTTGACATAGTCACCCACCAACACATCACAAAGGAACATTTGCAGGGTCCCAGCAGGAGTATTAAATGCAAACCCGTGACTATAAGAAGCGTTTTTTGCGTAATAAGTGCCATTTCCCCACATTCCGCCTCCCAAGCGGCTATCCAGCCCCTCCTCACTCCTATATATAACGCTAGGATCGACAGTCCGAGTACCATGGAACAAAGGCAGTATTTCCAAGCACTTCCCCTCGACCTGGCTCTTGGATTCGTGCTTGTAGGCGAAGTTCGTGTACAGCTTTTTGTTGAAGATTTGGTAAATCTGCACGATTTGAGCTTGGTTGTGCATGGTTTTCATGAAAAGCTGCTCTGCTGCTTGGTACTCTTTGGAGTCGACGAGGAGGCCGTAGGCGTAGACGTCCATGTCCAGATTAGCGTACCAGTCGGGTAGAACATGGTACTGAAAGGCGCCTTCTTTGCGGGGAAGGGCAGCAGCTGCTTCCTGTGTGAGGAATTGCAGGGCGGCTGTCACGTTTGTGCGGGTGCCGACGATTTGGTTCCCATCCAATCTAATTTGGTATCGAGTCAGTGCTGTTTGAATGGTCTGATAAGGCAAATTAGTGGGGAATTCCTGTGCAGTTTCCGCCTTTTGCAGGTGTTCAAGCAGCTTCGCCACCTGGTCCTTAGGCCCTTGCAGCGTTTGTCCTGCAATTTCCACAGAAGTGTATATAGAAAGCGCAATCACCAGGTCTTCCTCGTTGGTGTCTGCGGGAATCATCACTTTTTCAGCGGTTAGCCTTTCAATCGCCCTTAAAACTGCCTCTTTTCGGCCGATTAGCCTGTTTTCAACCCTTGATATCCCTAACTCTGAGCATAAAATCGCTATGTCGTACTCGTCTGTGCCAGCTGGACAGGCCGCGGAGTACTCATAGTCAGGCAAAACCGCCCTCAAAGTGGCGATATCCTCGGGGACTCCGTAGGCGAATTGTTTGTGGAATAAGAGGGATTGGAGCCTGAAATCAGCCCGCAAAGCCTTGAAATCCGTGTTTTCGGGCAAAGAAACAGAGGAATAGTGGGGAAACAGGGCTAATTTGTACGTCTTCAAACGCTCAGAAACTGCAAAAATCGCCGCTTTTGTGCCAATTATTCGCTCCATATCGACTGATAGTCCCAATTCTTTAGCCATCGCAAGCATATCAGCCGCAAAAACAGTCCTCGAAACAGGACAAAAAGCAGTAATTTCCCCTATAAGCCTGCCCAAAGCCGCATACTGCTCCAATGAACAAGTGACTTCCAACTTCGCAGTATTCCTAAAAGCAGTCAAATAGGGTATTCGGCCCACTGGTCTGAAGTCTCCATTAGGTGCGATTTGAATCATGTGTTGGAAATAGACCAAATAGTCGTCCTTTAGACTGCAAATTTCGGATTTGGCAGCTAATTCGGCTTCTAAAAGGGCACTTTCGCTGGCTTGGAAGCTTTCAATGGTCTCATTTGCGGCCAAAAAGCACCAATTCACTAGCTCGATTTCGTCTCCGGTCTGAAATTCCCCTGTATATTTGCAGTTTTGCGTGTTTAGGGCGCCTTTTAGCCTTTCCGCCTGATTCGCAAGCAGGAAATCGACAATACTTCTGGCCCTTAGCTCGATTATTGCAGTAATTTGCTCAGTGTGGTGCATAGGACAGACCTCCTTCCTCCAGCAATCCCAGCCTAAGCCGCACTCCACCTCTGCCAAAGGGTTAAAAGCGTGCATATACGGACAAGGCTTGAAGCCCACCGTGGCTTTCCTATGTTCCCACCTACACTTGATTCCCTTATAGTTGATTTTGGCAGTAAGCACCGCCAAAGGCCTTTCCACCGCGTTCAAATTTCCCCTCAGTGTTCTGATAGCCTGGAACAGGTCTGGGTCTCTCCAGGCTGTGTAGGACCTGAGTCTGTCTACAGGACAGAGGAAGTCTTTGGCAGTGGTTTGGATGGAGTTGAGGCAGTGGCTGCAGTACACGTGTCCGCAGGTGATTTGGCCGAGGAGGACTGAGACTTCGGACTCATCTGAGAAGCACAGGCAACAGCGGGGTGCATATAGGTCCGCTACGTCTAACTCCATATATTAGCGGGAGACTTGTCTTTAGCGCCTAGGTGAACTAGACACTTGAAAAGGAACTGCGTTTTAACTGACTTGGGACTGATAGAGTCCGACAGACAGGTCGGAGTAGGAAAATTTGGGACATCTATAAAAATAACTGCAGGGGAAATACAGTTTTCTAATAAATTTACCCAGTTGGACTACGCAAAATGTATATAAATTTGCATAAAAGCCTCAAATTGTCCTAAAAAGGCCATTTCTATCTACCTAAGCCTTAAAATAGTCCTCTGATAGTACCTAAACTCCTCAATGCTTTCCAATATATCGTCCCTGCTCCTATGCTGCAGTCTCTTCGCAGGCGCCGAGTAGTGCTTATACCAAGCCGCACTCACTTCCTTAATACTCGACACGTTAAAGATCGCCAGCGGGTCAATTAGTCCCTGAAACAGTCCCGGCATTCCAATTTTGAGGAACTTCCGATCGAAGTGAACAGAACTGCCAGCAATTACCCCACTCTGGACATGGTTTATAGTGAGGAATTGAGCGATTATAGCCTCAGCCTGGGTTAAAGTCACTTGGGAGGCGCGGACTAGGTCGGTGAGGCCGGACTTCCGGTGCATTTCCTGGACGTAGGGAGTCATTTCAGCGAGTAAGTGGTCGGAAGTGTTGAGGACTAGGTCAGGGCCGAGGACTACGTCGTGGCAGTGAAGGTCGGAAAGGGCCACTGCGATTTCGATGATTTGGTCCTTGTGGTGGTCTAATCCAGTGAGTTCCAGGTCCACCCAGACCAGCGTAGGCCGCTCCTGTGGGTCCATTATAATGCCAGTTTCTCAGTTTCTGCTGCTTTTAGGCGGACTGGCGCTAGCAACAGAGGCTGCAAGCTACCTGAACCCTTCCAAGGTGCCCTCCAGCCCTGTCATAGAGCTTCAGACCTCTTCAGGAGCCTTTTCCACCTCTAATGCTGTTTCCTTGCTGCTTTGGCTCTACCCGCTGCCCACTGCCTCCTCCCTTCAAGAGCTACTCACCTGGGACCGGTCCACAGGCAAGTCCCTTTCCCTCACCCGTAACTCCCACCCAGCCTCCAACCAGCTCCAACTCATGACATCGCCCAGTTCCCTCTCCGTACCGCCTCAGATGTGGACCTGTGTGATGGTGAGCTGCACTGCAGCAGGGACACTAGTGGTGGCAGGGTCTAGTGCACAGCAGTACTTAGGAGTAGCAATAGGAGTGAAGGAAGTGAGGATTGGAGGGAAGTTGGAGGGATATATAAGGGAAGTAAAGGTGTTTGAGCAGGGGATGGATGAGGGGCAATTGAGGTATTTCGCGTATCGGAAGGCTGAGAAGGTCGCTCGAATGTCTTATTCGCTGGACGAAGGCTACTCTGATCATATCTACAATGCAGGGCTGGCACAGGGCAGCACGACTATCGACCCAGACCTGTGGGAGCTCTCCGCAGTCCTGCCGCCGCCTCTGTGTCCGGCTGTAGGGTACTACCCAACCGCTAACACCTGTCGACCGTGCCACAGTCGCTGTCTGCAGTGCTCGGGGCCCACTTACTCTGACTGCCAGCAGTGCAGAAGTGGCTGTTTACTGCTCACTGCTGGCTATCAGACCACAGGCGCCAATACTTGCCACTGTCCTAATCGTCCAAATATCATATCCGGCGGGAACTCCGGCCAAATTGCATTCCCAGGTATATCTGCTAGAATGATGGGAGTTACCTCCTTCACAGGGCAGGTCTGGACCAGACTAGTGGCCTGGGAAGCTGCCACTGCAGAGAATCTGATGAATGTAGGCAGAGCCAGACTGGCGCTTTTCAATGGCAAGGAAGCCAGGCTGTATGCAGATTCAGCACTATTGGGAGGCACTTTGTTCAATAAAGGGGATGGGTGGGTGCATTTTACCTTCGTAGTGGACTCTACTGCTTTGACAGCGCAGCTCTATAGGAACGCTGAAAGCGTAGCTACCAGTCCCTTGCCTGCCGCCCTCAGCACTCCTAGTATGCTTACGCTGGGTGGCGCTGCCTTCAAAGCCTATTTCCGAGAGGTACGACTATATTCCGGGACTAGAGACCAAACTAGTATTGAAAGCGACTGGCGCCACCGCCGAATTTCCCTCGTTCCCCCCGCTCTATTAGTCTATTTCCCCCTCGACGAGACCAGCGGCTCTACTCTCCACGCCCTGGGCTCCCAGTCTCCTCAGCACTTCTCTCAACCTACCTTCGACTTCTCCAGTGATGAGGACCCGATGTTGACTCTATGTGAAGTATCGACTGCTTATCAGGTGCCGGTGGAGTATGAGAATTGGTGGTATTGCGATGGTGTTTCTAAAGCTTTGCAGGTAGTGGGAGACCTGCAGTTGCCACTAGCTGATGTGAGCAGTTTACCATCCAGTAGTACCTTTTATGTCTTTGATGTTTGGGTTGTACTGGGAAGTGTGCTGCCATTGCACACGCAATTAGTCAGTTTGGGAGCGTTTTCGATATGGAGCGATACTGCAGACAACCAAATCCTGGGCCTAAAAACCGCAACTGCCCTCACTACTATGAGTCCATCACTGGAAGAGGACCATTGGACCTACCTAAAGATATGGGTAAAGTCTGAGGAAATTCGCTTTTCCCTGAACTACCAAACCCCTACAGTGCTTGGCGGCCTGAGAAGTGGCAATTTGCAGCCTACGGAATTGCGCATTGCCGGCATACTAGGCTTTCAAGCCAAGTACATCCGTCTATTCAGCCAGGAAGTCACTTCTACAGCCTTCGACATCTCTCCCACCCTCAGCTACACTCACCTGGGAGACCTAGGCCTGCAGCAGCTCCTATCCGACTGGCCATTGAACGAGTGTGTCGGCACTTATGTATATGACCACTCCTGGAGCAGACAGTCTGTGCAGGTGTCTACTGCTAGTATGTGGACTGTAGTAGGCACAGACCCACAGCCTTTTCTATCCCGTACTGATTTCTGTGAGGAAAGAGATACTTGCACTACTAATGCAGTCCCTGCAGTAGGGATTTTACTGTCTGCAGACCAGTATATAGGGTGCAACTCGGCAGGGTCAGTACCCACCGGTCCTTTTACCTGTGCTGAAAAGGGGCATACACAGGTATGGCACTCCAGATCCCAGCAGCAGTACTGGCTAAGTGTGGCTTCTCCTGTGACTAGTGGCTTCGGGTATGAGTTTTCCTTCTGGTTCTCTGTGAATTCCTTCAGTACTGGGCGCAATAACGTCATTTCCATAGGGACTTACATACAATGTATCGTGGATGATGACAATTCCCAATTCGTGATTAAGGCAAAAACGGACTCAGGCGACTATATCGTCCTTTTTAGATGTGCAATTGCATATCAACTCTGGTACTCTGTGCACATTTCCCACCACGACAACCCGCCCACCCTAAACCTCGCAATTTCAGGCCAACCTGTGCCAATCCAAGCCTATTTAGATGTGTTTCACCCTGTGGACTCAGCGACTACTGTCTACTTTGGAGGCTATATGGGTATGAGCGGATTTGATGGCTACTTGGCTGATGTGATATTTTACGAAGGGATTAATCGGTACGATTGGAGAAAATTATGGTTATTCGGACATTCCAATTCCGCTATTTTCGCATCGGATTCAGGGTTTAAAGCACTGCTTTCCTTCACCTTAGATTCCAATACAATTCCCGACCTAATCGGCATTTCCACCATTTCCCTCTCCTCACTCACTACCAGCAGTCCTCTCTTCGAAGTGCCTTCCAGCGACTATCTGCCCTACCCGGATTTCTGTCCTTCTGGGCAGTTCCTGAGTGGGTCCCTGTGTGTCAGCTGCAGTTCCGCCTGCAGCCAGTGCACAGCCGCTTCCTATTCACATTGCTATAAATGTGCTTCGGGAGCGTATTTCTCCTTTGCTACGGCGGTCTGTGGGAACAGTTGCACTGGAGGGTTGCAACAGAGTGCTGCAGAGTGCTTGCCTACGGCCTGCTTTCCCAACTGTGGGACGGGGTGCACGGATGTGCACCACTACTCCTGCTCAGTGCAGTGCGGAAGTGGACGGATTGGCAATGGATTGGGGTATTGCAGTGGTCTGTTTTTGAATCCCTCAGCGGGAACTAGTGCTATTTCCATCCCTATAACTGCGAATTTGCCCTCCGGATTCATGCTTGAGTTCTGGATATGTCCCAACAGTGTGCCCGGCGCTAGTCAAGAAATCCTCAGAATCGGGCAATACAGCCTCTCCTTCAGTCCTTCGAGTAGTCACTTACAGCTGCTCATTGGGACTGCTCCTGTCTTGACTAATACAGGGTTCTCCCTCTCTCCCAACCAGTGGTTTCACCTTTTCCTGGCTTCCATGCACTCTCAGGTCCAGCTGCTCGTGTATTCTCAGGCAAGTGACGACTACGCATTTGCCTCTCAGGCAGTGTTCAGTGGACTTTACACCTCTCCACTCAGTCTAACAATCGGCGGAACTGACCACAGTTTTAATGGCTTTGTGACGGAATTGCGACTCTGGAGCCTGACCTCCAGTCCTGATATCTCGCAAATGATAGTCCTGACTCACAGCTATTTGAGCTCTTTGGGCATGTTTGCAGTCCTGTATGTTCCTTTGGTGGAGGGCGGGACTGGCGCACTTTCCACCTATGACCAGGCTTTCAGTTGGCAAATGGCTGGCTTGGTGTGGCAGCCCGCGACTACCCCGTTAAGTCTGTGTCCAGACTCCGGCTATTTCTACTCCTTTGAGAGCGGATTCGCCCGGTGCAAAGGTAATTTGCAGGTCAGCTTGCGACTCCCGCTGCACTGCTTGCCTACATTCAGCCCTAGACTGCGTCAGCTGCCCCACCTTCGGCGCCTTCCTCTCCCCAGAGTACCAAAACAACTCCAGAAACACTGTATTCACCTGCACCGCTTCCTGTGACACTACCAATGGACACTATCTAGCCCGGGCCAGACAAAGCAGAGCCTGTTTGCCGTGCAACTCCCGCTGTCTGCAGTGCACAGGCCCTAGCGAGTACGCCTGTGCAGTGTGCAGAGTTGGTGGAGATTGGAACGGGAACTCGGGACATAAGTGCGGGACGAAGGGAATTAACCCCAGTTTGGCTACAAGTGTGCTTTCGATTCCCTTGCCGCAGACTTACAGTGCGCAGGACTCTCCCTATACGCTGCTTTTCTGGTTCTATGCGGACTTTTCAGCTGCAGTGTCGGGCCTGTTTGAAGCCACTCCCTGGACTATCAGCGGGCTGGAGCCTGGCAGTCTAGCACTGCAGGACAAAAGCACAAGCCCCCCAATTACCATGGCTACAGCCACAGACTTGGGCGCCGGCTGGCACCACTGCGCCCTAGCTGTCCAGGTCTCTCCCTTGGGCCTGCAAATGGCTATTGACGGCCTTTGGGTGCCGCTGCACACGCAACCAGCAGCTTTCCGCAGACTTACAGGTCTGTACCTGGGAGCCAATGCACTCACTGGCAGGGTCAATGGGTATATCACTGATTTGTGCCTGTTCCGGTCTGCACTCAGAGCTGCCTATATCCGTCGAATTCGCGGGGCGATGATCGACTCTTCCCCGTTTTTGGACACAGCCGTGGATGTGAGTTTTCTGCTGACGGAAGGCAGCGGGACTACGCTATTCGGTCGAATCAATGGGGCGGAAGCCACAGTTTCCCTCACAGGCCTGCAGTGGGCCTCTGCACCCTCGATGCCAACTGTATGCGACCCAAGTAATCAATCCAGCACTGGCTCTACCTGTGTTCCTTCTCCAGCTAATTGCCTGTTTGGACTCTCTCCCGGCTGCCTCATTTGTGACAGTGGGAAAGTGGCTGCAAGCGACTTATTGTCTTGTGTGGATGTATGTGGGTCTGGGGAGTACCTGCAACACGGCCGATGCAACAGATGTGCTTGGCCGTGCACTGCCTGTGCAAGCTCTGGGCTGTGCACTGCTTGCGCCTCTGGCCAAAGTCCTGTGGGTGACTTGTGTCCAGACCCAGTGATTCAGACGCTGTTTATCTGTCCTGAGAATGAATTCGTGCCTATAAATTTAGTATCGGGCCTAACTGTCACTGCACTGACAGTCGAATTTTGGGTGAATTTCTATCAGGTCGCTGATTACATCTATTTGACTATTGGGGAAGTCGGGCTGAGTATCGATGCTGCGAAGGTAACAAAGGTGCTAATCGCAGGCAGTTCAGTCGGGCAGTTTCTCGGTCTGATTGGCTGGCAGCATGTTGCAGTGGTAATCGACCCTTTGAATATCAGTGCAAGCAACAGACTTTCTGTCTATTACAATGGAGCGAAACAGACTCTAAGTCTATATACTGGCCAAAGCTTTGACTATTTGAGGGTGAAACTAGGGTCGACTCCGCCCACAATGAGTTATGGAGTCAGGGAATTTCGGGTGTGGAGCAGTGCTAGAACCGCCTCTCAAGTCCTTTATAACTACCAGTACTTCCTACCTGCCTCAATGGCGAACCCTGCCGACTTATTACTAGCAGTCGCCTTTACAGACTCTAATTTCCGCGACAGAGTCTCAAACACCGACTTCAGCTTCCCTAGTCAGTTCGGACTGCTCCCAGAAACCCACCTAAAGAAGTGGCCTGTCACTACTCTGGGCGGCTTCCTATGCGACTATACCACTTCCACCAGTCCCAGTGGAGCCGCCTGCCTGCCTTGCCACTCCTCCTGCGGGCCTACAAAGCACTGTGCAGGCCCAGGGCCCGGCCAGTGTGAAGGTTGCGGGTTCGGGTACCGACTGGTTTCTGGAGTATGCAAGGGCTTGCCAGTACTTGTTAGGACTGAGACTGCCTGTCCGGGGGTCAGTAGTGTCAATGTGGGGGCACTGGGGACCTGGACCGTGGACTTTTGGATGGTCGTCAGTACTGCCACAGCCAATACTGTGGGGGTTGTTGGTGCAATGTCGGATAGTGATGCACTGCAAGTGAGTCTAATGAGTGCTACTTTAGGGGTTGTGTCCACTATCGCAGACACACAGACCAGCTCAGCAGCTACTTTCTCTATTGGCATATGGAAGCATGTCGCCCTGCAATCTGCCCCTTTTAGCGCCGCTTCCCGCACCAAAGTACTACTAGACGGCACTCCCATATTCAGCACAAACACCACTCTTCCCCTCAAAAGACTCACTTTAGGCGGTTCTTTCGGCTTTAACGGATTTATCATGAATCTGAAAATTTGGTCAAGTTGGGTGGACTCAGCTGTAATAACCGCTCGCTCCAGGGTACGCAAAACTGCCTTTGCAGGGCTATTTACAGAGTGGGACTTCACCTCCTGGACCGCTGCCGACCCAGCCTACTCCCTAAACGGCACTTCCAGCTGCCTATCTCAGCTCGCGGAAAGCCAATCTCCCGGCGTTTCCGATACGTTGCAGACCTACCCCACCCTAACACCCTCCACAGGGCTTTTCACCTATACTAATGTGTGTCCTATGAAATGCATAATATGCATAAATAGCAGTGAGTGTCTGATTTGTTCCTCTTCGTATATAAAAACTTCTGTTTGCACCGCTCAAAAGGACCTCACTTTAACTGGAAATATGGCTGTTTCGTGGCCGTTAGCGGCTTCTATATGGGAATATTCAAGTACTACACTTGTAGCGTGGTTAAAGCCAATTTCCGGGAGCGGAGCAGTGCTGAAATTGACAGAAACCAGCAATTCCCTGGAAATTACAGTAAATAGCGGCATTTTAGCCCTCCTTCAGGCAGGGACGACTATGGGAAATTGCGCTGCAGTGGTGAACGCGTGGTTCTACGTAGCTATTACGCTCTCAAATACCGGTGCAAATTGCGATATACAGCTATACTGCAATAACGTTCTCAATGCAGTGGGCTCATTGGTGGCTGCTGATTACACCGATTTGGTGCTGGCGGAGGCCAGTATGACTGCGACTCGGGCGGTTAAGATGGTCAAAATGTACTCCAGACCTCTCGAGTCCGCACTAATTGTGGCTTTTGGCGGCATTTGGGGACCTTTTTATAGCGATTTGGTGTTCAATGCGCCTTTGAAGTCGTTCGAAGAGGGCGTTACAGACACTATAAGTGGGCAATCAGTGGCTGTGCTATCGACATCTTTCATTCAAAGTACCGTAATTGTGGGCATTTGTGAGGCGGGACAGAGGTTTTCGGACTCACTCTGTCTGGCCTGTGAGGATTTAAACTGTTGGAAGTGTGCACAGACTGTAACTGTGTGCGAAACCTGCAAAATCGGCTTTTTCCCCACTGCCGGCTACTGTCTCCCCTGCCATTTCAACTGCTACACCTGCGAAAACCTGCCTGAAAAGTGTAACAGTTGTGTTAGAAATGCTACTCTATCCTCTACTTTCACATGTGTATGCAACACCCACTACTTCGACCTACCCGGCGACTCTCAACATCGCTGTGACCAGTGCCATTTCTCCTGCCTAACCTGCGGAAGTGCCACAGCTAGTGGCTGTTTGACCTGTGCAGCACCGAGAATGATGGTGGCCGGGGCTTGTTTGCTGTATGGTTTGTTCCCTACAATAGCGGAAACAGCTGATTTTAAGTCACTTTGCATGACGGGAAGTAGTTCGATTCCACAGAGTTGTAGGACTCATTTGAAGCCTTACTGCTGTCCTGCGAGCATTCCCACCCATTCTAGCTGCTTGACTCTCTTTGGAGCGTTTAGCTGCAGACCATGCACCTTCAATAGTGATTTCACCTGCAACACCGCTGAGTCTCTATGTTGGAACCCCGATTTCACCCTGCAGCCTATTAACGACCCCTGCCTAATGGCAATTTACCCTTATTGCTGCCTGCCTCATACATCTGTTTTCGACTGTTCTGCCTTTAATTACCAGTTTAATGACTGTTCCAATATCGGCCCTCCGCAAATTATATCCTCCAGATGGAACCCCAGCATGACCTCTTTTAATGTGACTTTTGATATGGGAATTGACACAACTCGCTTGAAAACTGCTCCTTGTGGGACTTATTTTCTCCCTGTGACATTATCGAGGTTAGGCTCAAATCCTATATGTCAATTTGTATCAAATAATACAGTTCTTTTGGTTAACATTGGCCCTGGCGCTTCCCTGGGCAACAGCACTGTCACTTTCCTAAGCAACACCATCAAAGCCACATCTAAATACAGCACATTCGGATTCTACCAAAACGTACCAATTGCAGTACCGAATACAGCGGCTTTACAGCCTGAAGCAGTACTGATTGCCCCTTCCCTAGTCGCTTCCTGTGCCTCATTTGTGCTTGATGGGTTGTCGTCTAGTGGGGATTTCGGTCGACAATTGGCGTATCGGTGGGAAATTGCGAGCAATGTCACGAATATAGCACTGGAGAATTTTGTAAATCAATATAGCGATTATGCGATTAGCAATGGGAAAATTACTATTTCGGCTGGTATTTTGCAAGCGGGAACTGAGCTAAATGTGACCCTTCGTGTCATGAATTCTTTCGGATATAGCAGCGAAACAGGGGCAAAAGTCATCATTTTAGCTCAAGAAATCGCACAAATCTCCATAAATGGAGGGAATTATTTCACTATAAGAGCGAGTCAATATGCAGAATATTCAGTTACTATTCGACCTGCAGCCTGTGGAAAAGTCCCTTCAAATTACGCAATTCAGTGGGATTACTACGGCACAAATTGCTCCAATGTGCTCAATTTCGCACAAATTCGCGAAAATCAGCAAAATCCTTGGATGTTCGCAATTCCGGAGTATACCTTATTTCCAGGGTGCAAATATACTTTCTCAGTGTCAGTTACATCGCAATATTCAGGTCTATTTGGTTTAACTGCAAGCGCTAATTTAACTATAAACGTTCCTATATCTCCGCTAAAAGTGGTAATTATCGGCGGGGACAATCGCATATCTCACAGCCAAGTCTACACTTTGGACGCTTCTCGCTCCCTCGACCCTGACAACACGGCTGCGACTCTTGTCTTTTCCTGGACGCGCTGTCAGGCTTCTGCCTGCACTGAGGTCTCAAAAGTGTCAGTTTACTCCTTCGATCCAAGTGGCCTTACTCCGGGTGTAAAGTACGTTTTCACAGTGCAGGTGAGGAGCGGGAACAGGCAAGGGTCGGATTCGAAATATGTGCTAGTGGCTGAGACGCACATACCAGCCCTATCAATACTACCATTAGACCAGCCATTGAACCCCTGCACTACCAATATATTAGTCTCGACGATCAAATCTGCCTCTGAAATCAGTCTCCTTTGGACAGTGATAAACGGAGGATCTGCTAAATTTAGCTCTCCAGTGGACAAACCCTCAGTCGCAATAGCTGCTTTTTCCCTTACTCCTGGAGCTACCTACACTTTTCAACTGCAGGCTTCGACCCCCTCTACGACCCTCGCAGCTCTTCTAACTGCCTATGTCAACAGTCCGCCTACTAGCGGCTGGCTTACCATTTCCCCTTCCAGTGGTATGGAAATGACCACTTTGTATCAGTTTGAAACGCAGGGGTGGGTCGATTTCGAGCAAAATGTGCCTTTTACTTATCAGTATTTCAGAGTGGATGGGAACAGGACAGCGGCTTTGAATGCTAGAGGGATGTCCGCTTCTCAGTTAATTATACTGGCTGCGGGGAGTGACAATAATGGAAATCGGGTGAAAGTCGTGCTTAGAGCCTTTGATAGCTATTTGGCTTATAGTGATATTGAGCAGATTATCACTGTTTTGCCTGGTTTGAAGGAGCAAAGTCGGAAAGCGGCTCTAGCTTCAAATATGACCACTGCAATTCTGAGTTCCCCTGCGAACCAGTCACTTCCCTATATCCCCTCCCTGGTGAACTCTCTCAGCTCCTCTACCTTCGCCATCTACACCGCAGATAATAGCACTTCCCCAAACAACTTTACATCCGAGCGGAAAGTATTTTCCGACCTTGTGACAATCATAGGGAATTGGTGGTCTACCCAGTCCTCTCAAAACAGCACTGCTGCAGTAGTGGCAGATTGCCTGACTTCAGCCACTCAAGCCCCTTCCGTCCTGTCCAGCAAAGAAATCAAGCAGACTTTGGCTGTGGTAAACTCACTCACAGGGCGGAATTTGGACTCTGCAGCCGCGCAAAGCGTCCTGCAAGTGCTCAGCAACCTAGAAAGCGCGAACTCCATCGAGCAGCAAAGAAACAACACAGAGCTGAATTCCACCCAAAACAGCATCCGAAACCAGCTTATAGCAGTGGGAAGAGCCGCAATCCAAGGGTCTATTCGAGACCAACAACCCTCAATTATGACTTCCACCAACTTTAATGGGTATTTCCAGCGTATATCGCCTATCTCCGTCCGAAGTCTAAACGCAGTCGTCAATTCCACCCATAACAGCTCTTCAGCGGCCTCCATTTCAATGCCTGTGGATGGACTTGCAAGTTACGGCATTGACCCGAGTTTCGGCCTCGACATGATATTATTAGTCTCAAAAAATAAGCCCAATAGAGGCGGCTATGCGAATTCCAGCCAAACCGTAAATATCAGTGCTGAATTAGTGGCTGGGGCTGAGACTGTCAAGCTGGTTTTTGAGGTGAGTGGCAGTGTGAATGCCTATGGAGAGTTCATCCCTCAGGAAAGGACGGAGTTGCAGGTAGGCCACCTTTCCACACCTGTAAACATCACAATACCCTTCCAATCTGCATCTACAAGTGCAACCACAGCATGTGCATTTTACAACATTTCGACTGAAAAGTGGTCCGATTCCGGGTGTTTCCTCATAAATCTCAACAAATCCAGCAACACCGCGACTTGCTCCTGCACCCATTTGACCGAATTCTCACTAAGCGACGTCGAAGACGGAGCAATCGCAGCAGGAAACTCCGCAAATGCCGACGAAGCGACCAACTTCGGTGCACTAGTGGATACAAACTTCACAAGTAATGCAATTGGCCTGTACATAGCAGTGGCTTTACTACTGGTTTACGGGGGGTTGGGACTGCTGTGCAAGTGGCTGGATGGGAAGGAAGCCAGGGAGTTGGAGGAGTTTTACAACGACCCGGAGAAGAACATGGCGGATGCGATTGCGAAAAACAAGGATTTGTATAATATATTTGTGGCGGGGCAGGAGCAGGCAGAGCCCAGGAGCCCTGCTTCTCTTGCTATCACTACCAATGAGCAGAAGCCTGAGGACGAATTGTCAGTTTCCGCCCTAATTTACCTGAATCGCTATGGTTTAGACGTCAACAGTCCTATCGACACCAGCAAAGCCGAATTCAACTTCCAGCACGTTAAGCCTACAGCAGGGGACGGACTAATGTTCTACGAAGACCGAACTGTAAGGACCAGACGCACTTGCTGGGAAATAGTGGTCACTCACCACTCCATTTTGGGGCTGATTTTCAGAATTAGTAATACTTTCCCCAGATTTGCGAGACTTACGATCCTGTTTTGTGCGCTTTTCGGGGAGTTGTTCGTTACAGGGTTCTTTTACGATAGTGGAAGTGCGAAAGAGAAGGAAACGGAGATGGACATTGGGGGAATTTTGGGGCAATACAGCTGGTACGACTTTTTCGTAGCGGTAATGTCTGCTTTACTCGTGTTGCCTGTCATTCTTCTCGTTACTTTACTGCTAAGGAAGCGGAAATTGACTGACGATATGAGTGACCACCGGAAATCAAAGGTATCTCGCTGCAATTCGATCCTAAACACTGCCGGATACGTCCTAGCCTGGGCCTGGATGCTCGCCTGCAGCATCGAAATCACCCTCTTTGCAATTAAATTCAACGTATTCCTCACACAGGCAAATGCAAGCAAGCTGTGGAGCCTCACTTACTGCTTAGCCACTATTTGGGACCTGCTTGTAACACAGTTCGCGAAAGTGCTGACTCGAGTAGGGGTGATGCGGTTCCTTTACGACTAGGTAATAATGGAAAACCGGCACCTGGGCATGCTGATGCTGGGCATTACCTTCATCGTGGGTCTGAGCATCTGCTACTCCTTCTCCGCCTATGTGTGGAACCCGTACTTGTGGCGGAAGTGGGGCAGGGCGGACGAGTGCACAGTGCTGAGTTCGCACTACTACGAGTTCTGTGACAAGGACAGCTGCAAGGACGAGTATGTGGAGTTCGAGGTGCAGGTGGGGAACAAGGTGGGCTGGGGGTGTGCCTCTCCTGCAGCAAGGGAAAGCTTCCTGACAGCCGGGCCGTCCAAGCACTTGTACCGCTTTTCGGACTGTGAGGCGGGGTGGGTGCCTTCCTGCATGGACGACCTGCTGCCCCGCTGGATGTGCATTCCGTGCAAAGACGACTGCCGCAGCCTGTCCCCCAGCCCCGCCCCCTGCATGTACGGCACCCACGAAGGCCGGATGATAGTGCTCATAGGGGCGGAACACCCCTTTTTCCCGGTCTTCGACTTCATCATGACCTTCCTCGTGCCTTTGCAGGTGTTGGTACTCATCCCTGGCTTCGCACTAGCCGGGTGTCTGTTGTATGAGCTGAAAGTCGCAAAGTCTGCAGGGATATGAAAAGATTAAGTCAGGTTAAAGGAGAAGTTAGGAATAAAGGGACTTTTTACCATTTCTATTGATGATTTCGCGGAATTTAGGGTTTAAACATGTTTTGTTGTTTGTTTACTCCGTATTTCTGCTTTTTCAAGCGATGTTTTCATTTGCAAACTCAGTTTATTCGCAAAAGTCAGGTTTTAATGTAGTAATTGCCCTAAATTTGCTGGT
>Ga0247837_1002690_pt1 | contig 32890 bp, 32 predicted proteins | sample LaCtaG_2_FD_187115 | JGI IMG/M metagenome (GOLD analysis project Ga0247837, IMG submission 187115) | Freshwater microbial communities from meromictic Lake La Cruz, Castile-La Mancha, Spain - LaCruzMarch2015_14.5m | ecosystem: Environmental > Aquatic > Freshwater > Lake | place: Spain: Castile-La...
AACACCCTACTCTCAGGGCTAGTTGAGAGTTGGTGTCTGTTAATTGGATGAGTCTTGAATAAAACACATTCTTATTATTCGCATAGACCGCAGCCAACCGTCAGCTTACATACTCGCTACATTGTGTTAAAAACAATGAGTAGACTCGCGACGTGCCATTAGTTGTGTTATATGGCGCTGCTCCGCTCTAACCCACAACTAGTTAAAGGACTATTTAGCAAGATTCTCCCCTTTTCATGTCAATTATCAACTTATCTGAAGTAGCAAAGCTCTAACTGCGGTCGGAAACCCACACTAACATGAGTAAGTCAATGCTTGGACTAGTGGGGCTATAAACATGGTCATTGCACTTTTACTGCTGACCCTAGCCCAGGCAGACTTCGTAGACTTCACCCGCTGGCGCAACGAAGGCGGGCACTCAGACCTGGACCCAGCAGTGCTGTGCGACTCCTGCAGCTCTGCAGTGGAAGCGCTGCATTGGGTGGTGCAGAACGACACCAACGTGCAGGACTACGTGGAAGGTCTGATTGTAGACGTGTGCAGTTGGGTGATGGAGCCCGCAGTGTGTTCCGGCTTGGTATACACCTTTGCAGACATCGTCATTGACACGGTTGGAAACCGCTACCTGACGCCTGATGTGGTCTGCTGGAAACTGCACATGTGTCCAAGTCCGCCCTTCATCCTCACGAACCTCACAACTGTGATTGACGATATTCTGGCGGACACTCCTCCTGTGCAGCCACTGCCTCCTCCGGGCAACGACACGTGGAAGGTTTTACATGTGACAGACATACATGTGGACCTGCTGTACCAAGAAGGCTCGAACATGGACTGCAGCTACCCGATGTGTTGCCGCAGTTCTTTGGGCAACACCACAGACCCTATCCTGCAGGCGGGATATTGGGGTTCTTTGGCCTCATGTGACGTGCCTCAGCGCACAGTGGAGGCTTTCATGCAGCAAGCCGCCTCTATGGATGTGGACCTCATCCTTTGGACCGGAGACAACCCAGCCCACGACGTCTGGGCCTTCAACCGCGAGACTCACCTCCAGCAAAGCCAGGTCCTCACTGACATGTTCTTGCAGTACTTCCCCCACACTCCTATGTACCCCATCATGGGCAACCACGCTTGCTACCCTGAAGACCAGTACCACCTCGGACACGAGCAGTGGCTCACTGAAGGACTGGCAGATATGTGGCCTGCCTGGCTAAGTCCGGAGGCACAGGCCACCCAGGCTGATAATGCTTACTGGAGTATGAAGGACCCTCTAACCGGACTTCGCATCCTTGCAATCAACTCGATGATGTGTGACAATCTCAACTTTTGGCTCGTACTCAACAGCACTGACCCCGGGAATCATCTGGTCTGGCTGCGAGAACAGCTCCTTCTGGCCGAGGCGGCTGAGGAAAAGGTCTTCATCCTAGGTCACATCCCCACTGGTGATGTGTTCTGCGCCTCTGAGTGGGCGAAAGTGTACCGAGCTATTGTCAACCGCTTCCAAAATACCATTCGCGGGCAGTTCTTCGGACACACCCATCAAGACCAAGTCCAAGTGGTGACTTCTCTGACCGGACAAAGCACTCCTGCAGGCGTGCTCTACATCTCTCCCAGCTTCACCACCTTCTCCAACCAAAACCCAGTCTTCCGAGTCTTCGAGCTGGATAAAAGCACACTTCAACTGACCAACTACCACAGCTACCAGCTCGACCTTAGTGTGGCCAACCAGAACCCTGCCCAGACACCTACCTTCACGGAAGCTTACGACGCTAGGAGTGAGTACGCACTGCCAGACCTGAGTCCTGCGTCTTGGGAACGAATGGCGAAGGCAATGCAAGCTGGCAATACCACTCTGTTGGACCGATACTGGGAGCACTTCTACAGTTCCTTTAACGCTGTGCCTGAGTGCAGCGAGTCCTGCCAAAAGATGCTGTGGTGCGGTGCGCAAACCAGCGTGCTCAATGAGTGGATCGACTGCGCAGGCATCAGCACCAGCAACGTGGCCTTCTACCTGCTGGAGCAACTCTTAGGACCGTGGGAAGTCCCCACCACACTCTCTTACGCCTAATAGAGTTCTCTAAGGGTCCATTCTATTATGAACATTTCAGAGCTGCGTCGCCGCTCTCGCAGCCTGACGGATCCCAGCCGCAACCCACCCCCGAGATTCACTCGTCCCTTAGGAGAAACAGACCCGCCCACGCAGCCTCCCACTGCAGTGGCTCTGGACACCACCTTCCAACAGCTGGAAATGGCCCTGGCCTCCAGTCCCATATCTCTACACGTTCCTGAAACGCTTCTGATTTCAGAGGAAGGACAGGCAGTTTTGCTGTATAATGACGAGCGCGGGTATGTTCAGGAAAGCAAGGGTGTGGAGGTTTTCCAAGAGTTCCTTTCCAGGTGTGCGAGACAGTTCGCAGTGGAGCTCGACCGCCAGGAGTTCCCTCTGTACGTCTTCTCCTCAAAGTACGGTCACAAGGCTTTGTGGACTGCCGCGGAGGCAGACAAGGCTTGGACCGCCTCACTGGACCACACCAAGTTAATGCAGCGCTATGTACTGCCCAGACACAAAGAGCCCAGCAAAGTCCGAGTCGTGTGGCGGGAGAGTGAAGTCAGACGGTACCGCATCAAGAAGCGCAGTATCGAGACTGTGCTTCAGCACTTACGTACCCGCCAGCGACCCTCTCTGAAGCCAGGCCTACGCGAGCCAATGACTCCCAACCCGGGAAGACACTCCGTGGTAGAGGAAACCACTCGGCAGCTGGCTAGTGACTACGAGTGGGAAGAACTTGCTTTGCCCCTTGTTCCTACTGAGCGCTTTTACCTGACTCTACGCGAAGTGTTGGGTCGTTTCCTCAGAGAAGATGAAGTGTTTACTGAGTTGGCTTACGACGTGATGCAGGACTCTCAGGACCAACTCGTCTTCTTGAATGCGCGATGGATGCAAGCAGGCCAGCCTCAACACCCAGCCCGCGACCTGCGAGCTAAGTTCAACTCCCTGATGGCCACCAAAGTTCCAGATGCCATCCCCTTTGTGGATCTCAAGGAAGTGCGCGCTCAAAATGTGCAAATGTACCTGCACCGTTTCTCCTCTTTGGCTGGAGATCAAGAGCATGCGGCGGTGCCTAGTGAGAAAGCAGCGCTGGAGCAAACTAGCAGCAAACTGGACCAGTTGGTGCAGACTGTGACCGCCAGCAAGCAGCGGAGTGCAGAGCAGCAACACGTGCGTTTGGAGTCTTACCAGAATGACCAGCTCCTGGAGTGCATAATCTCCCGAGTGTACTCTAAAGTGCTCTCCGAACCCACACTGCAAAGCTTCTTCTCCAGCATGTCCAAGCGTGAAATCAGCATGATCAAGCAAGGCTTCGTGAAAGCCTTCACCGGAGTGGACAACTACTACTTCAAGCACACAGTGAAGCGAGTGCACGAGGGACTCGGCATTGAACGCAAACAGTTCTCCCGCTTCGTGGAGCTGTTTGTGCAGGCCATGCAGGAGGAGGGAGTGCGTAGTGGTGATGTGGAGATCGTGAGTCGGCATCTGAACCGCTTTGCTGACGAAGTGATAGAGGACGATAGTGCATAGTGCTATACATGATAGTCACCCGCCTCAACTTCCCGCAGGTGTTTGCTCAGGTGGCGGAGGCCCTGAAGAGCAGTCTCTTCGTGGCTGCGGACCTGGAGTTCACAGGCCTGCACCTGGACCCCACTCTGCAGAACACGCACCTCGACACATCGCTGCATCGCTACCTCAAAATGCGAGAGTCAGTCTCCGCCTTCTGTCCGCTGCAGGCAGGACTGTGCACTTTCCACCTGCGTGAGGGCTATGTGGAGGCCAAGCCCTTCTCCTTCGTGCTGTACCCTGTCCCTGTAGGTGACCTGGACCGTGTCTTTTCCTTCCAGGCCTCTTCCCTGGGCTTCCTCTCTACCCACGAGTTCGACTTCAACGCTACCTTTCGCGAGGGACTCGGGTTCCTGAACAGAGCAGAGCACACCGCAGTGCTGCGTAAGACCAAGGAAAAGGAAGCACAGGCCTATCTGCAGCACGGTGTGACGCATGAGATGCGAGCCTACCTCGCTATGTGCCAGGCTGCACTGTCCAAGTGGACTGGTGAGGAGCCTCTACTCATCGACGCCCACTTCATGAAGCGGGCTGTCATCGACTACTCAGTCAGAGAGATGGAAAGAGCCGGACAGGTGCTTTGCGAGTTGCTCCGAGACGAAGACGGTTTCCCAGAGAACGTGAAGGTGGTAAAGGGGCAGCGGCCCCAGCCTCAGCAAGTGCTGCGAGGCTTTGCTGAGTTGGTGGAGCACATGCGAGGTAAGCCACTGCTGGGCCACAACATGTTGATGGACTCTTTGCACTTCTACGACAAGTTCGTCAACCCGCTGCCGCCGACTCTCAGCTACTTCTCTCGCGCCTTTCATGAGGAGTTCCCTGTGGTCTTCGACACCAAGTATATGCTGCAAGCCTCCTCCGTCTTGCGAGCCTTCGTATGACTCATCCAGTTTAGTTCTGACCTACACACACTGCAAGATCTGTATAAGGCCACCGAGACCAAGGCTTCTGCTTTCTCGAGTCTGCCCATACGCTTGGCCCCTGGCTTCGAGCAGGCCGCGAAGGCGCATGATGCGGGCTTTGACGCCTTCTGCACAGGTAGTGTGTTCCTGAGGTGCTGCCAGCTGCTGAGGGTGAAGAACATGGAGGAGGTGTTCCAGGACCCGCTGCTGGACATGTACCGCAACCGCATAGCTGTAGCAGGGCGGAAGATGCCTGTGCGTCTGGACGCAGACACGCCCACCGAGAGTCGTGAGGATGTCTTCGTGCTGGAAAAGACCTGCACTGTCGCTCCCGAGACTCTCAAAGCAGCGCTCGAACACAAGTACGGGAAGGTCGCTCTCTACAAAGTCTACTGGAGTGAGTCTCTCATGTATGTGATTCCCAGCTCTTTGGAGAGCAGAGAACGCCTGCTTGCTGCAGCGACGCAGCCCATAGCCCTGGAGTTGGGCGGAGTGATAGCAACGCTCAGTTCTTACGACCACTTCGTGCGCAGTCAAGGGTGGAAGTCCTAGTAATATGGGCGCAGGACACTAGAGCACTTCGAAGTAATAGTATGGCTGTGCGCCCCGTCAAGCACCCTGAACCGCAGATGCCTTACTTGGCTAACCACAAGCGATTTCCGACACGTGTGCTGCACCTAAACGGCCCAACACGGTTGAGAGAACTAAAGCAGCGGTACTCGCCTCAGGCCTCTGCTTCTACTACTCGACGCAGCCAGCCTGATTGGACCAGTGCGCTGCTGTCCACCGGCCCTGTGCGGCTCAGTCACTCCCTACTCAGTGAGTCAGTGCCTCAGTCACCAAGTCCGAAAAAGGGTCGTCCGCTGCTCGCTCGGAAGTACTTCAGACCCCACTACAGTCGCTTAGTGTAATGGCTCGCACTCTCATGAACCTCTACCAGCAAGTCGACTGTCTCCGCATTGTTCATGCTGTGCACTCCCCTGAGCGTCCTTCACGTCCACGCCAGCGCTCTCCTCCCCGACATGAATCTCCTCGTCAAGGCCCTAAGTACTCCCCACTGCTGGTGCAAAGTAGTTCCCAGCCCGGAGACCCTCTCAATCAGGAAGACAGACCTATTTCTCGACTGCGTTCCCGGCCACTGCGAGTTCGCTGCGAGTACCGGCGAGAGTTGCACGGGTCAGTTCCCTTCGCTCCTCCCTTCGAGCGCATTCACGGCCTGCCGAGCTTCTCACGAAGAACTGCCCGAGTTCCCTCACTCACTCCTCTGAGGCCGGTGTCCCTGTCCCTGTACAGCCGGCCTCACTCCAGACCCAGACCTCTGTCCCTTCTCAAACAGGCAGTGACGTGTAGGCCGCCCAAGGTCACTGTCACCTCAAGACCAGATTCACGCCAGCGGCCCGTCAAGTTGGTCCTGCATCTCACTAGTCACTCGTGATCAACCTGTCTATTAGGCAGATCTCTCGCACAATATACCTACTTGAATAAATGGTCTTCTGCCGTCTCTGTGGAGCCGCGCTTGACACTCTCACCGACCTAGAGCAAGCCGAGCACCTGGACCAGTGCATGGACAAGCAACTGAGTCTGTTGCACACTGAACTGCCCCCGCCTGCACCCGCCCCGCCCTCTGACATGCCTGCCTTCGATACAATGGCCAAGGCAGATGTGCTGCAGCTGCTGGACCGCTTCGGCATCAAGAAGAGCCTCGACATGCCTCAGGCGCGCTCTCTGCTCAAGGACATCTGGCTCTACCAGCACCGCAACATCTATCCTCAGTTCCTGCTGGATACGACAAGTTGAGCCATTTGCTTAAAATAGTCCTCTACACTCCATCTCTCCGCATCCGCATATTCTGCTCCCTTTGGAACTGTACTGAAACGTGAGTTCCTCTCCTGCAGCTATATCCCTGCGCGCAAAGAAGCAAAGCCTCGGCACAACATAGCCACAGCGAACAGGCACCACAGTCATGTTGGACCTGCAACTGTGGTTGAAGAAGCGTGCAACTCCGCCGTAGTGCTCTGCATCAACTCTCCATATACTTGTTCGCAGGCCAAAGTGCTCCACTGCCTCGAACACATACGCCCGGTCTCTCTCTTCCTGGATATGCTCTCCGTAGTACTCCGCCACATACGAACCTTGCAATAGAGAGCGTACTGTGTACACGCCCAGTCCTTTGCTGCCAGCTGACTGCACCTGCAGCAGTGGCGAACCCTGCTGCGAAGCTCGATTCAAGCAAGCAAGTCTACAGCTGCAGGCAGACCAGCACTCGTATATTGGCCAGCTACACTCGTTTCCGCGCTCTACCTGCAGTCTATGTCCTTCTGTGTAAGCAAAGCCGCTTGACCGCTGCACACAGGGACAAGTCTCAGTGCAAACAGTGCAGGGACAAGCATGAACAGGGTCGATTTCTGCGTCTTCCCAGTCTACCCCCAGCACCGCCATGATAGGAACATACATATCTAAGGCCTTGGTGGGCGCACAGAATACACACCACGCATGACATCCCCGAGTTCGATTTGAGAGGCGCTGGGAGGGCCTGGCTTCTTGTGGAACTTCGCGAACACGTCTAACTCTCGCATCCAGGCCAACACTTGGTCTTCCCCGAAGTGGGGATGCGTCTCTTGGGTCGTGTGCTCTGGTCTGAGGCCGGGTAGACTGAGGTTGAGCAGTTCCTGCGAGTCAGGAGTGTCTTGCCCGGTCACCAACTTGCGCCAGGCAGGGAGCTGGTCTGCGTAGGGCATCCCTCGAAACTCAGGCCGGGAGAACGGGTCGGTGGGCAGAGTCAGGGGCTTAGGTCTGCTCAGACGCTGGATGAGGTTGGGCACATTGAAGGTACTGGCCCGGCCGAAGGGAGTGGAGGTGCGGGGCTGAGCGGTCCCTAATCGATGTTTCTTGACTCCGGCCTTCACTTCAAGCTAAGTGCCAAGCACCTTTGCGACCTGCTGATGTCGCGAAAGCAGCTGTGTCCTGAGGTGTTCAGGGACGGTGGCTTGAGGAGTAGCACTGCTCAGCCTGTGCTGAATTGCTTCCGCAGCCTCTACATAGCCATACCTCTATCCTGCTCCATCTCCTTCCTCGGCAGCAGTTTCTTCAGCCGACTGGCAGGAATGTCGTCTAGCAAGTTCCACATGTTATAGTCCTTCTTCAGTGCGAGGTGCTTCGGCAGTGTCTCAGTGAAGAGAGATGCAGAGTGCCCCTGTGCATGTTCAGGTAGGGACCTTTGCTTGCTGAGGGTTTCGAGCTGTGTAGACTGTACAAGGCTGCGTTGGAGCTTGCGACGTTGGAGCCGCTGTTGTGACTTGGCTCTGTGCATTTGCGCCTGTTCTGCCTGCATTTCCCTGGCTTCTTCCACTGCGTTGGCTTGCTCTGCCTCGAGTTTTTCACGTCTGGGCCTTTGTGCTTCTCGACTGTTGTAGTAGAAACTTCTCACTTTCTTGGACGCGTATATTGGGCAGTTCAGGTAGTCTTCCTTATTTTGGTAGTAACTGTGGTTCTTCGGCAAGAAGGTATCGGCCATTTAACTAGGCACAGATTGGCTACAAATTCAAGTTTTTAGCCCAACTCTAAGAAAGAAGCCAAACCTCCTTGTATGCAACTGAACAAATTTACTCTTTACAGTAAAATGCTAACAGCCGAGGTAATGGAAAGGCTGGTGGGGGCATATGGCCAGAGTAGGAAAGTCCAGTTGAAGCAGAAGTCAGCCCAGCAGCAGTCTCAGCGCCTCGCAGAAATCCGCACCGAGCAGCGACGCTTGAAGTCACTGGAGCAGCAGAGGAGCAAGCAGCAGAAGTCCTCTGCCTCTGTTTCCCCTGGCCGGCAGGAAGCCAAGGTGAAAACACGCCTCACCAGACTTATCGACATCCGGGCAGGCTACTACGAAGCTGAACTGCTCAAAGAGTTGAAGATCCGTAGAGAAACGTTGGATGAAGATGTAGAACGGGAGGATGTGGTTCCCATGTATAAGGACTACCAGCCCGGCCATCTACCCCGTGTCTCCCCTCCTCGCCAGTCCCTGCGAGCCCCACTCCCTCCCAAGACCCTCAGCCGCAGCACTGCGGAGCCCCTGGGCAAAGAGGAGTGGCGAGAGGAGGCCCAGCAGGCCAAACTCGAGAAGTATATTCAGCAGCTGGACGCTAAACTCGCCAGACTGGGCCACGCCAACTCTGGTGTTCAGGCGCCACGCAAACTGCTGCGAGCCCGCTTCTAGCAGTGCTCTAATTACCACTACCCGACATTGCGCTTTCTCTTGAGCACAGGAAGCAGTGAAGGTCTCAGGTACACTGTCTTCAGCCTTGGTAGAGCTGGGCTTGCTTCATCGAAGTCCTCGGTTTGCATTTCACTGGTCGCATCTCCTAGTATCCGCTTCTCACTCACGTCCAGCAGAGCCACAGTCCTCTTGCACGCCTGCTCGAAAGCCACTTGCCTCAGTCCACAGGACAACGAAGTGAGTTGAGTCCGATATTGAGCCAGGTCCTGCGCAGCCCTACGAATGGCTTGCTCGTGGAAGCGGATGCGTCGTGGGGAGCTGAGGGCGGACCTAGGCGGAGAGCACATGCTGATGTGGGCTAAGGTTCCTGGCCTCTTCGCATTGCTCACAATGGGGGAAGCGACCTGATTCAGCCTTCGAGATTTCCATAGCTTTGCAGAGAACAGGGACTGGAGCCGGGGGTGAGATGAGGCTGGGAGCGTTGGGAAAGCGTGGGCCAGCGGAGACATGGACCTCACATGCAATATCATTAGTTACACGCCCGCAAGCCAGCCTAAGCCCCTCGGCAGCCGCTGCGTCTCTGCCATGTAGCCTCTGTACTCCTCGATCACTTGCTTCAGCCCCAACTCCTCCACCTCTATTTTCCTTTTCAAAGCCACTGCATTCAGCCCTGCTGCACAGAGTGCAGTCACAGGCGTCGCCACCAGCACCCACAGTCCAATGCACCAAAGAGCCCAGCCGAAGTACCAGGGATGTCGACACACCGCATAGGCTCCTGTATTGACTAGTTGCGGGTCTTGCTCTGTGAGTGCCTTGGGAAGAAAGCGGTTGCCTGCGTCCACTCTGGCTTTGACCATCCAGCTTTCCCCGAGCACCACTAGAATGAGACCTATGAACAGGCAGAAACTTTGCACGGCTTTGAAGTCCCAAGGCACGGCTTCCCTGCCCATCCACTCTGCAGCAGCCAGCAACCCCACCGCCCAGTGCGTCCAGTGCGTGAAGGGGTGGTACCCTCGGATGCACAGTGCTTGCGGGGAGAAGTAGGCAGTGCACAGGAACTCACATATGTGAAACACACATACTGCTATGCCCAAAGCTCCTAGGGCCACTCGACTCACGTCTGTGATGTCCTTCGCTACGTACCACACACTCACTTGGATGGCTTTACTCAGTGTGTAGCATAGCACGTACATCAGTCCTTTGGACCGCTGCAGCACTGCATTCTTCAGTAGGTCGTCTGCGAAGGTGAGAAGCAGGGGTAGGAGGGACAGCCACCAGGGCATGCAGGCCACTAGCAGTGCAGAGGCGCCTAGCCAGAAGTCTACTCGTTCAGACATTACTACAGAAGCACGGGACGGAACAGGGGCGCCGGAGTCAGGTCGGACAGGAAGTCGAAGAAGGACACCTTCGGGCCTGCCTCGCTCATCTGTTCATTCAGGTCGCGCCTCGTCACGAAGCCGTCATGGTCAGTGTCCATAGCGCTGAAAACCGCATACAAGTCACTCAACTTCGCTCCGAACACTCGCTTCCTCGCCTTTTCCACCTCCAACAACCCACAAATCACATTGGCTAGCAGTGCTTCCAGTGAGCCAAAGGCTGACTGTCTGGTAAAGCGCTCCCTCGGGCCTAGCAGTAACTTGCACAATTCGCTTTCATTCATACAACTGTCTCTGTCCTCATCCACCCGCTCCACCAAGTCTCTGCACTCTCCCAGACTCAGGTGCAGGCCTAGGCCTCTGCAGGCGCTTTCCAAGTCCTTCGCTGACAGCAGCGCCTTGCCCGGCCTACCCAGCAGTCTCAACAGGTTATTGGGGTGGCAGCAGGCCTGCAACTGCCTTTGGTCTTTTTCCAGCGCCAACACACACTTGAAATAGGCCCGAACTGCTTGAGTGGCTGAGTCGTCTTCCCTTCGAGACCCTCGAAAAAAGTGTGAGTTGGACACAGTCTCCGCGGATTGGGAGGGCGGGGCAAGTCTCGCCGAGGGCCGGGGACTTCTGTCCTTGCGAAGTAGACTGGGACTAACAGAGCGCAGAGGAGAGGCAGAGCGCAGGGGCGAAGAGGACTTCAGAGGAGAGACAGACCTGATAGGCGAGGACTGGAAGTCGAGCCCAGGCCGAGTGGACAGGACAGAGTCGTGTTTGAAGGTGCGTTGCAGGTCTGTGAGAGTCAGTGCCCCGTCCCTGTCTTTGTCTATCCACTGAAAGGCGGTACGGATGTCAGAGTCTCGCAGAGAAACGCCCACTCTACCTGCAAACTGCTTCACATCACTCACATCCACCAGACCATCTCCGTCCAAATCCATCGCTTGGAACCAGTTCTGCACTGAGAAGTCAGGGTTTTCGGTCATTTGCTCGACTGAGCGCTGGGACCTGAGCACTAAATCCAGCTCTTTCTCGAAGAACAGACACAGACCGTATTCCACGTCCTGGCCCACGCCTTCTAGTCCCTTTCCCTCAATTGCCAGCTTGCGCAGTGAAGCATTGTTCCAAGACAAAACAGCCCCAATAAAGTCGCCATAGCAAATTCCCAGTGGGTCGCTGGGGGAAAGCTCTTTGATGAGTTGCTCTGCTTCCTGCACACTCACTTGGCAGTTGCGGGCGCGCATGAAGTGCACCAGGTCAGTGGGGGAGATGCGCCCTGCACTTGAGCGGTCCAGACGACGGAAGGCTTGGTAGGGCTCGAAGGAGGTCAGCTGGGCCAGGTGCTGCCGAGCCCGCTCGACTTGCTCTCCTCCCTGGGTGAGGAGTTGCAGGAAGTTGACAGCCTGGACCTGTGCTCTGAGAGACAGCATGAGACCGTTAATACCTAAAATGGTCTAGCAAGTTACCCACAGACGACTTCCCTGTAGTGCCCCAGCAGTCTCCAGTGCAAGTAGGCCAGGTACAGCACAATCACCACCACTCCCCCTATATTCACATACAGCAGTGCAGAGCTTTCCGCCACTTTCTCCACCTGTCTTGTCTTGGTGAACAGTGCCAGGTCCACGTCTTCATGTCTAGTCAACTGCAGAGCGGGCTGCTCCTTCGCCTTCTCAGTCTCTGGCAGGACTCTGGGCAGTGCGGCTCTGGTGACCCACTGCTCGTCCTCACGTTTCAGCTCTGGGAACATCTTGGTCTCGATAGCAGCTTTCTTGCTGGTGGAGGTAAGGAAGCGAATGCTGGCGTTCATACGCAGAAGTGACTTTTCAGGACTCAGTTCACTGACGACCCACTCGTGCTCGACCTGGTAAAAGCGAGCTCCGCTGCCGTCCAAGTACTTGACAGAGGCACGGAAGGAGAGCTTTGAGGGCTGTATGCTGTACAGGTGAACAGCCTGCACGCGACTTGACGTTGGCGCGAGCATTCGGTACTTCCCTTCGCGTGCGTACCCGCTGGTTTCCTCGTCCGCACTCCAGTCAGTTAGTGAGATGTCTGTGTGTCCTTCTGCGAGCCAGAACTCCTTCATAGAGAAGCCCGCAGCATCACTCAAGTACCGGTTGAAGAACTGCTCGGGAGACAGCGCAATGATGAGTTTGACAGTCTCAAGCATAGAGCCCTGGTAATCAGGCAGCAGCACCGCTGTTTCTTCCTTCTCCTCCGTAGCCATGGTCGTGTCCGTGTCACTGCTGTCTGTGTGGAAAGTACTGCTGTCCGGCAGTTCCGAGTCAGGCGCATATCCAGAGGCTCTCCACAGGTCCGTCAGGAACTTCAGTGCTTGGGTGGAACTCACGAAGGAACTGAAGATGTACACCTTTTCATTGCCGCACACTACGTATATAGCCTTCGACCGCTTCTCTATGCGCCTGATTTCGCTGAAATTTACAGTCTCGTTGATCTTGATGCCCAGCACATTTGCGTAGAAACACAAGTTGTGGTCGGTGCAGAAGAGGCGGCCGTGCATGTTGATTTTCCGCTTCAGTGCACAGCTGAAGTCATCCAGCACATCCTCTGTCTCTGGCAAACTGAAGAGTTGCCGGATTATGCGCTGTGGGTCGTCCCCCGCGTTCATTGCTATTAGAGTTCAACCTAGTGAACTGTCTGGAGAGCCCTGCCGCTGTTTCAATAGATCTAGCTCCCTACTAGTGTCAGCAGAGGAGAAGTATTGCGACTTCTTGTTTTCATAAAGCTTGAAAGCAGAAACATGGTGTGTAAGGTGAGTTTTTCATATCTCGTTGAAACTGCTGGCAGTATGAGTGGATGCATTCCTGTGAATTAGGAACGGGTTGGTAGTGAGCCTTACAGCTTTTTCGTGAAGTTCGATATTGTGGGCGGATGACTTTGTCGTTTCTTAGTTGTAGAAGTTGCCTCTTTCAGGCGCTTATCTAGAAACCACTGAAGTTTGCGGGAGGCTAAATGGAAGTCTTCTCCTAATACTAGCTTCTACCTAACTGACTAAAGAAAAGAGTACGTCTCCAAATCAATCCGGCGCACCTCTCCGCAATGGGCAATGAGCACCTGCTTTCCAACTACCAAGGGCTGCTGACCGCTCCAGCACCTCACTGTATTCGAGAGGCGGAATTCCTGCTTAGTGTCAATTATCCAGCGCGCCATCTGCTGAGCATCCGTCAACAAGCACAGCTCCCCGTTAGCAATGAAGGCAACTGAGGCCATTCCAGTCTTGAGCAAAGGGGGTAGGGATATTGACAACACAGTAAAAATCTCAGACTCGGAGTTGAAAGTCTCTATGGTTTTCTCTGCTGCTTTGGCAGCGGAAACCAGGTAAAGGAGGGAGCGGAAGAGACAGGGAGTGAAGCCTGCTCTGGGGTGCACCATACTCCTTATCCCGGTCCAGATTTGGTCTGCCAGACTCATCTTCGCACAAGTCCGCAGAGCCACCTGACCATCATTGCCTCCAAACAAGTAAATATGGGAGCGCATCTTGGCCACGCCTGGGTACCTCACAGGAGCCAAGAGACCAGGCAAGGCACTGAGCTGAAAGGAAAGCAGGTCCAGCGAGTACACAGCGGAGGAAGGCGAATCCGCTCCCAAACAAAGTAGTCTGTTTCTGTCCAGCTCCACATAGCTCCCGCCGAGTCCGAAATTGAGCGGAAGAGTGCGTCTGGTGACTTGCTGAGACTTCACATCGTACAGAAAAGCCTCATTTGCATGCACGCCCGCAAACCTGGCAGGACGAATATCTTCCAAAGTGGCAATGTGGAAGCCCAGGTCCAGGAAAGCCTGCATAGATCCGCTGGTCACAGAGTAGGTGAAGAGTTGAAGGGAAGTGGCTTGTTCGATGCAGTTCCTTATCAGACATGCATACAGCGAATTGAGACGAGGCTGTTCCTCTCCCAGGGTCTCCTGCACTTCCTCCAGTGCGATAGGAAGGTCTCTCGCTAGTTCTGCTCTGAGCTTTTGCAGCTGCCTCACTTTCTCGGTACAGAGAGTTGTCAGCTGGGCTTGCACTTCCCGCACCTTTGCACTGAACTCGGCAATGGCCCTGTCCACCTCTTCTAGGCTGCTCAGCACTGCAGCATGCACACTAGTGAAAGCGTTCGCTCTCTCGACGTAGTGCGGGTTTTTGTAGAGATGAAGGAAGCAAAGGGACCAGGACTGGTGCCCTTTTCTAGACAGCTTTCGTGTATGCGATGGGAGGCAGCTGGCACAAAGGGTGGCTTCTGGCTCGGTGCAGGAACAGAAGAACTCAGCGTCCTTAAGTCGGCAGTCTCCGCAGAGCCGATTTTCGGAATTCATGTTATTAGCTACTCATAACTGGCCTGTGGGAGCTCTGGCTAGTTCATAGTGCTTATGTGCCTAGTGCTAGCATCAAGTCCAGACCTTGCTCAGGCAGACAGATGACTGTGACAGTCACCATACCTACGAACCCGGCTCCAAAGCGCAGCACTCCCAAGGCTCCCTCCACATTGATGCTGTAGTATATTCCGTAGACCATGTACACAACCATCAAAACGAAGTCCAAAGGACAGCCGATAGGCACCACCAGAGTCGAGGCGAGAATAGGCAGCAGGGGAATGATGAACAGGGCTGGAAGCAACTCAGCTAAGTTCAGGTCCTGCAGGCTATCCATTATTAAACGACGAAGCGCCCTACGTCTAAGTGAACTGCTAATCAGACTTGACGAGCATTTTCAGGTCTCTAAGGCCTGCCGCCAGCGTGGCCTGGGCTTCGGATGGACTGGGATTGCAGAGAGTTCCGATGTTCAGGCATCCTACTATCGAGGCACTTGCATGCAGGACACCGAAAAGCACGTCCACTCTAGCGGCGTAATTGACAGCATACAGGAAGTAGGCCCACATCAGCAGCGCACTAAAGCCGCAGTCTATTCCACTCACAAGCAGTGAAGCGATAGCAGGCATCATAGGCAGGTAGAAAGCCATTATGCCCACTTCCAGCATAACTTCGACGCTGAGCGCTGCCATTGTATATCTAAAAGGACTTGTTGTCGAAACAAATCCACCTCTTTGGGAGTGATGTTTCCCTTGCAGCCGGATACCAGGGAGATTTCGCTCCGCAGGTGATAGTAATAATGGAGAACGTATTGGTCCTTTCTTCTTATTGAGCAGTTTCCTGGCAGTTCTGAGTGAGTTATTCGAAGACTATAGTTGAAACATGCTAAAGCCATTTCTCTTATTACCTCCTGCAATACCAATATAAAAACCATCAAGTAAAGAATATAGAAGAAGTGGAAAATCATGAGTTGCAGACTTGTGCTGCAGCCGACATATTTGCCTGACAGAATGGCAATTGCCGACATCATTGGAAAGAACAGTGCACATACAGCGCTTTTCACAGAGGTCTTCTCTATTACTTCGACTCTTCTATGCAGGACTCCATTTCTAGTGGCTGCTTACGTTACTATGACTCGAGGAGGTAACAATGTCCTATGCAGGAATGGGATTAGTTCCCAAGCATCTGAAGCTTCTAAGTCTAGAGAAGCTAAAGTCCCCTTTACAAAGGCAGAATCCCTCTATATGGAGCATTTTTTGCAGTTTTGTCTCATGCCCTGCGACATCCATAGGATGCTCTCCCTTTGAATTGAATGACCAGAGAGTGAATCAACACAGAACATTGTCGCTACAAGAACTCCCGTCCCTGAAGTGTACATCCCAGAAGTCCTTCAGCCACATGTCCCCCAAGCATCGAGTAGAAGGAATAGATGAAGAGGGATACCATCACTAGCAGGCCTGCGCTGCAGCCTGTGAGATACACCACTCCAACAGCTATGGCAGCACTGGAAGAAAGTCGAGGAGTACCAAAGTCAACAAAACCTCCACAGAGAGCAGGGCACTCCATGGCTGCGGGGAACGGTATGCTTCAATGGGTGGGGGACGATTACCACTGTATTGGTGCAGTCTTTCTCTCTTCTTACAGGGAAATCGCTTCTGGAGAGGTAAACAATCGCCACTTTCCTCGCTCTAACACCCAATAGGAAAAGGGATTCCTCTTCATTGAGTCTCTACATCCAGTTAGTAAATCAATTGCGCGACTTCACTAACCCAACACTGAAGTTTTTCTATGAAAGTTGCTATGCGCTAAAGCGATGTTTACACTATAACCTAACCTCCTGCACGCTCATCAATTCCCAGTCCCTCAGCATTTCGAAAGCCAGCATAGAGCATCTCGATGGAAATACAGCGAACAGAACTCCTACCACTGACATAAGCATCCCCAGCAGTCCCGCTGCCTGTTCCATGTGAACCATCATGTAAACGGATGAAAGGAGGAAGAAAACCATCACCCGCAGACCTTCTTCGCAACCTAGGAGGAACACTACCAGCCAGGGAATTGCAGACAGCTCGGAAAGGACGATGATCCAAGACAGCACCAGTGCCAAAAGGCTGGGAGCCGCCACTAAGGCCACAGTGCTTTCCATATTACACTAATGCTTCAACAGGTGAAGAGGGAATTCGCACTTCCTCAAAGGAACACCGCTTCTATGTTGTAGGCTTGACTTTGCCGAGCTTCTTAGTTCTAGAAAGTTGCTGTCCTTCCATATACCGTAGAGGTGTGGAGTCCAACGCAGTCCGACTATTCATTACAAAGCGGAGCAATACTCTTCTCTGCAGGCTCCTAATAGTGAACTACTAAGCAGACCTGATGAGCATTTCCAGGTCTCTGACGCCTGGCATCAGCCTTGCCTGGACTCCGACTGGACCGAAGTTGCAGAGCATGAAAGTGCTAAGGCCGCCTATCGTCGCTGCCCACACGTGCAGAAAGCCAAACAGCAAATCCACTCCCACAGCGTAGTAAAGCGCATACAGGAAGTAGGCCCACATCACCACCATGCTAAAGCCGCAGTCAGCCACACTCACAAGCACTGAAGTCAGCGCAGGCATTAGAGGCAGGTAGAGCGCCATTAGACCCACTTCCAGGAGAGTTTCAACGCTGGGGGCTAGTGACTGCATCGCCATTATCTCTAGCAGATGGACTTTAAAGCAACAATCTCATTTTGTCGGGATTCTGTTCCCTTGCAGTCCACATGTGAGAATAGCAATCAGAGTGTGCAGGTCCGCCCTCACAGAAACTCCTCTGCTTTCCTAGCTTTAATATACGTCCCAAGTCTGTCCATTTCTCTGTTGTTCAGAGATCTGCACAGTGCAGCGAGTTGATTCCCTGGGAGGACTGTATCTGTGGGTGGTAGGGAGCGCTAGAGGCCTGTTTCGCATTTATCGAAGTAGACACATAGTTGCACAGCTGCAGTAGCTCAGAACACATCAATGCAAAGGTAACAATAGATGCCGTTGACATCCTTGGAAGGGAGATGGTCAGTGCCACACTTAGCAATGTCCTCCGAACTACTAGTTATTTCCATATTGTGAGGCTGCGGAGAGTTTAAAGCTTCAACAGATGGAGAGGACAGTTTCCATTGCATAGGTGCAGACCTTCCTCCCCGCTTCTTCAAAATAACTTGGTTTTGGAGAGACAAATAATGGTTCTCTAGCACTGCAGAGCTCCCTTCCTGGGAGGAGTTTGATGAATTGGGAACAGAGTTATGCGCTAGAGCGATGCTTTAACTTCGACTAAGCTAGGCCGGCTTTCAGCCACTTCTGCAGATCCAGCATCTCCCAGTCTCTCAGCAGGTCGGAGGGTGGATCCACACAGATAACCGTCGCTACAAGAAGCCCTTTCCCTGAAGTATACATCCCCAGAAGTCCTTCAGCCACATGCCCCCCAAGTATCGAGTAGAAGGAATAGATGAAGAGGGATATCATCGCTGCCAGGCCTGCGCTGCAGCCCGTGACAGACACCGCCCCAATAGTCACGAGAGCCACCACTGGAAACACCAAATCGAGGAGTGCCAAGCACAGCAAGACTTCCGCAGAGCCACTACTCGCCACAGAGGTTAGAGCACTCTCCATATTATGGATGGCTCAGAGGACACTCAAGCTACAACAGGTGGAGAGGTAATTGTCAGTCTACCTCCCACTACTTAAGGGAAATTGCTTCTGGAGAGGAAGACAGTGGCGACTTTCCTTAACCTAGTGTCTCTCTCCCTTTCTGGGAAAAGGGGTTGCTCTTTATTTTAGTCTCCCCACTTCGGCGAGTAGACCAAATCAGCGACTTTAGCCCATTACTTTGTATTTTGTCTATACACGCCTGGCTATATCGTAAGAGCTATGCATTGGCAGCAGAGCTATCCACTAAAGCGATCTTTAGAGGAAAATAGGTCTGCCTCAATACTTCCTGCACCCCCAGCATCTCCCCCAGTCCCTCAGCATCTCATGAACTTGTAGCGGACTCCTATGATTGATGTAAACATCCCCAGTGTGAATAATCTGTTAATTGAGGGGAACCTGGAAGTTTGCTTAAGTCTCAAGTCCTGTTTCCCCACTATAGCAAATCATATACGAAAGGACAACCTATCTGCACCTCGGCCAAAGTCGCAGTTAGACTCGCTCGTGCCTATATGAAAGCAGTAGGCTTGGCGACTTAATTGCGAAAATGGAAGTCGAAGCCTACGGCCCCTCCAGACTCACCATCCTGAGCACCTTCCTCTTCATCCCAGTCTCCACTTACACGGGCGCCTTCCTCGCCGTCCAGCTCCCCACCATGCTCCGCGACGCCTACAAAACCGCCAAGATGTGGGCCACGTTTTATGGATGTATGCTTCTCTTCCTCATCATATTGATGAACACAGAAGAAGAGACCTTAGAGGATTTGAACACTTTCTTTCGGCCGCTGAACCCCTACCTCGACTTTTTTTACAGAGTCGTCATAGAATTGAGTAAAGTCTCCTAGCTAGACTGGAAGGCGAGGGAAGTAGCGAATACCCTGCTTTGCTAGGAATTTGCCAGATATCAGCAAATAGACAGGAATTAGCGTTTACATAGGTGCATTGAAAGCGTGATGGTTTGTTTTTGCCAATAGATAGTAGGACAACCGCTAGAGAGTGTCTATGATGCATATATATCAGCTAAAGACACTCCATTACTTTATATAGACTTATTTCGCTCGTACCAGTACTGTTCGATGCTGATATGTGAAAGTTTGCCAACAGGGTTATTCACTACCCTAACTAACCCAGACACATCCGTCTTTATCATCTACAGCCATCACCCCAGACCCTGTGATATACAGTAGGAGTGAGCATCAAGCCTGGACTGCAAGCAGCCACAGACTTAATCCTCGTGAAAAGGAGTCCTGATGGACTAGGAATGGCACTAGCACAAGCACAATTGGCTTAAATACAATAATGGAAGTTTCTGACCTCGCACTGCCCTCAGTCCATCTGTCCAGCTCCCTGCTAACTCCTTCAGGCCATTACTTCCCTCGAGCACACACCTAGGTGCGGGCTCTTGCTCTTAGTGATTGATGTGTGGTGCATTTGGCCGTGGTGGTTAACACCCTGGCCACTTATATTACTAGAGGATAGTACGAAAATCATTAGAAAGTGCCGGTCACTCGTTCATTAAAGACAACATCAACCGAGTAAGACTTCCTCAGCACTTGCTGTAGTATGGCTGGGAGTACTTCAGTAGGTGAATAGGCGATTCCTCCCTCAGAGATATCGCTCTTGGAGAGGGAATAATGGTCACTCTACTAGCCCTAGCATGGCAGACTTTCATTATTTTAGTCTCCCCTACTCGGCTTTCCGAGGCGAATACTTGATTAATTCCTACTCCGCAGTGTGTGGATAGCGCCAACCTTCACAGTGTGGATTAAGGAAAAGTGCGCGAATAGGAGGGGAATGCAAGTTTTCCTAGAGACCACGAGATATCCACCTAAGCAGCCAATTTAGCCTCCAAAACCCAGTCGTACAAAGTGAAGACTGAAGCCATGTTTTTAGAGAACTACGTGGTGACTCAAATATACTAATGGAAGTGGTCTCGGCCCTCGCAGTCGCTGTGCCCTCCGGCTACACCGAGTTAGCCGTCATCCTGCTCATCCTGCTTCCCAGCCTGTCCATCCTGTCGGTCATTCACTCCCTCGAGAGCAACCTGGGCTTCATTGGCTCGGGGGTGTTCCTCTACCTCCTAGCGACACTGGGAGACTTGGCTTCCGGAGACTACGCGGTGGTTGGACTGGTGTGCGCATATCTGTCTGTGCTTGGGATTGGCATTGACCTGATTGATGCCGTCTTGCATGTTCTGGAGACGGACCTGCTGGTCGGAGCTATGCTCAAGGGCGGCTTTTAGTAAAGTCTCCAGTAGCTAGCGAAATAGACTGTGACAGGGAAGTTTGCAATAACCTAGGCACTTCCCATAGTCCTTCTACACTTCCATATTTCTCCATTCCTCCAAGCACTGAGTTGAAGTGCCTGATCTGTGCAGCTGGTAAATACACTAAATCAGTACGCTAATCATCGTATACGCTGTTTTTCCAGGTCTAGAACTGCTGAGCTAAATAAACAGTGGTCTTTGGGCTGTGTCGCCAAGAAACTACAAGGAACCATCACTCTGTTATAAGCAAACAAGGGGCTTTAGGCAGAGTCTAGTTTCTAGCAATAATGAAAGCGCTGTGTTCACTCTCCCATACCGAAAATGCTTTTCCCTTTCACTCCTGCAAAGATGCTTTTCTTGTTCGGGAGTGGAGATTGTGGTTCACAGGGGCATATAACTGGCTATACATGCATCGCTAATCCATAAATAGTGCTTTCTAAAAGACTCGCCCATTGAAAATAAGAAGTAGTGCTGCGACGTAATATGGAGCCCTCTACTCCCAAGTGACTCTGCTAGCTGTGCTCCCCTTGATAGTTATGTTTGTGGACTTAGACTTCATGTTTGGGAGATTGGCAGGCATCCAGGACTCTTTAACATGTTTGGTGCATTGTTCCCCATGCAGTCCTCACTAACTAGTCCTCCACATAGGAAATGACGGACTCCCCTGTGGCTACTTCTTCTTTCGCACCACTTTCCACCCCTCTCCCTGACCCAGTCAGTGCAGACTCCCTCTCGCAAGCCTCAGTCCTGCCAGGTTTCAGCGACCTTCTGACCCGCCCTCCTCCCCGCCGCTCCCCTCGCAAGTCTCGAGTCCACTCCCCCAAGACCAAGCCTAGTCTCTCCCCTGCTGAAAGCCTGCAGTCTAGCTTCGCCCCCAAGACTTTCCAACTTGCAGATGTCAAGGAAGTCTATGATAAACGGCTGAAGGCGCACAGACCAGTGCTACCCCAGGCGCACTCTAGACGGTCGGTGGGAGTGCCTAGAGACCACAGTCGTTTGAAGGACTCGCCTCAGAGCCTTTCACACTTTTACACTGCTAGAGAGAGCTCGGGGAGTCCCTTTCCTGTCATCCAGCGGCCCCGAGGCCTGCGAGACTTAGTCCCACTGAAGTCCAAGCCGCTCAGCAAAGCCAGCAAGCCGCCAGCCACTACCCGCCAACACCACCGGTCTGCCACCAGTGTCGACATGCACAACAGTCCCTACGACATTCACTTCATCAGACCCACAATTCGCAAGAACTTCCACCTATTTGTGGACATCGACCTCAAATCCAGCACTCGCCCCACCCTAATCGTCCATAAAGCAGGCCATCGCAAGGTCCTTTCCAGCCGTGAAAAGGACCAGAAAGTGTTCAAAATGCTGAACAACTTGCTCTGCTAAGTAAGGCCTAGAGTTCCATAGCGCAGGGCTAGGACGCAGTTTTCGAACATGTCGTCTTCTAGAGACTTGGAGGTGATTCCGCGGTAGGCAATTTGAGCCTGTTTGGCGGCATTGAAGGTCGCTAGGAGCGCTTTGCACTTCGGGTCTTCCTCCATGGTCTGCATGAACTCCTTCACTAGCTGTGCGATTTGGGCTTCTAGCTGACTCGCGAGTTCGCGGAATTGGGAGTTGTTGAGTCCTTCTAGCAGCCTGAGTTTGCCCCCTGCAGCAATAGGGTGCAGGAGCGTCACTCCGTAACTGTGGTCTGCCTCGTGCTGGTACACCCTGGCTCTGAACCCGTCCCAAGTCTCTTGCACTGACAGACCTGTTTCTGTGATGTAGGAGGCTTGGATGGAAGGGGAGCGTGCTATCAGTCCTGCGACCCCTGGCACACTCGCACACTCTTCCCATGCTTCCTCACAGTAGTTCCCGTCTACATACTTGAGTGTCAAGTAGGCCTCGTAGTCCTTGTCCTTGCTGCCTGTGTAGCCAGTCCACTGGCCTGGCTGTAGCTCCTTGCGGATCACTGAGAGTCTTTGCTGGCCGCCTACTTGACACCAGGACAGACCTGCGAGTCCTTCCAGGGCAGCTGTGAGTTTGAGGCGGGGGATTGTGACGTTGCGGAGGTGGGAAGTGGACTGGAGGATGGAGCCACAGCGCTGGCGTAGGCCTATATAGAGGCATACTGGCTGCAAGCGGCGACAACACAGTGACAAGCGGCAAAGAGTGAATAGCAGTATCGAGGACCAGCCTAGGCGCCAGAAGCCGAGGCATAATATATGAGAAGTCCTTAATCTACAGCAGTTCCATTGCCTCCAGTTCCCTCATCCTCGCAGGCTGCAGGTCCCTCGTCCCGTTCCTTCTCAATCGTCTGATGATTAGGTCGGGCAGGTAGGCGTTGGGACGTAGACGCACTTCCACACCTATGCGGAAGACCCTCTCCAGAACTCGCTTGTTCCAACTCGGGTCGTAGGGACTGATAAGCCGCAACAGCCGCTGGTCCGGAGTCTTCGTACGGTGTCCCCTGCCCCGGGAAAGACTCCTGGGGTCAGGCACAAGGTCTCTGAGCAGGGATTTCGCGGGAAGACTGGATTTGAAGGTATCCGGCTGAGGCACTGACCATTCCCTCGTATGTGACTTCGACCTGATCTTCCCATTACTCGCTCGATAGTCCGCCCCCTGCATTATCAGCGGAGGGTGCTGCGGCCTTTTCTCCCCACTCCCCTGTCCAAAGGACTGGAAAGAAGCAGACAAGCTGCCCACTAGTGTTGTGTTCCCTGGTACCAGCGAACTGTCTTCGCCTCTGCGGGAGGAGTTGTGGAGACTGGGAGGGAAGCTGGGAGTGCGGTCGCTGGGCGTGTCGAGGTGGGAGTGGTGTACAGTGGAGGGCTGCAGAGGGGCGGGTCGGGTTTGGAAGAAGAGGGAAGTCGCTGGAGACTTGGGCCTGGTGGAGGAGGGAACAGGGGGGACCTCGGGAAGAGTGGGAGTAGCCGCGCGGGAAATCGGGGCAATGGAGGGGAAAGCATGCGACGGAGCAGGCTGGGAAGAAACCGGCGTTTCAGGCTTAATAACAGGCGTCTCCGACTTCATCACTGCACGTGGAGCCTTGGGAAAAGCAGTCTGAACAGGCACACTTTCCTCTCTCTCCAAGGACTGCAGTCTACTGGGACTGGCTTGGAAGGACTGGGAAGGGGCGCATTGGGCCGTTACAGGGGTTTCGGGCTTTGAGATAGGAAAATAGGTGGGTTCGGGGGCTAATTCGCCCTGTAAATCCGTATTTAGCGGTATAAACTGGATAGTTTGGAAGGATAGCGAAGGCTGCTGGGGGAAAAGAGCCGGAGTTTCAGGCTTCACAAGGGGAAACTCAGTTGCAACGGGCACTATTTCCACCCATTCCGCCTCCGTCCTCCCAAGCCTCGCCACCTCCCCAAAGCGCACAGAAGGCCGCCCTTCCCCAGGCTCAGGAGTTTCCGGCCTTGCTATAGGAAACTCCGTCCTCCCCGGCTCAATTTCAGCCTGTAGCGCTATATCCAGCCTTTCCGCCCTACAAAGTGAGAACAGTCCCTTATTTGCCTGGGCCGAAACCGGACTTTCCGCCTTTTCAGTGACTTGGAAGGGAAGAACGGGAGGCGGCAGGCGGGCGCTGCTTTCGTGGTAGGAGCGGTAGCTGTTCGCACGGCGGTGGAAGTGGCTGGGAGTGGCAGGCTCCTGGGACAGACTTTCGGTCCCTGTGGCGGATTTGTAGGCTTCTAGGCTGTCTTCAGGGGGTGGGACTTGGTTATCTGAGAGTTGGGGGAGTTCTGCTACTGCTTCGGACTGGGAAGGGAGGGGCAAAGTCTCTACTTCACGGACTTCGGGGGGAGGGAATAAGGCGGGTTCTGGCCCGGATGAGCCAGAACTTGCAGTTCTAGGCAATTTCCACACAGGGAAATAGGCCTGGGGACTGGTGTCCGGCTCAGGCGATACTTCCACTCGCGTATACACCAGACCTTCCGTGGTATCCTCCTGCTTAGCTTCCTCCTGCCTATCCGACTGAGGGGTCGGCAGGTCAATAGGCGGATTTGCAGCTTCTACTTCGGATCTATCAGGTAGGGACTGGTCTAATGCCTCCTGGTCGACAGGCCTTGATTCCGTTATAGGAGTGTTCCTGACTATGGGTGTTGTCTGGGCTTGCACTGCTTCTGTCTGTTTCTTTCTCTTGCTGTATCGTCGTTCGGAGTACTCTACCAGGTCCCCTTTCTCCAGATCCCACATGGAGCCTCGGTCGTAGCGGCCCTGCGGCTGGAGTTCGGGCTGCGGGCGGAAGAGACGCTTGTACCTTGGGTCTCGCTTCAGTCTTAGACGCTGTAGGACTCCTCTCACCAAAGCTTGTGCTTTCACTACTCCTGCGATATGGCTGTTCATATATGTCCGAATCTTTGCTCTTTTTCAAGCCAGGAAGAGAGAGAACTGCCCCGCTCCAGTCTATTGCTCCTGCTTATTAACACTCCCTGGAATGGAAGTCCTAGCCTACATTAGCAACTCCGCATAGCTCTGCAGCCAGCGGTGCAGCTGCCTCCAGAACACCGCGCCCACAATGACCAGGAGGTAGAGGGAAATCAGTCCTGAAAAGAGCAGAGAGATAGAGAGCAAAGCGGAAAAGCTTGAGAAGTTGGTAAAGGGGTAGTAGTTGACACAGCCATCTAGCTTCTCCTTGCAGCAGGCTACAAAGGCCCAGTAGTACCCCGCACTCACTCCCGACCAAAGGAAGTACACAGGCCCCAACAGGTACAGAAAGCAGAGCAGCAGCTTGTACCCTTCCGGCTTCACCAGAACTAGCATCAGCAGGCCGATGGCCACTATCCAGAGTAGGTTCTGGGTGAGCAGCCACAGCTCGAGGACGTACAGCTGGGGACACTGGGTGGACTGCTTGATGGCGGCCCAGGAGTCCCAGTGGGAGGCGTAGGCGTAGACTTCGTAGGAGTAGTAGCACAGGGCGAGGGAACACCCGAGGAAGCCCACTGTGCGCACTTTGTCCTCTGCCATTATGCGTTATGGACTAGTGCTAGGCTAGGGAAGCGGTTTAAATCAGGTGCTAGGGTCTAATAGTCGCTGGAGACGCACTAAAGACACATCGTTGGCTTGGGCTAGGGCCTGGGAAAGCCCTGCTAGGTGCACAGAGGGGATGTCAGGCCGGGCTTGTGCTAGTACAGTGTACATTGCTTTCAGCAGATCTCTCTTCGCTTCAAAATGGTGCAAATCGCTATACACCTTTAAAGCTGCGTGCAGCCCCCCAGCTAACACAGTCTTCACAGCGAAACTAGCCTCATACACACTCAGCAGTCCTAGCAAAAGACTCACAATTAGTGCAGTTTGCTTGTCTCTTCCATACACCAGCATCAATTTGTCCAGCGGCTGCAGCCGGACCAAGGCCTGTGCGACTTCCGTGGACTCTGCAGCCATCATATAGAGGGCACTGAGTGCATGTTTGTCCTCACAACTCAGATCTAACATCATTCCCAGTGCGCCAGCCTCTAGGACTGCAGTGTACTGCTCGGTCCAGGAAGCCAGTAAGTAGCACACGAAGGATTGCACCTTGTCCAGTCGCTTGCAGCGAAACTTGAGACGGAGTGGGGAGGAACTACAGAGCAGGGAGAGGGCGAGAGGGGCGTTCTTCTCACGATAGGCTTTGATAAGCAGCAAATGGACGGAGTCACTGTGACTCGGAGCCGAGGGCAATGCAAAGACCGGAGGCAGGGCAGCTGCAGGGCGGTTGGAGTTGCAGCAGCCCATATTACTAGATCGAGTAGTGTGCATACAGACATGTCTGCGATGGTCAGAGACTTGGTGCTGGACGACATCTGGCTGCAGTTGGAGCAGGACTCTGCTTTGGGGTACGGCGGGACTGTGTGGGACGCAGCTCTCGTCCTCACTGCCTATTTGTCCAATCTCAAGGGGGAGTTCACGCCGAGCACTAAGGTGCTGGAGCTGGGCAGCGGCACTGGAATCTGTGGTCTGCACCTACAGAGACGGTTTGGGTGCGAAGTCGTGGTGACGGATCTACCAGCGCTGCTGCCGCTGTTGGAGCGGAATAGGAGCCTGAATCACTGCAGCAATGTGAGAGTAGCGGAGTTGAGGTGGGAAAGTGAGCAGTCACTGGGCCGGTTTGACTACGTACTGGGCAGCGACCTAGTGTACGAGTCCGCCCTACACCCTCACCTGCTGAACACTATCGAAGCCAATGCAGGGGGCGAGGTAATCCTGAGCTTCGAGATGCGCAAGGCGGAGGACCTCGCAGCAGTGGATGAGATGCAGAGAAGAGGCTGGACTGCGCACATCATAGAGCAGGAGCGCCTGCGTCCTGAGTACAGAGCCATAGATATCGCTGTGGTGCGCTTCAGCAGACGCTAGGTCCGGCTACTAGGTTCTCAGCAGCGCGGAGAATGTACGCGTGTCTGCAGGATTGACTACCCTGCGTTATAAAGAGCTAGGACGAGAAGGAAAGCGATCGTTTCGATAGCTCCAGGAAAGTGGGCAAATCGATCACCTCCTTGCCCTGCAGCAGCGAGTCCACCTTCCTCTCCTGCTCCGGGGACACCATGATATCGAAGGCAGACTCAATGAAAGCCAAGTACTGCTCCCTCGTGATCCCCGTCCCCTTGGTATTGAGCAGGTGAAACACCCTTCTCAAGTACTTATCGTAGTGGTCCATGGGAGCGCGTCTATCCACGTCCACCATACACCTCACGAAGTCGTCTTCTCCGATGTACTCGTCGCCCTTGCTGGCCTGCAGAAAGGCCTCGCGCAGGGAAGCCTCCAGCCTGCGCACTGCGTCTGGCTCCTCGTTGCGATAGATGTTGCTTTGGATGCGGATCACCAGACTCACCAAGTCGTCCACTTTCAGTCGGGTGGTTGGGTACTTGAGGAGGAGGAAGCGGTACATCTGAGTGGGAGGCTACCTCGCGGTACTCGCGACTGGGGTTCGTAGACATATTTTTATAAGGAAAAGACAGCAGGGAGGGATTGGGGAGTAACTGTTGGACTGCTAATTCCCATATATTTTAGATAGACAGTCCTGAAATTAGCAGTCTCTTTCTGCTCAGCCAGGCGAACAAATCTTCTGAATATCATCGATATACCGCTCAGTCTATTTAGCAATAGGCCAATGACAGCAGCTTATTACGTACAGAGTCTGAAATAAGGCCTATTAATGGAATAATACTGATTGAATGGTTGTTACTGGTTTTATGTGACTGGTGATAGATAAACGAATTGCCTTTAACTGAGATCTTCAGCGAATATCTCTATAGCAGCTTTGCCTGAAGTACCGATTCTAGTCTGCAAGTACACAACTCCCTATATGCCAGAACTCACCCTTCAATACACCAAATACCTATATTCCTTATCCAAAGTCTTTACAGTCCAGTGTCATGGAAATTGAGAGTTAGTGCCTAGTTTAGGAACTAGAGGCGTAGGGCCGGACGTGGGCATTCCGCTGTGCGTACCACTGCCCAATCTGCAGCTTCGGGTCCGCTCCATTCGCCAGCACGTTCGCCGCATCCGACTCTCCCAGGGCGAGTTCACTCTGCAGGTTCGCGAGGTCGAAGTCCAGCGGCAAAATGCTGCCCGCCAAAGGCTGCGAGGGCACAATCATGTAGCGGTAGTTGACATTTGGATAGGCCAACATAGCGTTGTACATGTACCACATAGAGTGGTCGTAGGACTTGATGTTCTGCACTCTGCCCAATACGTCGGAAGTAATCATAGCTGAGGGGTTAGTGACTGGGGCCATGTTTGCCCCTGAGCAGTAGATGACGTCCACGATAATGTCGCTTTCATCGTCCACGACGTCTAGACACCGCTCCACTGCGGAGAACACGTCCAAATTTATGACGCAGCCACCGTCCGCCCACATCGAGCCCATGAAGTTTTGGGGCGGGAAGAAGAACGGCGGGGCGGCTGAGCACATTATGGCTTCGATGATATTGGCACTGCCTACACTTTCATTGAAGTTCCCAAACAAGCCGGTATTCAGGTTCGTAGCGCCGATTGTCACATTCCTATGGATTCCCTGGGTAAATAGCTTTGTCAAAGTACTGCGCAAAGGCTGAGTCGTATACAGACTCGGCTCGCCGATCACAGCGTAGGGGATGCCCAGTGCATTCCAGTTCTCGAAGACACTGGCGGACCCGTTGAGACTCAGCCAGACGCTTTTGAGGAATTGGGCCATTTCCACTTCCTGGCCCATGGCGAACATGGAGACTCCTCCGGAGTTGAGTGCACCTGTGGAGATTCCGGTTACGACGTTCCATTGGATATCTTCACCAGGTAGCTTGGTGGTGAGCGTAACAAGCGCCCCGGCCTGGTACGCTCCCTTACTTCCCCCGCCTTCCAGCGACAGCGCCCTGCAGGTCGCCCCTGCCACTGCCCCACTAAGCGCCATCAACACCACCAGGTGCAGTCTTTGCATTACAAGATGTCGAGAATGAGTGCTACTTACCTACTTCTGGAGTAGGGCCGGGCCTTGTTGTAGGTGCGTAAATGCCACTCTTCTGCGATGATTTGGGGACTGGCGCCGTTGCTAATAACAGTCTCCGCGTCCGACTGACCCTCACTGATCTCTGAAAGGATGTTGGCCGACGTGAAGTCGAAAGGCACGATAGTGCCTGCGAGCGGCTTGGAGGGGATGATGATATAGCGGAAGTTGACGTCTGGGTAGGCCTGCATGGCGGTGTAGAGGTACCACATGGAGTTGTCGTAGGAGTGGATGTCTTTGGACCGGGTGAACACGTCGTAAGTGGTCCAGTTCGCTCCGTTCTTGGGAGCCATTTCCTGGCCTTGGCAGAAAATCATGTCCACGATTACCTGGCTTTCGCTCTCCACTACGTCTAAACACCTTTCCACAGCTTTAAATACCTCTAAGTTGCACATGCAGCCGCCGTCAGCCCAGCTGTAGCCTTCGAAGTCCTGCGAAGGAAAGAAGAGTGGAGGCGCTGCGGAGCACATTACAGCCTCGATAAGGTTTTCATTCCCCACCGTCTCATTGAAGTCGCTGAATTGGCCTAAGTCCAGGTTGCTGGAGCCCACTGTAATATTGCGGTGAATCCCATTCACATAAAACTCCGTCAAAGTTTCCCTCAAAGGCGCAGTCGTCCACATACTGCCTTCCGTCAGAATCGCACACGCCTCATCACAGCCAGGGTAATTCACATACACAGCCGCAGAGCTGTTGATAGTGCGCCACTTCTCAGCTGTATACTGGGCCATTGCCACCTCCTGGCCCATAGGGAACTGCGCGACCAGGCCGGAGTTGAGGGCTCCGGTGGAAATGCCGGTGACTACGTTCCACATGATGTCTTCACCGGGGAGCAGGGTGGTCAGGCCTAAAAGAGCGCCGGCTTGGTAGGCGCCACGACTGCCGCCGCCCTCTAGGGCCAGGGCGCGACATAGAGGCTCCTGGGCTTGCGCCAGTCCTAGCAACAGAGGCAGGTAATGGAGCATTGGATTTATTCGCCAGACGGATGTGTCAGACTGGAGTGGGTCTTTGATGGAAACTCATATATTGTGGTCGGAATTAGGGTTGCCTTGGGAAAGCGGGAATGGAAGTGGGGCTGAGGGGGAAATTATATGCTAAATGTACGATGTATATAAGCTATCCTTATATTGCACGAAATAGGCTTTAAATCGTGATTCCTGGGCCAATAGACCCTATTTACATTCGCAGGCTTTCCTCTATCGAGACAAATTGCTCAATTATCAGAAGTATCGAGTTCGTGTGAACATTTTGCCTTAAAGCTGCCATTTATCAGCAAATCTACAAGGCAAAATCGACTTTTCCCCTCAGCCAACGGCTTACCTCCTAGTCTAAAACGCCTTCCTCAGCTCTGCCAGCAGTCCCAGCCACGGCGCCTTCTCAAACGTCCCCTTCCACCCTTCCACCATGTCCGTGTAGTTCCGATACAGCTGTCCATCCCTCATCCCTGCTACAGAACTATGCAAATGGTCCTCAAAGCCGTACGCATCCACTATGCGCACACTGCTTTCCCCCACTTCTTCACACAGGTCTCGCTCGTAGTCCTGGATCAGGAGGCTTTGGTCGGTGGAGAGGTAGTCGTGGTCTCGGAAGAAGCCGAGGTCGTGGGAGATTTTGGAGCAGATGTAGAGTTCGGAGATGCGGAGAAGGATGGAGCCGGTGCGGGTGCAGCTGGTGCGAGCGGTTTCTGCGTGATTGAGCAGGGAAGTCGCCATAAAGAACTCTCCAAAGGCCAGAGCCAACTTGTTAAAGAAGCCCACTTGCGTCCTAGTCCAGGACTCCGCCTGGGAACTGTACTGAGTAGCGGCCCGTTGCAGTTGCATCATGCACTTCCCCACCAGACTCTGCACCTTATGCACCAAAAGCGTCTTTAGCAGCTCCGGATTGTCCCGCAGTTCCGCCTTCGAGGAGAATCTGGCCTTCGCGCGATTAACAGCCTCGGAATTGAGCGACAAAAAGGACAACCACCTTGACTGCACCTGCTTCCCCTTCACCAACAACTCCATATTCTTGAGAATGTACTTCGAAGTCTGCTGCAGCAACACCCAATTGTCCCCTTCCCAGGTCGAATTCACGTCGTTATCCACCAGCCACTGTCCAAACCGTGTGAAGCCTGAGAAGCCGGAGCCGCCTGTAGCCTCCCTGCACTCCTGGATCCCTCGCTGGGAGTACCAGGAACACAGCGGCTTCACGACTGATATGATGGCGTGGAGTTCTGCGACTTCCGGGGCTTCGGGGTTGTGGGCGAGGGACTGGTTGCAGGTGTGGAACATCGCTAACAGCACTTCTCGGGCTGCACAAGAAGCCACTGAATTCGCTAAGTGCGGCATTAGTCTGTAGCGATAGACTGGGTAGTCCAGTATTGGCGTTTCGCCTTTGGGTCCGAACTGTCTGCGGACTGCTCCGTAGCGGATGGCCACGGTGAGGGCGTTTCGCAGGTGCTCCTCGGTGATCCAGAGGACGGAGATGCGGCCTCTGCAGAGGCCTGCGAGCATTGCGCTGAACCGCTTTTCTGGGTTTTTAATGGAGGACTTGAATTTCCCGTCTGCGGATATCTGAGAAAACCGGTCAAGCAAAGCGTCATACGGGACACGGTAGTTTTGAAACAACATCCAGCCGTTATCTATACCATTCAGTCCTTCTTTCGGCCCACAGTCACCAATTTTCAGTCCCGAAAGCACATCATGTGTGCTGTAATCCCTTATCGGCATCACAAAAACATGTACTCCATGGTTCGTTTCGCCTATAATTAGCTGCGCAAACACAACTGCCATGTTCGCAGTCTTCCCCAGCGCTCCAATCCACCACTTTGCAGCAGTCCCAACAGGTGAATTCAGCACGAATTGCCTGCTCGCGTGGTCATATGTAGCCGTAGTTTCCACTTTCGATACATTCGACCCGTGTCCCAATTCCGTCATGCAGAAACAGCCGTAGTCCTTGAAGGTAATCATACGGTCGTAGAGCTGGGAATGCTTTGCAGTACCTAATAGCTTTAAAGTGTCTCCGTATAGCAATAAATGGACTGAAAGACGCACAGGCAGGCCGGGCTCATGCGCTCCCAGGGCCGCGGAGTAGCTCATTATAGTCCTAGGGTCTGCTTCGTCCATAGCCTTTGTGAGTGGCACAGCCTGCAGAACTGCGTAAATTTGCTTCACGTACTGCTCTCTGTAGCCCTCTCTGCTGGCTTCTAAGTAGTGCTTCCACCCGAACAGGTCCGGCTTCGAGGCTATGAAGGCGTGAATTCGCTTTCTTAGAGGCAGGGTCGGGCCTTCCAGGGTGGCCTGGAAAAGGGCAGGGTCGAATTGGACGCCTCGTTTACGATAGGCCTCTAACTCTCCCTGCGGTTTGAGAGTGAAACTGCCGCTTAAATGCCCAGCAAGCGTCTGAAGCCTGAGCATGCCTCTGACGTCACTCATTATGACAACAGGCGACCAAAATGGACAAAGCCCTGTGATACGAGAATAGAGAGCTACAGCAGTTCATATAAAGCCCTTAAAATAGCTGGGCAAACTGTATATTTGAGATACACTCAAGACTTCCAATGCTCATTCATTCGACAAATAGCGGACTTAGGATGAATAGGCGAGTTTCTATTGAGATAGTATGAGCTCAGGTGTAACTATTTGAAGTCAATCGGTCGAAATTGCAAGTTAGTCATCGGCCTGAAGTAATCGCAGATAGCAGGCTAAATACAGACTTAAAAGAGCGATTGGAAGTGGTGCCTTTGAAACGTAAGAAAGAAGTGAGCTTTCTAGAGCTACAAATAGGTCTTTCTTCGCTGCTTTAGTACCTCCTTTTAAGCTATCAGCGAATTTCCTTGCAATAATTCGCAGTCTGAATTCACGGCAAATCATCAATCAAAGACATTCCTTATAGACTGAAAGAAGGCTTTAGCCACTAGTCCCCGGCATTTTGGACAATTTTGCAAACGTTCCATTCATACTAAGAACCAAGCCCAATAAACAGTGAGGAATTAACACTGCTAGCCTTAGCGCAGACCTACCAGGACTGATTTAAACTAAGTGTGCTTACAATAGCCAAAGACAGGAAGAGTTGACGGTATTTCAAGTGAGTTAAGTATTAATATATTTAACTTTCTGAATTTGACGGCATCTTGACTTCTCCTAGACTTCTTTTGCCTTTA
>Ga0247837_1002693_pt1 | contig 32862 bp, 22 predicted proteins | sample LaCtaG_2_FD_187115 | JGI IMG/M metagenome (GOLD analysis project Ga0247837, IMG submission 187115) | Freshwater microbial communities from meromictic Lake La Cruz, Castile-La Mancha, Spain - LaCruzMarch2015_14.5m | ecosystem: Environmental > Aquatic > Freshwater > Lake | place: Spain: Castile-La...
TTCGCCACATTCACGCCCGCTAAGCGCATGCGCTCCGAGACATAGCGCGCAAAGAACGTCGGCATGTCATGAACGCACACCGCAATGGGCTCCACGGGCGTGGTCTTCATGTTGCCGTTCAGCGTGAAGCGCCATGGAGAATCCGTGCGGCCGATCCAGATGCTCTGCTTGGAATTCTTGCCGTTGGTGGCAGTGGCCTTGGTTGTGTCCACCTCTAGCCACGGAGCGGCGGGCGTCCAGGCGGAAATCTCGGGACGGCTGCTCGCAGCAGTCATACGTCCCTGTAGTAAGTTGACATTGAAATTCAGCCCGGCAATCTCGGCGCAATACGAGTTAGAGAGCTGATCCGCCGGCCAACCGGGATGCGTGAACTCGCGGTCAAAGATGCGGTCATCAACCACCAGTTCGCGCACTTGCGTCATGCCGGCGCGCTTGGCAGCCCCGGCCCAAATGTCGATGAGTTCCTCAGTGGTGAGACCTTGTTTCCTCACGCCTGCTGCGTCGGTGTGGATGATTTCATCCAAGATTTCTGGATCGCCAAGCGACGGATCACCGTCAGCAATCACCGTCAGGCGATCGCCGTTACGCACGAGCCGCGTACTGAACTTCCAATCAGCGCCCAACACGCGCAGTGCGGCAGCTGTGGTGAGCACCTTCATGTTGCTCGCAGGCGTCATCAGCCGTGCGCCACTGATGTCAGCAACTGCGGCGCCGGATCCGACCTCGCGCACGCTCACGCCGATGGTTGCGTTCTTCAGACCGCTGGCATCCACGGCGGCCTGGATGGCTGCGCCGAGCGACGCAGTCGTCTGCGCCCCCCGCGGTGCGCGGTCGAATGAGGTACAGGCGGGAAGGGCGAAGGCTCCAGCGCCGAACGAAGCGGCAGTGACCAGTACAACGATTGACTTCAGATTCATCGGGCGATGCTCCATGGAATCACGCAGCGACGCGTCAGTGCGCCGCCCCTCTGTGATTCAGCATATCGGTCGATCCCGGCCTTCTTATGGAAACTTGCGCCCTCGGTATCAGCCACCGCGCAAGCGAATAACTTCATTCACGTCCTTATCGCCGCGACCGCTCACGTTGATCACCACAATGGCATCCGGGCGCATCGTGCGCGCCAGCACCACCGCCGCATGAACGGCATGGCTCGTCTCAAGCGCCGGGATAATTCCCTCCGTGCGGGCGAGTAGGTCGAAGGCATCAAGCGCCTCCGCATCCGTAGCCGCCACATAATGCACCCGACCAGAATCCTTCCAGTGACTGTGCTCTGGCCCCACTCCTGGATAGTCCAGTCCAGCGCTGCAACTGTGAACATCAGCCGTCTGCCCGGCCGGATCTTGCAGCACATAACTGAGCGAGCCGTGCAGCACGCCCGGCGTCCCGTGCGCGAGCGGCGCAGCGTGATCGCCGGCACTCGGCCCGCGACCACCAGCTTCAACACCCACGAGCTTGACGCTTGAATCCCCAACAAACGGCGCAAAGATGCCCGCCGCGTTCGAACCGCCGCCGACGCATGCCACCACTGCGTCTGGGAGTCGTCCGTAGCGCTCGATGCATTGCGCCCGACATTCGCGACCGATCACACTCTGGAAATCACGCACGATCATCGGAAACGGATGTGGTCCAACCACGCTGCCGAGGATGTAGTGGGTCTCGCCCACCGAGCCCATCCAGTCACGCATCGCCTCATTGGTGGCGTCCTTGAGCGTGCGGCTCCCGGTGGTGACTTCATTGACCTTCGCGCCCATCAGCCGCATGCGGAAAACATTGAGCGACTGCCGGCGGATGTCTTCTGCGCCCATGTAAATCTCGCAGGGCAGACCGAAGTGCGCACACGCTGTTGCGGTGGCTACGCCGTGCTGGCCGGCGCCGGTCTCAGCGATGATTCGCTTCTTACCCATGCGCATGGCTAAGAGCGCCTGACCCATGGTGTTGTTGATCTTGTGTGCGCCGGTATGTGCAAGGTCTTCGCGCTTCAACACAATGCGCGCGCCACCCGCATGGGTAGTGAGGCGGGGCGCTTCCGTCAGCGGCGTGGCGCGTCCCACAAAGTCGCGCAGCAATTCATCAAGCTCCGCCTTGAAAGACGGATCCGCCATCGCGGCGTGGTACGCGGCCTCAAGTTCTTCCAGTGCCGGCACCAGTGTCTCTGGCACATAGCGACCGCCGAAGCGACCAAAGCGGCCACGAGAATCAGGAACGGATGGTGCGGTTTGCAGGGTACTCATGGGAACATGGTCGGTAGATGGCCAAGGCGCTCGCGGCGAGCACTGAACAACACGGAATTGATCCTAGGCAGCATCGGGAGCAGCCGGCGGACGGCGCTGAAACAAGCTGCCAATTGGGCCACTCAGCGCGTATCCCGTCATGCCAATGGCAAGCGCTTCATGGAACCACCACACGCCGATCGCCACCACCACCAGCATGGCAGCCACGGCAGGCAGTGACTTGCGCCCCTTCAAGTAGCGGTTCACAAAGTGCGGGTATCGCATTGGGCTCACCATGGCGAACGCGCAGAGCAGCGTCGCCGCAGGAATGAACAGCGAACTGGTGGAACCAAAGCCAGCTGGCAATTCTGCTTTCCATGTGACCAGCACCAAGTGTTGGTGGAGCAGGGTGAGGCTAGCCACTGCACCGCCAGCGCCTGGTGATGGAAGCCCCTTAAACCAGAGATGAGCATCTTCCGAAGCGCTGGAAGTTTCAACATTGAAACGCGCCAAGCGCAGTGCGGTGCAGCAAATGTAGATAGCGGCGATTGACCAGCACAAACGCGGATAGAGGTTGCCACTATCGGGACCAAGGATGGTGGCGCCGTCACCTGGGCCGTAATACAAACTCACCAGTCGCAACATCATGAAGGCTGGCGCAACACCAAAGGTCACCACGTCGGCAAGTGAATCAAGTTGCGCACCAAGATCGCTGGTTGAATGCGTGAGGCGCGCGAGCGATCCATCGACCGCATCGAAGGCCATGCCAAGAAATACCAACACGCCAGCAACGGTCAGTGGATGCCAACCAAACGGAGTGGGACCGCCACCTTCACCGGCGCGCGCGGAGTAATAAATGGCAGCAAACCCGCACACCAGGTTCGCCATGGTCATCATGGTGGGAAGGACTTTGAGACCCGGAATTGGTCGACCCTTGCGGCGTCGCAGTCGTCCACGCATTCCGCGTGGGCGATCGTTGGGTGTTGTTCCGTCAGCGCCACCCCCGTTGAGGCCATCGGTGCGAGCCGCTGGCTTGGGTTCGGTCATGGCATCGTTGGCGCGGCGGGGCTTCATTGCTTGCTAGGTTCCATCGGCTTCGGTGCATCTTCTACTGGAAATGCACTGTCCGGAAGGTGTGGAATCATCACTAACACCGTACGTCGAGCGCGTGCGCCCGGGCGCTCTGGCGCTGCAAGAAGGGTGGCAGCACCCAAGTTCACTACGCGAGCGCCGATCTTTCCGGACGCAGGCGCCGCATGAGGCGAGGGCGGACCAATCAGCGTGGTGGCATCGCGAGCACGGGCTGGAGCTTCGGCGTCTGTCTCTACAAATCCGCTGGCGTCACACGTGAGTAGCCAAGCAGTGCCTCGCTGTAGCTCTAAGGACATATGGCAACTCTGCACCACGTCACCTGCCAATTGATTCGCATTGTGCAGGACGCTTGCTTGCGCGGCACCGGTTGCAAGTTGCGGCACCATCTCAACCGCAATGCATGCGCCGTCCTCCATCAGCATGGGCCATGTGCGTGCCATGAGTTGCGCCTGCGTACTGGAGCGTTCGCGGGCAATGCCATCAACTTCCACCATGGCGCTGCCGATCGGAACATTCACGAGCGGCCGCCACACCGTGGATGTGCCAAGCCACGTGCGCATTTCCAGAGCGCTTCCGCCGAGTGCATCGCGGAGCGAATCCAATTCGTTGGCATTCACCGCGCGGAGGATCAGTCCGTTGGAATTCAATGACATCTCGTCCGCCGTTGCAACAGCAGGCGCCCCGTAGGTGACGATCGCTTGGTTGAATTGTTCGGTGTCAACGCTGATCTGCCAGGTCAGCACTTCCAGGCCCACTTGCCCAGGTGCAATGCGGGTTCGCGATTGAACCACGGTGCGCCCGGTGCCCAGTTGTTCTGGCAACGGCGTTGCCTCAAACGAGCCACGGTCGTCTGGAGTGCTTGTCGCGGATACGCCGTTACCTGTGCATCCGCACAACGGTAGCACGGCAGTCAATGCTGCGGCGACGGCGCGTGGGGCGCATCGCACGCGCCGCGCGGATCTCATGCGTCAGTCTCGTCGGGCATGACGTTCATGCGATCGATGAAGCGGCGCACATGTCCAAAGCCACGCTTGGTGTGATGGAACGCGACGCGTGGGAGATGTACGTGGTCATCCTCACCCTCAAGTGGTCCCATGTGCTGATCAACAGTTCCGCTCTTCACCAAATGGCTGAATTCATCATTCATTTGCTCCACTTGGCGCTTGGAGAGTGGGCGCTTCACGCGAACCACAAATGTGTCGCCGATATAACGAGAGCTGTGATAGCGATGGTAGAAACGAATGATGCGACTCACTGCGTCAGCAGGGCTTGAGGCAATCTCATAGAGCGAAGTGTCTTCTTGAGAGATCCAACCCGCTTCCACCAAATTGTCGACTACGCCTGACTGCCAGCGCTGCCAGTAGTTGCCAGGTTTGCCGTCCGGACCAGCGCCCTCCACCAAGACCACCGGCATGGGGTGACTCTTACCCGTCTGGATCAGGGTGAGTGTTTCAAAGATCTCATCCATCGTTCCAAAGCCGCCCGGGAAGCAGGCCACGGCGTCGGAGTGACTCACGAACATGAGTTTGCGCGTGAAGAAGTATTTGAAATTGATGAGTTTGGCGTCGCCCTTGATGATGTCGTTGGCGTTGGTTTCAAATGGCAGGCGGATGGAAAGGCCAAAGCTCGATTCACGGCTTGGTCCTTCGTGCCCGGCCTTCATGATTCCCATGCCAGCGCCAGTGATGGCCATCCATCCCTCCGCGGCCATCAATCGACCAAACTCGCGCGCTGCGGCATAGTCCGGATGGGTCTCAGGAGTCCGCGCACTTCCAAAGATGGAGATCTTGCGCACGTGCTTCCAGCGGTTAAACACCCGGTACGCAGTGCGCATTTCACGCAGGGCGCGTTCCATGACTTTCACCTGCCCAAGATCAGAGCCGTCCTCCAGAATGCGCAGCGAAGTGCGGACTAAGTCTTCCACCAGCGCACTGCGCCGTGGTGAAGCATGCGCCCCAGGCGCTGCCTTGGCGGCGGACTCAACCAACTGGTCGATCATGGCAACCAACTCTGGTCCAAAGCCGTTCTGTTCAGTTTCGTCGGAAGGCTCTGGGCGGGAGTGCTGCGGAGAATTGCGTGTCATCGTGTTTCGGTTATCGATTCTGCAGTTGGGGCAGGGGCAAGCACCGGAATCGGCGTCACCCGTGGTTGAGGATCCTGAATCGTACCGCCCACATCGATCACAAAGAACTGGTCGGTGACCACGCCGTACAGGTCGCTCAGGAGTGGCAACTTGCCGCGATTACGAAACCGAAGCGCCAAAGCGCCGGAGTCGGTCCGAACTTCGCCAGTGCCCTCCAGTCGGAGTGTGCCAGAAGCAAGGTCAATTTTGCGTAGTCGCAGCAGCGAATCTTCGATTTCAAAGTCCATGTCCGCTTGCTCCATGGACGCGTTCAGTGGCAGCATCAACTGAGTCACTTGCAGGATGCTCAAGCCGAGTGGAAACTCCATCATTCGGCCATCAACCACGGCAATCTTGCCAGAGCCGCGGCGTGAACGCTCCTCGCCCAGCGTGCCTGCAACGTCGATCCGGCCACGGAGCAGACCGTCATCAGTGGAATATTGCGGTGACGTTGCGTTATCCTCGGTGATGCCCGCAGCAGCAGTCCGCATGCCCGCCGCAATGTATCGACCGAATCCAATGTTGCTGCAACTGACATGCATGTCCCACTGTTCTGCTGGAACAAGCGATCCGTACGCGGCAATCCGTCCGCCGTACATGGATGCGCTGAGGTCAGACAATTCCACCTGCGAGTTGTCTGAATGAAAAAGCAATTCAGCCGCGATCGTGGTGGCGCGCCGACCCATCGCGTGCACTTGATCAAACTGCAAGCCAATGGTGCCGGCGGGTTGGCCACCATTGGTGGTCAGGTCAAAGTTCAGCGCGCCATCAATGCGGTCGAAGACAATGCCAGCTTGGAAACGTGCGTCCGAAATATTCAGGTCGCCGATGATGGACACCAGCGGACTTCCTGTGCGCGGGGTGTCAATCAAGATCCGCATCGCGTCCGTCCAAATGGGCGCCTGCGTGTCAAACTCAATCTGATCAAGCGCGCGGCGCGCTGCCGGCGGCATGAGTGCGCGCAAGTCTGCAGAATTCCCTGCCACAAGGGCGCGGGTTCGCAATTCACCTAGAAACAGGCTTGATTCAGTCGACGCCAATGCGCCCGTGATGGTGGCAGTGCCATGGTCGATCGACACCTCAAGTTCATCCACTACCACGCCGGAAGGACCAATCATCAGCGATCCACTGCGGCGCAGGAGATGGAAGGGAAGTTCATCGCGTTCGCCGGAGATCCATGATGGCTCCAAGGCCACCGACCACTGATCGGTTCCGTTCCGCCCCGGCATCGTGAGATGCGCATCAATAGCGCCTTGGAGGCGCCAGTCGCGCATGACATCCTGCGCGGCAGTTGCACCGGTTGCTTCAAGCGCACGGGCTACCAAGGGACTGATGAGAGAGAGTGCGGCAATGCTGGCGTGAAAGTTAGGAGAGGGACCGGAGATCACGCCGTCAGCTTCAATATGCAGCGGTGAATCATCGGTGTCTGGTCCGCGCAGGTCCACACCGTCTAGGCGCAGTTCGCCGTTACGGAAGTACATGTCACCACACACCGGGTCGAGCTTCACTGATTGTGCCACCGTCAGCGATTCCAACCGCACATGCGCGTACGTATCTTGGCCGAGTGCATCGCGGTTCCAAGTGACCTCGCCATCAAAGCTGCCCACGGGCGTGAGTGCGTCCCATCCCTCTTCGATGCGCGCTACTTCGGGTCCGTCAGTGAGACGCACCAGGTCGCGTTCAATCGGGAAATCATTCAGGGTGATTTCCAGCGTTCCGCCCTTGCTTTCAAGATCGAATCCGCCTTCCGCAGCGACCGTCCCACCGCCGTGGCGTGCCTTGGCATTGCTAACAGTGACGTATCCTGCATTGGCGACAATCAGACCGTGCACGTCATCGAGCGTCATTCGGCCTGGCCAACTCAAGCCGTTTTCGCGGAGTACGCCTGCCAGTGCAGCAGTCGGACGTATGGCGCCACCGTTCACTTGCACGTTGGTAGTCACGGCGTCGGATTCGTCAGCGCGGGTGAGTACGGTGCCGGTAGCGGAAATACTTCCTTCCAATCCAAGTTCCAGCAGGATCTCTGAAATCGGGGAGAACTTCACGCCCGGCCAACCCACGGGGCGATTGGTGCGATCTTCGAAACTGATTGGAATAGCAGCGAGCAGCGCGCGAGTGACTTTCTCGCCGTCCACTTTGAAGTCCAAGAAACTACGAACCAGGCGCGTGTCATTATGACGCGGCACTTCAAGGTGACCACTCACCAGTCCCTGGCCACCCGAGGGAGTGGAGATTTCAATACCACCGTGAAGAAAGTCCACGCGTTCGTCCAGGATCAACAACTCACCCTTGGCACGCATTGGATACGGGAATGCATCAAGGACCACGCGCACGTCCTGCAGTTTGATGGGCCCGGTGACTTCAACGCGCTCACCACCGTCGCGCGGATGCTTGACGGTGAGATCAACACCAACGATCCCGCCGGGGCGGGTGGAATCATCCAAGATTCCGGCGGCATTTAGTGACTTCCACGCATCGTCAGCAAGCAGTGCGGCAAATATGCGCGCGGGCGCCCCGCGAATGGCGGTCACCAGTTTGCGGTCGAGCGAAACATCTGTACCGAAGAGATGCAGGCTGTATGCGGGATCCGCACCAACCAGTTCGATTTCCCCATCGATAGTGAACGCGGTCAGATCGCTGCCGCGCCCTTGAATTCCACGCATCACCAGACGGTCGTTGGATACTTCAACGGTCCCTCTGACGTCCGACATGCGATAAGGGAATGCGGGGCTCTCAATGGTGCCATCAAGGAGCGTGAGCGTTCCACGCAGTTCAATTGGTGCGGCAATCGCTGAGCCGTCTGGCGCGATGGATCCCTTCGGGCGTTGCGCGCTGACAGAAATATCCGCGGCCCAGTTGCGCGCACCAACCAACGCCAGCGCACGTGCAGCCTCAATCGGCAATTCAATACGGCGGGGCGTGCCATCGGCGGTGGGGCGGGCGTCCACCTTTGGAATCCGAACGGAAATTTCCCAGGATGCCAGGGCCACCGAGCGTTGCAGCCACATGTCGTCGGGGTCAAGAGCGCCCTGAATGCCGCCAAACGATGCAAGGTCGCAATGAGCAGAGATTTCCAGTGGCACCGTGAACGCATCGGCGCCGGGCATTCCCGGTGCAATGTTGACTCGTGTTGCTTCTATCTTCAAGTCATTGCCACTCACGGTGATCTCTGCCGCGCCCATCAGCACCGTGACATCACCGCGGATTGGAACAACCGTTCCATCAACAAGGCGGCCCCACTCAATCTGTCGAACGCTGTCGCGTTCCCGCAACGTGACGTCCTTGAGAACGATGTTGGCTGAGTGAACCGGCTCAGCAGTACTACCTTCAATGTGCGCTCGTTCAATGCGACCCGTCAGTTCAGCACGTGCGGCCCAACGCTGTGCTTGCGCGGGCAGCGCGCGCAGCAGTTCTTCGTCGATGTTCAGGCCGCTGAGGTCAGCAGCGTATGCAAAGGTGTTTTCGTTCCAAGTGCCGTTCAGTCGGATGGCATTGTCGGAAACCGGCTTGTCATCTTGTTGTTTCTGCTCAAGGCGGAATTCGTAGACGCTGGAATCACCCGCTCGATGTTGAAAGTCTGCAGCAAACTGCTGCGTCGAGCGAATGGAGACGGTGCCATCCGCGGTTGAGCCAATCTCCAAGCGCAGGTCGCTGAGCAGGGCGCTCTGTGGTTGTTGGACGGACTTGCCGCCTGGCGAAGCAGTGGGCCGCAATGCTAAGAAGTTGAAATCGCCGGGACTTTCGACGCGTTCAATGACCCGCACGGTGAGCCCATCGATTTCCATATCGATGAGTTCAATGCGCCCGAGCAGCAGGCCCCACGGCGAGAAGACCACATCCGCGCGGCGCATGGTGCATACGGTGGCCGCATCGCCTTTCCAACCACGCGCACGCAAGTCAAGGTCACTGGCGATGATGCGGTTCCAACCGTCCCAGCGCACGCTCTTGATGCGGAGGTTGCCGCCGAATCGTTCGGAGAGCTGCGATTCCATCGCTTCGCGCAGAATGGTGGATTCGCGCAGCACCATCCACGCGGAGGCCATGATGGCCATCACGCCAAGCAGCGTGAAGAGTGCCACGGTTCGTTTACGAAATCGGCGCCGAATGCTTGAAGGCGCCAATTGCGGCGCATGGCGCGCGATCGCCTCATCGGCACGACGTGCAAACTCCCCGGGCGCACGGCGCGCCATGGCCTCGATGCGGTCGAGGTGCATGTCGGGCATGTGCGGCTCGTCACTGGGACGTTCCTCTTCGGGATGAGCAGGGTCGTGGCTCACGGGGCGCGGATGGTACGCCGGGAACGACCGATGCCGTCGTTCGTACAATCACGGGATGCCTCGCCTTGCCATTGTCACCGGTGCAGCACGCCGCGTTGGGCGCGCAGTTGCCCTTGAACTTGCGCGTCATGGGTGGGATCTGCTACTTACCCATCACACGCGCGGTGCTGAAACGCTGCAGACCGCGGCTGATGCCCGCGCGGCGGCGGGGGAGTCCGGGCGGACGATTGATGTTCGGACTGAAGCATTGGATCTTTCCGACCTTGCGGCCGTGGAGCGGTTCGGTCGGGCGCATGCCAGCCATACCGCTGATGCCCTGGTGTTGAGCGCCGCCAGTTACACGCGCACCCCGTTCGGATCCATTGATGCCGCAACCGCGGAACGCGAAATGCGCATCAATGCCTTGGCACCTTTGTTGTTAGTGCAGGCGCTTGCTTCGGCCTTGGCACGCTCTTCGCTCAATGGCGGCGGCGCAGTGCTGGCGTTTGGAGATATTCACGCCATGGGTCGACCGCGCCGAGCCTTTGCGCCGTACCTCATGTCTAAATCGGCGTTGCATTCCATGGTGGAAGCGTTGGCGCTGGAGTTAGCGCCCACGGTGCGCATCAACGGCATCGCCCCCGGTGTGGTGGCATGGCCAGACGATGCGCCAGCCGAAGAACGTGCTTCGTACGAGTCACGCATTCCGCTGGTACGAGCAGGCACGCCCGACGATGCGGCGCGCCTAGTGCGTTCAATGATTGAGGACATGCCCTACGTCACCGGCACGGTCATTCGCTTGGACGGCGGTCGTTGGTTGCGCTGAGTGCAGCGCGCACTTCTTCGGCAGGGGCGCCGGCGAGACCAGCAGCATCAGCAGAGATCATCGCTTTCACTTGATCGCCGGCTTGCATCCATGCGGTAGCAGCGCGCAGCGATCGTTTCCAGTCATTGGGGGCCGCGGACGCACTCTCATCAAGCGTTCCAGCTGCCTCACGCGCTTGCCCCAGGGCGAAATAGGCAGCGGCAATTTCTTGTGCGCACGCTGGTTGGCGGCGCAGCGGAGCGTCCAGCGCCAAGAGCAGCTCCAGTGATTCGCGCGGTGCGCCGGCCATGCGTCGCATGCGTGCGTCGGCGATGCGCAGCTCGATCGAAGTTGGTGCCAGTGCGCGGGCTTGCGCAATCTTGATCCGTGCGGCGTTGGGGTCACCGTTGCGCAATTCTAAATCAGCGAGCGCCGCTTTCGGATCCGGTGATTCCGGCATGGCGCGTTCGGCAGCTTCCAGGAGCCGCCGCGCTTCCACCGCTTGTCCATCACGCGCGCGTGCCATTCCTAAGTACAGGGCAAACTGCGCGCTGGATGGATCCGCGGCAAACGCGGCCTCATAGTGCGCCACCGCTTGTGGATGACGCAGGGCGGTGTCTGAAACCACGCCGGCCGCATGTTGCAGCGCTGCGTTGGTGGGTGCTAAAGCGGCTGCCCGGTCATAGGCGTCCGCTGCGCGCGCCATGACGTCGGCACGGTCTTGGGAAGGCAGGTCTGGCTGCATGGCCAAGGCCACCAGTGCCCGCCCCAGGATTTCCTGAGCGCGCATCAGGCCGGGCGCTTCGCTCGCTAATTTTTCTGCCACAAAGACGGCTTCGCTTGGCTTGTCGGCGGCCAAATACGAATCGATGGCACGAATGGCGGCGTCCAACTTCTTTGGCTCAACGCTGCTGGCGGCGGCGGGCTTGGCATCCGTGGGACCGCAGCCGACCGGGGCGAACGCGGTCGCCATGGTCACTGCCATTGCCGTCCACGGCAACAGCACGCGCGCCGTGGCGCGGAGAAGGGTTCCGCTTTCGTAGAATCGTCGTTCCATGTCAAGCGCACAGCCCATCGAATCGAGCACGCCAACCGGCGGCTCTGAACTCCAGCTCGCCAAAGCCTACACCCCGGCGGACGCGGAGACCTTTGCGTGGTCGCGGTGGCGCGACGCTCGTTGCTTCCATGCGGAGCCCACTGATGCTGGCGCGCCGTATTCGATCTTCATTCCGCCGCCAAATGTCACCGCCGCGCTGCACCTTGGACATGCGCTCAACAACACGCTGCAAGATGTCTTGACGCGTTACCACCGCATGAAGGGCATGAACACCATGTGGATGCCGGGCACTGATCACGCTGGCATTGCCACGCAGTCAGTGGTAGAGCGAAGACTGTTGCAACAAGGCAAGCGCCGCTCTGATTTCACGCGCGAACAATTCATTGCCAAGGTGCAAGAGTGGAAAGATGAATACGAAGCAACCATTCTGAGTCAGTTGGAATTAATGGGCGCTTCGTGTGATTACGACCGCGTGCGATTCACCATGGATCCAGTGTGCGCAGCGGCGGTTCGTGCTGCATTCTTCAAACTCTTTGATGACAGTCTGATCTATCGCGGTAAGCGGTTGGTCAATTGGGATCCAGTGTCACGCACGGCGCTTGCTGATGATGAAGTGGAGATGGAAGAAGTGGACGGTCACTTCTGGTACCTCCGCTATCCGTTTGAGGATGGATCCGGGTACGTCACCGTGGCCACCACTCGTCCGGAGACCATGCTTGGCGATTCCGCGGTGGCTCTCAATCCCAAGGATCCGCGTGCAGCGGCGGTGCGAGGCAAGAAGTTGCGCCTCCCCATCGTTGGTCGGGTGATTCCGATTGTGGAAGATGACTACGTGGTCATGGCCGTGGAGCAGGGCGGCGACCCTGCCGATACCAAAGCGCAATTTGCAACTGGATTCTTGAAAGTCACTCCCGCGCATGACCCCAATGACTGGGAGATTGGCATTCGTCACGGAGTTGCGGCGATCAATGTCATGGCGCCCGATGCGTCCATCTCTGATCGTCATGGCTGGGAGGACGTTTCCGCGGAAGCACGCGCGTTCGTTGGCCTCTCGCGTGAAGACGCGCGCGCAGCGATTGTTGCGTGGTTCAAGGCGAACGGCTTGCTTGAGGGCGTGAAGCCCTATCGGCACAGCGTTGGACACAGTTATCGAAGTCACGTGCCTGTTGAGCCGTACCTGAGCGAGCAGTGGTACGTGCGCGTCACCGATGACCGCCTGCGCGGCGCTGCGTTGCGTTCCATGAATCCGGCGCAACGTGATGGTGGTGCGGCCGCGGCGACTGGCGCTGCACACGGTGCCACCAACAGCACCGCTACCAACGCGTCAGCCGTCGGCGACGGTGAAATCACTTTCTACCCACCGCGCTACGCCAAGACATTCCAACATTGGCATGAGAACATTCGCGATTGGTGCATCAGCCGACAACTGTGGTGGGGTCACCGCATTCCGGTGTGGAGCGCAGAAGTTCCGGCGAACGATGTTGTTGATCGCCCCGCGGTTGATGCCGCACGCGGCGAGCTGGTCGGATGCAACGGTGCATGGCGCGCCATGGGATGCTCCGAAGCGGTTCGTCGACGCCCGGATGGTGTCTATGAGCGCTTCGTGTGCGTGGCAGAACACGCCGATTCCGTGGCGATTCCTGCACTTTCAGCGGCTGGCTTCCGTCAGGATGAGGACGTGCTGGACACCTGGTTCAGTTCCGCGTTGTGGCCGCTTTCAACGTTGGGTTGGCCCGAGCCCGCACGCTTTGACATGCAGGGCCTTCTGGAGAAGTGGAACCCCAGCGCGGTGCTATCCACGGCTCGTGAAATCATCACGCTGTGGGTGAGCCGCATGGTGATGTTCAATCGGTATTTCCTTGGCGGGCGAGTTCCGTTCAAGCATGTGTTCATTCATGCCATGGTGCAAGATGGCTTTGGGCAGAAAATGTCCAAGTCCTTAGGCAACGGTGTGGATCCGCGCGACATCATTCAAACGCACGGCGCTGATGCCATGCGTTTCACGCTTGTGCAGATGACCACCGATACGCAAGATGTTCGCATGCCCGTTGACATGGTTGATCCGTGGTCTGGTGAAATGTTCTCGCCACGAACCATCACTGATGCCGCCGGCTACACGGTGGCTGATCCGACGCAGGTTTCGCCCAAGGATCCCTCCAAAAAGATCACCAGTGCGTACGGCGCAGCGACCGGGAAAGCCACGCCCAGCACTGATGCGCCGCTGGCGTTGAACACCAGCGCACGCTTTGACGTCGGTCGGAATTTCGCCAATAAGATCTGGAATGCAACGCGATTTGCACTTGGCAACCTAACACCCGTCGCTGGGGACCCGTCCGTTGACCCCGCCACGCGGCCGCTCGTTGATCGATGGATTGTTGCGCGGCTTTCGCACGCGCTGGCAACCTACGAACGCGCACTGGCGGGATACCGCTTCAATGATGCCGCGGACGCCACCTATGACTTTGTGTGGCGTGAGGTGTGTGATTGGTATCTGGAAGCAATCAAGCCCACCGTGAAGACGGATGCGGCGCAGCAGCAGGTGTTGCGCACGGTGCTTGATGCATCCTTGCGTCTCCTTCATCCGCAGATGCCGTTCATCACGGAACAGTTGTGGCCGGCGGTGGCGGCAACTGGTCAAGCCGGTTTGCGTGGCGTTCATGTGCCTGCTGCGCCGCTGTGTGCACGCGCGGGTTGGCCGTCGGTCGATGCATCCGTCACGGATCGCGCGGCGTTGGCAACCTTTGGTCGCGTGCAACAGTTGGTGGATGAGATTCGCACGCTCCGTGGTGCGCGGCAGGTGCTGCCCAAGCGCAAGATCACCTTGCTTGCGCCGGCGGGTGTTCGAGCACTGGTAGCGGAAGCTGGTGGGGTGATCGAAGCGTTGGCTGGAATTGGCGAGGTGGCGGACTTGCCCACCGAGCGCCCGGCCGGGGCGGTTCCGATCGCCTTTGAAGGTCAAGAATTGCTCTTGGTGAACTTTGCGGACGCTGTCGATCTGGGCGCGGAACGCGTCCGGCTCGACAAGGTGGTCACTGAGAAACTCAGATTGATCAGCGGATTTGAGGGGAAACTCGGTAACCCGGGCTATCTGGCCAAGGCCAAGCCGGAACTAGTGGCAGAAACCCGGGCGATGCTTGATGAGGCAAAGGCCGATCTTGATGCCGCGCGCCGGTCCTTGGATGCCCTACGCTGATGTCATGAGTCCGGCGCGTTTCAACCGTGTGCTTGCCAACCTCGCCTGCATGGGCGTGTTGGTGGCGGCGGGTTGCCAAGGAGGCGGCGGATCGACGAAGACTTCGTCCGCCACCGCGCCCGGTGCTGCACGTGGATCATTGCCGGCATCGCTGGTCACCAGCCCGATTGTTTCCACGCGTGAATGGCGTTGGAAGTCGGTTGAAGGCATTGAGATTGATACGCGCAGCTGGACGATCAAGTCATCACTTCGCAGCGCCAACTTCACGGGGGCTTTGCCGGCGTTCTATGAAGCCGCGTTGCGCAATTACCGCAGCGGCCTGGTGGCCTTGCCTGCGCCGCCGCGTCGACTGGAAGCGTGTGTCTTCGGAACGCGTGAAGAGTGGTCGCGTTACACGGAGCATCGGCTTGGATCGGAAGCAGGTCCGTACCTGAAGATGGGGCGGGGCGGTTTCACATCGGGCGGCGAAGCGGTCCTCTATGACATTGGTCCGCGTGACACGTTGGCCATTGCCGCGCATGAAGGATGGCATCAATATTCACAGACCACTTTCCGATATTCGCTGCCGGTGTGGATGGAAGAAGGAGTCGCTTGCTACATGGAGGGATTCCGCCAGCCTTCAGGCGCGGCCGAACCGGTCTTCCTGCCATGGCGAAATCCCGAGCGCTACGCAGAGCTGCGCACGGCAGCCCGGAAGTCGCGCTTGGCAACATTGCGCGAGGTGCTTGAGGGATCACCGCAGTCATTCCTAGAAACCAGCCGGGATGCGCAGTTGGCCTACTACGCGCAGGTGTGGGCGTTGGTCCATTACATGCGGGACGGCGAAGGCGGTCGCTACCGCGCCGGTCTTGAGGCGATGCTTGCCGATGCGGTGTCCGGTGGCATTCCGGCGCGAATCAAGTCCTCCGACGCAATTCCCGACGAGCGCGCCCGGCGATTGGCGCTCAGTTCAAAGTCCGGCATCTGGCTGGTCTTGGTCTACCTGGATGAAGACTACGAACGCTTCGAGCGTGGTTACGACCGCTTCATCGGAAGTCTGATTGAATCGAACGCATGGGATAACATCATGCGTGGCGAGTCGCCTATTGAAGTTGAGCGCGTACCCGCGGATACAAGCGCAGCGGGCGCGGCCCCTGCGGCGAAATGAATCTCTTGCAATGACGCACGATCCGTCTGATCAGTGCGCCCGAGCGCGTCATGCGCTCGCCTGTTGTGCAAGCGGTGGGGAGAGGATTCGAACCCCTGAGACCCTCGCGGGTCTGCTCGATTTCAAGTCGAGTGCCTTCAACCGCTCAGCCACCCCACCAAATAAGTTGTCTGCGCACGCGTGCGCTCCGTGCGGCTGCGGTTAGGTTGCGCGCACGGTGATTTGTTCTACTTGACCAGCCATGATCTTGGCCTTGCCGGAACCGAGTTCGCCGATCGGATCTGGTGGCACAATCTCCACCATCTTCTCGCCGAGCTTCGCTTCGCCGCGCTTGACCTTGGCTTCAAACTCTAGGCACTCCTTGAGGAGGCGTTCCATGATTTCGTTCTCAGGAACGTTGGCAACGCGTTGTCCTTGGACATAGATGATGCCGCGGCGATCGCCAGCAAACACCGCAACGTCCGCGCCTTCAGCTTCGCCGGGGCCGTTCACGATGCAGCCCATGACGGCCACTTTGAGCGGAAGGGTGATCTGCGTGGAGAGCTTCTCTTCCACTTCCTTCACCAGGGTGAAGAGGTCCACTTGGATGCGGCCGCAGGTTGGGCAGGCGATCAGTTCGATGCCCTTGCGCGGGCGTTTGCCCAAGCAATACAGGATTTCTAAGCCGTCCTTCACCTCATCGACGTGGTCGCTGGCGTAACTGATGCGGAGCGTGTCGCCGATGCCGTTGGCGATCAGCGTGCTGAGCGCAGCAACCGAGCGAATGGCACCCGTTGACTTTGGCCCGGCATGGGTCACTCCCAAGTGCAGCGGGTAGTCAAAGCGTGCGGCGATTTCCGTGTAAACGTCAATCACCAGTGCGGGATCCATGCTCTTGGCGCTGATGACCACGTCATGGAAATCGCGGGCCTCAAAGATCTCCACGTATTCCTCAAGCTTGGCGATCATCAGTGCGAGCAAGTGGCCGGACTTGTGTCCCGCGAAGTACTTGCCCAACTCCTCCATGCGCTTCTGCTTGTCCTTGCGCTCAATGATTGAGCCCTCGTTCACGCCGATGCGGATGGGGATCTTGCGTTCTTTGCACGCATCAATGACTTGGTTGACCTGGTCGCGGTCAGAGATATTGCCTGGGTTGAGGCGGATCTTGTGGACCCCAGCCTCAACGGCCTCAAGTGCGCGCTGGAAGTGGAAGTGCACATCCGCAACGATCGGTATCTGCACTTGCTTGATGATCTCGCGCAGGGCGTCGGTGTCCTTGCGCTCTGGGACCGCAACGCGCACCACATCGGCGCCGGCGAGCCGGTAGCGCTCGATTTCGGCGACGCATGCATCGATGTCATACGTGTAGCCAGCCGTCATGGTCTGCACCAAGATCGGGGAGTCGCCGCCAATGAATAAGCGTCCGACGCGGTCGTCGCCGATTGCCACCTTGCGCGTTTTTCTGCGGTCCTGCATAGGTGGGGGAGTGTATCCACGTGCGCATGAACCCGCCTGACATTCCGCGGAGGGCATAGTTATGATCCGCTTCCATGAATTCAACCATTACCGCCCCCGGCAGCAGCATCCCCTACCTTCGAACGCGCCTGTCGCTGATGATGTTTCTGCAATACGCGATCTGGGGCGCATGGCTTCCGATTCTGTATTCCTTCCTCTCCGGGCACTTGAAGTTCACCGGAGAACAGATTGGCTACTGCTTCTCTGCCGGCGCGCTCGGCGCCATCTTTGGCCCGTTCCTTGCTGGACAGCTGGCCGACCGCACCTTCGCCACCCAGAAGATTCTGGGCGTCAGCCACTTGGTTGGCGCGCTGTTGGTTTTCCTTATGGGAATGACCGGCGAGTTCAACTACTTCTTGGCGCTCTCTGCCCTGTACGGATTGGTGTACGCGCCGACCATGGCCTTGACCAACTCGCTGGCGTTCGCGCACATTCCAAATCGCGACACGGACTTTGGTCCGATCCGCGTCTGGGGCACGGTTGGTTGGATCGCGGTGGGAATCACGGTTGGTCAGATTTTGTTCCGTTACCACACGCCGGTTGGCGTGAGTGCTGACGAAGTGACCGCTGCTCAGAATGCAGGACGCGCGGTGGCATTCCAGATCAGTGCTGGCCTGGGCGTTCTGATGGGTCTCTATTGCTTCATCCTGCCAAACACGCCGCCTTCGCGGAATGCCAAGCAGAACACGGCATGGCTTGAGGCATTTGGCGAGGTTGCCAAGATGCCGCTGGTGCTGCTCTTTCTGATTGCAGTCCCGGTCAGCATCATTCACCAGTTCTACTTTGTGCAGGCGGACGCATTCATTGGCAGCGTTCAGGCATCCATTGTGGAGAAGGGCGCCTTTGAGAAGACCATCAGCGAGGTGTTCGGCGTTGGTGGTGGTTTGATGACCATCGGCCAAATGACTGAGATTCTGGTGCTTGCCATGATGCCGTTCCTTACCAAGTGGTTCACACGGAAGCATCTCTTGTTGATCGGCTTGGCTGCCTACGCGCTACGCATGGCTCTGTGGGCGTTCATGCCAACGTTGCCATTCGTGATGGCGGGCATTGCGCTGCACGGTCTCTGCTTCGGCTGCTTCATCTTCGTGGCGTTCATGATTGTTGACGAGAACACCACCGGGGACATTCGTGCCACGGCGCAGAGCTTGTTCAATCTGGTCATCGTTGGTATCGGAACGATTGTCGGCAGCATTGTTGCGGCGAACATCGTCGGAAATTGGGCAAGCGCAAGCGGCACGATGGACTACGCAAAGTTGTTCACCGTCCCCATGTGGATGGCCATCGGTTGCTTCGCGATCATTCTGGTCGCCTACCCCAACCGCGCCAAATCCCTCACTAAATAGGTGCCGTTCACCCCTGTCCCTAATTAAAAGAACTCCCGAGCCGTCAATCGACGGCTCGGGAGTTTCTGTTTCAATCAGCTTTCGTCACAGTCAGCCGCGTCACCCCGTCGCGCCCAGCGCTCGCTGCTCTGCATCCCAGTCCGCGTGGAATTTTAACTTCGCCTCCTCGCCCGGGATGACCAGCGCCACCACTGGCGTCCCCTCCTTGAGCGGGGTGCCATCAAGCGCAGCGATATCAAACTTCGGCTGATTGCCCTCGTGGATCGCCAAGGCCTTCTCCAAGGCCTGCTGCTTCTCTACCGGGATCTTTGCCCAACTTTCGCGCCCGCGACACTTGGGGAACTTGCTGCATCCAAGCCACGGCCCGCGCTTACCGGTGCGTAGATTCATCGGCGCGCTGCACTTGGGGCAGGGCAGCTCGGTCACGTACGGCGGCGGCGACGGGAACTTCAGCCCGCCCTTCTTGTCGATGTTGAGAATGAAATCCGTCTCGCGGTTGACGCTCGTTAAGAAGTCACCGAAGCGACCAGTGCGCAGAATCATCGGCGAACCATCCACTGGGCAGCGAATGTCCACCTTCTCCGGCAGCAGCGGCTTGCCTTGACGATTCACCGGCGCCGCATATGCGCACGCTGGCTGCGTCTTCACCTTGCGCGGCTTGACCGGCTTGGCGGGCTTCGCCGATGCCTTGCTCTTCTTTGCCGGTTTCGCCGGCACCTTTGCTGGCGGCAACTCCACGGGAATCTGCTCGCGGTATCCGCTGCAAGAAAGGAATTTGCCGGTCTTTCCAAGGCGATACTCGCAGCGTCGACCACACAACGGACACGCATACGGCGAGGGCGTTCCCTCTGCCTTCACATGCGTAGTATCAGCAGCCGCAAGTCCGGCCACTACGTCCTTGAACGGTACATAGAAGCGGCGCAACATCTCTTGCCACTTCTCCTTGCCTTCAGCGATCTCATCAAACTCCTCTTCAATCTTGCGCGTGTAGCCAATATCCATGAAGCCATGCTTGAACGGCTCTTCTAGGAATCCACACACGGCAATTCCAATATCGGTTGCATGGAACGCACGGCTGACCTGCTCCACATACTTGCGCGCCTCGATCGTATTAATGATCGACGCATACGTTGAAGGCCGTCCGATTCCTTGCTTCTCCAGCTCGCGCACCAAGCTCGCTTCGTTGAATCGCGCCGGCGCACTGGTGAATTTCTGCTGCGGATCAAGCCAGAAGGGCGCCATTTCTTGGCCCTCTTTCATGGCTGGCAATTCCTGATCTTCACCTTCGCCGCGAATGCCGGTCGCGGTGTAACCATCAAAGGTCTGCACGCGTCCGTTGGCCTTAAAGATGGCGCCAGTCGCTTTGTCGCTGCGCTCCAACAGCACTGCCGTGGAGTCGTACTGCGCATCGGTCATCTGGCACGCCACAAAGCGCTGCCAAATCAGGTTGTACAAGCGCCACTGCTCCTCATCGATCACGCCGCGCAACATCTCCGGCGTGCGCCGCACATTGGTTGGACGAATCGCTTCGTGTGCCTCTTGCGCGCTCTTATTGCTTGAGCCATAGAAACGAGCCTTCTCCGGCAGATACTTCGCGCCGTATTTCTCGCTGATAAACGAACGCACCGTGCCCAGTGCCTCGCCGGACAATGCAGTGGAGTCAGTACGCATGTACGTGATCAAGCCGACTGGTCCTTCGCCAGGAACGTTCACGCCTTGATAGAGCATCTGCGCCACGCGCATGGTGCGGTCGGTGCCGAAACTCAGCGCGTAACTTGCACTCGATTGCAACGTACTGGTAATGAACGGCGCCCTCGGCTTGCTGCTGGTGCCACTGCGATCAATGCTCTTCACGCGATAACGAACGCCAGCACCAATGGTGCCGCGCACCGTCCGCTGCCAACGCGCAAACCCAACAGCCTCCGCGTCTTCGCGCAGATCAACCGTCACGCTCTCCAGTCCAACCGCCTCCGCCACGGTCCGCACACGCGTCACCAAGTCATCGCCCGGTCCGTACCAGCGCAGTTCTTGGGGCAGGGGAGTCTTGGTCTTCTTGTCTTCTTCCTTCTTGCGCATCACCCAATCTGGAATGGCAATGGAAGGGTTTTTTGAGCTGAAATCCGCCAGATCCTCATACTTTGGAACCTCGCGTCCCAGATCAAATGCCTTGCCTGCCACTTGCACCAGTTCACACTCGATGCCGCTGCGCTCTGCAAGCCAATGCGCCTGTTCCTTCTTCGTGGGCGCCTTGTTACGTTCATCACGGCGCGCCATGAATGCGTTCCAGTCTTTCGCCATCGCTGTGCCCTTGGCGGCGTCCGGCGTCATGGCAGCTTCCACCTTCCAGTATTCATCCGGTTGGAATGCACGAATCTCACGCTCGCGATCAACAATGAGTCGCAGCGCAACGCTTTGCACGCGCCCCGCGCTGAGTCCGCCCGCCACCTTCTTCCACAGCACCGGGCTGACCATGTAGCCCACGATGCGGTCCAAGATGCGGCGCGCCTGTTGCGCGTTCACGCGGTTGATATCAATCGGACGCGGCGCCTCGAACGCCTTGAGAATGGCGCCGCGAGTGATCTCATCAAACTCCACGCGCTTCGCCTTCAATGGATCCACGCCTAAGAGTTCCGCCAAGTGCCAGGCGATCGCTTCGCCCTCGCGGTCCAAGTCGGTTGCGAACCAAATCTCGCTGGCGTTCTTGGCAAGCTTCTTCAGTGCCGTCACTTGCGTGCGGCGGTCGTCGCTCACTTCATAGGTTGGCTCAAAGTCATGCTCCAAGTCCACGCCCGGAACAGGCTGCTTGACACCCTTGGGAGCACGCTTCGGTAGGTCGCGGATGTGGCCCTTGGAGGCCTCCACCTGGAAGCCGGCCCCGAGGTACTTGGTGATGGTCTTCGCCTTGGCCGGGCTTTCCACGATCACCAGCTTGTAGCTGCCCTTCTTGGCGGGCGCATCGTCCCCTGGTTCGTCGTTTGAGGCGGTCTTTGCGGGCTTTGTTGGTCGTTTTGCCATGTGGGATCGTCTTCCGCGCAGCCGAAATCAAGAGCACCGTCTGTCGGGGCTCCATCGGCGGAGGGGTGGTACTTATATGAGGAGTCGTCGTCAGGACCCAAATAGAGTCCTAATAACATCCTGCGCAGCCTCGGCGGCGGTTCGAACCGGGGAGTCGATCCAAATCGACCCCGGGATCGCCTTGAAGCGCCGCAGCCAGGTGCGTTGCTGGCGGGCAAATTGCCGCGTGCGCACGCAGATGTCTTCGGTGGCGTCCTCAATGCTGCACTCGTGTGCAAAGTGCCGGAGTAGCTCGCGGTAGCCCACGGATTCAATCGCTTGCCGATTGAGCTGCCCCTTGGCAAGGAGCGTCACCAGTTCGCGTTCAAGGCCTCCAGCCAGCATGGCGCGAACGCGCGCGTTGATCCGTTGGTTGATCAACTCCACCGGCCACTCCAGTCCAACAGCATGGGTCCGCGGCGGCAGTGCACGCGGCGCGTCGCTCCACTGTTGTTGCAGTTCGCTCATCCGTTGCCCAGTGATCATCCACACTTCTAAGGCACGCACCGTGCGACGACGATCGTTTGGATGAATGCGCGATGCAGCGATCGGGTCATGATGCTCCAGATCACCGCGCAGAATTTCCGTCGGCAGCCCTTCAAGCCGCGCGCGAATGTCTGGATCCCCGGGCGGACCATCAAACATTCCTTCCACCATGCTCTTGATATAGAGATTGGTGCCGCCCACCACAATGGCGTGCTTCCCACGTGCATGAATCGCTTCAATGGCAACCTGCGCGCCGTCCACCCAGTCAGCCACGGTGAACGCACCGCCGTGCGGATCAGCAACGTCGATCATGTGGTGCGGAACGCCGCGGCGCTCTTCCATGGTTGGCTTGGCCGTACCGATGTCCATGCCGCGGTACACCTGCATGCTGTCGGCACTGACGCACTCGCCGCCGCCCGGCATGGTGAGCGCCAACTCAAGGGCCAGCGCGGTCTTGCCGCCGGCGGTCGGGCCAAGCACCAGCACGGTGAGCGGCCGGCGCGGGGAATCGTTCGGGGTGATGGGGCGGTCGATGGGCATTTCGTATAGTGGAAGTATGACCGATCACGCCGCTTCACCCCCACGCACTCCCGCACGACGTTCGATTGATTCCTATGACCCCAAAGGGAAGCGCGTCTTTGTGCGCGCGGATTTCAACGTTCCCACGGATGACGCCGGAAATATCACCGATGACCGACGAATTCGCGGCGCGCTGCCCACCATTCAGTCGCTGATCTCCCGGGGCGCAGCGGTGGTGGTTGCCAGTCACTTTGGTCGACCAGCCGGAACCGGCTACGAAGCCGCGGAGAGTTTGCAGCCAGTCTTTGTGCGCCTGAAAGAACTGCTGGCTGGTCAGGCTGAAGTTCTCTTTGCCGGACAGACTCCAACTGATAGCGCCACGCAGGCAGCGGTTGCGCAGCTCAAGCCGGGACAGGTATTGCTGCTTGAAAATCTCCGCTTTGAGAAGGGTGAGAAGAAGGGCGATCCCGCCTTTGCCGCAACGCTTGCTGGCTACGCGGACGCGTACGTCAACGACGCGTTCGGTGCATCACATCGCGCCGATGCGTCCATGGTGGCACTGCCGCGCGCTATGAAGTCGCGCGGGGCGCCAGCGCTGGCGGGGCGACTGCTAGAGAAGGAATTGCAATTCTTAGGTGCAGCGCTTGAAGCACCGAAGCGTCCCTTTGTTGCCATCGTCGGCGGCGCCAAGGTCAGCGACAAACTGCTGGCCCTCTCCAATTTGTTAGACAAGGTGGACATGGTGATTGTGGGCGGAGCCATGGCCTACACGTTCCTGCGCGCCGAGGGTGTCAGCACCGGATCAAGCCTGGTGCAGCCAGAGATGATCGAAAAAGCCCGCGACATTCTGCGCGCTGCGCAGGAGCGAGGTTGCACCATCTTGCTACCGATCGACCATGTCTGCGGTCGCGCACTTGCTGCAGGAACAGAAACCTGCGAGGTGATCGGTGGAATTCCGGACGGCTGGATGGGTCTCGACATTGGACCGCGTTCACGCGACCTCTTTGCCGAAGCATGCCTGACCGCCAAGCAGGTGGTGTGGAACGGACCGATGGGCGCGTTTGAGACCGCTCCATTTGATGTGGGCACGATGACCATCGCGCGCGCGGTTGCTGCGGCCACCCGCACCGGCGCTATCACCATCGCGGGAGGCGGCGACACCGCGTCCGCCTTGGACATTGCGCACCTTGCCGACGCACTCACGCACGTTTCAACCGGCGGTGGTGCCAGCCTGGAAATGCTGGAAGGCAAGCGATTTGAGTCGGTGGATGTACTTGATCCTGCGTGAGGACAGTGCCGCCACAACCCCTGTACCTGTCCGTCTATAGTGTGCATATCAACGGAGCTCACACCATGCGCAACGCACTCGTCACCGCCGCCGCTAGCCTTGCTCTCGCACTTTCGTTTGCATCCGGCGCACGCGCGCAGGACGAGAAGAAGCTCGAGGTGGGAAGCACTGCTCCGGAAGGCTTCGCCGAACACTTGGAATTTGTCCAAGGCGACAAGGTGGAAACCTTTAGTAAAGACAAGGTCTACGTGGTGGAATTTTGGGCCACGTGGTGCGGGCCGTGCAAGCGCTCCATTCCGCATCTCACTGAACTGCAGACGGACCTCGGCTCGCGTGGTTTAGAAATCATTGGCGTGAGCGATGAGCCGGTTGACCTTGTGAAGAAATTCGTCAAGGAGAAGGGCTCCGCAATGGGCTACACGGTTGCCACGCAGAAGAAGGATGACACCTTCATCAAAGAGAAGTGGATGAAGGCTGCTGGCCAGAAGGGCATTCCGTGCGCGTTTGTCATCAGTCGCTCAGGAAAGATCGTTCATATCGGTAACCCTCTTGATGAGAACTTTGACCGCATCATCAAGCAGACCTTGGCTAATCGCTACGACCCGGAATTGATGTCGCGCGTTGAGCCAACCATCAACGCTGCTCGCAATGCCGCCAAGCGCCGCAACTTCAAGGAGGCGAGCAGCCTGTACGCCAAGGCGATCGCTGAAAATCCGTCCACGCTGCTCGAGTACAGCTTTGAATCCTGGCGCATGCTCAATGAGCAAGCGGATGACACTGCCGGCGCCAAGGCGCTGCTGACAAGCACGATTGATGGCATTAAGACCGACAAGTACGCGCTGATCGAGGCCGCCAACTACTTGGCTACCGACGCCAACATCAAGAAGCGTGACCTGGACGCCGCGCAGGTGGTGGCGGACAAGTTGAAGGCATTGCCTGGCACCAAGGATGATCCAGATGTCTTAGCTGCTATGGCTGCCGTCTCCGCAGGGCGAGGCAATTTCGCAGCAGCCGCTGAAATGCAATACGACGCGTGGATGGCGGCTGCACCGGCTGCCAAGCCCGCGGTGAAGCGCGCTCTTGAGTCCTACGAAGCCAAGGCGAAGGATCCGAAGGCAACCGCGAAGTGAGCGTGCCCTCCGTGGACGGATCGAAACCAGCGAATCCTTACCTGACTGATCGACGGCTCTTGATTGAGCCGTCGATTCTTTCCGCAGACTTCACACGGCTTGGTGATGACTGTCGTGCCGCGATCGCCGCTGGTGGCGACGCGCTGCATGTTGACATCATGGATGGGCATTTCGTCCCGAACATCTCCTTGGGGCCAGTGATCTGCGCTGCCACGCATCGCGCCGTGCCCAACGTATTTCTTGATGTCCATCTGATGGTGACGGACCCCGCGCGCTGGGTGGATGCGTTTGCAGACGCCGGTGCAGGGCACATCCAGTTCCATGTTGAAGTGGTGCCGCGCCCGGCGTCGCTGGTGGAACAGATTCGTGCCCGCGGTATGACTGCTGGCATCGTCCTCAATCCGGACACCCCCGCGTCCGCCTGCTTTGATGCGCTGCCCATGGTTGATACGGCCATGCTGATGAGCGTGCATCCTGGTCGGTCGGGGCAATCATTCATTGCCTCAGTGCTTTCGAAGGGGCCAGAGTTGCTCGCCCGGATGCGCCCAGAGCAGCGCCTCATGATTGATGGTGGTGTTTCACCCGCCACGGCGCCTGCGTGTCGCGCGGCTGGTTGCAGCGTTCTGATCAGCGCCACCGCCATCTTTGGAACCACCGATTACGCGGGCGCCATCGCCGCACTCCGAGGATGACCTGATGCCCGGCACCACGCTCTGGCTCTTTCGTCCTGCAGAAACGGCATGGGACGCTGAGCAGCGCCTGCGCGGCAGCACGGACTTGCCTGCCATTGAAGAATCGCTTGCCGAACTTCGACAACGCGTGGCACGCCTTGGCGATGGCCCGGAGTATCTCTATCACCCGGCCGATGAAGCGGCCATTGAGAGTGCGCGCATCGTTGCCAGTCGATTTGCCTGCCAAGTCCGCGCTCATCGCGATCTGGCAGACCCCGACTTTGGCTTGCTGGAGGGTTTGAGTCTCTCCGAGTTTGAGCGACGCTTTGAAAGTCGATACGCGGAGTGGATCGCCTCACCCTTGACCGTGATTCCTCCGGAAGGCGAGCCGCTCGCCGACGCTCGAGCGCGCATTCTTGACGCGTTGGCGGAAATTTTTGATCGCCACCCCGGAAAGCGGATTGGAATTGTGCTTCACGTCACCGCGCTTGGAATTGTGCGCGACGCACTTGCGCGCGGAGATGGTTCGCGCCTGTGGGAGCGCGTTGAAGGCCGAACGTGGTGCACTCAGTACACGCTCCCTTCCGACGCGGCGCTGCTTCTCGGCGACTGATACGCCCGCTACACTGCGCGCTCTTCATAGGAGCTCGGAGTGCCAGAACCCACGTGGACACAGACCCCAGTTGTAACTAAGAAAGCCGTTCCGGACGGGCTGTGGACGCAATGCCCTGAATGCGAAGAGACCATCTTCTGCAAGAGCCTTGAAGCCAACCTGATGGTCTGCCCCAAGTGCGATCATCACATGCGCGTTTCCGCGCGCCAGCGTATCGACCAGCTCCTTGACCCAAGCACCTTTGAAGCGCTCGACGCCGACATGGCGCCGATGGACCCATTGGGGTTCGTTGACCAGAAGGCGTACATCGATCGCATCAAAGACACGCAGCGCAAGACCGGTGAGAACGACGGAGTGCAGACCGGCACTGGCTTTATCAAGGGTCGCAAGGTGGTGGTTGGAGTCATGGATTTCACATTCATGGCCGGCTCGATGGGAAGCGTGGTCGGCGAACGCCTGACCCGCGCCATTGAGCACGCCACGGATCACAGTCTTCCGCTGGTCATCGTGTGCTGCTCGGGTGGGGCGCGCATGCAAGAGTCCGGATTCTCACTGATGCAGATGGCCAAGACCAGCGCGGTACTGGCACGCTTTGATGACGCGGGCGGTTTGTATATCGCGGTGCTTGCTGATCCCACCACTGGTGGAGTCACCGCCAGCTACGCCATGTTGGGCGATGTGATCTTTGCTGAACCGAAGGCGTTGATTGGATTTGCAGGTCCGCGCGTCATTCAGCAGACCATTCGTCAAGATCTTCCGCCTGGCTTCCAGACCGCTGAATTCCTCCAGAAATCCGGCTTTCTTGACCGCATTGTGCATCGGTCTGCGTTGCGCACTGAAATCAGCCGCATCATTGACTACTCAGGAAAGTAGTCGTTGAGCTCTCCCGTGACGACGGACGCGTCAGCGATTCTGCCCATGACCCCGCTGCGTGCGGCGGTGTACGCGGCGTTGTCTTCAGTCATCTTTGGATGCATGTTTCTACCGATCGGCGAAGTGGCGATCGCGGTGCCATTGGCCGCGGTGCCGTTGATTTGGATCGTGCGCCGAACACCCAGCGTGGGCACTGCGCGCGCTGCGTTTCCGTGGCGCATCGCGCTTGCGGTGGCAGCCGTACTGTGGGTGAAGTGGTTCGTCCTGCACTTCTGGCTCTTGCAAGTCACTGTGGCCGGCACACCTGGGCTCGCCGCATTTTGCACGCTGCATGAGTTGTTTGCCATGTTCATCTTGGTGTGTTGCGCGCGCGTCTTACCGGTGCGAACGCCGTGGTCAGTGCTGCTTCCGCTGGCGTTCGGCGCCGAGGAAGCGTTTCGTGCAGTCGTGTTCTTTGATGGCTACCCGTGGTTTCGCTGGGGGCATCCGCTCATTGACTTCCCCGTACTCACGCAGGGCGCCGACTTGATCGGCGAAATCTTCTGCTCGCTCTTGGTGCTTGCCTGTGCGGGTGCCATGGTGGATGCGCGTGACCGGGCACGTGAGCGCGCCAAGTCCCGCATACCTGATGATGCGGGCACGCAACTGGATCGCATTCGCCGAGTCGGCTTCTTGAGTGTGACGCCAGGCGCCGTGTTCTTTCTGCTGTTCTTGGGGTTTGCATTGTTGTACGGCTCCTGGCGACTTTCGCAGGCGCCAGTGGAGCAGGGCCCGGGTGTACTTCTTATTCAGACCAACCTTCCCACAAGCAACAAAATTGGATGGGCGGCCCGCGATCAAGTGCGTGACATTCCAGCTTTCGCTGAGCTGACATTGCGCGGCGCGCGCGACTGCATCGAGCGCGCGCAACCGATCGCACTGGTGGCGTGGCCGGAGACCATGCTGGCTGGATACGGTCTGGAGCCAGAAACGATTGCCTTGCAAGAAGTGAACGGTTGGTTTCCCGGTGATCGATTCCAGAAGATCGCCTCCGCGCTCAGCGAACGAATCGGCGCGCCACTTCTGGTTGGGAGCCCAGTATTCATCGGCCTGCGAGAAGAGGACGATCGATTTGCTTGGGACAAGCAGTTCAACAGTGCGTATTTGGTGAATCAGAATCCGCCACCCTATCCGCGCTACGACAAGATCTTTTTGGCACCGTTTGGCGAGACCATGCCGTACATCTCCAATTGGGATTGGCTGGAGCGCTCGCTGCTTGCCGTTGGTGCGGCGGGCATGACCTTTGACCTTGACCGGGGCGGGGAGCCGGTGCGTTTTGAGATTCCGTGGCACGGGCGTACGGTGCGGATTGCGCCAGCCATCTGCTTTGAAGATGCCATGAGTTGGGTGACGCGCGACTTGGTGTATCCAGCCGCGGGCGGGCGCGCACGGGCGGCTGACCTGTTGGTGAACATCAGTAATGACGGCTGGTTTGGCTGGTATGACCTTGGCCGCACCCAACACCTGCAATTGGCTCGGTTTCGCTGCATTGAGACGCGCACGCCCATGGTTCGATCCGCCAATACGGGTCTGTGTGCGGCCATTGATTCGTCGGGTCGGATAGTTGCATCGCCACCACCGCCGCGCACCAGCACCTGGTTGTACGCCTCGCCACCACTTGATGAACGAACCGCGCCCTTTGCGGGCGTTGGCGAAGTAGCATCGATTGCACTCATGCTGACATGCACCGTCATCGTTGCTCTCCGCTTCGCTCGCAGGCATTCCGTGGTCGCCGCTACGGCGAACATTGCCATGGTGTTGCCAGTCATGATGGTGATGTCCATCATGGTTGGTGGCTGCGATAGCACGACGCCGACCACGGCTGATCAACCGTGGTCGAGTCGATCGCAGAGCATTGAACAATCCGGCACCGCCAAACTTTCCGACGAGGGCCGCTCCGCTGAACAGGCGCTTCCGGTGGAGTCAAGCGGTAATGCACGCCTTGCTGCGGTCACGCTCCTCCGCCAGGCCACCACATCGCAAGTGCCTATCTATCGCGCGAATGGTTGTGAAGCGCTCGTCTCATCACCGACTGATCTGCGCGCTGTTGTTGTGCCGCTTCTATCCGACCCAAACCGCGGCGTGCGATTCGTTGCAGCCATGGGCGTGGGGCGCGCCAATCTCACCGACCTTGCCGATCAGTTGCAACCACTGCTTGTTGATGAGAGTCCGTCGGTGCGAGCGGCCGCTATCTGTGCGCTCACCAAGCTTGGTCGTCCGGTGGATCCGAGCCCACTCGGAGCGATGGTTGTTTCAGATGACCCAGAGATTCGTTCCAATGCATTCTTGGTGCTTGGTGAACTTGGCAATCGCTCCGCAGTGCCGATGATCCGCGCCTCGCTGGGGAAGGGCATGCAGCAGGTCAACCCCGCGCGCATCCGGATTGTTGAACTTCAGGCAGCCGAGGCCCTGGTCCGTTTGGGCGAGCCCGATGGCATCGAACCGATCCGAGCCGCGCTGTATGCCCCGAGCGAGCAGGCGGAATTCACGGCCTTGGCAGCGCAGCAGGTGGCCCGTCTCAAGGACGAGGGATCCCGCCCGATCTTGATGCGGCTGATCGACGGCACCGGCATATCGGCCCGTCCCACGGAGATTCGGATCGTTTGCGCTTCGGCGCTTGCTCAAATCAGCGCACAGGATGGGTCGGCGGTAACCCGGTTTGCGCGGACCCTGGTCAAGGACCGGGAAGCGGCCGTTCGCGCCGAAGCAGCCTTGGCGCTCGGTTATGCGTCAGGACCCATGGCGGTATCGGAATTGGAGCCCATGCTCTTTGACCCAAGCCCATCGGTGCAGTTGGCGGCAGCTTTAGCAATTGTTGCTGCAACCGCACCCCATTGACAGCGCGTATATATTTCAGGTACTACTGATAACAGTCTGCCGGAGCGTTCCCGAAGAGTTGCTCCGTTCCAGACCCGTCTGACTGCTCTGAACAACACATGAATAAACCCCGCTCTCGGCATGTTGCCGCCAGCAGGGTTTCTTGAGGCACCCGCACCGTGCACATCCTCACCAAGATCCTCGTCGTCCTCGTCGCCCTGTTGGTTGTTGCCCTCGTGCCACTTGCGGCCGTGTCATCAACGAATCAGTTTGTGTTCAAGCAACAGGCCACTGATGCCCAGGCCAACCTCAAGAAGCAAGAGGCTGAGCTTGCCGTCGCCAGCGACGCATACAACGCCAGCGTTGCCGCGCTGCAGTCCAAGGTTGCCACACTCGAGTCACAGATTCGCGCTGCCACCATGGAACGCGATAAGGAAACCCAGATGCGCGCTGACAAGGAGCGCGATCTTGAGCGTTCACGCATCGACCTTGCTGAACTCAAGGGTCAAGTTGGCGCGTTCAGTGCCAACGACACGCTGCAGACCAAGTTGATTGATGCCATGCGCCAGGACATTGAAGGTGCTCGCACCCAATACCTCGCTGCTGAGAAGGCTCGCGTTGAAATGCAGGACTCGCTTGCACGCATGCAGGGCGACCTTGATAGCGAGACCGCTGCCAAGCGCCAGCTGCAAGAGCAACTTCAGAAGGTCAGTGAAGACAAGGAACGCGCCATGGCTGACGTGCAGCGCTACGCAGCCCTGCACGGATCCGTGACTCCCCGCGCCGGCGCTACTGCCGATGCCGCACTCCCGCTCGTTGCAGACCGTTCGCTCAGTGCCACGCTCATTGACGTGAAGCGCGAGCCCGATGCCACCCTGGCCGAGATCAACGCGGGCAGCCGCGACGGCATCAAGGAAGGCTGGGTGATGACCATCGCTGACGGCGCTAATTTCATCGGCAATCTGCGCATCGTGCAGGTTGATGTGAACCGCGCTGTGGGCATCGTTGAGCTTGAAGACGCCACCACCCGTGGCGAAGTGAAGTCCGGCCAGCGCGCCATCGCCCGCAAGGGTGAATAAGCCTGCGATTGTCCAAAGCCCCGCAAGGGTGAGTCATTTGTCCGGAGCACTTTCATGAAATCCGCAGCCACCGCCACTACCCCAACCACTGCCGTCAAGCGCGCCAAGCCGCAGCTGAATGTCTACACAGGCCTTCTGGTGGTTGCCGTTCTGATGGCTATGTTTGGAACCGCCGTTGTCGCCATGATGAACATGGATGTCAGCGGTCAGGGTCCGTTTGACATGGTCAACGCTCGCTGACTCACTTAACCAATGGGTTTGCTATCCTGTCCGCGTCGGGTCGCTCAGCGGCTCCCGTTGCGGCGGAGTCCGCGATGGATGCATGGCTTCAGGAAGGAGCATCACTTTGGCTCTCGAGATCGATTGGCTTTCACGCCTCTTTAGCGTTGATATGGGGATTGACCTTGGCACTTGCAACACCTTGGTGTGCGTGCGAGGCGAAGGCATCGTATTGAACGAGCCATCCGTGGTGGCAGTCCGCAAGGGCACCAACATCGTTCTGAATAATGGCGAGGCCGTCGGCTTTGCAGCGAAGGACATGCTTGGCAAGACGCCGGGCTCCATCAGCGCGGTTCGCCCGTTGAAGGATGGAGTCATTAGTGACTTCGCAGTCACTGAAGCGATGCTTGGCTACTTCATCAAGAAGGTCAATGGCAAGAGCACGCGCATCTTCGGACCACGCGTCGTCATTGCTATTCCGTCGGGCATCACCAGCGTTGAGAAGCAGGCCGTCTATGAGAGCGCTGAGCGTGCCGGTGCGCGTCGCGTGTATCTGGTGCACGAGCCGATGGCTGCAGCGATTGGTGCAGGTCTTCCGGTTGCTGAACCAACGGCAAGCATGATCGTTGATATTGGTGGTGGTACCAGTGAAATTGCCATCATTTCGTTGGCGGCCATTGCTGAATGCGAAAGCCTGCGCGTTGCCGGTGATGACTTTGATGAAGCTATTGCTAATCACATGAAGCGCGTGCACGGACTGCTGATTGGTGAGCAGACTGCAGAACGCATCAAGATTGAAATTGGTTCCGCTGCGCCAACCGGCCCGGAAATGAAGATGGATGTGCGTGGTCGTGATATGAAGTCCGGCCTGCCACGCAAGATTGAGGTCACTAGCCAAGAAATTCGCGAGGCACTCTCCGAGCCCGTTGGTCTGATCGCAGAAGCGGTCGTCCGCGTACTGGAGAAGGCGAAGCCAGAATTGGCAGCTGACTTGGTTGACAACGGAATTACGATCGCTGGCGGTGGTGCGCTGTTGCGCGGCATCGACAAGGTCTTCCATCAGGCCACGGGGCTGGATGTGAAGATTGCTGACGAGCCGCTTTCGTGCGTGGCTCGTGGCACCAGCAATTACCTTGAGAACCTTGACTTGTTCAAGGACACGCTTGAGTCTGACGCCGATTCCGTCTGAGTGAGCCTCGCATGCCGTTTGTCTCCAGTCGTCGAATCCTTGTGATCGCGCTCGGTGGAGCTGCGCTGCTTTCAGCGTTGCCACAATCCTTTCAAACGCCTTGGTCGGGGACTCTGGCGACGGTGTTGTGGGCGCCGTTGGTGCCGGGGGCATCGGTACTGGC
>Ga0247837_1002694_pt1 | contig 32861 bp, 23 predicted proteins | sample LaCtaG_2_FD_187115 | JGI IMG/M metagenome (GOLD analysis project Ga0247837, IMG submission 187115) | Freshwater microbial communities from meromictic Lake La Cruz, Castile-La Mancha, Spain - LaCruzMarch2015_14.5m | ecosystem: Environmental > Aquatic > Freshwater > Lake | place: Spain: Castile-La...
TTACCCCGGTAGGGGTTATAGAAGGTAGCCGGGGGTTGAGCGAAGCGACACCCCCGGATATTGTCGCAGGCTATACCATTGATCCTGAAGGGATCACAGCGGACAGCTGACGCAATCTGCGATCTCCTCCGGGATCGAAAACATCGTATGCGAACGAGACCGGGGGTGTGCCCTAGCGGTCAAACCCCCGACTACCATCTGCGATCCCTTCGGGATCAAAGCCGGATTTCGGCCAACTATTGCGAACGTTAGTCGGGTCGAGCGTTATTTGTTTCGATGGAGCGATTGCTAACAATCCAATCGATGGTTCCTCGATCGATCACCCGCCCCCAAGTATTTCTCAAGAGATCGACAACCTCGTTGTCACGCATCATCGCCTCATTATCCCGGTAGGGGTTATAGAAGGTAGCCGGGGGTTGAGCGAAGCGATACCCCCGGATATTGTCGCACGCTATACCATTGATCCTGAAGGGATCACAGCGGACAGCAGACGCAATCTGCGATCTCCTCCGGGATCAAAGCCAGATTTCGGCCGAAGTTTTGAAAACGTGGCGGGTAAGCCTACGAGCATCGCCCAAGCGCGGAGTCTCAAGACACGTCGCAAGTTCTACTGCAGCCGGGTGTAACCAACGCCGGATTCTAAACTGCACTGAAAACCAAGAAAGCACGGGACGCTGATTCATCGGTGCTGCGCGCATTCGATGAGTTTCTGCATCGATGTGCCGAACAGCATTCGGACCTGCCCCCTTTTAATGAATCACCCCTTTTCATTAATTAGGTAACGACTGCCCTTTTCGATGCCGTTTGATAGCCTGAACGGCCAGCCTTCTAATTTCGATTGCATCGCCAACCTCCGAGGATAGGCTGACCGAGCGGGTCAGGAGTTGATCCATTTGCTCAGCGGGCAGCCACAACAAAGTCACATCGGTATCGGCTTTCAAGCTGATCGCATCGGTGGAAGATCCTGCGGTCAAATTGTCCCCAAAACACTCTCCTGCACTGAGTGTCGATACGACCACTTCTTGACCTTCGTTGGACTGGGCCAACAGAGAAACCTGGCCACGGAGAATCAATGCCCCACCCTCGAAAGGCTTCTTTGGGGAATGCATGATCTCACCAGATGTGTACTCGAGTATGTTGAGTTGCGCCAGTTCGGAAGGTTGCAAGGAAGCTTTAAAGCGAGGTTGTTCGTTAAGCCACTGAGCGGTTGTTTTTTCTGGCTTGCCAGGATTCTCGCCAGGACGATATTCCAATTGGATCGGGAACGGGATCGTCAATCCTTCGCGACGGGCCATGTACCAAAGTTTGGTCATCACATCGTCTCGTGTGGCTCCGAGCGTTTCTTGCATTTCGACGGTGAAGATCATCCGATAGATGATCGAAAAGTCGGCATAGTTGACCGTTCGAACTAGGGGCTCCGGTTCGCTCTTGACCCCAGGGGTACTTCGGAGGACTTCCAAGAGTAATTCTTTGACTTGGTTGGGGGGATCATCGTAGCTGAAGCCCATTTCGACGACCTCAGTGCGTTCGGGGGTCGGTCGCGAGAGATTGTTAAAGGCTCCTTTGTAGAGCGAGACGTTGGGCACAACCCGAAACTCGCTCGCTGGGGTTTCGATGTGCACCGACCGCCAATTGATTTCTCTCACTTTGCCAATCACTCCATCGACGTTCACCCAGTCGCCGACGTTCAGCGGACGTTCCAAGAGCAGCATCAATCCCGAGACGATGTTTCCAAGGGGTTCTTGAAGCGCAAGACCGATCACGATCGAACCGAGTCCCAGTGCCGTTAGGGCTCCTTGGATCTCCATCCCCCAAACCTTACTATAGATGACCATCGCACCGACCGCCACGAGCAATGCCTGAGCCAAATCTCGAAAAAGCTTAGGCACACGCTCACCGATCGAACGTGTGCGCCCCATTCCAAAGACGATGTCGTTGACAAACCCTGACAAGGCAAACAGCAGTGCAACCCAAAAGACCGTCTCAATCCAACGCAATGTGCTGCTATCGCTCGGGAGATTCAAAATCCAGCTGACAAACAGCAGCAACGCAAGTGCCGGTAGAACCAGATTTCTGACGGTTCGCAAGTTTTTCGCAAGAGGATTCGATCGACGCTCCAGGGAGCTGATCAACTCGTTGAGGATCAGCAGTCCGAGAGGAAACCCAATCGCCAGTCCAATAGCTTGCCAGAGCGGCAATTGCGTCAAATCGCTCAGGTCATTCATACGGACACCTGCCAAGCTTCGATGGGTGCTCGTCCCTCGAGCTCGACCTGCGTGGGGCCTTCGAGCTGGAATTGTTCTCCGATGCGGTCTCGTACCGATTGGGTAACTCGGATCGAAGAGGTGCCTTTGTCGATGGCGAGCTTCTTGGCGATGGACACCGTATCTCCCCAAAGGTCGTAAAGGAATTTGCGTCGACCAACGACACCACCGACGATCGGACCGGAGTTGATGCCGATCGCGATGTGGAGTGCCGCCTTAAACTCGCGGTGAGAGTGGGCGATAATGCGCACGGCTTCTTGAGCAAACTGGGCCATCCTGCTGGCATGGTCGGGGCGGCTGACCGACAAACCGCATACGGCCAAATAGGCGGCACCGATGGTCTTGACCTTTTCAATCCCAAACTTTTCGGCTGCTTCGTCCAGGGACACAATCAGGTCCCCAAGCACACTCAGGGCTCTGGTTTCCCCGGCTTCGCGGCTGAATTCCTGCAAGCCGATAAGCTCGGCGAAGATGACCGACACGTCGGCAAATTGCTGGCTGGCACGCTCATCGCCGTCTCGACGTTGGGCGATGGCCGAGGCTGGCAAGATGCTCCCGAGGAGTTCTTCGTTCTCTCGGATTTGATGCTCGAGTTTTTCTGTTTGCGACTTGATGCTACGAGCCATGTTGTTGAAGACCGTACCGAGCTCCCCAAATTCGTCTTTGGTGGCCACTGGAACTTGGACGTCGGTTTCTCCAGCCCCGAGGCGACGAGCACCCTCGATCAGTTGCTTGAGCGGTTTGATCAACCAATTGGAGAATAGCAGCGCAAGCAAACTACTAAGCAGCGCCATGGCCGTAGCGGTCATGACCACTTTCCGGCCGAACTCACGGATCGGTTCATAAGCCTCATGGGCGTCGATCTCGGCCAACACAGCCCATCGCAATGAGTTGAGTTCGATAGGACCATAAGCACTGATGACTTTCTTGCGGCGATAATCTAGCTCTTCCATAATCCCAATTTCACCGGCCAAGGCCGCGCGCGCTGGCTTGGTATCCACAGGAAGCACTCCCAACACATTTCCTTGTCGCTCGATTTGACGAACGATAGGTTCTTGGACATTGATGCTGCGAAGTTCATCGAGAAAGTTCTCGGGGTCTTCCATCATGAACCGACTGCGGCTCCGCATCGTCATGTCTGGTCCGACCAGATAGCATTCCCCAGTCTCCCCCAAGCCTTCTTCACGCCAATTGCCTCCTCCGGTCATCAAAGCATTGAAGCCATCGGCAGGAAACTGGAGCACCAGGATGCCGATCATATCGGGCCCATCGAAAATAGGGCTAAGGGCAAAAGCCTCCTGTCTGCCCAGATTTGGGCGGTAGGCTTCAAAGTCGGCGATTTTGTAGGCGTCCCGATCTTGGGCAAACTGCAGTTCCTTGGCTTTGCGGGCAAGCTTGGTGTTGCTGTAAGGCCCGTTTTCGAGGCTCGTTGCAAACTCGGTGGTTTTGGCGTAGCTGTAGACAATATTCATTGTTTCAGGATCGACGAGCATCATATCTTCGAATCCAAATATCTTCACCGCACGCGCAAAACTCGGGTGCATCTGCTCATGGACTAATCGGTAGTTGCTCGTGTCGCTTTGGGCCGATTGCAACTGCCCCTTGGAATCATACTCGTTGGGATTCTCAACTAAGTAGTGGTACTGCAAATAGCGACTTTCAAGGGTCATCGGCAAGTACTGTTCGACAAGCGGTTGGGTATCGATGATCTGCCGCATCTTGGGAAGAAACGTGCCTGTGTAGAACTCCTTGATTTTTTCGGACTCAGACGGGCTGATCTGAATCGACTTCAATTCGTTGTAGGCACTTTTAAAAGCTTTCATGCCCTCAATGGCTATGCGGCTGTCGGATATCGAGACAACTTGATCTCGGAGCGATTCGAGCCTGATACGCAAAGCCGAGGTCTTGGCAACCTGGATCCCTTTGAGTTGATTCTTGATGCTTTTTTCAATCGAGGCTTTCCCCGATGAGTAGCCGACCCAAGCCATCGCGCCCAAGGCGCTGAGGGCCACGAGCAGCAAAAGAAGAATCATTTTGGACTAGATACTCAGCCGGTTAAATCCTAGCATAGGCAAGTGCGATCAAGCGTTTACAAGGGGCCTAAAGGTTTACCTGAAGTCTTCTCGAAGTTGTGCCAAGAGGATACCTTTGCGGAATCCTTTGCCTTATCGGAATAACTTACCCAACCGATTTTTTTGGTCAAGCATATCCAAGTTGACCTAAGCGAACGACTATTCAAAGGGATCTCTGCCGAAATCATCTGAAATTGAAGTTCGGGAAAGCGCGACCGCACGTAGGAAAGTGTGGTGTCCCCCAGTTTCACCGGCTACCATTTGCGATCCCTTCAGGATCAAAGCCAGATTTCGGCCAAGAGCCTTTTATCCAGGGAGATTTAAGTGACAGAGAATAACGTTCCAGTCGTCTCATCTGCATTGCCGTACTCGTACTGGTCCCGCAATTGTTGGATCAGTCTCTATTGCCTAGCGGTGCTTTGGGGGGCTCTGCAAGTCGTATTCCCGGACAACGGCGGTGTTTACTTGTTGTTTACTTTGATGTTTGCGACTTGCGCCACGCTTTGGGCACGCTTCGACGCCTTGGCTCGCTCCAAGCCGATGTTGCCTGTTGTTCAAATGCTGTATTTTTTCCTTTGGCCATTGGGATCGATGATCTACTTGATGGCACGATCTGGCTTGCGAGGGCTTGGACTCTGGCTTCTGAATGCCGTTGGCATAGGTGCTACCATGGTAGTCGTCTTCAATTTAACATTGTTTGCCCTGCACTTTGCTGGATGGCTCGACCCTCGCTTTTATTGATTGTCGAAGCGATGTCCTTGCCAACTGGCAAGAAGCTTATGCACTTTCGATCTGACCGTTGGGAACTTCCACAATGAAATAACCACTATCGGTAAAAGGCAATACCGTTCCAGGAAGCACACAGCTGCAATGATTTCGTTTAACCGTTAGCCGTAGGCGTATGTGAATGGCTGTATGTACGCCTTCGGCTGACTGTTAAACGATTGATTGAACGGTATTGCGGAAAAAGGGAAGCCACATAAAAGGCCAAGGCCGTTCAGGACGTTCAGGACGTTCTCAGTTCAGTTGCTGATGCAGTAACGCTTCGATCGGATTGCGTGGTTCTATAACAACTCCCTTCACGGAATCCAATCCCGGGCGTTCGCCCCAGCGGTCTCGGGAATCGCTCGATGCGGACACATTGTCTCCCAAAACAACGATGCCAGGTTCGGTGGGCCAGTCCTGAGAACTCGAATCGAGCACCCCGCGCCATTCGATGTCTCGAAAGATCAGCAATCTTTCGCAGGGGCTAGATGCATCACCGAATTCCACTTGCATCCGTGCCGTTTCTCGGTTCCGATCGGTGTCTTCCTTAGGCTGAATCGCTTGCCGAAGCCACTCGTGATGTTCGTCACCGACCAGCAGAAAACCATCTACATAGTAAACGATGATCCAGTTCCCCAATGCTTCCAGTTGGTTTAGCTGGAATGTCCGTGATTGATTCTTGATATCGAGCGAGATTGAATGATCGGATTTCTTGATGGTAAGTTGAACTTGAACTGATGCATTATTGCGACTTGCGGTTTCCATCGTCACGGAGGCGTTCCACCGTGGCTCTTGAGGATCGATTTGAAGGGCGATACCGATGTCGCGCGCCGCGATAATGCTGTGGGAATCATGTGCATTGCATGCGAGTTGGTTATCAATAGACAGTTCCCAAACAGTTTGCTGAGGCTGTGGTTCCGCTTTGCCAACCGAGTGCACTAAGATCGCTTGCCGAAGCGCATCGTCCAGCGACTTGCTGTATAGGTTACCGTTGACGTACAGTTCACCCTCTTGGATCGATAGGTGTTCGTTGGGCAATCCGACCAAACGCTTTATCTCTTTGGTTGAGTCGGCGCCTGTTTGAAGAACTACCACATCCCCTCTTTTCAGTCCGGACTGGCTGTCAATTCCCGGATCTTCCTTGGCTTTGCGCAATGTACGCATTGCTCTCAATCGAGCGTACTGGATGGTCTCTCCAGATTCAATTTGAAGCGAATCCACACCCGTGCGTTCTGCATCCTCTGCGTGAGGGGATGCCATGCTCATTTGCTGGCAAGCGGGGCATTTGGTCGGTTGATCCAATCGGACAGTGTCTTTGGCAAAGCGGTGTTCCGTTTCGCAGTTCGAACAACGCCACACCCATCGTGGACCGACAAAATGAGGCTCCATCGAGTTCCCGAAGACGACCCCTTTTCGCAGCACCATCCCTTGGCGCATCAGCATCAGTCCAGCCAGAATGATCCCTAGGCTCAGGATCACGAAGAGTCCTGCAACCGTGTAAAGGAACCAACGCCTGGGCGAGGCTGGAGGTTTAGGACTCATTATCGTTTACCGATACGATACACCCCTTGTTCCGACCTGATGATCAGATCGTTACCGGCAACTGCGTACGAAGCAAAAATTCTGCCTGGTAGTTTATTGCGAGCAATTTCCGTTGGCTTATCTCCTACTTCAAAGACGGTCGATTCCCCAAGCTCGCTTTGAAAATAGATTTTATTGCCCGATACAAGTGGTGATGCGGAGTAATTGCCACCCAATCGCTTCCGCCAAAGTTCTTTCCCAGACGAGGTGTCGACGCTGGTGGCGATACCTCCGTCGCTCACCATCACAATTTGGTTGCCGATCGCGTTTACAGAAGGAGTCTGAGGAACCCCTGAACCGAAGATCCATTTCACATGCGAATCGGTAACGTCGCCGCTGCCAGTTGGGTCGATCGCCAGTAGCTTAGTGCTCATGAACCCAGTACAAACATAAAGAGTGCCCTCATGGAACAAAGGTCTCGGCACCACCGAAAAGCCATCGTAGCGAACAAACCATTCCACCGAACCATCGGCGGGGGAAATCGCCTGAACCACGTTGGAACCGGGGGAGATTACCAGTTTTTCCCCTTGGACTTCAATCAACTGTGGGGTACAGAAAGAAAATTTCCGATCCACTTCAACTCCTCGCTTGGTCTTCCAAACTTCTTTGCCTGTGTTGGCATTCAATGCGAGCGTGTATGGATCGTCACCTCCATCGCATGTCAGAATCAACAACTGGTCGACCAAGATCGGCGAACCGCCATTTCCGTGCGTGGGCGGGTAAGCATGATCTCGGTTTTCCCAGACCAGATTACCCTGGAGATCTGTGCAGGCAGTCCCTTGATGGCCGAAATGCAAGTAGATACGATCCCGCGCGAGGATCGGTGTTGGGCTTGCGTGCGAGTTCTTGTTGTGGATTTTCGGAGCATCATCTGGCTGTTCAAAGACCACCTTGCTATAAATTTGTTCGCCCGTTTTGGCATCTAGGCAAACTAGATTCAATTGTTGCTTTCCTTGCAGTTCCCCAGATTGGCTGGCCTGTTCCTCCGTGTTGACCGAGGTGGTAAAGTAGAGGCGGTCTTTGGCCACCACGGGGGATGACCAACCTAGGCCTGTGGTTTTCGAAAACCATAATACATTGGAGCTTTCGTCCCACTGAGTTGGTAGGTTGCCAACCAAGCTGGAACCATTTTGCGATGGGCCACGAAACTCAGGCCATTCGTTTCCTAAACACGCCAAGGGTGATTGAACAACCAGACCTGTTAGCAAGGCAAGAGAAGGGAAAAAGTTTCTAAATGCGAAAGTGCTAAGTTGCACGGTGGCTCCTAAAAGCAATAGGGTCGTGAAAGTTCAGTTGGGAAGACTATGCAGCCGCCAAATCGTCAGCGCGCTCGGTAACTTTCTCGAGAATATCCAAGAGCACCTTGTCGCATTCGATCCCTTCCGCTTGCGCCTCGAAATTGAGTAGCACACGGTGTCGCATTGCAGGCAGATAGACCCTTCGAACATCCTCAAAGCTGACATTGTAACGTCCATCGAGAAGAGCCCGTACCTTTGCAGCTAAGGCAATGGTTTGGGCCCCGCGAGGACTTGCGCCCCAGCGAATGTATTGATTGGTAACATCCAGCGCCATTTCACCTTGCGGATGCGTTGCCAGTATCAAGCGAGCCACGTAATCTTGAACATGTTTGGCAAGAACCACCTGCCGAACCAGTTGTTGCCATTGCCGAATCTCTTCGCCATCCATCACCTTTTCTGGTGTGATCACGGTACCCTTCGTCGTTCGATCGATGATGGTGTTCAGTTCTTCGCGGTTTGAATAGCCCACGACAAGCTTGAACAGGAATCGATCGAGCTGTGCTTCGGGAAGTGGGTACGTACCTTCTTGTTCGATAGGATTCTGGGTGGCAAGTACAAAAAAGGGCTTCTTCAATTCGTATCGATTGCCTGAAACCGTGACCGTCCCTTCTTGCATTGTTTCCAGTAGGGCGGATTGCGTTTTCGGGGTTGCGCGGTTGATTTCGTCTGCTAAGCAGATTTGGGTGAAGATAGGTCCCTTTTGAAATTGAAACTCGCGACGCCCTTCGTTCTCCACAATCATGTTGGTGCCAAGGATATCCGAAGGCATCAAGTCAGGGGTGAACTGAATGCGGTTGAAATCTAAGGAGAGAGTTTCGGAAAGAGTCTTGATCAGCATGGTTTTGCCGAGCCCTGGTACTCCTTCTAACAAACAGTGTCCTCCCACGAACATGGCGGTAAGGACTCCGTTGACGATATCATCGTGCCCTACGATGACACGTCCAATCTGTTCGCGTACGGCCGCGTATCGATTGCGGAATGTTTCCGCTTGTTGTTGCATGGACTCTGCCGTATTGCTCATTTCAATTTCCTGTGTGGGGCTACTGGTTTTTCTTCGCTTTACGTTTTGCATCCAACAGCCTGGATGTATAGCTCTGTTCCTCTTCCACGCCCATACCTGGCTTGTTGGCGGAGGAGTCTTGATTCTGTTTCTTTTCGTTCGCGCTCATCCCAAACGCATCGGCAGCAGAGGTGCTAGGCACGGAGCTTGATGGTGTGTTGGCGTCGAGATCCATTTGGCTTGCAGAACGCTGCTTTTCCAAGTCGCCGCTTGCGGTCGTTTTGGTGTTACGAAGTCGATCCAATCGGCTTTTGCGTTCGTTATCCAATGCCTCGGTTTTGTTCCGCCGCAATTTCAGCCGATCCGCGAGAATCCGCAAGGGGAGCCCAAGATCAATCGCAACACGTCGCACGAACACGTCCGCAAAGAAGAGCGTCGCCCCCATCAAGACAACGATTGGCCAAATATCCATGAGGCTTTTGGCGGCAGGCAAACCTGGACGATAAGAATCCAGACCCACGAGCGCAGCAAACGAATCCTCTTCCAGAGCATCGCCCAAGTTCCCTGAGACTCCGCCTGTAGGTTGCTTCTTGGCGAGCGATTCGAGGAGTTTCATGTTTGCTTGTCGCACTCGATATTCATCAGAAAAAGGGACCGTAATACCGGTAGTAATCGGTGGCTTGCCCGATCCTGGAACGATGCTCAGCATGTAGCTACCAGCTTGTTCGGGAGTCATTTCGCCAACGTAGCGACCAGGTGCCAATTGTTTCATTGGGAAATTCGCTGGTTTTAGGTCGGGCCCAACCGCGATCGCATTCATGTCGAGGTAATTCACGAATCGATCTTCGGCGTCGAGAGCGGTCACAACAATCTGAACTCTGCCATCTTTGATGTTGGTTGCAATGTTGTATTTGGAATCATCACTGGAGGGACGCATGGTCCATCGAACCAGCTGCGATACGAATTGATCGTAAAACGGTGCCGACGCCCATTCCTGAGCCCAACGGCTGCCCCCGTCCGTTGTTAAAACGGCTGTGCGACCGAGGCCATATGTCCATGTTGCAAGGATGGATGCCGTTTCCTTTTCGGAAGGTTTAGGAGACAGCAAAGGCACCTCCACCAGCGGGCTATCTTTTCTTTCGGTCAGAACAAACCCTCGGATGGGAGGCAAGGTGCCATTGATACCAGAAAGAATTTCGTGCGGCTGATTGATGTAAGGGACGACTCCCCCCCCCTCAGGTTCATAAACAAGTGGCCTTGCCACGCGTCTTGCTTCTCGCATGAAGATGCTGGGTAACGCGGAAGCATTTGTCACTTTGTGGTAGTTACCACCAGTGTCTTTAGCAATGCGATTCAGTTCGTTATGCCCTGCAGGACCGTGAGCGCCAACCGCCACGGTCGTAATCTTAATTTTAGCTGCTTTGTATTTGCTCAATACGCCAGCGGAGGCTGGGGTAGGGTCCCCATCGCTAATCACAATCATATGCTTGAGAGAAGCGTTATTGGCTTTCAGTGCTTGGATCGCCATCCCCAACGACGAGTCGAAGTCGGGCATGTCGCCTGGGGTCATTTGAGACATTCGAGCGCGCATCATTTCCTTGTTTGGCCCAACCTTCAGCAAACCAGCGGAACCACCCCATAACCACTTGTCGCCGGACATGTCATACTGGACCACGCCGCAATAATCCTGGGGCCCCAAAGCATTCAGCGCGGCCTTTCCGATCGTTTTTTGCCAATAGTTTCCTTCGGCAATTTCCGAAGCATGCATCACCATGGCTAACGCCCCAACCGACTCGACCTTGCTATTCTTGATCGCGAAATTAACAGGCATCGCTTCCTCCAATTTGGAATTCGTCCAGCCACCGGCCCCCAAGGCTTCCGGCCCACCGATCATCAGAATGCCCATGCCGAATTGCTGAGCGCTTTGAACCAGCATATCAATCTGCTCATCCGAAAACGCAACCACCTTGGTCGTTTCGTCGCCACTGGTTCTAGGCGTGCCAGCCAAAATCACCGCATCGTAGCTTTGCAGTTCTACCAAACTCGTAAATAGGTTCGCGGTGTCCCGTATGTCGACCAAAATTTCGTTTCTCCGTAATGCTCCGATCATCAATTCGAAGTTACCAGGGAACGACGCATCTTCAATTAACAAGACGCGGCCCTTGCCACGGGCGTAGGTGAAAGCCGTCGCGCGATTATTTTGGGAGATCGTATCATTTCCGGAATCGCTCGTGATGAATTCCGCTTCGTAGGTATAGCCGGCAGATTCTTCTATCTTGTGAGGGATTGGCACCACGTTGATATCTCGGTCCAGAGTGTAAGGACCATCGGCCAACACTTCCGTTTGGCTTCCAATGCGGCGAACCACTCGCAAGCGACCTTCCACATCGCGTTCTTTTCCAGTTTCGCTGTAGCGGTTGATAACAACTCGAGCATCAACAGTTTGACCTTGCCGCACAAATCCAGGAATATCGATCTTCTCGACGAGAACTTCTGTTTTGGTGTCCAGTCGAACAGGTACGACATCGATCCCAATCCCGTTTTCAATCAATCTTTGAGCCGCCGTTTCGGCTGAACCCAATGTTTGATTGCCATCGGTGAGTATGACGATCCGCTTCGCAGAATCCTCTAGGAAGCTCGCCTGAGCCAACTTCAGCGCGCTTTCCAAGTTGGTCGCATCCGTCTTACCGAAATTGGATTCCGCCCGAGTGATCGTAGGGAGCTTTTCATCGAGTGGTGGAATTTCGATCGATGCTTCGCGCCCGAAGACAATCAAGCCCGCTCGGTCTTGTCGATTCGCACGGCGGTGTTTTTTGACACTCTCGATCGCATACTCGAACATCAGCTGACGTTTTGCGATGGGGATAGAATCGCTTTGATCCAGCAAGTAAATGACCGTTAGCTTTTCGCTAGACCAAATCCACTGGACCCCCGCGATCGCCAAGACAATCAGCAGCATCACACAGGTTCGAAAGAGCAACGCAAAGAACCTGCGCCAGGGACCGAGCCCAGCCAGCGATCGGTAGCCCAACCACCATACAATTGCGATGGTCAGCAGAAGCAGCAACCACCATGGATATTGAAATCCAATTTCAATCCTACCCATTGTCTGATTCGTTTTCTGAAAAATCGACGATATCGAAGGTTCCTCGGACCGGTACTTCAAACGGTACCAAGAATCCAAATGAGGGGGTATTATGGCCGATCTTCCATACAAATTGCTAGCCGGCATCCAACGAATTTGACTGGGATTATCATTTTGCTCCCCTGGAACCCGCAAGTTTCGCAGCGAGTTCTGGTCGATTGTGGTTGTTTTGTGTAGCATGATCGACATGAATTCACCAACCGTAGCCAACCAATCTTCTACTGTCGAATCCCCTGCTGGATCCAGCATGGAATCATGTGTTGAATCGCCCCACGAATCGACTGGGGACTCAACCCTAGAAAGGTCGGCACTACCGATCAAGCCTTTGTACATCGGTACGCTTCGAGTCGATCCGCCGATTCTCCAGGCACCGATGGCAGGCTACACAAACTATGCATTTCGACAAATTGTGCGTGAATTTGGAGGCTCGGGGTTGCAAGCAACCGAAATGGTAAACGCGCGTGGTTTTGTTTGGCTGGATGAGCATGACTGTGAACATCCGGATCGGTTATGGGGTGTAAAGGACGAAGCGAGACCGCTTGCTGTTCAGATTTGGGACAACGATCCCGATACGATGGCCAAGGTTGGACGGCGTCTTGCAGGAGAATACGGCGTTAGCGTGGTGGACATCAATTTTGGCTGTCCCGTGAAACAAGTGACCGAAAAGGCTCATAGTGGATCGTACTTGCTACGCGATCCAGAACGCATGTACGCGATTATCTCGCGGCTGGTCGAAGCGTGCTACCCCACGCCGGTCACCGCCAAGATCCGGCTGGGATGCACTCGCAAGACCATGAACCATATCGAGATCGCTAAGACGGTCGAACGAGCCGGTGCTTCAGCATTGACTGTACACGGCCGAACGGCGGAAGATTTTTTTAGCGGATCTGCCGATTGGACCAAGATTGCGGAGATCAAAGAACACCTGACTCGGATGCCTTTGATTGGCAACGGTGATTTGCAAACACCGGAACAGGTGGCGTTTGCGTTTAGGAATTACAACGTTGACGGCGTGATGATCGCTCGAGCGGCATTGGGTAGGCCTTGGCTATTCTCCCAGTCTGCTGCCGCTTTGGCCGGCCTTCCTATTCCGCCCGACCCCAGCTTGGAAGAGCAGAAATCTTGCATGCTGCGTCATTACGATCTTGTGGTCGAGCGATTCGGCGAATCCAAGGGGACTTTGTTGATGAGAAAATTTGCTTGCTGCTATGCTCAAAGCAAACATGGGGCTCGCCATTTTAGAACCCACGTCGCCCATGTAGAAACGCCGGAACAGTTTTATGACGTCGTAGAGAAATACTTTCCAAAGCATCTCGACCCTTCCGGGGTGACCGAAACCAGCCAGGGCGCCTCCGAAACCGTATCTTCATAAAAGTCGCACTTGGTTTCCTTGCTTGGTCCTTCTGAGTGAGCTAGCCTTTCAAGCGTTGGGGCGTTGCACGGCCAGAATGTTGAATAGCGAAACACACAAATGCTCAGTGGTATTAATCAGTACGTGAATTGGGTGATCGGAGCCGTAGTGCTTTTGGCTTTGTTTTTGTGCTTTAAGCCCTCCAACAAATCAGTCAATGAACCCTCGACGGATGCGTACTTTCAAGCCACGATTGCCAATGAAGTGGGTCCGGTTCTGGTCAAATTTGGTGCCAAATGGTGCCCGCCTTGTGTTTCGACCGACAGCGCTTTGCAAGAATACGATCACCAGTCCAACGGTGAAGTCAAAGTGGTAGTGATCGATGTAGATTCGAATCATGAATTGACGCAACATTATGGGGTGCGTGGGATTCCTCACTCCTTTTTGTTTCTCAACGGCAAAGTGATCGACCATCGCGTTGGTGGAATGGATGTCGAGACCATTAAGAAATGGGTGAAGTCCAACGAATCTTCATGGAAAAGCCAGCGGCTTGTTTCTGCGCCACGCTGATCCGCGATCAGGAGGGCTCTCTAACTTTCTTGCTTTCTTGCACGCGTTCGTCGCTGGGCAATTCTTCCCGATTGGACCATTTCTTTGCGGTTTTATGTGGGAAATCTGGCTTCGACCCTAGCGTTTGAGACGGTACTGAGGGGGCCTGCGACAATTTAGCCAGCAACAAAGTTCATCGACGTTGTTTCGTGGGCTATTCAATCTGAATGTTCTTATTACAATCGCCGCTTCACGCGATGCTTTTCAGTTTTGATCCCCTCCCTAGACGAAGACGAATTAGTCTAAGCACATGGCTTCTGACATCCTCCACATTAAGGACGGCTATTTCTTCGAAGTCCCTAAGGCACTTTGGAGAAGCAAGTTGGACAAACCTTCCGACTTTCCTTCTTGGTTCGTTCGGTTGGATTCGGACTTCCAAGCGATGGAAGCAGAAACCTTGATCGTCGGATTGCGAGATCTGGGAGTCGCCGAACAGGAGTTGGTTCTCGCCAAAGAGAATTGGCTTGAATGGCAACAAGCGTCTCCTAAGAATGCTGCTTGGCCGTTTGACGCCTACTTGGAAAAGCAATCTGCGGATGTGATGAAAACGGCGGAAGTTTGGTCTACCAAGAACGCACCCAAAGCATCCAACTCTTATCAGGCTTATTTAGCCAACAACCCCAGGCCTGCTATCGACTGGTTCGTTCAAGTTGAGAAGAATCCGTCGCATTTGGCAAAATGGAACGAATTAAAGACAAAGGTGAACTCGGACGATTACCTTCAATCTTTTTTAACCGAAGGCCCCAAGTGGGACGCGTCGAAACTGGCGGAGTACAACGCCACGCTTGACGGTAAGATCATGATTCCGCAACCTTTCGGCACTCCAAGAAATGCATACGAGCCAGAATCTGGATTTTGCATTTCGAGATACATGATCATTGAGTTGGTTGTGGCTGTGATTTGCCTTGCTTTGTTTGGGTGGCTCGCGAAGCGAGTCGCCAGCGGTAACGCTCCGAAGGGCAAGGCTTGGAATATGTTAGAAGGCCTCACCAGTTGGGTCAAAACCGATGTGGTTGTGCCTGCGATGGGTGAGCATGACGCCAAGAAGTTTATGCCACTGATGTGGACATTTTTCTTTTTCATCCTTGGTTGCAATCTGATGGGAATGTTCCCTTGGGTGGGATCGCCTACCGCTTCGATTGGAACAACTGCGGCGCTTGCGGCTATTGTTTTTCTGATTGGGCTTGTTCTTGGCGTGAAAACGTTTGGGATAGTGGGTTATTTAAAGAACATATGTCCTGAACTTGGTTTGCCCTGGTACTTGTCTTTTTGGATTGTTCCGCTGCTTTGGGCGATTGAATTGCTATCACTGTTTATCAAGCACGGCGTTTTAGCGGTTCGATTGTTAATGAATATGGGAGCCGGACACTTGGCTCTGTTAGGAATTCTTGGAATTGGAATTAGTGTAACAGCGGCACAGATGAGTGCTCCCGCATGGGGCAGTGTTGCTTTTATATCTGTAGTCGGTACGACTTTGATCAGCGTGCTTGAGCTCTTCGTGGCTTTTCTGCAGGCGTGTTTGTTTACCTTTTTAGCGGCGATGTTCATCGGAAGTTCGATGCATCATCACTAGGAATGTTGAGATGTTTTTGTTCGGACTTCAACTGGCGTTGGAGTCTAGTTTTTGGTTCCAGGCGAGTTTTGAAGCGTTACGATAGCTAGGAGATTGAGAAAGTGATTAATTCTGTTCGAGTTTGTTTGTATGCATTGGGAGCTCTTGCGTTGATGGCGATGCCAGCGAGCGCTGCTGATGGAAGCATGCCTGGAGCAATCGGTGCTGGTCTTGCTGTTATTGGTGCAGGTATCGGCATCGGCTTTTTGGGCAAGGGTGCAGTTGAATCGATCGCTCGTCAGCCAGAACAAGCTGGTACGATTCGGGTTGCGATGATTATTGCGGCCGCTCTTATCGAAGGCGTGGCATTCTACGCTGTTTATGTTTGCTCGACTCAGCCGTAGTTTTTATTTCAGATTCAGTATTTGCTCGCACTCAAGTGGAACGCGACATGTATATCGGTATGCGAAAGCTGGTTTTGTTAACTGCGTTGGTTTCATCCATCGCGGCGGCAGATGGTTTGTTTGCAAGTGATGGCCACGGCTCCGACCCAACGTCTGGGCACGCCAATCCAAGTTTAGACTCGTTGATCGAGTTTCGAAGCGACAAGGCGATATGGTCTGTTGTTGTGTTCGGACTGCTGTTCGGCGGTTTGTACGCACTTGCCTGGAAGCCGATTTCGCAAGGTCTCGAGATGCGAGAACAAGGAATTGCGACTCAACTTGCCGACGCCAAGCGTGCTTCGGAAGAAGCGATGGCAAAGCTGAAGGAGTATGACTCTAAACTTCAAACTGCCCATGCTCAGGCTCAGGATTTGCTTGTTCAGGCTAGAAAAGATGCCGAGACTGCTGGTCAACGAATCGTTTCTGAGGCCCAAGCTGAGGCGACTCGTCAACGCGACCGTGCTTTGACGGACATCGAATCAGCCAAGCAGGCTGCCTTGAGCGAACTGTCTGGCAAGAGCACAGACATTGCGTTTTCGCTTGCCAGACGGGTCGTTGGGCGAGAACTAAAGACTGAAGATCATCAGCAATTGATTGCCGATGCGTTATCCAAAATGCCAAGCCGTAACTAGTCCAACTCGCGAAGAAGTACGATGTCGGAATCCAAACAAACCACAACCGTGTTCGATGATGAATCGATGCATGTTGGTCAAGTCTATGCCAAGGCCTTGCTAGCCGCTTCCGAAGCGACTGGCAATGTTGACGCTATGGTAGCTCAATTTGAATCATTCGTTCACGACGTTTTGGACAAACAGCCGACCTTGGAGTCGGCGTTGGCTAATCCCAAGCTCGGATCCGATGAAAAGATTCAAGTTCTTGACAAAGCTTTTGCTGGCAAGATGGATGGAACGTTGTTGAAGTTTCTGAAAGTGTTGGCAACGAGGAGACGTTTCGGAGCCATCCGTAGCGTCTACCAATCGGTATCCAATCTTCGAGACGAAGCGATCGGGCGTCTGAGGATCTTAGTGACAACGGCTCAACCTTTGGACACGAATGCCTTGGAGGCTTTGAAGTCAAAATTGGGCGGCATTTTCAAGAAGGAAGTCATCCTCAACACCAAAGTGGATGCGACCGTATTGGGTGGTTTGCTAATTCGAGTTGGGGACGTGGTCTACGACGGAAGCGTTGATGGACAATTGAAGCAACTGCGAGCCGCCACCATTGCAAAAACAGAGCAGACGATTCGCGATAAGCTCAGTTCACTCGCTTCTTAGGAAGCGATCCAAAACAAAAATTTTTCCAGTTCGCAACGATGCGAGCTACCAAACCTTTGATCCATTGTTAGTCGTTGATTAGTAAACCATGAAATTCAATTCGGACGAAATTGCATCGGTCATCCAGGCCGAGATACAACAGTTTGGTAGCACCGTTGATGTGCGTGAAGTAGGAACCGTGCTCGAGGTGGGTGACGGTATCGCTCGTGTTTACGGGCTTTCCAACGTCATGTCGGGGGAAATGGTCGAGTTTCCGAGCGGGGTAACAGGCCTTGCGTTCAACTTGGAGGAGAAGAGCGTCGGGGTCATCATTCTGGGTGACTTCTTGAGCATCAAGGAAGGGGACGAGGTTAAGGCGTTGGGACGTCTGCTTTCGGTACCGGCCGGCGATGCTGTTATCGGTCGCGTGCTTGATCCGCTCGGGAATCCTTTGGATGGTAAGGGACCTGTTAACGCCACAATCACTCGTCCTGTAGAAATTATTGCGACTGGTGTTGCGGAAAGACAACCTGTTCACGAGCCGATGCAAACTGGGATCAAAGCGATCGACGCGATGACTCCGATTGGTCGCGGACAACGCGAATTGATCATCGGTGACCGAAAGACTGGTAAGACCGCTGTTGCGGTCGACGCCATCGTGAATCAAAAAGGCAAAGGGGTGAAATGCTTCTACGTCGCCATCGGTCAAAAGGACTCCTCGGTCGCTTTGGTGATCGATGCTTTGGAAAAAGCAGGAGCCATGGAGTACACAACGGTCATCGTTTCAGGTGCTAGCTCGCCTGCACCGCTGCAGTATGTTGCCCCTTACGCGGGAACCGCGATGGCAGAGCATTATATGTTCAATGGTGGGCATGCTTTGATTGTTTATGACGATTTGAGCAAGCAAGCGGTGGCTTACCGGCAATTGAGTTTGTTGATGCGTCGACCACCGGGCCGGGAAGCTTTCCCTGGGGACGTGTTTTATTGCCACAGCCGCCTTTTGGAACGATCTGCCAAGCTATCGAAAGAACTTGGCGGTGGATCGCTTACCAGCTTGCCAATTATTGAAACGCTGGAAGGTGAAGTTTCGGCTTACATTCCAACCAACGTGATTTCGATCACGGACGGGCAGATTTATCTTCAGCCTGACTTGTTCTTTGCAGGTATTCGTCCTGCGATGAACGTTGGTATCTCGGTTTCGCGAGTAGGTGGTAATGCTCAGATCAAGGCGATGAAGAAGGTCGCTGGCGGTTTGCGTCTTGACTTGGCATCCTTCCGAGAACTGGAGGCGTTTGCCCAGCTTGGTACAGAACTGGATCCTGCGACTCAATCGAAACTTGATCGTGGTTATCGAATGGTTGAATTGCTGAAGCAAGGGCAATACCAACCGATGGAAGTCGCTGAGCAGATCATCAGCATTTATGCTGGCACGCGAGGCTATCTGGATGAAATTGCAGTCGATCGCGTTCGTGAGTTTGAAATCGGGTTGTTGAACTTTGTTCGAGATCGAAAGCCAGAATTGTTGACCAAGATCCGTGAGGTTGCGGATCTAACATCGGAGATTGAAGAACAAATTAAATCTGCGATCACCACCTTCAAGGCATCGTTCCGCTAAGTGATTGAGCAAAGGTAGGTCTAGCAATGGCAAATATTCGTCAGCTCGACAAAAGACGTAAGTCTGTCAAAAACATTCGTAAGATTACGCGAACCATGGAATTGATCGCTACGGGGCGATTCAAGAAAGCCATGGATCGTGCGGCGGCCGCTACGGACTACACCAAGCGGATCACGGCAATCGTTCAGGACTTGGCTAGCAGTGGCACAGAGGTTTCGCATCCGCTGTTAACCGCTCACGAGAAAATCGATTCGGTCGATATGCTCGTTCTGACTGCCAATCGTGGTCTTTGCGGTGGCTACAACGGTTCGGTGGTGCGAGCGGCAACCGCTCGGCGTGCGGAGATTATGCAGCAGATCCAGAATGGCGAAATCAGCGTTAGCGGCAAGCGTGGTATTTCCGCGATGCGGTACGCAGGTATTCCGATTGAAAAGACATACACCGAATTTGATGACAAGCCTTCTTTCGCTGCGGTAGCCAGGATTGCTGACGATTTGATTGAACGTTACATCACCGGCAAAATTGACCGAGTCGACGTTGCGTACACAAAATTTGTCAGCGTTTCCAAGCAAGTCGCAGTTGTAGAAACATTGCTTCCCTTCTCCAGTCTCGCAGTCCCTTCGGCTGAAAAAGCCACCGGTACAATAGTCGCTTCGGGAACTAGCGTTGGCACCAAAGACGATTATGAGTTCTTGCCGTCGGCCTCTGCGATTTTGGAGGAAGTTGTTCCAGCTAGCTTCCGAGCACGGCTGTTCAAGTGCTTTTTAGATGCGGCTGTTAGCGAACAGATTGCGCGGATGGTGGCAATGAAAAGCGCTACCGAAAACGCAGGAGACATTATCAAGTCCCTGTCGCGACGCTACAACCGAGCTCGACAGAGCAAGATTACTCAAGAGATCATGGAAATCATCGGTGGCGTTGAGGCCCTTGGTTAAACCACAAAACAAATCGTATCTGACTCATCGAGAATGGGTTTAGAATACGGTCCATTCCTTTTTGACATATCCCTAGTATCCATCAGTTATCAATCGAGAGAAATATGAGTGTCGGCACTGTCAAAAACGTCGGTCGAGTCAGTCAGGTTATCGGCTCCACGTTTGACGCAGAATTCCCTGAGGGCAAGTTGCCCTCGATTTACAATGCGGTCAAGATCGTAAGCGAAACCAAAGGGGTAAAGCTGAATCTGACAGGCGAAGTTCAGCAACACCTTGGTGGCGGCCGAGTGCGATGCGTTGCACTGGGTAGCACCGACGGTTTGATGCGTGGACTGGATTGCGTCGACTTAGGCAAGCCTGTTTCCGTTCCCGTCGGAACCGCAACCTTGGGACGCGTTTTTAATGTCTTGGGTGAGCCCATCGACCAACGTGGAGACGTCCAAGCAGACGATTATTGGCCCATTCACCGACAAGCTCCTAAGGTGTCGGAATTGTCTACCAACACCGAAGTTTTCGAAACGGGTATCAAGGTTATCGATTTGCTAACTCCGTTCGTTCGGGGTGGTAAGGCTGGATTGTTCGGTGGTGCAGGACTGGGCAAGACGGTTATTCTTCAGGAATTGATCGCTCGGGTTGCTAGCACGCACGGTGGTTACTCTGTATTCGCTGGTGTGGGTGAGCGAACTCGGGAAGGTACCGACTTGTGGCTTGAAATGCAAGAAACCGAAATCGGTAAGACAGGCCGAAAGGTTATTGAGCAAACGTGCATGGTGTTCGGACAGATGAATGAGCCACCAGGGTCGCGTCTTCGAGTTGCTTTGTCAGCGTTGACCATGGCAGAATATTTCCGCGACACAACAGGCAAGGACACGTTGTTGTTCGTTGACAACATTTTCCGATTCTCGCAAGCTGGTTCGGAAGTGTCGGCCCTTCTCGGTCGGATGCCATCCGCGGTAGGTTATCAGCCAACCTTGGCAACGGAAATGGGTGCTTTGCAAGAGCGAATTACATCGACCAAGCGTGGTGCGATCACCTCGGTACAAGCGGTTTACGTACCTGCTGACGATCCGACCGACCCTGCCCCAGCTACGGCGTTCGGACAGTTGGACGCGTTTATTTACCTGGAGCGATCGATTTCGGAAAAGGGTATTTATCCAGCTATCGATCCACTTGCTTCCAATTCACGAATCCTGGATCCGGCGATTGTGGGTGAGCGACATTACGCTATCGCACGACGGGTTCAAAAGACTCTTCAACGCTATCGCGAACTTCAAGACATCATTGCAATTCTTGGTATTGATGAATTGAGTGCCGAAGATAAGACTGTTGTGATGCGTGCTCGACGTATCGAACGATTCTTGTCACAGCCGTTCTTGGTTGCGGAAGTGTTTACTGGCAAACAAGGTGAAATCACCACTTTGGCGGATACCATTCGAAGCTTCGAAGAAATCTGTGATGGTAAGTGGGATCACCTTCCAGAATCGGCTTTTATGTACGTTGGGGCGATCGAACAAGTGGAAGCACAAGCCAAAAAGCAAGCTGCAGCTGCTGCCAAGAAATAGTCTGAACCGGTCCAATAGAAACAAAAATCATGAGCAACGACGGTAAAGTACATTGTGTGGTTGTCACTCCGGAAAAAACGGAGCTGGATACGGTTTGTGACTCGTTGGTTCTTCCATTATTTGATGGTGAACTTGGAATCCAACCTGGTAGGGCGCCCATGGTTGGAAGACTTGGGTTCGGGATTCTTAAAATACGAACCGGCACTTCGGTGGTGGAGTGGTTCGTGGATGGCGGGTTCGTTCAGGTAACCCGAGAGGGAGTGAACATCTTGACCGACAGTCTAGTGAAGCCATCGGAGATCAATCGGAAGCAAGCCGAATCGGACTTGGATCGTGCTATGGCGATCAAGTCAACAACGCCCGAGACTGCCGCTCTCAAAGAGCGTTCGCTTGCTCAAGCAAGAGCGAAAGTGCGTTTAGGCAGTTAGTTCTTCCGTATTTTCTAGTACACCAAGCCGATTGCGAATGCCGATTGCGAATGAGGTGCTAGTGGACCTAGTGCCGCCAACGTGCGCTCTCGCGACGCGTATGGCTGCACGCCGCATTGCACAAAGCAGATTCCATTTGTGGTTCGCTTCTACGGCCTGGCGGCTATCGCCAAAAAGGAACTTCCGAGCTGTTCCCGATTTGGCTGAAGTTGGAATCTGAATCGCTATGGGATTGTTCAAAGGAGACGGATCGCAGCGACTTGTGGTCCATCTTGATCCGCGAGCCAAGTTCGCCTAAGTGGATGGATACTCCGCCACTGATCACGGCAGAGATAGATCCGTTAGGCAACTCGTGCGTGGACGCGATGGAATCGATTGCCATCGGAGTGGTCGTCATATGAGGCTGGACCGAGTCACTCGCTAAAGAAGTCAGGGGCGATCCTTTTCCTTGAGTCATTTCCAGCCTAATAATTTCCAGAGCCACGGAGAGATCAAAAATATGACGCAGTCTTCCGAGGCAGGGATGCTCCCTTTGCAGTTTCGCGAAGTTTCGCGTGAAGTTCCGAGCGTATGCGTCAGCGGCGGGATCCGAAATCGGCGAAACGACTTGCTTGCCCTGTTCGTTCAGCATTTGGGCTTCGCTTTCTACTTGTACATTGGACGACGCAAGATGGTAGATCGAGCGTTCAGGGTCCATTGGAATTTTATAGTCCGAAAGCGAGAACCACCAACGCACTAACCCCATTTCGGTGCGAGACTGACCGAACGTTTCGACCTCTTGCCAGTAGGATTTGAGCCCCAATGGTCGGAACTCCAGATCGAACGCTAAGCGCTTCATATGGGCGTCAGCGATAAGAAGCGCGTAACCGGTTGGCGAGTCCTTGGGGATTCCAATGACCTTTGCGTTTTGTTGTCCAAGTGACTTTCTCCATCCCTCAACCCACCTATCTGGATTGCGAGCGAGCGCCTTCATCGAAGCAGAAGTCCGCACAAGACGGTTCGAATCCATAAGTCTCTTTGGATCCGGATCGATGGTGCAGCCAAATTCCCCTTTGCTGCCGAGAATATGAGGCGCGATGGTCAGCAGATCTTCCAGCAGAACAGGGGGAAGGTTTGTTTCCGAGTTTAGAATGTGGCCAGACTTTGTCAGAACCAGAGAGCCCGATGGTCCCCCCAAAAACCACCCCTTGGAGATAGGATCGTAGGCAACATAGTCGATCCGGTACAAGCCACCTAGCATTTCCATCGCAGCCGAGGCTCGGCCTTGCTTCCGCTCTGTCAGTTGCCGATCAAGTTCGCTCAAGGAAACCCACCGCAGGGAAGTTGGCTTTTGCCATTCGCCAAGACCCTCGAGCGAAACCAGGGTGGGCACCTGTCCTATGGCTGTAGGCTTGATGTCTGTGACAACGATCTTACTTGCATCGAATCGCTCGATTAATCCCTCGGCGTTGATTCGCACGCCATTCCGAAACTCCATCATGGTGGAGTTACCGCCGGCGGATTGCCAACCATCGACGTTCACGGTCGATTCGATCAAACGGATCAGATCGGCGTAATTTGCAATAGCCGCACCACCGGGGGTTGATGAAGCTAAGGTATTGGGGATGGCATCCTTTGTTTGGGCTGAGACAACCTGGGAAACGAGCAACGCAACAACACATACACACGTCAACCAAAATCCATCCAATCGTCGCATGCCAAGAGTCCCTATTCATTAGCCATGTTCAAACCGCCTCCCAAAATTGTATCGGGCTGGCCAATAATTCGCGAGAAGAATCTGTTGCGAGTCCAACGAAATCTAGGACTCTCGGATTTGGTCGCTAGGAATGTGTATCATGGCTGAAGTCCAAGTTTCGGTCCAAGCATGCGACTTGTTACTCGCCTGAGCCCCTTCGTCCTTTGACGTATCCTGGGAGAAGGTGCTGATCTTGCTTTGAGGTATTGTTGGTAGCGAATCTAGCCACAGGGCCCGAGTGGCTTTGTTTTTAGCAAGACGGGGTCTCGTTGCCTCGACCACTACGGATGCGAGGAGATATTGAATTCGCCATCGGAATAGTCGACGTGGATGCTTCCTCCTTCGTGTTCCTCGCGTTTCAAAAGTTCGGTTGCAATCTTATTTTGCAAACGTCGCTGGATCACGCGTTTCAGTGGTCGAGCACCGTAGGCGGGATCGTATCCTTCGTCGCAGATCGCATCGACTGCAGCATCCGACATGTTCAATCGGTAATGGTTCTCTTCCAGTTGTTTCTCAAGTCTTGCGACCTGCAACGCAACTATCTTTCGAATCTGCTCTTTTTTAAGTGGTTCAAAGAGAATGGTTTCATCGATACGATTCAGAAACTCGGGCAAGAATCGTGTTCGAAGCGTTTCTTGCACAGCAGTCATCATCTCCTCTTCATCGCCACCTTCTTGCGCAATCCGCTGAATGATTTGGCTTCCGATGTTACTGGTCATTACCACAACGGTATTCGTAAAATCAACGGTTCTGTTTTGGCCGTCCGTTAGACGTCCATCATCAAGCAACTGCAACAAGATATTGAAGACATCCGTGTGAGCCTTCTCGATCTCGTCCAGCAAAATCACACTGTAGGGGCGTCGCCGCACTGCTTCGGTTAATTGCCCACCTTCTTCATAGCCAACGTAACCGGGAGGTGCTCCGACCAATCGACTGACGGTATGACGCTCCATAAACTCGCTCATATCGATACGAATCATGGCGGTCTCGTCATCAAACATGACTTCTGCAAGAGCCTTGCAAAGTTCGGTCTTGCCGACGCCTGTTGGCCCAAGGAACAGGAATGAGCCGATAGGACGATTGCGATCCTGCATACCACTGCGGCTGCGTCGGACCGCATTGCTGATCGCTTCGACCGCGTTGTTTTGGCCGATCACCCTTTGGTGCAATCGTTCTTCCATGACGAGCAACTTAGCACGTTCGGTTTCTAGCATCCGTGAAACGGGCACACCCGTCCAGGCACTGACGACGGCAGCGATCTCGTCCGCCGTGACTTCGGTTCGCAGTAGTTTTCTGGACTCTGCTTCTTTGCCTGTCTTCACTTCGCTCTTCTCTTCATTTGCGATTTGTTCGCGAAGTTTGCGTTGCTTTTGATCTAACTCAAACAGCTTTTGGTAATCTGATTCCGAAACACCTCCGCCCGACGATTGCATATCTTTGATCTGCGAGTCCAAGCGGCGAAATTCTCCTTCGGCTTGTTCGAGCGCGCGGCGAACCGATCCGACATCCGATAGCCCGAGCTTTTCGGATTCCCATTGTTCACGCAAGCTTGCAAGCTCGCGCTGAACTACGGCCATTTCTTGCTCAATGGCCTCAAGTGCATCGTCAGTGCTAGAATCAGATTCTTCATTGAGTTGTCGTTGAGCAAGCTCTAACTGACGCAATCGACGTTGCAGAACATCAATTTCTGTTGGAACACTGTCCCGTTCCATCGCAACGCGTGCGGAAGCTTCGTCCATCAGGTCGATGGCCTTGTCTGGAAGAAAGCGTTCCGTGATGTAACGATGCGAGAGCTTGGCAGCTTCCACGAGGGCTCCGTCGCGAATTTTGACCCCATGATGCGCTTCGTAACGAGCCTTCAGACCGCGCAGGATCGTGATCGTATCTTCCATACTGGGTTCGCCAACATAAACGGGTTGGAACCGACGTTCTAAAGCTGGATCCTTCTCGATGTGTTTACGGTACTCGTCGAGCGTGGTTGCACCGATACAACGTAGTTGACCGCGTGCTAGTTCGGGCTTCAGTAAATTTGCCGCGTCGCTCGATCCTTCAGCGGCTCCAGCCCCGATGACCGTATGAAGTTCGTCAATAAAAAGAATAACCTCTCCGTCCGCGTCTTTGACTTCTCGCAGTACCGCTTTCAAACGTTCTTCGAATTCCCCTCGGAACTTGGTACCTGCGATGAGCGAACCCATGTCGAGCGCTATAACACGGCGATTCTTTAACGATTGAGGCACATCGCCTTGCAGAATACGTTGAGCAAGGCCCTCCGCAATCGCCGTTTTTCCGACGCCTGGTTCGCCGATGAGAACGGGGTTATTCTTGGTTCGTCGCGAAAGGACTTGTACCACACGTCGAATCTCTTCATCGCGGCCAATGACCGGATCTAGTTTGTTTTTGGTTGCTTGCGCGACAAGATCGATACCATATTTTTCGAGTGCCTGGAACTTGCCTTCAGGGTTCTGATCAGTAACCCGTGCACTGCCGCGAACGCTCTGCAAGCCGGTGAGAATGTCTGCTTCCGTAACACCTAGCAACTTAATCAAGCTGCCTGCTTTGTTTTCAGTGCGGCACAAGCCAAGGAACAAATGCTCCGTACTGGTATAGTCATCTTTCATGGCTTCCGCAGCAGACGCGGCCGCTTCCAGCGATTTTTGGAGCGACGGGCTCACCGATGGCTGGCGTCCGCCCGATGTTTTGGGCAACCGCTTTAGTTCACTGTCTGTAGTAGACTGAAGCTTTTCAATGGAAGCTCCGATTTTCTTGAGCAAGGGAACAACCACGCCCTCCTGATCGGCAAGAAGTGACGACAGCAAATGCAGTCCTTCTATTTCAGGATTGCCTGCAGTGGATGCTAGCGACTGAGCCCCTACGATCGCTTCTTGGCCCTTGATCGTTAATTTATCCATTCGAAACGGCATGGTTGCTCTCTCCTTTTGTACTCAAATGCGAAGCAGCAAAGATCGCGTTGCAAGTTGGCAGTCCAACTTATTGCAGTTCTCGGAAGCAAATGCCGGACCAAAACGCTCCGCACGCGGAAAGCGCCGTTTCATCGGACGTCAGCACGCTGAAAATTTTGAGCCGTGGGCGCTAGCCGCGACAGGTACTTTTTGAAGGGGGCCGTAGCGGGGCTTGCACGGATTATTCATGAACGTAGTTCGGTTTGGATGTAAGTCAAGCTCGCGTAACTTGTTACGTTGGGTTGTAAACAATGCAGACTGCTTTCACAACCCGAAGCGTAAGGGCTTGTTGCTTTAGTACTTTTCAAAATGCATTTCGTTTAACAGTCAGCCGAAGGCGCACTTGCTGCCATTCACGTACGCCTTCGGCTGACGCTTAAACGACTAAAGCAACGAGCCGGTAAGCGAGGGCCGATTTTAGCAATCCCTCGCTTACCGGGCTGTTGTTTTAATAGTACGACGGACTTCCTAGTCCGTCGAATTCCCCATGGACGGACTGGGAAGTCCGTCGTACGGACCTTACCCAATAACGACTTCACTAAAGCAACAAGCCGTTACGCTTCGGGTTATGAATAATCCGCGGCTAGCGCCTTGGGCTCATAAGAATCAAGGACTACCGCTCTTTTAGGACTTTGACAGCGCGGCTGGCTCGGTGAAGAAAGTCGGTTTTGGACTCGCCGGCTTCGAGATATATGGGGCTACCGATACTGATGGAACTCAACAAAGGGACCACCATAAATTCACCACGCGGTAGAATTCGGTTCATGTTGTCCATGTAAACGGGAATTAGCTCCAGGTCTGGACGCTTCTTGGCAAGATAATAAAGGCCGCTTTTGAACTCGCCCATCTCCCCGTCGGCAGCCCTGCTGCCTTCTGGAAAAACGATCAAGGAATAGATATCTCCGATTTCGCGAAGCATCGACTCTACCGGACTTTGATGCACCTTAATCTGCTTGCGGTCGATCAAAATTGCGTTGAAAGATTTGGCAAGAAAACGTCGAAAGCGAGACCCGCCCCAGTAATCCTGTGCCGCAACGGGGCGCGTCAAGAGACGCAGTTCTCTCGGGAGACAGGACCATAGAACCACCGCGTCTAGGTGACTGGTATGGTTCGCAAAATAAACACGTTGGCACGTATCAGGCTGCGAGCCCAGCCAGCGCACCGTAAATCCGCTCACCAGTTTCGCAGCAAACGCGATGGTGTTCCCAGTAAGCCGGCAAAGCGGTGTCAAGGGTTCATGCTGCAGTGGTGGTTCATCCACTGGAACGCTGAAGGAATTTCGATGAGAGGGTATAGCAGCCACGAAAGCATCAATCCTGAGTTGGTTCAATCTGTGCAACGACATCCATGTTTGCCGAAACATCAGAAAAAACAAGGGTCTTTAGAAGATTTAGCAATTTCAACCAAGCAACCTTGCGGTTTGTCCCGAAAAGTTCCTACACTCCGGCACGTCGAATCAAGTTTCCATCCAATTTTGTGGATCGTCACGGATAAACTTCATGCTTGGAATGATGCCAAATCAAAGGTCAGCATTGAAATGGAATCTGGGCATTCTTCTTGTCTTAGCCTGCTCGACCGGTTGCATTCGCAAGAGAATGACGATTCGCACAAGTCCCCCCGGCGCCATGGTTTACATCGATAAACAGCCGATCGGCTTAACCCCTGTGTCCACTAGCTTCACGTATTACGGGACGCGAAGCTTTGAGATTGTCCGAGATGGATACCGAACGGAGAAATTTTTACGTAAAATTAACCCACCATGGTACGCTATTCCCCCTTTGGACTTTGCATCGGAAACACTTTGGCCCTTCGAACAACGGGATGAACGCATTATCGATGTTCAAATGTCGCCCGAACCGGTCGTCCCCAAGGAAGCGCTTGTGGCCAGCGCGGAGCAGTTACGTTTGCAGGCAAGTCAAGGCGTCGCCGTCTCCATGCCACCAACTATCGGTCAACCGCAACCCATCATCAACCCAGCGGCTGGATCCAATCAGCAACCGGTTTACCCGACAATCAACAATGGTAATGTTCCGATCCTGGCGCCTGTCTTTCCTCAATAGGCCAGTGCTATCCGATCGCGATGATGTCGAGCGAATCGCATCGCCGGGCTAGAATCGACTACGATTGGAAACCCGCTTCGTTGATTAGAAGCAAGGATCGTGTATGCTTATTCATGGTCAATACTCCTCTCGCCATAGACAAAATACCCATGACGACTCCATCGAAACTTCGTTTCAATCTCTTCCTCGTCCTACTGTTTCTGGTGGTGACCACGGGCCCGGTGAAAGTGCTGCATTCGCAATCGAATACTGTGCAGCTACCTAAGGTGGCCGGTGTTTGGGACAAGGATCGAGCGTTGGCATGGCACGCACAACAACCATGGTTGGTTGGCTGCAATTTTATTCCAAGCAGCGCTATCAACCAGCTTGAAATGTGGCAATCAGAAACCTTTGACCCCGCGACCATTGATCGTGAATTGGGCTTTGCTAAAGGGCTGGGTTTCAATTCCGTTCGCGTCTTTTTGCACGACTTGCTATGGAAGCAAGACAGTCAGGGATTTTTGAAGCGTACCGACGAATTTCTTAAAATGGCCGACAAGCATGGCATTAAGACCATGTTTGTACTGTTCGATAGTTGCTGGCATCCAATTCCGAAGTTGGGGCCTCAGCCGAAGCCCATTCCATTTACGCACAACTCGGGTTGGGTTCAGAACCCTGGTATCGAAGTTTTGAAAAACCCCGAGGCATTCCCCCACATAAAAGAATACGTCGTGGGAGTCGTCCGGCATTATGCGAATGACTCTCGCGTTGTCGCTTGGGACGTTTGGAACGAGCCAGATAATTTCGATGGTGGTCAAGATGGTCGCCCAGGACTGGAGCCCAAGAACAAGCCAGAGCTGGTCAATGCGATGCTGCCAAAGGTTTTTGAATGGGTTCGGGAAGCCAAGCCAACTCAGCCGCTAACTTCAGGCGTTTGGCTCGATTCGCATGTGATCGATCGAATGTATCCAACCAAGATAACTCAATTGTCCAATAGCGACGTCATTAGCTACCATTGCTATGGTGATGCAGAAAGCATGAAGCTATGCATCGATCGGCTTGGATCCTTTGGCCGACCTTTGATGTGCACCGAGTTCATGGCCCGTCCAAACCAAAGTACCTTTGAGCCTCACTTGGAGATCATGAAAAAGAGCAAGGTAGGTTCGTACATGTGGGGGTTTGTCAACGGAAAATCGCAGACTATTTATCCTTGGGATTCATGGCAAAAAAAGTATAGCAGCGAGCCAGAGGTTTGGTTTCATGACGTTCTGCGTCAAGATGGCTCAGCGTACAAAAAGGAAGAAGTTCAGTACATTCAACGCATAACCTCGGAAAAGCCATAACATTGGCTCGAATGGAATGCGGCGAATGTTCCGAACTTGCTAGGCAAATGGTGAAGAAACACTCATAAAAACGATTGCAAAACGATCGCTTCTTGGGGAATCTTGATTTCCAACTACAATCGATGGCTTGGAATCCTACCGCTTCTTGCCCTTCCCCCCCGCGTTCCCCTAGGCTCACATTGTGTATTGGCTCGCAGAGATCTGCGTTAAACGACCTGTCTTCGCTCTCATGCTCGTCATGGCATTGGTGGTTGCTGGGCTAGTCGCATTTCCCGGCCTTGGTATCGATCGTTTTCCAAGCACGGATTTACCGACAGTTAATGTGCGAACCAGTTATCCCGGAGCGGCCTCGCAAGAAGTCGAATCGGAGGTGTCGCAGCTGATTGAAGATGCCGTCTCGACCGTCGCCGGGATTGAGGAACTGCGAAGTGTGTCCAACGATGGCAGTTCGAGTGTGATTATTACGTTTTCGCTAGCGAGAAACATTGACGCAGCGGTTCAAGATGTTCGCGATGCCGTATCGGCGGTTTCCAATCGCTTGCCTCGCAACATTGACCCGCCTGTCGTTCAAAAATCGGACCTCGATTCTTCGCCCATCATGTCCATTGCGATTTCTGGCGAAAAATCAGCCAGCGAGCTTTATCTGCTAGCGGACCGATATGTCAAAGGAGTCATTGAATCGAGCCCCGGCGTTGGCTTGGTTTCCATCTCTGGCGTGGCTGAAAGAGCGATCAAGATCGACATCGATGCAAAGCGACTTGCAGCATATCAACTGTCGATTGCTCAAGTTCGCGACGCGGTAGCTAGACAGAATGCGGAAGTTCCTGGCGGTCGTGTTGACGAAGGACTCCGCGAACGATCGCTGCGCACGCTTGGACGAGTTTCAGACTCTAAGGACTTTCCTGATCTGGTCGTAGAAACCGTGGGGAACGCATCGATTCGGCTGGCCGATCTGGGGGAAGTGCAAGATGGGACCAAAGAAGTGCGAACCATGGCAAGACTGGACGGAAAACCAACCGTAATTCTTTCGGTTCAACGTCAATCTGGTGAGAACACGGTGAAGGTGATCGAAGGCGTTAAAAAGCGACTGGAACGAAGCCGAGAAATGCTGCCCTCAGAAGTACGGGTGGCGGTCATTCAGGATCAGTCCCGATACATCCTATCGGCCTTGCACGAGATCGAGAACCACTTAGTCTCAGGTTCCATTTTGGCTTGCTTGACCGTTTTGCTGTTCATGCGATCCTGGCGATCGACTTTGATTGCATCGGTCGCAATACCTGCCTCCATCATTGCAACCTTTGCCTTCATGAAAGCGTTTGGCTTTACACTGAACAATGTAACGATGCTGGCGCTGGTACTGATGGTGGGCGTTGTCATTGATGATGCGATCGTTGTACTGGAGAATGTATTTCGATGTATTGAAGAACAAGGAATGGCCCCTCATCAAGCCGCCATCGATGGCACGAAGGAGATCGGATTAGCAGTCCTTGCGACAACGGTATCGCTGGTCATTGTGTTTTTGCCTGTTTCGTTTCTCTCCAGCGTTACAGGACGGATGTTGTTTGAATTCGGAGTCACAGCGACGGTCGCTATTTTGGTCTCGATGATCATCAGTTTCACCTTAACACCGATGATGTGCAGTCTCTTGCTGAAGCCGCACCCGAAAGGATTGGCCGATCAAACCCACAAATCAACTCGCCAGCAAGGTTTTTATCATTGGATAGAATCCTTCTACATGGCCTCGCTTCGCTTGGCATTGAAGCACCGATTCCTGACCATGTTGCTTTGCTTGGCCACCATCCTTGCCAACATTCCGCTCTACAAGCTGGTAAAGCAAGATTACATTCCTACCAATGTCGACGAGTCCGAATTTGAAATCAGCGTCAACACCAAAGAAGGCACCTCGATCCGATCCATGAACGAGGCCATGAAACGAGTTGAAGAAATGGTTCGAACCGTCGAAGGCGTCGAGCTTATCTTAGCCAGCGTGGGTACACGGGGCTTTGGCGGGGTTAACAGTGGTAGCGTCTTTGTGCGACTGACCGAGTCCCATCTGCGCACCTTTTCGTTTAGCCGTTTGTTTCACGGAATTCTCAGCGGGGCACCAAGCCAAGCCTTTGAGGGGAACTTCAGCCAGCAGGAAAAGATGGTAGAGATCCGGAAGGTGTTAAAAGCGATTCCCGACGTTCGCGCCTCGATTCGAAACTTAACTTCGCTGCGACAGGGCCCAAACGTTGATATCGATTTCTCGATCACAGGCCCCGATATCGCGGAACTCGCCTCATTCAGTGAACGTATGCGAGAAGGTACAGTCAAGCTACCCGGAATCGTCGATGTCGATACAACTCTACGGATGGACAAGCCTGAATTGTTGGTTTCCATCGATCGCGAACGGGCTGCGGCCATGGGCGTTTCCGTTCAAGAAATTGCAGATACTTTGCGAATAGCGGTGGGGGGTGATGATCGAGTTTCGCGATATCGCGATGCAAAGATTGACGACGCTTATGATGTCGAGCTTCGACTGGTTGGCGTTGATCGCCGCAACGTCGATTCGATTTCCCAATTGTACGTCCGTGCGGAACCATCGCGCGATCGAGCTACCACCGGCGGAAATGGTGCTCTTATCGCCACCTCCAATGGAACGAGCCTAACTCGCATCGACAATGTGGTTCGGTTTCAATTTGGAGATTCGCAAGCCCGTATCGACCGACTGGATCGGCAACGCATGGTTTCTATTCGCGCCAATATCGCACCGGGCTTCGCTTTGGCCGATCGAGTCAAAGCGATGCGTGATTTGGCGGCTGAGCTTGGGCTTCCCCCTGGATTCAGTGCGCAAGTGCTCGGTCGAGGCAAGGAACTGGAGCGAACCTTGAACGAGTTTCGGTGGACGTTTTTGCTGAGCTTTATCTTT
>Ga0247837_1002695_pt1 | contig 32860 bp, 21 predicted proteins | sample LaCtaG_2_FD_187115 | JGI IMG/M metagenome (GOLD analysis project Ga0247837, IMG submission 187115) | Freshwater microbial communities from meromictic Lake La Cruz, Castile-La Mancha, Spain - LaCruzMarch2015_14.5m | ecosystem: Environmental > Aquatic > Freshwater > Lake | place: Spain: Castile-La...
GGCCTCCTGCAGAGTCTTCAGAGTATCGGGCAGGCCGGGGAACGGCGCAGTCACTGGGCTTTCTGAGTAACACTTACCGAGCAGTAAGGAGCCGAGGAAGCCTACAGGCCGTCTGAGCACGTAGCGCACTAACTCGTCCAGTCCGAAGTGCAGGTCCTCAGAGTGCTCACTCAACTCCTGGATCTTCCCTAGCACCAGTGCACTGTCATGCAGTTCCAAGGCAGTCGCCACTGCATCGAAGTCAGACAGCGGATATTCGTATGAGCCGCTTCTAAACTCCTTGGTGGCCAAATAGGTCTCCCACGCTAGTGTCTTCGTGTACTCCCGTCCCACCTCCAAGTAGGCAGAGAGGAACTTGACTTTAGTGAGGGTTAACTCCGCCTTGGCATTCATTTCGTAGTACCAAGTCAGTTTCACCTCTTGGGTCATGCCTACTCTGGCTACAGCGCCGGAGTGGGTTCTGTCGATTCGGTCGAATAGCAGGCGGAATTCTGCGTCGGTCAGCTGGAGGGCGAACTTCCTCTTCAGGCCGGACACAAAGTCCACATATGAGAGCGTCCGTTCCGAAGTCAGGTCCTTGAACAGCTTATGACTGTCACTGTTAATGGATTTGAGTCGGTTGCAGAGGATATACAGGAGGAAGTTTTCCTCAGTGAAGGACTCAGGCTTGAGACAGCGGATCCAGGCCAAGGCAGTGGTGGGGTAGTTGGGGAAAGCTCGGAATATGCTGTTTATAGCGGTGCTCAGAGCGATTTGCCCGCCATTGAGAAGCTCACTGAGTGTTTCTTCCGTGCTTTCCTCCATCAATTGGCTCGTAACCTGCTTTTTCAGCTTCAAGTATTGGAATTCGTTGGAGAAGTGAGTGTATATTTGAGGTAAAGTCGCTGTAAAGGCAGGCGAACAGCTGGATTTCTCATGTATTCCCAGCAATCTGGCGATTAGCTCTGGATATTGCCCGTTTTGGACCTGTTCCAGCAGTCCTCCGAGGAATTCGCAGAAAAGCTGCTGTCCGTTTTCCTGCGCTAATAGGCTGGACAGCAGGAAATGGTCAAAGTCCATAGGAACTGTGCCGGTTTCTCTATCTTTGGCATCGGAAACGGCCTTTTCTGCGAGGATTTGCTCGAAAGTTCGGACAATTGAGCGCAAATTGGCATGCGTATAGGTGGAATTGGCAGTGTAGAGACGATACGCCTTCAGTAGCAGACTATTGCGAGACAGCCAAGCACTGTACACCCCTTCATCAAAGAAGTCCTCCACTCCCGCAAATTCGTCCACAATCTCCGCAGCCACCTCCTGCTCCTCCTCTACCTCCACGTAATTCCCACTTTCCTCCACCACTTCAACAGCTGCATATCGATACAGCCGCTCTCTAACGGGTGCGTAGTCGTCTTCCTGCGAAGCCGCGTCTGACTTGACCTTAGCTGCATTGGCCTCCATAGGACTCAGTTCTTGGCGGAGCGGCTGGCAGCGGTCGAGGAGTTCTTTGACTTGGCTGAGTTCCTCGGGGTAGGGAGCTGCTTTGACCAGTAGGTCGGAGAGCAGCGCTTGCAGTTTCTCGAGGTCTTTGGTGGCCTTGGCAAGGTCGTTCCAGAGGCTTTCCGATGGACTCTTTTGCTCGTGGTAGGTCTCCGCTACGGCTACAAGTTTGGTGAGTTCGGATTTCCGCTCATTGCAAATGGTGGCTTCTGCGTCGGAATCCTCTGCCAATTTGCTCTCGATTTCCTCGTCAATTGGCTTGAGTGCAGCTTCCACGTGTTGGACTATCGGTCTGTTCGCTTCGATCTTCGGGGGAATGTCACTGAGTTTATGAGTGGCGCTAGACTTGCGGTCTACCAACGCCTTCAGAGTAGTCCGCGCAGAGTCTAGTAAGTTCCTCAGTTGGATGAGGTCTGGGTTGGGCGCAGGCTCGCCTTGCTTCGGCGCAGGCTTGGGCTCTGCAGGCTGTGGAGAAGAACACAGGTTCCCCATCGTTTAATATTATCGAACCTCTCGGGAAATGGGGGTAACGTATCGCCAGCCTCCCTTGTATAGCCAACTAGCAGAGAAAGGACATTGGCAGCTGCTCGATAATAGCCAGCCAAGATGTCTCTGCCGACGCATAGTGAACGCATAACACGGCTGTCTGAGCGCTTGCAGGGACTCCACAGCGGCATAGAGACGGAAAAGGTGCAGCGCAGTGAGAAACTCGAAACCCGCCTACGGGAAATCGAAGTGGCTCTGGGGGAGTACTTGGAACTGTCTGGGAAGAAGTTCAGTCTGCTGCGGGACCAGGCTATCAAGCTGACTAAAGCTGTGGATGAGGAGGAGGCCTACAGAGACCAACTAGCTGAGGAGAAGACTAAGGAACTCCATACTCTCGAAGGCAATTTACGAGGGATGTTGGAGACAGAAGCCGCGGCCAGGAAGGAGGCGGAGACGAAGTTGCTGAATCAGATAGAGGAGAAGACCAATCAGATAAAGGGAGAGCTGCGCAATGAAAGCTCGCTAAGGCAGGAGGCGTTGGAGGCCTTGCAGCAGTACTTGGAAGTGGACATTCCCAAACTGCACGAGGCGCTGAAGGAGGAAACTGCAGAGCGTGAGCAGATGGAGACCCTGATTCTAAGACAACTCCAAGAGGATGTCTCGAAGATGATGTCAGAACTGACGGCCCAGCGCCGTGCCCGCGAGTACAGCGAGGAGCAAGTCCTCGAAGCCCTGAAGGAATCCGTCGCCCGACTAAAGGGAGAAATCGACCAAGAGCGACTCCAACGCGAGCACACCGAAGAGAACCTCCTCAACCTGCTGGAAGCCACCTGCGCTAAGCTAAACGCCGCTTCCCAGCTTTAGTTACTCCGCTTGCATAATGTCTGCAACCATGGACTGCTTCGATGCACAGTGATGCTCACTGCGCTGCTGCTGTTTGCGGCTGGAGGAGTGGTTGTGTGGGGAGGGAAGGAGTTGAAGGACTATGCGATGATGCGGTCTTTCGAGAAGTACTATATGGATTGGGTAGGACTGGCGGTGATTGCGATGGGAGGGCTGATGGCGATAGTGGGGATGGTTGGGTTCCTAGGGGCGAAGTACAAGATAGGCTGGTGTTAGGAGTGGTACTTGGTACTCAGTTCTGCGTGGTGGGAGTGTGGATTGGACTCGTGCTGGCTGCAGGTGGAGCCGGCACTCTCTACTGGCTATCTGCAGGACCAGTTGACTCGGGACTCTTGCAGGACGGGGGAGTTGCTGCAGGCTGGAGACGACGCCGAGCAAATTGCATCAACACTGCTTTCACCTATTTGTGTCCTTGCGACTTCCCACCGGAGTTACAGACGAAGTTAGGGCCGTATGGTCGAAACCTAATCAAAGGGTCTGCTGCTAGTATCGAGGACTGCCAGCCCTGTGAAGGGCTGGATGCCGTCTCATACCCACAGATCAGAAAAACGAGATAAACGCCTTTCTGTCCAAATACGGACTTCTCTACCAGTCAATTCCTTGACCTGTTCTTCACTACAAAGCATCAGCAGGTCTTTCCGCTACTTTCCTGGCTGGAAGACTCCTTTGCCTGAGCAGGAATGTGCACCTCTGTGCCGCTTTACTGCTTTAGTGACGTCGAGAATGGAGCGAAGACTCTGTCCACTAAGCCGTGCTTTGGAGCTTTCCTGGACTGGGTGGAGGAAAAGTCTCCTATATGGAGGCGTTGGCCTGGGACTAGGCGGCTGGCTACTAGTCTTTTCAGTCTTCTCAGCCCTCCTCTGCTGTCTGCGTGTCATGAGGAAGTAATGAATTGGCCACTTGTAATAGTCTTCGCACTGACCTTTCTATCAGTGTTGATAGGCCACATGTCCCGCGAGTGCTTCGCTATGGTACTGTGCAGACAGCTCAAGATCCAATTCAAGGAAGACGCTGGCTTTTCCTCGGTAATGCTCGGCGTCCTGGACACTGCGTATTTCTTTTCCTATGCGGTTGGTCTGTTCATCTGTGGCTTCGTGGAGGACAAACTGGACCCGAAGAAGATTGTAGCCTGCGGACTGGCGGTATCAGGAGGAGCGTTGGTGAGTATCAGTGCTATGGGGTCCGCAGGGGTCCGGCAGGCATGGCTCTATGTGCCTCTGTTCTTAGTCAACGGCTTCAGTCAAGCCACAATCTTCCCAGGGACTTCTGCGATCATGGGGAAGTTCTTCACAAATGAGAGAGTGCGGGGGAAAGTATTTGGCGCTTGGGGGACATGTGTGCCGCTGGGCAATATAGTCGGGGCGATGGTCACAGCCTTCATGCAGCAGACCTTAGAAGCCAGCTGGCAGCACATTCTACTGGTCATAGCTGTGCTGCTGGCCGCCACAGGCTCAGCTCTGCTCTTTCTACTACCCACGTTTCGAGTGACAATGATTCAAAGTACGGGACGATCAGACTCGGATGAAGGGACTGCAGAGCCGAAGGGATCCTACTGCCAGACGCTACTGCTCCCAGGGTACGCTTCACTTAGAGTCCTGCTGTATGCAGCTTGCTACGGCTTCCAAAAAATGACGCATCAAGGACTAACCATGTGGATACCCTTTTTCTTCGAAGAGCGCTTTCACCAGACAGAAGTGCTAGCAGGGTCTTTGGAAATGGTCTACGAAATCGGCGGCTTACTAGGTGTAGTGATTATGGGCGCTATTTGTGACTGGACCGGCTATCGTGCTTCAGTCGTGGGCACTGTGATGCTGCTTATGCTGCCTTTGCTGTATGTGTTCATGCTGCCTTCCCCAGGTGCCATATGGTTCTATTTCATAATTGTGCTGTGCACAGGCTTCGGCACTAGTGGCGCTTCCAACTTCCTATCGAGTGTTATCCCGGTCGACTTGGCTCAAAGCAGTCCTCACGCAGGGGAAGTACTAGGGACAATTGTGGGCTTTATTGACGGCTGTGGAAGTCTAGGCGCTGCTCTGGGCGAGGTTGTGGTAAGTTCCATTCAGATTGGCACTTTGGCGGACCGCTCTTGGGACGACGTTTTCACCTTCATAATGTCCATTTTAGCCCTTTCCTCCCTCTTCCTGATCCCTCGCATGATCATCGAAGGCCGCGAGCAGCCCCCAACTCCCGCCCGCGAAGTCGAGCTGTCCAAGCAATGACCTACTAGGTAAGCACATAGCTTAAAGCCTACCCGAGAGCCGACTGATCGTAGCACCAGAAGTATAGAAACCCGTCTCTATTCGCATACTTCTGATACACTTCCCCCAGTCGTTGTTCTCCTGTGACCATCTCCCTGTCTGCAGCGAACATAACCAGGGCTCTGTCCTTGGGAAGACTCATCTTGTGTCGGACGACTGTGAGGAAATCAGACATGAGGAAGTCCCCCTTCACTAGGAACTTGGCGCCTTGGAAAGAGGTGGGAAGGCCGGAGCCGCTGCGAGTCTTGGTGACTACAGGGATTTGGTCTGGGTAGCGGGTGCGGATACTGCTGGTTTCCTCTTTGCGGCCGATGAACGAAGCTGTTTCCATCTTTTGATTACTGATAAGGTAGCGATAGGCTGAGGACACTATGCAGCAATTCACAGACTCAGGACTGGGGCCGGGCGAAGTGATGGTAATAATACAATGGCGATGTTCTTCAGGAATGCTGTCCTGCCGCAGCAGGATATCAACTTGGCTGAGCCGTACGAAGGCACTTACCCGCGCCGCAACTCCATCCAAAGGAACTCAGAGCAGAATAGTGACCAGGGCTCGGACCACTCAAGTGCGGAGGGAGACGGTGACGGTCGTAACAATGAAGAGGAGAAGAAGCGCAAGGATGCGTCCAGCCAAGCCAAAGTCAGCCTCATGCGAAAGAAGCGAGAGCGCATCACTCGCATGCGCAAGCACCAGAAGCGAGTGGACACTTCCACCGGAGTGCTAGCTGTCCTGGGCATCGTCCTCGCCTTCATCGAACTGGAAAACAACTACTCCAACGTAGGGAAAGAAAGGAACGAGTCCTCCCCCACAGGCACTGGACTTCGAGTCCTTGTGTCTCTTTCCACTCTCGCACTGATGACCTCGATAGTCCTGCACTACCTCCTCAACTTCCACATTGCTCGTGAGCGCCAAACTAACTCGGAAGAAGTGGGCAACCACTTCCTGTTCAGTCCCTTCCTCAAGTGGATGTGTGTGGAACTGATCATTTGCAGCGTCCACTGTCCTCCAGGAATCGACCACGAGTTGACATTCACGCAGCTGAGAGGGAGTTTAGTGCTGAGTCTGGACGGTATGCTGACTTCGTTAATGCTACTACGGGTGTATATCGTGTTCAGACTGGTCAGAGTGTACAGTAGGTGGGCGAATGACCATGCGGATGAGTGCTGTCAAATATTCGGCTGCCACTCCAACACTTTGTTTGTGCTCAAGTCGCTGTTCAAAGAGCGGCCGTTTATGACTCTGGGCGTGTCGATGTGTCTTAGTATTACTATATTTGGGATGGCGACTCGCACTTTTGAACGTCCCTACAACGACGAAAACGGACGAAAAATGGACTTCGACTATGTTTGGAACGCAATGTGGATGATAGTAATTACAATGACCACTGTAGGCTACGGCGACTTCTACCCGCAAACCCACATGGGCCGCTTTGTAGTGGTAATTGCCTGCTTCTGCGGCGTCTTTCTGGTCTCTATGATGGTCGTCACCCTCACTGAAAGCTCCGAATTCTCCAAAAGCGAACGTCGCGCCTACGAAATCCTGTCCAGACTCAAAGCGAAGGACGAATCCAAGCACTATGCTGAAAGAGTAGTGAAAGAATCAGTTCTCCTCTGGACTTTCAAACGCCACAAAGCCAAGAAGGACAAACTCCAGTTGAAATACATGCAAATGATCAACGTGCTCAAGCGCTTCAAGGAGAAGCAGGAGGAGTGGCAGACGTACGAAGCGCCTACGGAGGAAATGCTGCGGCAACTCACTGAGAAAATCGATGTGGACTTGGAGGAGTTGAAAAGCTTGATTGCTTCTTTGATTGAGATTGAGCAGAGACTGAAGAAGGTCGAGGACTTCCAGGAGAAGAGCTTGGAGGCTACCAATTTGGCTATTATGCATTTGAACGACTTGAAGAGACAGCTGAATGGGGAGCAGTAGGGACTAATCGTATTGGCTATACTTTGCCTTGGCTTAGATGCTCCGTCTTCCTATAAGGCCTCATTTCCCCTCAGCCTTTTGTGTTTCTGCCTACATTCAGCCAGAAAATTGGTTTTAGGAAGCCTGATTGCCCACATTTCCCCAAATCGCCCCTCATTCTTTTCTATATTTGCGGATTCTCTATGAATTCCACCTCTTACGACACTTTGGTAGGCAACTAGTCCTTGTTTCTCAGTAGTAAGCTCGGAAAGCCCAATACTGCACTTTCTTCTCGGCTGATACTGCAAGCGCGAGCCTGAGAGCTGCTTCGGGAACTCAGCGCACATCTATTATCTAGTCTAGGTCGTCTTCGTCGAAGTGGGCGCCAAAGTCTAGGTAATCAGTACCATTCCAGAAGTCCTGCTCCACCAGCTTGACGATCTTCTCTCCACGTTCGTTCATAGACACGATGTCCGGGTACTCGTAGTACCGCGACTCATCGTCAGAGTCGTCGCCCATGTCCGGGTCCGCTGGGTTCTGGGCATCCATTTTAGACTTAGCTAGTGGCTGTAGAGGCTAACAGCGGGCGGTCCAGACTGCTGTCCAAGACGCGACTGCTGGACAGGTCTGCACTAACTGCAGAAGCACAGCACATGTCGTAGCAGTTCGCAGGACAGGAGCCGCTGCTTTCTTCCACTTGCGAAGAGACGGAGTCCGACTTGTCGCGGTTGGTGTAGGCGAAGCGCTCGTGAGTGGTGCGGTTGAGCATGAGGTTGCGCGTTTGCACCCAGAGGAGGAGGGTGAGGGGACCGAGGAAGCCTGCGTCTAGCAGAGTCACCAGTAGACTCAGACCTTGCTGCACTCTCTCATCAATCCATATCTCAGGTCCACGAAAGCCAAACACCCACCCCAGTCCTATCCCCGCTAGCACCAACACCAAATCCACCCACAACACCAGCAAAAAGCAGTAAAACACACCTATATTGCGCGCTCCAATGCAGTTATTCAGCCACGGACAGTGGTGGTCGTACTTAAAAACGCACATCCGGCATATAGTGCAGTGTCGTGCGCGTTTGGGCTGGACGACTATGCACTCCGGGCAGACTTTATGCGTCTCATTGGTCAAGTATAGGTCCAAAAGAGACTTTTCAGCGGGTAAATAATTGGGGGGAAATTGCCTAGGACCGCCAGGGTCTCTGCACACAAGGACTGCTATAAGGAGATATAGCAGGGCGAGTAGGGCCAGTGCAGGGATTTCTCCTTCCTTCGGAAGTAGGCAAAAGTAGGCATAGGCGTTCCCCAGACTCAGCAGTAACTCAAAGGCTAGCACGTTTCCCCAGTTCTTCTTCTGCTCTCTTAGAGCCGGGCGCATTCCACATGCCGTCAAAAGGCGGTTTTCCTCTAACAGACTAACGATGTTTTCCACTTTCGACTCTCGAGCGATGTCCAAGGGCGTCCTGCCTTTATTGTCCTGTGTGGAGACTTACACTGCGCTTGGGGTCTGCTCCGTGCAGCAGTAAAGTCCTCACGATTTTCACGTTGCCGGAAATGGCGGCTAAGTGGAGGGCGGTATGTCCGTCTGCGTCCTGTTCGTTTATCAGGATTTTGTCCTGGTCCCAGGCAAGTAGCAGGGCTGCGGCTTGGTCACTGCCCAGGTAGGCGGCCCAGTGCAGTGCTGTACTGCGCTTATCGTCCAGTCTCGAGTACTGCACAGCGTATTGGTAGTGCAGCAAAGCGAGGGAGAGCGGCTGGTCGCCCTGGGCAGCGATATGCATCAAGCCGAGGCCTTGTTTATTCGTAGCTGTCAAATCCGCCCCAATGTCAATAAACAGTGCTATCAACTCCTACATACATCCCACCTTATTCCCCCGAAACACAGCAAAGTGCAAGCAAGTGAAGTGGTCGTTACTGAACTGATTCACCCATAAGGCCAGTTGGGAATCAGGATCCGGGTACGTGTTTCTCACCTAATTTCGCTTTACATACTGCACTAAAGCAGTGGGAATCCGCAGTTGGTCATTCAGGGCTGCGATGTGGAGCGCGGAAAAGCCACGGTCGTCGCGGACTGTGGTGGGATTGATGCCTTGGGAGGTCATTAGAGCGGTGAGTTTGTTCAAGTCTGCACGGTATACAGCGTTCATGAACTGCTTCTCAGCGTCTTGACTCATATGTGGTGATTATCCAACATGGACATGGACGCAGGTCTGCGAGCCCTACTGAAAGGCCAGGTCCCCGCAGCCGCTGTGGCCAGCGACATGCGGAGAATACTAGAAGACCAGCGAGGCACTCGAACACACGCAATGACCATTAGTGACCAATGGCGCCGGCCTCTATCCCTGCTCTACCTTACCTGTATGGTGGCTCACGATGAAAGTAGTGGCCATCGAGACATTGAAAGGGCGTTTTCCACTATGCAGAGTGACTGTGAACTGCAGGAAACCTTGATGCTGAGTTGCTATGCGGTGGGGAATTGGGTGGAGAGCTTTCAGCTGGCGAAGGATTTGCTGGCGACGAGGCCTTCGCTGCTGGCGTTCCAGACTGGACTGCACTTGGCCTGCAACCGCTTCTTTATGCCGCAGTATGCGCTGCATATAGCTACACGCGCATATGAGGAATTCCCCAGTTTCGCAGACTTCAAGTATGCGAAGGCGGTCGCTTTGTCTCTCTGTGGAGACGCAGCAGTGTACTACTCTGAAAAGGCGAACTACTGGCAGCTCGCAACCTCCGAGTTCCTGTCTGTGCAGCACCCCAAAACTGCCCTGCACCTCGCACTCGTGTACGCTCAAACTGGAGACCTGGACGCTGCGCTGCACACAGCTTCCAAAGGTCTGCTGGAGACCGACTCTGCAGAGCTATCAGCCCTCCTAGCGCTTATCAAGTTGCGGCAGGAAGACTTCACCGAAGCAGACGCAATCGTGCATAACGGACTGATGAGACACCGGGGAAGCTTGCTGCTGCATACAGTGGCATTGTTGATTCAACATGAGTTGCAGCAGTTAGTGAAAACTGGGTCACAGACGGTAGAGCGCAGGGCGAAACGCCTGCTACGTCTGGCAGCCGGGGAGTCCGTGGACGACTTATCCAGCAACGGGACTGAGGAAAGGCAAGGCGGCTTGGCCCCAATTGAGGAAGAGTCGGGGACGAATCCAGACGCAGACCCACAAGACGACCTGAAAACCCTCAAGTTGGACCTAGAAAACCCCGAAGTCAGGTCGACTGTGGAACTGTGCGTCCGCATTCTGATCGAAAATGAAGCGAAAGAAGCAGCAGAACTCGTCCTGCAGCGCCTCACTTCCAGCCAGTACCTCCACTCTCTCTTCGACTTCCGCTTCGGTCAGAAGCCCGGCACCGAGGCTGTCCTCATCCAGCAACTTGAAGGCCTTCCTGAAAACGCCTGGGCTCAAGAACTCTTGTCGCACATACTCTTTACTCAGGGAAGGAAGGACCAGGCTATGACTGCTGCCAAGTTGGCACTCAAGTTGGGAGGGCCGAGACGCCTCGCTCTCACCATTGTGGGGAATATGTACCTAGAAGCAGGACTGTTGGGGAAGGCAGCGGAGACAGCGCTGACTGCGCTGCAGAGCAAAGAAGCCTACTTCGAGGTCATTCCTAAGTGGCTTTAGCGTATTAGAAATGTCGCAATCGCAGGGGTCGATTATGCGTGGGGAGTCGTCTCACTTGCGAGTAGACCCGGAGGAGCGGTCGCAGTTGCTCAAGGATGAGTTGGAATACACCCAAAGTGCAGCTCAAATTTACCTGATAGACTACCAACAGAGGATATACTCGCCTCCACTTCAGTAATGGTTAATTACTGTTGTACATACTTCCCTGTTTATGTTGGTCGAGAAACGACAAAGAATAAACACTGTGTTGCAACTTGAGCTCTACTCCCTTACTCGCATATCATTAGGAGAAGCAATCAGCTACAACGACTCTGTCCACAGCGGAGAGTTCGTCTTCCTGTGCTTCGTGGCTCTAGAGCCTGCCCAAGTGAGGCAAGTGCGCAGAGCCTTCCGACTGCACCTAGTGCTGGAAGCAGAGTGCGCACCGTCCATATTCAACATCAAGGACAGTGTATTCACCCTGCCAGACCACACACTTCTCACTCTGTCAGAGCTGGATGAAGACTACGACCGCAATTTGGCTGTAAAAGTCGTATTACGGTCTCGAGCGATTCTCATCTTTGCGTCGAAACTGCCTTTTAGTCTCCGGGCTATATGCGATAAGTCGGAGCTGAACTCTGATCATGTGATATCGGCGGTGCCTATTGAGGATGACTCGGAGTGTGATGTGATGGCGCAGCTACTGTATCGCTTGCTAGAGGCTAATACGCACCGGATAGAACTGTATGTCCTGAAAATCATATCCGAAGCCAAACTAGCGAATGTGTACGCTTCAGAACTAAGCTACCGCGAGCGAGTGGACTTCATCCAGCGCATCAATATCGTGAAAAAGGGCATGATCCTAGCTGAAGAAAGCATCCGCCTGAAAGCCTCCTTCTTTACAGCCTTTCGAGCCTGCCCCGCCTTCCCTCCCAGCCTCGAGCCCTACGCCCACTCCCTGCAAATCCGGACCCAGACCATGACCCTGCACGTGACTTCCAGCTGCAAACTCGTCAAAGACGCCGAGCACATGTACACAGCTACAGTGGACGATGCTCTAGCGAACGGCAGCAACCGCCTGAACAACATAATGAAGCGGTACGCCGCCCTGTCAGTGATGTTTCTACCCCTCAATATCCTAGCAGGGTATTTCGGCATGAATGTGACAATTCCGTGGGAGGCCGGAGGCAACTTGAACGCGTTTATTGGGATATGTCTACTGGGACTGTTCCTTTTCGTGCTAATGGGGACTGTGTTTAGGTGCATGCGGTGGCTTTAGTGCATAGCTGTTTTAGCACTTAAATAGGCTCCCCAGGCTCCTATCAGCTTCAACCCGCTGGCTTCCTTGTCTGCACTCAGTCGCAGGAGCAAACTCTGGTATAGCGCTTACTTCGAAGGCGTGCAAAGAGGCGGACTCCCCTGCTTGCACAGCAGCGCTAGCAGTGCTTTTCCCCTGCGTAAACAGCATTGGTTCAGAGTCCGTTAGGATGGCCGGCCTTACCGTTACAATTGTAATTGGCTCCCCTGCCCTTTCACTACTACTGTCCTCTGAAGTCTCTAAAGGGTCTACAGCCTCTTGTTCTTGCAATATGCTGGAATCCAGACTAGAGGCGATATCGCCCTGGTCGTAGGAATACCGCACAGGCGGAATTGTCTGTTCCTTCCCCGGCTGCAGCGACTTACTCACACTTCTATACTCCTGCGACGACGCTCCAGACAGCGACAAGTCCCTATCCACCTCAAACGGCTGCTTCTCCGCTCCTCCGCCACTCCCCATTGTCTCCATTACAAGTCGCAGCCCCCGGGCTATCAGTCCCAGTCTGGAACTTGGTAATAATGGACGAGGTGGTCATTGAAAGGCTATTTTCAGTCTCCAATGCTGCTTGGACGCTGGTGGCGGATGCACTCCGAGGGAAGCTGAGGACGCTTATTGCGGCTGGCTGCTTTGTAGAGGACGAAAAGCAGCTCGGGACTCACCTCTATTCCAGCCTCATGGACGTCCTGCAGGCTGCGAGTCCCATCGACGCATTTCGCAGGCGGAAAGGAGCGATTGAGGCGGAAATCCGGAATTTCCTGGGAGAAAAGTTCAGTCTGGACGAAGAATTGGTGAATTTGCTGGTCGAAGTGAAGCGCCTCAGTCCCATCATCCTATCTCAAGTGCAGGAATTCGTACCCAAGTCAGTTCCCTTGCCTCCACCTGTCAAAGCGCCTGAAGAGGCTAAAGTCGTCCTGCCGTCTCGGTCCAAAGCGAAGGACGATACTCCCTTCAAGAACCTCTACATGCAGGCTTACGACCGCACTCCAGAGCTACTGGCTGCACCTGAAATGGCCATTTCCCTGCTTGAAATCCTGACCTCCACCAAGTCGAACGACGACATACAGGAGGAGTTATTGGGAGTTCTGGGGTATGACAATGTCGATATCGCTATGGAAATGATCAAAACGCGGGCTCAGACGAAGAAGACTTTCACCAAGTTAGAGCGGCAGACCAGAACTGCAGACAGCGGATTTTACCAGCATTCCTCGCAAATCACGGTGAAGCGGGAAAGCGACCTCAAGCTCGAGCGAGAACTCCGCAAGTCCGGCAAACGGCAGCAAGGCCCGATCACCAATATGGACGTTTTAGTCAAAATGGGCTTCGACGCAGCCTTCACCTCCATGGGAAGGCTGGATGAAACCAGCACCGCTTCCTCACATATCAGCTATGACGCACCTGTTTTCCAGCGTAAAGCGCTCCCTGCCAACATGACAACCATCAAGTCCAAGTTCTACATTGAACACACGATCCCTGCGCCTCCCAACAAACTCGTCGGGGAGGACCGACTCATCCCTGTTACTGCCTTTGAGGAGTGGTGTCGACCCGCCTTTACCGGTATCAAGCATTTGAACGCTATGCAAAGCTTGGTCTTCGAATCAGCTTATTTCAGTACCAACAATGTACTGGTTTGTGCACCCACTGGCGCTGGAAAAACCAATATCGCTCTGATGTGTGTCCTGCGCACCCTCAAGTCTTGCATGGACGAAAACAACGTCATAACCGGTGCATTCAAAATCATCTACGTGGCTCCTATGAAGGCTCTAGCATCTGAAATCACTGACAAGTTCTCAGCAAAGCTCAAGTACTTGGGTATCAATGTGAGGGAGTTGACAGGGGACATGCAACTTTCACGGGCGGAAATCACCAAAACGCACATAATTATCACAACTCCTGAAAAGTGGGACGTCGTAACTCGCAAGACTGAGTCAATCGCTCCCCTCGTGAAACTGCTGATTCTCGACGAAATCCACCTTTTAGACGATGAAAGAGGAGCGGTGCTGGAAAGCATCGTCGCCAGGACGTTGCGACAAGTGGAACGGTCTCAAAGCACTATCCGCATCATCGGCTTGTCAGCCACTCTGCCCAACCATGTAGATGTTGCACGATTCCTGAATGTGCCTGAAGGCCATTACTACAAATTCGACGGGGAATATCGACCTGTGCCCCTGGAAATGCGGTTTATAGGGGTAAAAGATGTGGTGAGTTCTGAGGAAAGTATGCACTTGATGTTAGAAGCCTGCTATGACAAGGTCATGGAGCAGGTCAGGAATGATAAGCAAGTGCTAGTTTTCGTGCATTCGAGGAAGGATACGATTAAGACTGCGCAGAATTTGATTGATTTGGCGAGGGCGAGGGACACTTTGAGGGAGTTTGAGTGTTGTTCTTCCCCGCAGAGTATAAAGGATGTGGGGAAGTCGAAAAATAGGGACCTATGCGCCTTATTCGACTACGGCTTCGGCATCCACAACGCCGGCATGCTCCGCAAAGACCGCAACCTGAGCGAAAAGCTGTTCAAAGACGGCAACACCAAGGTCCTCGTGACCACCGCCACTCTCGCCTGGGGTGTCAACCTGCCCGCCCACGCAGTAATCATCAAAGGCACTCAAATATACGACTCCTCCGCAGGGAGCTTCAAAGACCTGGGAGTACTGGACGTCCAGCAGATATTCGGCAGGGCGGGTAGGCCGGATTACGACACATCTGGACTGGGAGTGATTATCACTACGCAGAACAAACTGTCGTTTTATCTGGATATGCTGATTACGCAGCGGTCAATAGAGAGCAGGTTTTTGACCAACTTGGAGGATGAGTTAAATGCGGAGGTGGCGCTTGGGACGGTCAGCAGCCTTGCGGAGGGCATTTTGTGGCTGAGGTATACCTACTTCTATGTCAGAGGGAAGCGGAACCCGCTGGCGTATGGCTTCCCGATGGATGTGATGGAGTCTGAAGGGAAGTACTTGAAGGCTATCGAAACCCGCCTTACAGAGTCTTCAACTAAGCTGCATGAGTGGAAAATGGTCCGCTTCGACCCTCGAAACGGCACCATCAGCTCCACCTTCCTTGGCCGCACCGCCTCCCACTACTACATCAAAAGTGAGTCTGTGGCCATCTACAATCAAATGCTGCAGCCGGACATGACGGACGACGACGTCTTCAAAATGTTCTCCGAAAGCCACGAATTCGAACAGCTGAAAATGCGGGCAGACGAGGAAATGGAGCTAGAGAGCATCCGCAGGACTGCCACTCTGGACTACGCCAAGTTAGCTCCGGAAGACATGAGTCGCACTTTCGGGAAAGTGGTGACTTTGCTCCTGGGCTACTTGCACAAAGTCCAGGTGGATACCTTTAGCTTGGTCGCGGATATGGCCTATGTCGTGCAAAACGGCTCGAGGATAATCCGGGCGTTGTTCGAAATCGCGTTGAGGAATTACTGGTCGCAGTTGGCGATTCGCTTCCTTAACATTGCCAGACAGGTGGATAGAAGGGTGGGGATGAGGAGTTCCCCACTCAGACAGTTTACCATTGACTGCAATATGGGCGGCTTCACGGCTTCGACGTCTCAGTCGGTGTTTAAGGGCGGGTTTCTGGATGCAGACATTGTGAATCGGGTGGAAATGTGCGGACTGACCATTGACAAGGTGAGGGACACTGAGCCCAAAGAACTCGCTTTCCTCCTAAATCACGACAAATTCGCCAGAGAAGCCGAGAAATTCGTCCGCTTTCTCCCCGCCCTGGAAATGACTATCCAAATTTTCCCAATCACCGGCTCCATCGCCACATTCCACATTGAACTGACTCCTCTGTTCACCTGGAGCGACCGCTGGCACGGCAAAGCCCAAAGCTACTGGGTCTGGGTGGACGACGGAGAGCGGATAATCCACCACGAGCACTACATACTGCACCAAGAAGCACTGAGAAGTGAGGAAAAGCCGAGTTTGACATTTGCAGTGTTTGTGGATAAGCAGGCGGACTACTACTGGGTGCGGATTCTGTCGGAGTACTGGTATGGGGCGGACTCGGAGGAGCAAATTGATATCAGTGAGGTGGACTTGCCGCAGGAGCAGACGCAGCATACGGAGTTGCTGGACCTGAACCCTCTCCCCATCTCAGCCCTACAAAACCCTCAATTCGAGGCTCTATACCGCTTCCCCTACTTCAACCCAATCCAAACGCAGATCTTCCACTCTCTGTACCACCACGACTTGAACGTACTAGTGGGCGCCCCCACCGGCTCAGGCAAAACCATCGCCGCCGAAATCGCCATTTTCCGCGTCTTCACTCACACTCCAGACAAGAAAATCGTCTACATCGCCCCTCTAAAGGCCCTAGCAAGGGAACGCCTGAAGGACTGGACCCACCGCTTCAGCTTACTCGGGAAGTCAGTAGTGGAGCTGACCGGCGACTACACGCCTGATATAGGAGTGCTGAATTCCGCTGATGTGGTGATTACGACCCCTGAGAAGTGGGACGGAATCAGTCGGAACTGGCAGCATCGGAGCTATGTGCAGGCCGTGGCCTTGGTGGTAATAGACGAAATCCACCTGCTTGGGCAGGACCGAGGTGCAGTGCTGGAAGTGATTGTGTCTCGGATGAGGTATATAGCAGTGCAGTTGAAGACGTCTTGTAGGATTATAGGGCTTAGTACGGCCCTGGCGAACTCGCTGGACCTGGGGAATTGGCTGGGAATCAGTAGTTTGGGCTTCTTCAACTTCAGACCGTCAGTCCGGCCAGTACCGATTCAGCTCCATATCGACGGCTTTTCGGAAAAGGCCTATTGTCCGAGAATGGCTTCGATGAATAAACCTGCTTACAACGCAATTCAGACCTTTAGTCCCAACAAGCCCGTCCTCATTTTCGTCTCCTCTCGCCGCCAAACCCGCCTAACAGCCAACGACTTGATCCTTTTCTCCATGGCCGACCGAGGCGACACAGGGTTTTTGCGTATCCCGGGCGAGGAAATGGACATGATTGTTTCCCGCATCAGAGACAACAACCTCAAGCAAACCCTGCACTTCGGAGTCGGCCTGCACCACGCAGGTCTGTGCGATAGTGACAGAGGCATAGTGGAAGAGCTGTTTGTGAATGGGAAAATATACATATTGGTGGCGACTGGGACTTTGGCCTGGGGAGTAAACTTCCCTGCGCATTTGGTGATAATCAAAGGGACTGAGCACTTTGATGTGAAGGAAAAGAAGTACGTGGAGCAGCCGATTACGGATATCATGCAGATGATTGGGAGAGCGGGCAGGCCGCAGTACGACGATAACGGCATTGCCTGTGTCTACGTCCAAGAAGACAAAAAGTCCTTCTGGAAGACCTTCATCCACCAGCCCTTCCCAGTGGAATCCTCTCTAAAGGACAAGCTCTACGACCATTTCAACGCAGAAATCGGCGCAGGCACCCTCACCTCCCGAGCTACCTGCATCGACTACCTCACCTGGACTTACTTCTTCCGACGACTCACCCGGAACCCGACCTACTACCACCTCTACGACAACACTGTAGAAGGGGTCAACAACTACCTAGTCGGCCTGGTCAACCACGTTTTGTCCACTTTGGAAGCAAGTGAGTGTGTGGAAGTGGACGAAAGCGGCCTTTTGTCCGCCACTACTTTGGGGGGTATTGCTTCTTTTTACTATTTGCAGTACCGCACTGTGAAGAAACTCAAGGATAAGCTGAAGGGGCAGGAGCTGTCCTTTGCTGCACTGATAGAGGTGATGAGTTCAGTGCATGAGTTTGAGGATTTGCCGGTGAGACATAATGAAGAGCTGCTGAATGAGGAGTTGGCGCATATTGTCCCGTTCAAAGTCAACCTGCAGGCTTTGGACTCGCCACATGTAAAAACTCACTTACTGCTCCAAGCCCACTTTTCCAGACTTCCCCTTCCTATTGCTGACTACCTGTCCGACACCAAGTCCGTCCTCGACCAGTCCATCCGTGTAGTGTACGGCATGGTGGACATCGCCGCTCAGGAAGGCGGCCACCTGCAAACAGTACTAAAACTGATGACAATCGGGCAAATGCTAGTGCAAGGACAGTGGTACCACAACTCCTCTTTGAGGAATTTGCCAGGAATGAGCGACCAAAATATCGCCAGATTGTTCCACGCGGATGAAAATATCGAAATTTTGGCTCAACTTGTGGAAATGGACTTTAAAGCTTTGGGGAAACTAATAGTGAATTTAGGCCTGGAAATGGGCAGTCAGGATAGAGACGATTTATTTTCCTCGCTGCGGAAGTTGCCTTTGATGGAAGTCGCGTATGAGATAAAGAAGGTAGAGGACAGGCCTGTGGACACAAAGCCTGAGGTGGAGGAGGAAGAGGACTTATGGGGGGAGAAGGAAGACCCGAGGGTGTTGCGAGCCGGGGAGTTGAGGACTATAGAGGTGACCCTGACCAGGATTAACAAGGGAGTCGCGAGAAGGCCGCTTTTCAACCACATTGGGAAGAACAACGAAATGGGGATGTGGCTGATGGTCGGCTGTGTGCGGAATAACGAGGTTTTGGCACTAAGGAAATTCCAACTTCCCAAGAGACAGGTGACCCACTCCTCACTCACAATTCAGCTGCCGGTGGAGGCGGACTTGAGGCTGTACCTGATATGTGACAGCTACTTGGGACTGGACCAGGAGTACCGAATCGGCACTGTAGCTAGTTAAGTTAGGTAGGGAAACCGCAGATCTACGAAGAGATTTTAGGCCAATTGGCTACTGCCAGGTCAGGTAGCAAAGCTCAAAGGTCAATTATAGGTAGTTGGCATAGGTGTAGGTCTAGCGAGACTGCCGCCCCTTTTATTAAAGCATGTCTTTGGCTGACTTTGACCAGCTCGGAAGGTTGGGCGAAGGGGCTTTTTCGCAGGTCTTTAGAGTCAGACGCAAGAGCGACGGCCTCTACTACGCACTCAAGAAAGTAAAGCTCCACGGACTAAAAGACAAAGAAAAGGCCATGGCTTTAAACGAAGTCCGCATCCTAGCTTCAATCCAGCACCCAAACGTAATAGCCTACAAACAAGCCTTCCTGGACCTACCCTCCAACACCCTGTGGTAGCCTTCATGCAGCCTCGTTATGGAGCAGGCGGAGGGGGGAGACCTGTTGGCGCTGATAGCCGGTAATAAGCGCAGAGGGACTACTGTCCCTGAGGTGCAGATTTGGTCGCTGTTCACAGACATGCTCTGTGGTCTGAAAGCCCTCCACGACATGCAGATTCTGCACCGAGACCTCAAGTGCGCGAACGTATTCCTCACGAAAAACGGGTCTGCGAAGCTAGGAGACATGAACGTTTCCAAGGTAGCAAAGGCGGGAATGGTCTACACCCAGACTGGAACTCCTTACTATGCGAGTCCTGAGGTCTGGAAGGACTTGCCGTATAACTCTAAGAGCGATATATGGTCGCTGGGGTGCGTTTTGTATGAAACTGTGGCTTTGAGGCCGCCTTTTATGGCTACTGACATGCAGGGACTGTATAAAAAGGTCATAAGAGGGCTGTTTCCGGATATCCCGGCTGCTTATTCTGCGGATTTGCGGAGCTTGATACGGTCTATGCTGCAAGTGAACCCGCTCCTCCGGCCTTCTGTGGGTATTGCCTACTCAGACCAGCTCTTTGAGCTGCCTATAGTCCTCAGAAACCGGCCACTACCCACATCTCCTTCAGCTCCAATGGGACTTTTAGGCACAATTGTCCTGCCGAGGAATATGAGCGCCCTTTCAGACCGACTCCCCGCTGCACAGTATCAGTCTCCCGAGTTGCGCCCCCCTCTAAGTGTCAAGCACGAGCACGAAAAGCCGCCTAGAGGCAGACTTGCGAGTCGTGGGAGGGAGTTAATGATGCAGGCGCCGATTAGCAGAGAGGCCCGGGCGCTTTCAGAGTCCAGGGAGGAGAGGAAGCCTGCGAGTAGGAACTTGTCAGAGGACAGGCCGAGTGCGCTGGGGGCTTCGCCCTCGCAGGGAGCGCTGCCGCCCAGGCCTATTGCTCCTCCTGCGTACCTCAGTAAGCTCCATATAGAGCCTGTGATAGTGCAGCACTCTCCGATGGCGCCTGCTCTCCCCCGACCTCTCAACACTCCCCGGAGACCCAATATTTTCCAGCCCCCGCGTCCACCCTCCGTTGCAAGTAGCATCAATCCTGTCTGGTGGGGGTAGGCCTTAGGCACATAACATGTCCGAAGCCGTCCAACCAGGCGACCAAAGCAGCGCTATGGACCTCGTAACCAGTCCTCCAGAGCCAGTCCTGCCCCTCTGGTCCAAAGTCCTGTGGACACTTTGCCAGTGTATAGTCAGCAGCGACCACTACACTGCAAAACTGGACTCAGAGGAGGACTGCGTCTATTTACCCCCTCAAAAAGGCACTCTCCGCAATACACTTGTATTGGATTTAGACGAAACGCTGGTTCACGCCTCTATTCAGCCTAGTGCAGAGGTGGGATTTACTGTAGATTTAGCTGTGAAGGACCAAATTGTCACTATTTACATACGCAAAAGGCCGGGTTTGGACCTGTTCCTCAACCAGGTCAACATGCTTTTCGAAGTTGTGCTCTTTACTGCCAGTTTGCCTGGCTATGCAGACGCAATATTGGAAACAATCGACCCTATAGGCGTCTTTTCAGCCCGACTGTACCGTTCTAGTTGCGAAACAAGTGAATTTGGCTATATAAAGGACCTAAGTCGCCTAGGCCGGGACCTAAATCGAGTGCTTATTCTCGATAACTGTCCCCAGTCCTACGCTTTGCAGCCTGAAAACGCCCTTCCCATCTCGTCCTGGGTGGGGCAAAGCAGCGACTTGGAGCTGGAAAGCCTGCTTCCAATGCTCAGCAGCCTCGCCTACAGCGCCGATATCCCTGCAGATTTGGCCGTTTTCCTCAATAACAGGCAAAAAAGGGCCTTGGCGGACTTGGAAGAGTCCACTTTCCGCAGCGACTCAAGTCTGAACCCAGTTTTACCTCCATTCCCAGTGAAAAAAGGCAATTCAGAGGCTATTCCTATAGACAAACAGTGCGCAACAGACGGCCCACTGCACTATTCCCCTATCCTTTAGCTTTATTGTATAGGCGTAAGTCCATATTGCCTGCCTGTCAGCAGCGTCGCTGAGTCCAAAGCCTCTATCAGCAGTTCCCGCCCCGCCATTTCATCAGAACTCAGGCCGAATAGGGTGGACAGCACGGAAGTGAGCTCTTCCAAGCGAGTTTGGACGTGGGAAAGGGGACTGTTGCGCAGGAGTTTGGTGACTATGAGGAGGGCGGGGACTAGGCTGGAGGGCGGGGACTGGTGTTGGTAGAGGGCGCTGCTGGCTGTGCGCAGACAGGACAGGGACAGGCCGAGGATGTAGCTGAGGTAGGGGTGCAGGGCGGGGCCGAGGTACTTTACTAGTTCGCTAAGCACACTCAGTTTCCCATTCAGCAGTAATTCATCCTCCTCACTGGCAGTCAAGAACTGCATGAGCGGCTGCGCCCAGGTGTACACCGTGACTCTGCCCATCGCAATAATAGCGTGAAACAGCAACTCCAACACATGCGCTCTGCTCTCCCAGCCCCTCAGTCCCGGGTACAGCCGCATCACTCCTTCCATGGCTTCTTTCGTGCGGACTTTTACCAGTTTCAGCCACAGTTTGAGGACGTTTTGGAACACGAAGGAGTCCTGGTCGTCTAGGAGTCGATAGAGTTCTGATAGTATGGAGGGCGTCTGGAGCTGGGGAGTTGGGAGAAGGCTGAGATGGTGCAGGGCAAAGGCTCGTTCGAAGGGCTGTGTGGAGTGCAGGTCTGCTAGCAGGTGCGGAGGGATATCTGCAGGCTGGCAAGTGCTGGATTCAGCAGTGGATTGCAGCAAACTGCGACTAATCAGGGAGTTCGCCCTCTGCGCGGAGGAAGCCAGAGCCAAGTCCTCAACTGAACAAAGAGATATGACTTTCTTCGATATGTCCACTAATAGGCCTTTATCCAAGGCTTTTAGGTCACACTCTAGTACTGCACATAGCAACTCCAAGGCCAATTGCCAGGTTTCGGAGTCTTCCGCCTTTAAAGACGCTCTGAGGAAGACACTGAGTTGGGCAGCACTTTGCACGAGCAGCTCTGCAGGCAGTGTTTCTGCCATTGCAGCGAGGTAAAGGAGAGGCAGAGGACTTTGAGAGTGCACGTATTCGCTTAGAAGCAGGCTGAAAAGCTGACTGCAGACTTTGGACGAAAGCGGACTTTGAGAGAACAGGGAAAGCAGAGATATGTTGTGCTCCAAGTGCCTTACAGCCGGCTCATCTTCCTCCAATTCAGTCCTAACCAGTCTATCTCCTTCCAATCTAAAGCCTTGTCTGTCCTGTCCCACAATAAACCCTGCATACAGCAGACTAGCCGCACACTCACTATGCTTCGCTACCTGCACCAGCAGCCCCCTTACTTCTGCACTCAGCTGCAGCGTAGGGTAGTCACTGGCTGCTATATCCAGTGCAAACAGGACTGCAAACTGCTCTTCTAGTAGGTAAAGGACTAAACGAGGAGGCGGGTCTCGGGCCGCTAGGGCTGCTAAGGCTCTAATAGCGCCTGATAGGTCACTTTGGGATAGTGCTGGTCGTAGGAGAGAGAGGAAAGTGTCCTTCGCCCACTCTGCGTGCTTCAGCAGAAACCCGGCGGCTGTGTCACTCACTATAGAGCGGAAGTAGGCCTCGCAGTGGTAGTCGAGGAGCAGGCCCAGACACTGCTGCAGGACAGTGCTAACATAGGTGGCTTTGTCTGAGGCTTTGGGCAGGGCGCCAAGCACCCGAACAGCCAAGTCTCTGAGAGTATCCTTGTGTTCGCCCTGCGCAAAGGCCGCTATTAGTGTATACACGCCCTCCGGTTTCTGCACTAAGTCGCCTAAATAGCCACTGATTTTCGGCCTTTGAGAAGGCAAATAGGTCAAATTGAACAGCAAAGCTGGCATCAGTCTCTCCAGCGACATAGCGTTCAGCAGGACTAAAGCACTATCAGGAGCCAATAGCAGCAGTGCCAAAGCCCAGGGCTGCGTGAATATGTCACTGAATTCACTGTCATCCAAAGAGGCGTAGAAAGCGGCGACTTCAGACTGCAAAGTCTGCATAGAAGTGTGCAGTTGTAGGTGCAATTTGGTGATATTGGCTGGGAGGTTCGCTAGTAGCTCTGGATGTTCCGGGTAAAACACCCAACTGCAAAGGTACCCTAAAGCCCTATAGAGGTTCCGAGGGTCGGCTACATGTCTCTTTCTCCACTCCTGTCTCCCCAGCACACGCATAACCTTGCCTATGAACAGGGCTTGGTCGAGATCCGGGGACTGCAGGACTGTATCCAGTTCCAGCTCTACATCCATTATTAGAGTCCTATACAGAGGCTTGGGATACAAATCCTACTTTAGTTGATCAGTGCCCAATAATAACCGTATGCAGAAAGCCCCATTTCTGATATAGGCATAAACCAGGTCGCCTATGTACTAGCGCTAAGCAGGCACAGGCCCTGAGCCTTTATTGGAGGAGTGCATAGTTGACCCTGTCAGGTGCTTGAACTCCCCTTCCTCCCCCTTGTTCCCACTCTCTGTAAGAGGCACCAAAGTCTCTGCTTCCCTCAGCGGCGGATTCGCTCTGTCCCCAAACAGCCGTTTCCACGTGACCACGAAGTAAAAGGGCAGTGCAGTCACAGCTGAGCTCAGCACAACCGCCCACCAGAAGTCGAAAGTCGACATGAAGTCCCTCGTATTTGCGTACAATTGCGAAGTTGGGACATTGTCGTAGATAAAGACGAATACAGGGCAATAGAGAGCCCAGGAAAAGAGCCAAATTACCAGGTTGGCGAACCACGTCCAGTACTGGATGTTGATGACTAGGATGACGTTGACGCTCACGATCACGCTGGTGTACATGCAGACGCTCATGGCCCAGAGGCCGTCCACTTGCCCGGAGCTGTTCAGGAGACAGCCCCAGTAGATGTAGGAAGGAAAGACAGAGACCATCAGCGAGCCAAAGACTCCATACAGGAACCAAAGCAGAAACACCCTCAAGTTGACCAACTCCCTGCGGCGGTTCCAATGGTACAATCGAGCCAGCAGCGGCTTCACGTCCGGGTTGGTGACCGGGTTGTGGTCCTGCTCAAACACACTGTAAAGCCCCACTCCCAGCGCAGTAATTGCACTATTGTACAGCAGCAAGTACCAGTCTTCCCATATAGTTTGCCCGCTGAAGCCTGACACGAAGGCGTAGTGGAACTGCGGCAGGGTGAAAAGGATGTTCTTAAAGAAATAGAACAGGATAAAGAATGCAATCCGCTTCGAGTTCCACCTGCCATGCACAAACAGCAGTCTCCTCAACTGCCTGAACTCCGAAAGGCTGAAATCCGCAGCCCCCGCAGCCTGGTAGCCCTCCTTCCCATACAAACCCACCCCCACATGTGCAGTTTGAATCATGTTTACGTCATTTCCGCCGTCTCCAATGGCTAAAGTGGTGGCCTGCGGGTGCTGGTGGCGGATAAAGCGCACGATGTCGGCCTTTTGCTTGGGGTTGGTGCGGCAACAAATCACGCTTTGGCTGGATTTGCACAGAGGGAAGAAGAGAGACGGCAGCACGAGAGCCTTTGGCAAGGCATCTCCTTCGACAAGTAGCGCATATTTGAAGCCAAATACCATCTTTTGCTGCTCCACGTCCTGTGTCAGGCTTTCCAGCAGCTGCTCCATATTGCCCGCCTCATGCGGTATCTTGAAAATAGTCGTTTTTTCGTCGAGAATGGAGCAGGAAAGCCCCACATTTTGAGCAGTTTCCAGCTTATCCCCAGTAATCATCCACACTTTGATTTCCGCTTCCATGAACTGGCGTATACACTTAGGGACGCCCTTTTGCAGCTGGTCTTCCAAGCCTGTGGCGCCAATGAGGAAGACGCCTTCTTCGATTTCCTCGCCTAGTTCCTGCAGTCGCCTATCCTTCCCTTCGGCCACACTGCATTTCACCCTTTCATACTCCTCCCGCCACCGCTCATATACATCCACTGGGATCACTTTCATTGCAACACAGAGCGTCCTGAGTCCCTTCACAGCGAATTCCTGCACCGCCTTAAACGTCTGCTTCTGAAAAGGCTGAATCCCCCTCATGTCCATCTTCTGCAGCACCGATATATCCGCCCCTTTCATATACAAACGAATCGACTGATCCACCGGATTCCGAACAATCACCGACATCCGCCGTCTCACCGACGTAAACTCCAACGTAGTCAGAATCGGGAACTCCATCAACTGCGAGTTAATACTGGTCTGAATGGACTCCGGACACCTATGCAGAAACACAAACCCAATCTGCTTCGCAGCGTCCACCAGCGTGACTTCGTCAGGACTCGCGCCCATGTACACAATTCGCTGTGCCTCTGTGTCGGCCACCACTTCGTTGCACAGTAAAACTGCAGTCCAGAACTCGGAGAGGTAGTCGGCTTGGTTGCGCAGGGCGACTTCGCATTGGTTGTACTCGGAGCAGGGGCGGGAGTGCACGCCCAGGGCGATTTCGGACATGAGTAGGTTGGTGTCGAAGGTCCAGAGGACGTCGGGACGGGCTCCGACTGGACTTTTGATGCTGGTACTATAGGCGCCCACTGGGGTCATATGGTAGGACAAACTCCGTTCAGCTCCATCCTCCTGAATAGTCACCAGGTTAAAAGGATCCTGCGAGTTCCTCGGCGTCTCCGGCGTCTTTTTCCCCTTCACAAAGTACCCCTCCGGCGCATACACCACTCCCGTGACCGTACAGCACTTGAACTCCATCACATTCGATGTCAAAGTCCCAGTCTTATCACTGAAAATATAGTCCACCAGTCCCAACTCCTCCTGGATATTCAGCGTTTGGACCTTGGCGGGCTTGTCCACCTCTTCCCCGTATAGCCGGATGTCTGCCTCGATTAGCAGGCTTTGCAGGAACTTGACTACTTCGAGACTGATGATCATGCTGATGGGGATCAGAGAGTTGAGGAGGAGGAAGAAAGTGGCCCAGGCCATGAAGCCTTGCAGGACGGCGGAGTAGGGCATGGAGTCGAAAATGTATGAGTTGTTGCTGTTATCAGTTGCAAACATCGCAGCTCGTAGTGCCAACACAACACACAATATCGTCTGCACCACCAGCTCAATCACCACAATTTTGTTAATCACCCGCTCAAACTTGCTCTGCTTGAAGGGCGTCTTGCCTTGGTTCATCATTATTTTGGTATGTCTGCCTGCGTAAATCACCATGCCAAGCACGTAGGCGGTATTGCGCAGGTTGGAGCCCTACATTAGCCTTACCCGAAGTACCAGTTGCTTCGGTCCTAAGGACCTGGTTTCTCCCTGTCCGTCTGCCACGTACCCGTCGAATGCTTCGAAACGGTCGTCTGGCATTCCCACCCAAAAGGTCAAATTGGCGTTTTCCCTCAATTTCCCCTGTTCGAAGGCTGCCATGGTCATTAGGCCGGCCTGCTTGGTCTTTAAGTTCCGCTCTCCGTCTAAGTTGGCGGTTTGCACCTTGGCACTGCCATCTGATTCACTGGTGACTAGGAGGACTAAGTCCGCTGGGAAGGTTTCTCCGTCCGCTATTCGCATAAGGTCGCCGAGACGGACATCTCTCCAAGCCACAGTGACCCAATTTCCCTCTCTAAAGACCACTGCCAGACTAGAGTTGATAGCTTTGTCGTTCCTCCTGCGCTTATAGTCCTCATAAGCCTCCTTCAGCAGCGCTATAAACAACACCAGCAGCAGCGGTCCCACCGCAGTAAAAGGGTCCAAAGGCGAAATCTGCGGTATGCACTGGACTATAGCAGTGAGCAAAAAGTACAAATTCGCCAGTCGCTTGAATTGGTAAAGTGTGCAGAAGGGCACAAAGGTCAAAAGCGTGTATTTGGTAGTGCGGATTTCGTTGTTGTTGAACATGGACTTGTGGATATAGCGCGGGTCGCAGAGACGCACGGAGTAGTCGCCTACTGTGATGTCTGCCATTGCTTAGTGCTAGGGGAGCTATAATGGTAAAGGTGATGAGTTCAATCCGACTCCGCATAGTGAGGACGACTTAGGACTGATGCATACCCCGCTTAGTTGCACATATAAACCTCATAGCCTCTTTCCTTTCCTGTCTGTCCCTTCCCAGACCTAAGAACGAGTTCGTGCCTCGTGATCCACGGGATAGGCGGAAAATCGGCCAACAAAGACAGATTGGAACTCAGTGTTGGGCTGGCTTAGGGTACATCATGACTGTGCACAGTCTGCCTGGCATGCATTGACCAGTTCGGTCCTTTCAGAACTGACGGAGTAGGACGAACTAGGAGCTAGAAGGAGGGTTTTATTGATGAGTGATCACCCCTGACATGTTATCTTGGGCCTCTCGCAGCAGGTACTTTCGCCTGGCTCTCGCTGTGTAGAACCCCTTCGGTCCCAGTCGATTCGAATTGGCGGGAATGAATTCGTCGAAGCGAGTGGCCCAGCCCAGGTAGTGCACCTTCAACACAGGGTATCTGTCAGTGGAGTAAACCACTAGACGAATCACTCCTATGCACCACACTCCTTCTGTATCCAGTACGTCTATTTCCAGACCCACTTCCACTTTCGAAAGTCTGCGTTTCCCTATCCAATCTTCATGCATCCCAACCCGCTTTCTCCATATATCCCGGTCCTCCGGCCTCACAGCTGCATCTATGATCCCGTCCAACTGCACACAGCGGTACGCAGGCTTGCGCTGTATGTACTCCCCACAAGCCGGACAAGAACTGTGTGCGAGCAAGTGCTCGGAAAGGCACTTTTCACAGAAGAGATGTCCGCAGCTAGCTGTCATAGCGCCGATAGTGGGCTGCAAACAACTAGCGCAGTTGAAGTCGAGTCGTGGACTTTGGTCTGGCAGGAGAGACTGGGACTCCCGGGGACGCTTGCGGCAGCAGAGGAGTCGCTCTAACATTTAGTCTACTAATAGGGTAGCTTTACTCTGAACCTGTAGATATGCTAAAGGCCTGAGGACAGTAAATACTCTCTAAGTACGCATTCGTAAGCTGACTTTCAATCCAAATATGCCACTGTCTGGCCTTTACCTTGTGAAACGGCACTTTGGTCTTCAGCGCCTTTTCATACAGTTCCTTCGTAGACACTGTGCAAATCGTGTCCATGTAGGGAGAATTCAGCTTGACAGCTTGACTAGCCTGAGTGGAGGGTACCAGGGCGAAGTACTCTTGGCCAGGGTCGCGGCGGACTGGGATTTCTGGGGCTTTGGGGGTGGGAGGCAGGGAAAGCAGGGAGGGCGGGGAAATGGAGAGGACGCGGGGAGAAGCGTCGCTCAGGACTGTGTATGAAGGAGATCTTCCTTCTGAATTCAGTTCCTCTAAAGGCTCCTGGAAGTCTCCGCTTTCCCACTCTTCCTCGCTTTCCTCCTCTTCCTCACTCAGGCAGACGGCCAGGCCAATGAAGGAAGGCCGCTTGACCGCTCTCACAGACTTAGGCGGGTCCATGTGTGGGAAAGGCGAGCCAGAGCTTAACTCCTCCGCCAATTGGTCGATTTTCTTCCGAGCAAGGCTCAAATCCAGTGTCTTTGTGCGGACTTCTTCATCTAGTTCCTTCACTTTGCACTGCAAAGTGCGGCTTTTGGCTTGGGCTTCGCTATGGCGTTTGCTGGCGGTGGCAATTTCCTGCTTGGCTTTCAGTAAAGTTTCGTTGCAGAGTTGGTTTTCTCGGTCTAAATGCTCGATTTTGGCCTTGAGTTTGCTGTTTTCCCTAGAAAGCAGCTGAAAGGTCCCTGTTTAGGTCGTACTCTCGAAGCTGTCCTGCTGTTCATGCAATTTCCCCTGCAAATCGCTTATAGTCGCATCCCGCTCCCTAGTCACTTTCTGCTTCTGCAGCGTCCTCAAGTGTTCCTCATACTTCAGCGACTGGCCTGATAGCCTTTCCGCCCTTTCCTCCGCCTCTACTAGCAGAACAGCCGTTTTCTCATTCTTTTCCTCAGCTGTTAGCAGCGCTTCTCTCAGAATCTGCACTTCCTGCTGATGCGCTCTTAGTACTCGATTTCCGCTTTCGACCTGGTCCTTGGCTTCTTCCAAAGCGAGGAGGGAGGACTTCCCTTTGCTGACCAGCATCTTGGCTATGCCGATTGCTGCGAGGAGTTCGCGCTCTCGTTCACTCAGGGCTGTCGCGAGGTCTCGGAGTTCTTCGGTCTGGGGGAAAACGTACGAGTGACTGGCGGTGCTGATGGTCTCTCGCTCGTCGTTCGAGGAAAGGCACTGAGAGTTCTGCCTCCAGCTTCAATAGCACCTTCAAAAGCTGGTCTTCGTCCAGGTCCATATTAACGCGTAGAGGTGTAATAGACTGGGCTTTGGACTGGCAATGGAATTTGAGAGAAAGGAGTCGCCTAAGGCAGGTCCAACTTCCAATATCTCAGAGAAGTACCATAGAAGCTAAGTCACTAACTGGGGATTAGACTATAATTCTTTATTCTACCATTCCCGCGACAGCCCGTTTGCCTTCCCTCTGAATGCCAAACCAGGCATTGCAGCCTGCCCGCCCTTTCCCTTATATTTATCTAATTCCTATGAGCATCCTGAACTACTTCAAGCGGGACACTCTCAAGCGGCCTCCCACCCCTCTGTAACCCCCACTCAGCCCTGTTCCCACCGCTCTCGACACGAAAAAGCCCAAACTGACCAAGGCAGCACTGCACCAGATTGGCGGAGTGCAGGGCGGGAGCAAGGCAGACGACACAGACTCACTCACTGAGGAGCTGCGGAGTGACGAGGAAGTCCAACCTAAGGCGAAACAGGCTGCGAAGAAGCAGGAAAAGGCGAAAACCCAGGGGAAACGGAAAGTTGGGAATACGGAATTAGACCCAGTCTCGGCGGCAAATCCCAAGCCAAAGGGAAAACCCGCAAAGCCGGGGAAGTCCTCTCTTCCTGCAGGTCCTTTGACAGGCGCTAACTTCGTGTTCACTGGGATCATGGAGGGCGCGAGTCGGGAAGAGTATGAAGACATGGTCAAGGAACTAGGCGGAAAGACCACTTCTACAGTCAGTAGTCGGACCACCTATCTGGTGTATGGGGAAATCTTGGAAGACGGGAGGAACTACAGGGAAGGCAAGAAGTACCTAAAGGCCAAGGAACTGAGTAAGGCTATTCTCAGTCAATCGGAGTTTGTGGACCTTATAAGGGCAAAACAGCCTGAAAAGCCGCCTTCTGATAGTGAGGAAAACCTGCCTACTCCGCCCACAAGCGACCAAAAGCTCCTCCAGTGGCAGCCTCATGCAAGTCCTGCCCCCTCCAACCAGCAGCTGCTTTGGACTGAGAAGCACGCCCCTAGAGCCCTGAAGGACCTAATAGGCAACGGCCAGGTCGTGGACCGACTCCTGACCTGGGTGAAGGACTGGGAAGCAGTCGTCCTCAAAGGGGAAAAGAAGGACATAGTGGTCCGAGGCGGCAGGTTCGACTCCCAGCGGAATGTAAACGCTCGTGCAGCTCTAATTTCCGGGCCTCCAGGGATCGGGAAAACGACAGCTGCGAGACTAGTGGCCAAGGCACTGGGGTACAGAGCGATTGAGTTGAATGCTAGTGATGTGCGGAGTAAGTCTGCATTGGAGCCTATGAAGGCGGCTTGTCAGAATGTGGGGTTGGCGGATGGAGGCTTGGCGAAGGCTTTGGTGATAATGGACGAGGTGGATGGGATGGCTGGTGGGGATAGGGGCGGAGTAGGGGGGATTATGGAGATTATAAGACAGGCGAGAGTTCCGGTTATATGTATTTGCAATGATCGAGGATGTCAGAAACTTCGCTCTTTGGTCAATATTTGCTACGATTTGCGCTTTATCAGACCTACAAAGTCGCAAATATCCTCCCGGCTCCTCGCAATATCCGCCTCCGAAGGCCTCTCCATCGAGCCTAACGCCCTAGACCGTCTAGTAGAGTCCTCCGGCAACGACATCCGCCAAATCTTCACCTCCCTCGAACTCGTCAGTCGCACATCCTCCACTTTGACCTATAGAGATGTGAAGCTGCAGGAGGGGAAATCAGGCAAAGACAACAGCGTTATGATCGGAGCTTTCGACGCGGCAGCGGGACTGCTGAGGCGGGGAGAGGTGAGAGGACGGAAAATGTGGGAGAACTTGGGGTTGTTCTTTGTGGATTTTGACTTGGTGCCGATGTTGGTGCAGGAGAACTACCTAGCGGCGGTAGGGGAGCAGACCAGTGTAGAGGACTTGAGTACGGTGTGTGACTCTATAGCCCTGGGGGACGTTATAAACCGCCAAATTCACCAAGACAATGAGTGGTCCTTACTGCCTCTCTACGGCCTCTTTTCCTCCGTCCTTCCCGGTTACTTCTGCGTCCAGGGCACCTCTTTCCCCCACTTCCCGGAGTGGTTCGGCCGCAACAGCACCCAAAAGCGGAAAGACCGGCTTCTCCGCGAACTCCGCCAGTCCATGTCCCAATTCCCTTCCGCCAGCGACTCTCTCGACCTGCTAAGTCTCGGCATTCCTCTGCTGTTCCGCCTGCTCCTCCAGCCCTTGGAAACCCTCGGCAAGGAAGCAATCGAAACAGTCCTTGCGACTATGTACGAATACCAACTCACCCCAGACATGCTCAAGGAGCATTTAATTGACCTGCAGGCAGGGGAAAACGAAGACTCGGAAAAGGCATATAAGGCACTTCCGACGACTGTGAAATCCGCTTTAACACGTGTATTTAACCTGTATAACCCTGATGCGAAGGGGAGAAAAAGACATGCGGTGGAGACTAATTCAGACCTGATGGACAGATTCGACCCGGAAATCGAGGAAAAGAAGGAGGAAAGGTCGGAGACAGAGACAGAGGGGGAGGAGGAGCTGGTGAAGGCGGGCAGTTCTGCTAGGAAAAGGAAGAGCAAAGGAAAGCAGGGGAAAAAGCCATCATAAGCCAATTAGCGTAGAGAAATAGGCGGGTTTCACTATGATATGCAGTTTTCTCTGCCTTCGAGTCTGAAATGGCAGTGTTTGAAGTAGCTTGCCATGCAAGAGGAACACTGTCTACAGCACTCCTGCGAGCAGAGTTGCCGAGTTCTGCTTTGCTGAGCGTGAGATCCTGAAAACTCCGCTAGGCTGTCTTTCTCAGGCTCTATAAAGGATCAGGAAGCGAAAAAGTTGCAATTGCGGTCCCTTTTGTATGTCTGTGGAGAGAAAGTCGATATTAGCATAGTTTCTCACTTCCAGAAGGCATCATGCTTTCTCTGTTCCTGTATTGCTAGCAATGCTCTCAGAACTTCCATTAGTGAATCCAAACTACTGAGATGTTACTAGCCTAGCCATCAGCACAAGTCCCGAGACGATCCGCGCTCCCGAGCTGCTGAAGTCGGGCTGATCACCACTCCGACTGAAGCGCCCATCACCAGGGCGTAGAGAGTGCCAGCCAGTTGGGGTACGCAAGTCGCCAAGTAAAGATGCAGAGGGCAGCGACTAAACAGAATCCTCCAATTCTCCGAAGTAGCGTGCCACTGGCGACAACTGGAACATGGGCAGTCTGCGCACTCTGGTAGGCTTAATGGTTAAGAGGACTGTGCTCGAATGTTCTGGATCTGGAGCCTCATGGCAGCGTTTGCTTCAGCAGGAGAAGCAGAGTGCAGCGGACTAGAGCGTTTGGACGGCTTCTCCTTCCAGCCCTCAGCTGTTGCTCTAATAGCACGTTGCCTTCTTCAAGCTCTGTTTCTGCAGCCTTTGCCAGTTCCTTGGCTTGAACAGCCAGTCCCTGCCTTCTTCGCCGTTGCCAGAATGATCCTCCAAGAGTTAGTGGTCTCCTGCTTCCCCCAAGCTCTCATCCCTTTGCTGTGTATCTTCCATTATAGTCCCGACCAAATGTACATTTCATATACTTAGTGCGCGGTTTCAGCCCTCACCAGTGCCCTCGAAGGCCAGCGAAGAGCTGCTCAAATGTGGGCAGACGTGGAAAAGAGTGCAATGAACTGTTCTTGGTTTGCCTTGATCAAATTT
>Ga0247837_1002698_pt1 | contig 32826 bp, 29 predicted proteins | sample LaCtaG_2_FD_187115 | JGI IMG/M metagenome (GOLD analysis project Ga0247837, IMG submission 187115) | Freshwater microbial communities from meromictic Lake La Cruz, Castile-La Mancha, Spain - LaCruzMarch2015_14.5m | ecosystem: Environmental > Aquatic > Freshwater > Lake | place: Spain: Castile-La...
CCTCTTGCCCGGGGCTTTCCACCCCCTGTCCCACTTCTTTCCCAGCGCACAGTCTTTCCCACTACTTCCACTTCTCTCTCCAATTCGCCTCAAAACACTGCTCGAGAGCCCCCTAACGAACCACCTACAACAGTCCCAAGCAAGCCCAAAGCCCTTCCATTGGAACTCGTATCAAGACTGAGGGAGCAAAGGAAGGACACAGTGAAGAAGACGGAAGCAGAAGCTACGCCACAGACAATTCCGCGCCCAGTTTCAGCGGAATTGAAGGGCTCTCCCAAAGTGAAGCCCAGTCTCCACCCAATGAAGAAAGCGAGTCCTTTGCTTGGAAGTCAGTCGCAGTTCAAAGAGGCAGCAGAGAGCCAACTAGGAAACAGCGAAAGTCAGATCCCTGTCCCAGTCCCAGTTCCAGACCCTTTTGAAGAACTTATACTGCGGATTTCCACTTCAGTCCTGTCGATCATCAATCAGATGATCGTGAAGGACCCCAGCCGCATCGCAAAGAAGCTCGAGCCGCTTGTAGCCAAAACAGTCGTCCAGCAAGGCAAGAAAAGAGCCAAAATCAACTGGGAACCCTCCGCCGGGAACGCAGTTTCCACAGGGAAAAGAGAGGAAGAGAAGCAGAAGACGCAGACTATTGCAAAGCCGCAGACTCGCAGTGTGCGCAAGCCCTTGTCTCTCGCTGTGAAGCCGCTTGTTAAGTCGGGGGAGAGCTCTGTCAAGGGGGTAGCCAAGCGGAAGAACCCAACTCGGTCCAAAGCGCCTGCGAAGGCTAGGGCTTCCTCTCCCTCTGCTTCGGATTCGGAGTACTCGGGGTCCTCCGGTCCTTCTGACACGCAGCCTGCTCTTCCCTACGGCCTTTCGGACTATGAGTTAGGCCGCATGACTCTCATGCACATGCTCGCTGCAGACCTGCTCAAAAGCGCAAGCGAAACTCCTGAGCCCAGTGAGAGCTTCGAAGACCTGCAGGACCCTGACTCAGACACGGACATTACAGCGAGGAGAAATAGAGGCTTTGATGTGCAAAGACGCCTCCAAAGTATGGTGGAAAGCGTGCGAATGACCCAGCAAGCAGGCCTCATGGTGGCAATAGACTCAGACCTGAGGCCCAGGAAGCCGCCTCCCTCCCGGGAAACTGTGCTTCCCGAGGAAGTCGTGGTGGACCGCAGGAACAGAGAAGACATACGACAAGTCCTCAGATTCCGCTCGAAAATAGCGACTTTACCCACTAACTCCACACTCCTTTCCGCCCAAGAAGCCCACTTTTGCCAGTTCGAAAGCCACCAACTCCTTCCAGAAGAGGTGAAAAACCACTATGTCCGCATAGGCAGACAGCGCAGACACGACCGAGGCCGCATCCGAGAAGTCTCCTTGAAAGCCAGAAAGGAGTACACTTTCAGTGGCTTGGAAGAGCGGTATTACCTCAATAAATACGCAGACAAGCACCAATACAGGTCAAAAGACCTGCCTTCAATTCGCATTGGGAAGGAAGACTTGGGTGTGGAGCGGGTGTATGGACATATGAAGCACGCTTCTGCGGAGCTGCTGTTCCCTGTGGGCGGGAAAGTGCGCTATGACAGTTTGGAAAGCAGTATTGAGGAGTTGGAGCAGGTGTGCAGCACGCATAGAAGTCTGCTCTAATTGTTAATACCCTATTTGTTAGGTCGAAGGCAGAAGAGAGGGACTCAGGGAGCACAGTTTCCTCCTGGCTTGGTACTTTCCACGCAGCCAGTAGCTTCTCACTAGTCGTCGACTGCCGCCGTCCTGTCCCTCCTGGTGGCCTAGACGCTGACAGGGCAGAGTGATGTGCAGGGCAAAGCTAGGCTGAGGACTGGAGGACAGGGTGAGAGCGGTAGGGTTGGCAGGCAGGGAGTACCAGGACTGGCTGCGTCTCCCTGCCTTGTCGATTTCCCGCACTTCCTTCTCCAATTTCCTCACTTCTCCAACTAACTTCCGCTCGTTCCTAGGCTGCTTTTCCCACCCACACCCTTTCCCTGTGACCACCAGTCGACTCAAAGGGGAAGTGGGCAAGGACTTCACACCCGACAGTGAGGCGGAAACCGGCCGGTGGGAAGCCAAAGAGAGAGAAGAGCGGTAGTAGCCAAGGATCCCACTGCGGGGTGGAGAGGACAGGAGAGTGGACAGCTGGGAATACAGCGTTTCTGCCAGAGTTCCGTTATTTACAGACTTCGGTTCCGGGCTTTTTGCGTGCACTGCAGGCTTAGACTGTATCGATTCCTTGGCTTCTACAGGTCTGATTGGGCCGTTTCTGGCTCTTTGGTGGATATACTTAGGCGAATACACAGTAGACGGCCCTGGTAGGCTGCCAGTTCCTTGTTTTGCAGGGCGAGTAGAGGAACACCCTGCATTTCCCTTGCTTTGAAGGCTATTTTGCAGGAGGGAAGTCGAATCTCGGCAGGAAAAATCTCTCTTCAGGTCTGCTGGCACTTTGTTGGCTGAAAAGCCAAGAAAAAAGCGGTTCCGAGTCATTGGCGCACTGCCAGGTCTCTGTAGTAGTGACTTGTGGACAGTCCGCTCTGATATCGCCTCAGTGCCTGCTTCTTTGGAAAGAATGCCTGCACTGGTGGCCATTTCCAGGGGAATCTTTAGAATATGGACGACAGTGATAAAGACTCTGGATTTGAAGAGTCTAACGAGGAGCGAAAAGCGTCAAATCCACTTGTCAGCTCCCACCCGCCTGTCTCCCAGTCCCCAGCACCCGCTTTCTTGCCCTCCATCCCTCTCAGCGGCTTCACCCACAGTCTCGCCCCAGACATGGCCTTCGGCTGGCGGCCTGCCAACCTCAAAGGCGGACCGATCCCCCTCTACTTCAACCGCTGCGACCTGCCCGGCCCCACATGTCCCCTCTCCCACGAAGAGTTCCCAGTCTTATATAATGGCTTGCGGCCAAGAGATACGCTAATCCTGCATCAAGCGCTATCGAAGGGAGGCTACGCTGTGCCTGTTTATTCCGACTATGAAGCGTTCGAGTACCTAAAGCGCAGGGACAGGGGGTTAAAGGATGAACGGCCTTTCGTGGGAATGAGGCCTGGAGAGGACGCAGGTCTGGTGTTCGACTCTATGTTCGAGTGTGGGAACTTGGACACAGTCGTGCAAGTGGCGGAGCAGGAGTTTGAACTGTACATCCGGCCGGACGCCAATACTGCAGGGTACTTCTTGTGGTATTACTTCACTGTGCAGGCGCAGGCCAAGCGGACTGTACGTCTCCACCTAATGAACTTCACGAAGAGTGAAGGACTCTATGCGCAGGGCATGCAGCCACTGGTCTATGTGGAACAGATGCCTGCCTGGGGCTGGCACCGAGCAGGCGATAAGGTCAAGTTTGGAGAAAGTAGCTTGAACAGGCGAAAAGGAGGCAAAAGAACGTATTTCAGTCTTTCCTTCTCATATACTTTCCGCTTCACTGGGGAAAAGGCGTTCTTCGCCTACTCCGTCCCTTACCCCTACTCCTACCTCCTGAAGACCATATCAGACCTCAGCCGTTCTTCCTTCGTCCACAAAGACATAATTGGACGAAGTCTCAGCGGCGTGGAAATCCCCATTCTCACCATCACCAACTTCGCAACAGGCGACTCCAAACCCCACATCGTGTTACTCGGGAGACTTCGGCCATGGGAAAGCTTTGGCTCCTGGATGCTGCATGTAAGTGCTAGGCAGGGAGTTATGAAGTTTCTCACTAGTGCGGCGCCCTCGGCGGTGGCGCTTAGAGACCGCGCTGTGTTTGTTTTCATCCCTATGGCCAATCCTGATGGCGTAATTTTGGGGAATTCCCGGACCAGCCTATCAGGAGATGACCTATCCAGAGCCTTTGAAGACCCAGAAGCCAGTCTGCATCCCGAAATAACCGCTATCAAAGAGGCCTTAAATAAGCTTTCCCAGGCCCACTCCATCCTGCTCTTCCTATCCTTCCACTCCCACTCCAAGAAAAAACATATCTTTCTGCACGGCCCCCACCACCCTCTCCATTCTCGCAAGTACTACCCTTCCCGCATCCTCCCCAAACTAATCTGCGAAAAAGGCCCCCAGTTCCGCTTCAAAGCGTGCAGATTCTGCAACGAAGAGCGAGGGAAAGGAGGCTGGCTGCAGCCACCTAGGACTGTAGTGGGCAGGGAGTGGGCAGTTGGGAAGAGCTACGCGGTGTTTGGGAGTGCGTTTGGGTACTGGCTGGAGGACAGAAGCACTGTTTCCTTCACTCACCAGAGTATGGAGGACACCGGCCAGCGCATTGCTGAAGCTATTTTGCAGCATTTCCTGCTTAAAGAGACAATCAAGAGGAAGCGGGCAGCCAGGAAAGGCTTCCGCCGCTACAAACAGAAGGCCGTAATGGTGGATTTAAGCGACCTTCCCTCTCCTTTACCAGCAGGGAGAAACATGGAGGATGTGATAGAGGAAATCAAGGCCTCAGAGGAGGCAGGCGACCCTAGTGTCTCCGACTCCTCCAGTGACTCTGACTTGGACGCACTGCCCCCTGAAGACCAGCAGTTCATTCACTCCTCCATCCTCAACGCCCTGCACAGTCCCCACATCCCCAAGTCGCCCATTGTCAGGATCAAGCAGTGGGGAAAGCTTAAGGAAAGCAGTCGGGAAAGCAGCGAAGAGCCGATTAGGGACTTCCACAGGCCTGAGGAAGTCCCTAATAGGCCGCTTTTTTCAAGGGTCAGAACGAATCGACTACTTCGAGGACGGCTTATGGCGCCTTTAGCCACTGCCAAAGTCCTGCTGGATGTATCGCCTGACCGGGCTTTATCAGCTCTCAGACCTGTAAGGACAGGGAAGCAGGGCTGGAGAGACAGGAGTGAGGGCAAGGGAGCAGGGCTCAAGTGTCCACAGCGTGGGTATCGACCGGAGGGGAGTAAGGCGGAAGTGCCGCATATCAGTCCTTTGCGTATCGACCGTGTGGATGGTCTCTGGACTCGCCAGAGCAATTATACTCTCAAGCAGCCGCTGCCAGGACTGCGTCCACTGCAGCATGAAAACGGGGCAGTTACTGAGCGAACTCTGGAGAAAAGCGAAGAATGGAGACCTGCGGTTATATTCCGCGCTGAGGCGTATGGATCTATGCCCAGACTTAGCTGAGTGTCTGCTTAACTCTGTCTCTAAGGCCGTTTGAGCGATTTCCTAGGGTGTTAGGCCTTTTCTGAGAGTGCTGCGGACTTATTTCCCTATAAGCAGGAATGGAAGGAAGTCCCAGGAAGCCTGCAGTGAGAAGCAGCCCTGTCACCAAGCCTCAGGAAGCCCGCCCTCTATTCCTCATCTCAGTCTCCCAAGACCCCAACTCCCGCTTCCGTCCCTACATGGAAGACGGCTACCGCAGCATTGAAGGGTACCTCAACGACCCTTCCCAGGCCTATTTCGCTGTCTTCGATGGCCACGGAGGCGCCCAGGCCATGGAGTACTGCCGAAACCGCCTACACGAGGAACTGAGGAAGGCAATAGGAGAGTGTGGGGATGTGGAGCAAGCGCTGAGGAGGTGCTTTGCAAAGGTGGACGACCAACTGCGTCTCACAGGAGCGCAGAACACAGGCACTACTGCCACTGTGGGGCTGTTTCGCTTGGAGAGAGAGCAGCGAGTGCTGTATCTTGCGAATGTAGGGGACACCAGAGCCGTGCTGGTGTCCTCCACAGGCACACAAAGGCTCAGTGTGGACCACAAGGCTACCAACCCTGCAGAAATCAACCGAATCCGGTGAGGTTTAGCCAGACGCGAAGGTGGCTACATACAGAACGACCGCGTAGCCGGGCAATTAGCGATTTCCAGAGCTCTGGGAGACCACATGTTGAAGGGAAACGGCGTGTCCAGTGAGCCCTTTACCACTCGCCTGGCGTTGGCTTCCTCAGATGAGTTCCTAGTGATAGGGTCGGATGGACTATGGGACGTAGTAGCGGAGGAGCTGCTACCAAGACTCAGAGGACTCAGGGCGCAGACAATCGCCCAGAGACTCACTTCCCAAGCCCTGGCCAGCGGCTCCAAGGACAACATTTGCGTCCTAGTGGTTTCCTTTGTGTAGCAATCTAGCTATAGATTTCAGGGACAGTCCGTCTTTCACGAAGAGGCGGATTAGGGAGTTACAAGGGAAAATGATGGCATTGGAGCAATGGATATCGAGACAGAAGAGGGTGGGAAGCGCGAGGAATACGCTATTTCTGAGTTTCCCTTGCATCCCACTCGCATCCGACGCAACCCTTCGCAAGGCCACCTCAAGCGTCCCCTGTCCAAGGCCCATTTCTCTATTAGCAGCGAAGCACCTCTCCTGGGCTTGGAAAGGAGTAGTGTGGAAGGGAAGGCCGAGCAGCACCCCGACAAAGTGCAGGAAAGCGAAGGAAAGAATCCCCAAAGGAGCGCAAAAGCGTTTGAAGTGTGGCTGGCAGCCAAGGAAAAGGCCAGAGAGCAGGCGCAACTAGCAGCCCAAGCCAAGGCCGAAGAGAGCCGCAGAGCAGCGGAAGCCAAGGAGCGCCTGAGGAGAGACGTGCTGCAGAGGTGGACTGAGCGGTGTGAGGCGAGACTGCAGGAAAGGCGCAGTATTGCCCTGCACAGACAGGAGATGCAGCAAGGACTGGTGGAGACGGAGCAAGTCAAAGCCCAGCAGCGGGAGCAGCTCTGCAAACAGTACTACCAAAAGTGGCTCCGAGACAAGGCAGCCGAGCGAGAAATAGCCTCGCAGTGGGGTCTGGGCAGGCCTCGGAAGCAGCAGAACCGAAGAACTCGGCCTTTTCTGTCAGTCGCAACACCGCCCTCGCCGACCAAACACCGTCTCACCCTGTCGACCTTCCAAGTCTCTATCGTTCCCACTGCTTCTGCGGCCGTTTCCACCCGTCCTAAGCGTAGCTAATGTGTATAGCAATGCTGGCTTTGATGGCTAAATCGCCTGATATCTGTATTAATGGGCGGATTTGGACACTATTGAAGGGGAAAAACCATCTTTGAGCGCTACAACTCCCATAACAAAGTGGTGGAAATAGGGGCTAAATGGCGCGCAGGCAGCCAGCTCTGACACTAATATGTCCATATCATCCAGATATAACTATCCTTACCAAGTCTAAGCCAGTGTAACTGGTTGCGGAGACGGTGCCTATTCCGGACACCAACTCCGTTGTAAATCAACTGAAACCTGTTCCAGGGAAAGGAATGCGAGGAATTGGGTTTAAGACTAGACCGAATGCCTATACAACCAACGCCTCTGATGATTTGGGGTGAACAGCTAGCATTTGCCCATTACAGTAAAATTTGCTCAATGGGTGCTTCATCTAGCCTAGGCTGCCACTGAGAATGGTCTGTTTTCGCAGGCTTTATAGAATTTACTAAGGAAAAGCTAAATACCGTTCATAGTCACCTTTACACACTCACAAACAATATTTTTCAAATGCCTAGTTTGGCTGTAGACACTACAGGCCCATCCTTTACCAAGCCATCAGCATTCGCATAGGATATTCACATACAGACCAACTCTTTCGAGTGCAGATCTGGTCTAGCCGTCTGTGACTGAGGATAGGCTAACGGGGTAACTCTTGCAGAGGAATACAAACTGGGTGGATTTCGAGTGCGTATGGAAGAAAGAGGATAAAGGAAGTCAGGAGCGTTACCGCTGTATTATACTGTGAAGCCTAGCTGTAGGGCGAAACTCGAGTACTTGCCATATGTAGCAAGTCCGATATAGCAAGTATGCGAGAAGTTTTGTAAGGCGCAGGAGCGAAGAGTTTTAATGTTATTGAGATCAGTAAGAAGCTTTTCTGGGAGTTCTAATTTGCATGTAAGCAATCCACCTCCCCTGTTAATGAATGTGGAAATACGAGAATGCGGGAATACAAGAAAACTGCTATTAGACAAGCTAAATCATGTGCTAGGGCTAACCCAAGACCAGGCTTCCATTCTAATGCTTCCACTGAACTTTCTACATAGTTGAGGACTCGTTCGCTGGCACGGTTGATTTTATTATATACGAGTGAATTGTGCAACGCATAAGTGTTTGCTGCCTTGTCTGGTTTCTACGCCTCATATTGAGAGGCTAAATGCACTCTAGCATGCCAAGAACTCGCTTGGAAGGCCGGAAGTCCAATGCCTCTCATAGGAGGATAAGTAGTCTAGCAATGATAGAGCATCGCGCTGTCAATAGACAGGGAACGCTAGTTGGGGAGGAAACTGACCCGCTAGACAAGCAAGCCACTGCTCTCAAGGACTGTAATTAGCATCATGTAGGGTTAAACTACGTCTATAAGATAGGCTGCACCTTGCCACATCTGCCGAACAGCACTAAGTTCTTCACTCCTCCGCGCTTCTTCATGCCAATTTCTCGGTTCCTTTCAGACTTTGGTCGGCGGTTAGCTCCATCGAATTGCTGCTTAAATTGCGTCAAAGAGTCCTGAGGTTGCAGTGCCAGTAGCACCTTGGCTGCTTCCCAATTGAGACTGTCCAGTACTTGCCCGAATATGGCCTTTTCCACAGTAGAACCAGCTTCGCCACTGGGGATGCAGATGAAAAGTGTGTCGATTTCCCTCAGAATGGCATCGGAACTGCTAGTTCTTCCTCTTGGGCGACTTGTGGTGCCAGGGGGTGTCGCTATTCGGCGAAATTCACCCACAGTCCTAGACTGATATCTCGTGAGAAAGTGCGCAAACTCATGAGTCATTATGGCAACTTGGTAGGCCCGGCCGAGTCTCACATCGGCATCCAAACTGGTGTCTATTACAACGCTTTTATTTGGCAATACGAGTCCATATATATTCAGCATAGAGTGGATTCTGGCTATTTTCACTGAAGTCCGGAACTCCTCCAAAGCCCAGTTATAGCGTCCTTCGAAGCCTGCTTTAGTTCCGCCTGGTAGCAGCGTTCTATATACATTCACTATGTCTCTATTCGTCATAATCAGTCGAAAGTGATCCAAGGTTTCTGGAGGTATATCCCAAAGACTGAATAGAGTCGGGGAGGCTACCAGAAGGCCTATTTTTTCATAGTAGCTCGGCTCAGCATCAGTTTCGGCTGCTCCATCATATAGCATCTCGAGCAGCAGCGCTTTATGGGTCTCTGAGGCGGAATGATAAAGAGCCAATACATTGTTGATGTTCTCTAAGGTCACAGCACCCCAAAAGTGTCTTTTCTTCCAAATCAGTGCCCAAAGGTCTATATCCGGCAGGATAATGAGCGTTTTAAGGGTATGTGCATGGACTAGACTCAGCATCGCTTGAATGCACTCACCCCACTCACAATTCCCGACATTGGAGGTCTCGAATCTAGCCCATCTGGCCTTGATCTCCTCTTCATGCTGTCGATAGAGTGCTTTTCCATATACAACCAAGTAATAGATCCACTTTTCAGCGTTAGTCTCCAGCGCTTCGAACACACAGAGATGTGAATTGCTTGCACCCAGGCAGTCCTTCATCCACTGCTGCAGATTCGGACACTGCTGTCTGATTTCCGCTGTCAGAGGCTGTCTGGATCGAGAGCGCGAGTGGTCTGTGGCAGTGCTGAGGGTTCTGCGAGGACGCTCCAGCCTGCCTTGCCTGTGTGCAGGCTGCTTCTTCGCTTCTCTCAGCTCTACAGGTTCTGGGTCGTACGCTTGAGATAGCCTGTAGATGGTTTGGAAGTACTCCAGAGCTGAGTGGAAGTATGAACGCTCCATTTATTCTAGGCCAAACTGACCCATCTTTGACTGTGTCGCTGTGGACTCAGGAAAAGCGGTGGAGAGGTATTCTTTGGACCCTAGACCAAGCCCTTTGCGCCATTAGAAAGGTCCTTTTTCTCAGGTTACTACCAAATTAGCCTTTCGTATTTATCCATATTTGCATAAGTATGCGATTTAAGTCTGAATATTATTGATTTGATCGGAACTTCCTCACTACGCGTGGAAAAGATTGGGAATTCGAGTAAAAATGCTTTGAAAAGTGTGTTTTAGCTGTAAGGACTAAGCGAATAGCCTCATTTCTACCCTATTTGTCTGGCTTTCCTTGCTGTTGGTTAATTACCGCTGCGGGAAATATGCATTTGGCCTGTTTGTGGTATTAATTGCTTTTCCGCTGGAAGTACCCAAATTTCTGTAGTTTTATTCGAGATATTGGGTTTTAGCCCTCGTTTTTATCTTATTTTGACTTATTTTCCCTATAGCTTTCCCCCATATATCCACGACTTTCGTCTTCCATTGTGACTGAGACGTAAATGCTGGTAAACAGTCAAAAGCGAATATTGGGCGAATTTCGCCTTTCCCTGTGCTCAAAAGTCCTTATTTCTAGTAAAACCATCTAGTTGAAATCCAGGCTTAACAGCCCAATCAGCCACAGTGTCAATTCCTCCACTCTCTCAATTTCCCTTTTCCTCTGCCCTCCTTCTTTCCCCTGATTTCAGCTTAAAGCTAACTAAGCCTATTCTGGGTCTAAAATCGCCTATCAGTCCCCTCACCAGAATGTATATATAATAGATGTTCCCCAAGACTTCCTCACAAGCAAGACGCAGTTCCTTGTCCGACTCCACCCAGTCCTCCCGAACTCGAAAGCTGTCACTCGATCTTTCCTCCGACAAGCCAGCCACTTCCAAATCAGTCACCTTGGTCTTCAGACTTGAAGTCTGGACGAAGCCGGGCCAGCAGGTGAAGCTGATAGGCGATTGGATGGAGATGGGGACGTGGGAGGGGAAAAAGGCGATTAGGCTGAGGCAGGAGGAAATGCACTGTATGTGGGTTTCGCTGCCGGTGAATTTCGAAACCAGCGCGAAGACGCTTTCTTTGTATTACCGCTATGTGCTCAGTTCCAAAGACACTACCCTCAACCTGACCCCAGTCCGCCACCTAACCATCCACCTGAGTCTCCTGGACTCCTTCACCTACACCGTCAATAGCCACCTAAACAGCCCAGACTACCTCAATATCAACCCTTTAGCCACTTGCTCACTACTGCGGAACGTGGACTTCTCGCAGAATTTCAGCACGCAGCTCAGGGGCGTGATATCAGTATTGGGACAGCGGGAAAAAGGAGTCTCTCTGAAGCGACTACTGTCCCTTTGTCACTATTTAAAAAGGACATATGAGGCGGAAAAGGGAAGTTTCGACTTGGCGGATAGTCAAATTTGCACGGAATTGATGAGAATTACGGAAATTTTAGCCAGTCAAATGACTGAGGAAATCCGTCCAATAGTGCGGAAAGTCGTGCTTTGGATGGGCCGCTGCTGTGTGCCTTATAAGGAAATCATGAAAAGTATCACGAATGATAGACTTATCAAGCGCAAAAAGGTGAGTTTCGGCTGTGAATGCGAGAGATTGAAGGAATTGCTGGAAGAGTTGTTCAATCCTGCATCAATGAACGATATGGGAATGGTGAAAGTCATAGTGCTGAACTCAATCCGAAGGTCCCTCCAGTCTCTATGCGGGAAATCCACTCGGCCGGAGTTGCTATTAATGTACGATGTGTGGATTTCAGTCCTCCAGCGGTCCTACATCGAGTCTCAATTCCTCTCCTCCGACCCTGCCAACATCCCTAACCTCCTGCACCAAGTCTCCATTCTGGCTGAGTACTGCCAATTAAACGCTGTTTGCACTGATATATGTGCGCTGGTGCAGGGCATCGAACAACTGCCCAGTCCAATACACACCAGAGACGCACTAATTCAAATGCTGGAAAGCGCAACATGGTGGCTGTTCCGCTACATCGAAGCCACCAAAGTCCTGGGGTCCTCCGACTTCCTCAACCTCAAGCAAGTCCTCATCGACATCGCAGCCGAATCCGCTGATTTGCTGTTCGCCACCCTTTCCAGAGCCTTCTACGCCGTCAGCACCTCTATCCGTCCTTCCTTTTCCCTAGGCATCTACCCAGGCCAAGTCACTGGCAAGGTCATATCCCTTGCTGATATAGAGGAAATCACAAGCGATTCCAGCGCTGTCATCGCGCTTGTGAGGAATTTAAATCCGGGCGTTTGTGAGGTAAAAAAGCAGGTGAAAGGCATTATTTTGCTGGGGAATTGCGAGCTGAGTTCTCACCTGGTAGCGCATTGCTTGGATCAGAAGGTGGTTTTGGGCGTGATGACGCAGGACAGGGGGGAAGGACTGGAAAATAAGGTCGAAGTTAGAGTTACTAGGGATAAAGTCACGTTCTTTTAGGCAAGATGGATTGGGAAAAGGGGGCTGAACTGGGCGGATATAGGCGATTTCCTCTATAAGTAGCAAGGAACAGGGAGAATTAGGTCGAAATTAGTGCTTTGAGACCATGAAAACGTCAATATTGTCCTGATTAGGCCTAGAAATCCCCTCAAATAGCCCTTTTCCAAGGGTAATAAGCCAGATTTTCTGATATATGGCTCCACACAAGCACGCATATAGGCATTTTTTTCGAAGAAATGCAGACAATTTGCACTTTTACAGGCTAGAATCCAGGTTTTACATTATTAATGCCAATTTGCCGATAAAACCTCGCTAAAAACAAATAAATTGTGATATGTCCAGGTTTCGCTCCCTACTTTTTATCACAATCATTCTAAAATTCGGTTATTTTCGCATTTCTCAGTTTTAAATACTCTTCAAACCGTCGAAACTGAGTAAATCAGTACAAAATTATCAAAAGCCTAATTTCAGTTTCACAACATAAACACAAAAAGTCACTTTTCGGCTTAATTACAGTATAAATTCCCAATTCCCTGCACCTTTTCCCCTTTTTCGCTTAGAAAAACTCCACTTCCCGTCGCCTTTGTTTCCTGATATAAGCGCCATATGCCAAAAAAGCCCTAGTAATAGCCTATGTCTGCCCCTGCTTTCCTTCCCCGCAGACAGATTTCCACTTCCGCCTTCTCTGTGACTACCCAACACACTAGGAGAATGTCGCTGAATAGCGGGGTGGATTTGGAGCCGGTTTTAGGGGGAGTCAAAAGTGTGACTTTGGTCTTTCAAATCGAGGTCTGGACCAAGCCAGGCCAAACCCTCTACCTCTCAGGCGACCAACCCGAGTTAGGCGCCTGGGAAGGTAGAAAGGCAATTCCCCTATTCCCCATAGCAATGTACCGCCAGTGGCAATCCCCTCCCATCCTCTTCGAAGTCAGTAGCAACCAACTAGTCCTGGAGTACCTTTTTCTCAAGCTTTCTGAGGATTCTGACGACTTTCAGGAATTGACGTCTTCGCGACGCCTTACGATTCATGTGAATTTGGTGGAAAGTTTCGGTTATACAGTTAAAAGCGAATTGAATAGAGCTGCTAATGACGTTGTTGACACTTTGGCGGGGTATTCGCTACTGAGGAATTTGAGTTTGGAGGAGTCGTTCGCGGTACAATTAGGGGAAATAGAGGAAAAATTGGGACAAAAAGGCAAAATTTCCTTGAAGAAATTGCTGTCGCTTTGCTTTTTCCTGAAAAGGAAATGCGCAAGTGAGCGGGGAAACCTGGACTTGTCCTCTGCGGAAAGCTGCGAAAAGCTACTGAGCCTTACCAAGATCTTAGTCAGTCAAATTACAGAGGAAATCCGCCCGATAGTGGGAAAAGTCGTGCTTTGGATGGGCCGCTGCTGTGTGCCTTATAAGGAAATCATGAAAAGCATCACGAATGCGCATTTGGTCCAACGCAAAAAAGTTGATTTCGGCTGTAAGAGCGAAGCACTGGAAGCGTTACTAGACGAACTTTTCAATTATTCCCCAAGAGATGAAATGGGAATGGTAAGAGTCATAGTGCTGAACTCCATTAGAGGAGTACTGCAGTCGCTGTGGGGAAGATCGAGTAAGCCGGAGTTGCTATTAATGTACGATGTGTGGATCTCAGTCCTACAGCGGTCCTACATCGATGCTCAGTTCCTCTCCTCCGACCCTGCCAATATCCCTAACCTCCTGCACCAAGTCTCCATTCTGGCTGAGTACTCGCAATTAAACGCTGTTTGTACCGATATATACACACTTGTAGAGGAAATACAGGATTACTCAAATCCTGTAAAGACCAGAGCTGCGCTCATTCAAATGCTGGAAAGCGCAACTTGGTGGCTGTCCAGATACGTATTAGGCTGCAAGTGTATCGATGGCGAAGATTTCCTGAAATTGAAGGAATTCCTGATAGATACAGGCGCGGAGGCTGTAGATATGCTTTTCCCTGTGCTCCATCGGGCCCTTATTGCCGTTAGCAACTCTATTGGTCCTACCTTTTCCCTTGGTCTAAATTCGGGAACTGCCGCTGGGAAAATCCTTTCTCTCCCTGATCTCGAAGAAATCCCCTCCAACCACAGCGCAATTATCGCCCTTATCAAGCCTACGAAGGCACTCAGTACCGCTATTTCCCTGCAAGTCAAAGGTGTAGTACAAGTCGGAGACTCCTACCTCTGTTCCCAAGTAGTTGCCCACTGTCTGCACCGCAATTTACCCTTCGGAATTGTGACTAGGGAGCGGAAGGATCGAATGGAGCATAAAGTGGAACTGAGTGTCACTCAGGGGAAAATTAGCTTCTTTTAAGCTCGTTATTGCTTAAAAATTCCCAATTTCAGAGTATTTCTTTTCCATAGTGACTGAAATGTGGAATTATGGGGCGATGATTTATATGGAAAACTCACTTCATCCAAATTGGAAATTCATACAACTTTCTTCGAAAATTTATTTTCCAATTTCAGATTTGGCAAATTTCCCCTTTCTAGCTGTTCCAATTCCTTACTCGTGAGAGTTACTCTTCTTTTTCGCATATTAACCAATTTCGTTGATTTCGCTATATAGTCACATAAATATCCCAGAAACCGGTCATCCTTGTCCGATGTGTGCCGAAGTATATAATTCATCAAATGTATTGGCTAAAGACATATGGATTATTCGAGAATTCCCAATTCTTTTTTTCTTTCTTTCAGTTTCGCCCAGTCCCATATAGTAAATATGTCCTTCTGCCATATAGGGCTCTTCCGCCCCTTCTTCCCTCGGTTTCCCCCTGTTTCCCAGTCCCATTACTCCTCTGTCCACTCCCTCGGTTTCCCATTCCTGAGGCAATACTGAGGCTAATAATAGGGAATGTCAGGCGAACATAGGCTGCCTACAAGGCACAGTCCAGGGTCCAAGTCCATCTCACTGACTTATAGAAACAGACGTTCATCTCTCAGTACTTGCAGTTCCGCTGGCCAAAGCCCCGGCCTGACCAAGACTGTAACTCTGATATTCGAAATCGAAGCCTGGACCAAGCCTGGGCAAACTCTCTGTTTGATAGGGAATAGAGCGGAATTAGGCAAATGGGAAGGGAAAAAGGCAGCGAAACTAGTCCCTATAGAGGCTTATTCGAAGTGGGTCAGCGCTCCTGTGACCTTCAATATTGACGATGCTTCGTTTTCACTGGAATATCTCTATATCACAGTTTCAGATAGAGATGGGGAATGCGAGGAATTGACGGCTTTACGTCAGTTTACAGTAAATCTGGGTCTGGTGGACTCTTTAACCTATACTTTGAGAAGCAGTCTCAGTGGACCGGACGAGGAAACAGTCGATACACTCGCGGGGAGTTCAATTTTCAAGGAACTGAGGCTGGAAGAGCCATTTGGCCGGCAATTGGAGCAAATCGGCAGATATGTAGAGCAAAAAGGACAAGAAATGTCCCTGAAAAAGCTCCTTTCCCTCCTCATTTTCTTCAAATACAACTGCGAAACTCAGGTCGAAAGCACGAATTTGAACGAAAATGGGAACTGTGAGCGACTTTTAGCCTTAACTCAGCTGCTTTGTACTCACATGACCGAGGAAATTCGGCCCATTATTGGGAAAATCGTGCTTTGGATGGCTAGATGCTGTGCTGCTTATAAGGAAATTATGAAAAGCATCACAAATGTGCATCTTTTTGAAAGGCAAAAGGTGGAATTCGGCTGTGAGTCGCAGGCCGTGAATGCACTGCTGGATGAGCTGTTTAGCACATCTCCGAAGGATGGAATGGGCATGGTACGAGTAATTGTGCTGAATTCTATACGGGAGACATTGAGAGGGCTGGAGAAAAGCTCAACTCGGCCGGAGTTGCTATTAATGTACGATGTGTGGATCTCAGTCCTCCAGCGGTCCTACATCGAGTCTCTATTCCTCTCCTCCGACCCTACCAACATCCCTAACCTCCTGCACCAAGTCTCCATTCTGGCTGAGTACTCCCAACTAGGCGGAGTCTGTCCTGAGATTTTCACACTGGCGGAGGGAATTCAGGAAAATCCAAACCCTATGGAGACAAGGTCTGTACTTGTGAGGATGCTGGAGACGACTACCTGGTGGCTGGCTAGGTACGTGGAAGCCGCGAAAACCATGGAAAATGAGGACTTGCTGGGATTGAAGCAGACGCTGATTGGAGTGGGAATTGACACGGTGGAAATGCTGTTTCCGGTGATTTATAGAGCGCTTTATGCAGTCAGTCACTCCATTGGTCCGACTTTTGCCATGGGGCTGTGTCTGGGAACTGCGGCTGGGAAGGTTATGTCGCTCCCTGGTCTTGAAGAAATCCCCTCCGACCACAGCGCAATTATCGCCCTTATCAAGCCTACGAAGGCGCTCAGTACCGCTATTTCCCTGCAAGTGAAGGGTGTAGTGCAAGTCGGAGACTCCTACCTCTGTTCCCAAGTAGTCGCCCACTGTCTACACCACAATTTCCCCTTCGGAATTGTGACTAGAGACTGGCGTGACAAGGCCGAGCACAAGTCCGAACTACTAGTCACCCAAGACAAAGTCAGTCTTCTCTAGTACCTAAACACGCATGTAAATGCCTCATTCCGCCTATTAGTCTACATAAACTCACTGATATCGCCCCAGCCAGTCCTATCCTCTCAATGTATACCTCTAAGTCCTTCTATCCCATTCCCTCGTCGCTATCTAATGGCGACAGTGGTGGAAGGCCAGGCCCGCGACCAAGTTCAATGGCTCTCCAGTGCAGGTGACGAAGTCATAGACCAGTTCCTATCCATCGCACAAGAGGCTTTAACCCGGCCAATAGACCGAAAGACCTTCGTTTCAGCAGGGAAACGACTGGGAGTGAGTCCGGAGCAGGTGGAGCAGACTGTTGAAGCGCTGGTGTACTTGATGACTTGCTTGGCGGGGGGACTGCTGCAGGACACGACGCTGGGGTTTAATGGGAAGTTAAGGGCGGCTGCAGAGGAAAATAAGGAGAAGTTGAGAGAGCAGATTTCGGCCAATTCGTTGCAGAACCCGCTGAATACGTCCTTTGTGGATTTGGACTGGAGGCTGGATGTAACTGTGAGTTCCCGCAGCAATGCAGAAACCATCACACCCAAAATTCTACTTTCAGTGACCACTACCGCCAATGGAAAGCCCGAGACTCGCCTGATCCAGTGCGACTATGCCAACTTCCGCCACCTCTACACGGCCTTGGAACAGGCGCAGGAGACTTGTAGCAGTGTGCTCGCGAAGAAGACGGAAAAGTTCTTAGAGCACTCGAGATACGTCTAGAAAGTCTAGGACTGCTAGAGGCAGAGTCTGTTGAAATCATCATTCCCAAGTTCCCAGACTTCACTCCATTCTCTCCTCCCAGTTCCATAGTCCCCCTATCAAACCCCCACTTCCCATATAATGGCAAGCGTGGTTCCTGACGTACCACTGCCCGCGTACACCAGTCAAGGCTTCAATGAGGAGACGAAAGCCGTATTTGACGAGTATGACGCTATTGATATCAAGTATAAGGACTTGCTGGGGAAGCGGATATTGCTGACTGGGGCGAGTTCGGGCATAGGGAGGCAGGTTGCGCGCAAATTGCTGAGAAGTGGCGTGTATTTGATGGTATTAGGCCGCAACCCCGATGCTCTCGCCGAGCTGTCCCGAGACCCAAAGGCTCGCGGCGTCGTGAAGCCATACGAATGCGACATTGAAAAGCCTGTGGCACTGGAAGAAACCTTCTTCAAAATGATGGAGGAAAATGATGGGAAACTCGATGGACTGATCAACACTGTCGGCACTTCTCTATGTGCAGACTTCCGCGACACGACTTTGAAAGAATTCGACTTCCTAATGAACATTAACGTGCGCACATCCATGCAACTAATGAGCATGGCCAGTCGCTTCCTCAAAGAAAGTCATGGAGTCATCGTCAATGTCAGTGCCCCGGACGTACCGATGCCCAAAGCTACGCTTTTCTGTGTGACCAAGGCTTGTTTGAACATGCTGACGCAGTGCGCGGCGCTCGAACTGAGTGCACATGGAGTGAGAGTAAATGCGGTAGCTCCCGGCTTCGTGAACACTCCTATGCGTATGCACCAGCGTGAAGCCCCGATTTCCCAAGCCGAAAACGACGCTTTGATGCGCGAAGCAGCGAAGAGAACTCCTCTAAAGCGGACCCCGACTGATAAGGAAGTGGCAGATGCTATAGTGTGGCTTATATCCGAGCAAAGCTCCTTTGTGAATGGGCAAATTATGAATATCGACTGCGGCGCCAGCATCGCTGCAACTTCCAGCGACTTATCCTGGCACAAGCCCAAAATCGCCGTAACTCCCACACAGGCCTCAGCCCAAGGACAGCGGCAAACCGGTCTTTTCGGCTTAGCGAAGTTCTTAGGCGGGGACTAATAGCTAGGCTTCGGAGACTTACAGAGGCCTATCTACTTACCTACTGCCTCTGCGTACTTGTCTAGACCGAGGGCTCTTCGCTGGGATCTATACACGTCGTAGACCGTTTCACACATGGAGTGCACATCGGTGCCGGGCTGGTTGTAGGCCCGACAGTTGCTGAACACCAATTCCAAGTCAGCTACGAACTCCTCCCCACTGCGGTACACGTTGTTGCCCAGTTTCCGCTTGATAGTGCCAAAGTCCATAGGCTGCTTGACGACGTCGAAGTAGTCAGGAATGCTGAGTTTCACAGGGTCTACGGGCTCGTGGAAGATCCAGCCGTTGTTAGCGCGCCACAGCAAATTCATTAGCTTCTTGCCAGGCTTTTCCCACGGCTTCAAACTCTCTAAAGTCTCCAAGTCAATCTGCTCCAACTCCTCCAAACTGGCTGGGTCCTTCCAGTACTTGGCGATGTCTGGGTACTTGGTTTCGAACTCTGCCAGTTCCTCGGGAGTTATGGGACGCTTGTGGCCCAGATCGTCGACTAGCATGAGCTGGCAGCGGACTTTGCGCTCGGTTTTACGCTTGGCAGGCTCGGCAGCGTGCTTGGGAGGGTCGTCTTTCTTCCTTCGAGCGACTTTATCCTCCGCTCCCTTGCTAATGAGGTACTGCACGAGCTCCGCATTGGCGCTCTTCCTAGCCCAAGACAAGGGCGTTTGCTGGGTGCGGTCGCACTGGTTGACATGGGCGCCGTGCTCCACTAGGTAGCGACTGCTTTCGAAGCGGCCTTCCCGGGCTGAGTAGAAGAGAGCCGTTTGGCCGAGATTATCCACTGCGTTGACGTTAGCTCCAGCGGCCACCAGCTTCTTGACGATACTAGTGAAGCCCTCCCGGGCTGCGTAGTATAGTGGAGTTTGGCCGTAGGTGTCCTTGTCGTTGGGACTGGCTCCCGCATTTAGCAGCAAGTGGAGCTGCCGGTCGTGCCCGAAGCGGGCCGTGTAGAACACTGCAGTTTGGTTCAGGACGTCTTTATAGGAAGGATCTGCGCCTTCTCGAAGCAGCAACTCCAGTACTTGATCTCCATGCCGTTCATTCGGGTCCTGGATAGTGTGGAAGATGCAAGTCTGCCTCGAAGTCGAGCTGTCCGTCAAACTCAGCAACTGCTGCTTGGGGTGTTTGGCGAGTTCCTGCCTAATGTCCTCCAAAGACCCGTGCTTCAGCAGCTCCACCCAACGAGTCTTATCGTAGTCCTGCATATAAATATGGCTGGGAAGAGCCTAGAGGAGGGGAAGCGGTGAGTAAATTAGAGAAATAAACACTGGTTTATCAGTCGTCCTAATCCCGCTTTCCTTCATACAAGTTTTTTTATAAAAATGCTAATTTCATACTAATCCTCGATATCTGAGTAATAGGAACCACCTCGGACCTATTAAAAGTGGCAGTCCCTATTTCTATGCTCGATTGATTATGTCAAATCAAGCAAAATGGTGCGGTATCGAGCACTGTTGCCAGACGAAGAAAGAGCAAACTTTGTGCGAGTTATGAAAGTGAATGGAGTTTAGTTCAGTTGTCCGAATTGTTCGAATTCACTCTAAGATGAGTATATATGCACTTACATCCCTACCAGGAGACTCTTGATAGACACCAAGCCCAGCCTTTAGTTCAGATACCCGAGTATTATGCATAAATTCGCGCATTTAGTTACGAAACATCAAGCTAGGCGGTGGGTGAATTTCGCAAAATCGCTATACCGCCTGACATCGCAAGCAGCTCAAAAGCCGGATTATGCCATAGTGAAGGATATCGACGCTCTTGTCACCTTCATTTCCAGCGAGGAAGCCAAATTTCAGTTAGTATTGTATAACTCTAAATATACTGAAAACTCTAGACCTATTGAGCACTATAGACAATGTTTGCCGTACAGAGAGTCGAAAGAGTGCTACAGGCAGTTTATCTGATGAGCAGGTTTCTCTATACTTAGTCTTCGAGTGCTTTTGTAAGTGTGTATAATGGAGGACAGCAAGGCAGTGCTTGGAGAGCTCCTATACGCACACATCTGGCCTGATATTGCCTTCTCCAGAGTCTTGCAGCTCAAGCGAGTAGCAGAGACGGTGGCTGGACTGGCGCTGCACCCAGGCAGGTACAGCGAAACCAGAGTTCAGGCACTCAACCGAGGCTATGGACTGCAGGTGGAATTGCAGAAACTGGTGGCTTCTGGGGTAGTGAAAGAGGCAGAGTTGAAGGTAATTTACCGAGTTATGAACGAAGAGACGAGTTTGGGTATCAGCGACAAGGCCTTTTTGCCCGGATTAGGCCTCCTCGCCAGTCGATCTCAGCAGGAAAAGTGGCTTCCCCAGGCCAAAACTCACCAATTCATCGGCTGCTGGGCCTTCAACGAGCTAGGCAACGGCAGCGCCCCCAACTCCCTCGAAACCACCGCCCAATTTGACCAAGAAACACGAGAATTCGAGCTAAATTCCCCCTCAATTGCCTCTGTAAAGTGGCTAATCGGGGCGCTGGGCAAGACTGCGACCCATGCACTGGTCTTTGCACGACTGAAAATAAGGGAAAAGGACTATGGACTGCAGGCTTTTATAGTAAATATCCGCGATCCGGTAACTTTGGACCCTTGTGCAGGCGTGGAAATAGGTGACATTGGTCCGAAGTACGGGGCGAATTACATTGATAACGGCTATTTGCGCCTGAAGAAGGTGCGGGTTCCCTTGGAGCGCTTGCTGGGGAAGTATGCGGAGGTGTCTGCGAGGGGGGAAGTGAGGGTGGAGAGGGAGGGCATGGAAGTAGCGCTGCTCAGGGCAAGGATAGGACTGCGGACAGGGCTGATAGCGGGCTGTTGGTACCAACTGGCCCGGGCTGCCACCATCGCCCTGCGCTACTCCTCAGTCCGCCTGCAGTTCCGCACCTACGCAGTCGACCCGACCAAGGAAAGACCAGTGCTGGACTACCAGCTGCAGAGCTACCGGCTCCTCCCAATCCTCGCAAAGACATACGCACTGAATGCAGGCTCTGGCCTGGTGCTGCAGCTGCAACGAACTATGGGAGAGGAGGGCAGAGTGCTGCTGGACTGTGTGACTGCGGGTATGAAGGCGGTGTATAGTTGGAACACAGGGGAGTTGCTGGAAGTCTGTAGGGAGTGCTGTGGCGGACATGGCTTTTCCGCTTACTCCGGACTGCCGACTGCCTATAAGGACTTCCTGGCTACTATGGCTTTGGATGGGGATAATGCGGGACTAGTCCTCCAGTCCGCCCAACTCCTCACCCAACTCCTTCAGATCCCCACCATCCCCGCAGGTCCTTTGTCCTATCTCCGCACTTCAACAGGGACCATCAAAGTCGAAGGGTCCCTCGGCAACCCAGTAGCACAGACACAAGCCCTCCGAGGCCTAGTATGCCTATTCACTCAGGACCTTGCCTTGAAAGTGACTGCCCTGCGCAGGTCCGGCCGCAGTGAAAAGCAAGTCTGGAGTGCTGATTGCCAACTAGACTGCCTGAGATTGGTGAAAGTGTGCATCTGGGAATTGACGCATACCGCGCTACAGGACTGTATTACAGGTCTACAGGGAGACAGCAGTAAGGAGCTTTTGACTGCTATGGGGCAGTTATTCGCTGTGCAGACTTTGTACCTCAGTCGGAGCGACTTGATGCGGAAAGGACTGATCACGACTTTGCAGGCTGAAGACTTGTTCAAAGTCCTGCTGGAGGCCGTTGCGGAGGGGAAGAGACTGCGAGAGCCGCTGATTGAGGCCTTTTGCCTCTCAGACGCAGAGCTGAACTCAGCACTCGGAGTCAAGTCTGGAGAAGTCTATGAAAAGCTGCTGCAGTGGGCTATGGACTACAACCCTCTGAATGCAGTCCAGCCCTTCGAACCAGTTCGCCACCTGAAAGCTAAGCTTTAGCCTTTGAACTGAGTCCCTAGGTTGATCAGCTGTTTCTCAATTTGCTGCATTAACGGCTTGCTTCTTCTCAGCGAGCCAAACCTTGGCCTTGATATTCAGCCGGCCACTCTGCAAGGTCTCCGAGAGTGTCGAGTCGGAGCATGTGGTAGTGGTTCTCCAGGCCGAGGTGTGTGTGTTAGGGTGCCTGGGACGAAGTACTAAATCTGGGCCTACGGACTCTTGCGGGTAGTTGAGTTAGACAGAGCTGCACCCAGTGAATTCCCCAGCATAGCAGGGTGAAGTGGACCCAATGCACTCATAAGTCCTGCCCACCCGGATCCCCAGTAACTCATACTTCCAAAATTTCTCTAGATGTTAGGGCAGACCCACCCTTGCACAGCCGCCGTTTATCTCTATAAAGCAGCTTTTCCTGTTAAAAGCCAGGTAGAGCCAGCCTGTGAGGAAGGTCAGACGTAGGAGTAGAGGTAGTACTGCCAGTTCTCACGGGGGTTGGACTCCTAGGACTGCCATTCTTGGTACTCTGCTAGCTCTTTGGCCATGATTTTCCTGGGTCTAGGAACTGCGGCTTTCAGTAGGCATGTTGGGCAGGGAAATCGCCCAATGCTACATGAAAGCGGATTTTTGCATATATAAATGTCTTTTCAAGCAGATAGACTTACAGTACTTTCCGATATCTCCATCACTTCCTCTGCTCTTTATCACACTTTCCATTCAAACTAATCCGAAAAGTCCAATTAATGCCCTGAAAAGTGCCTAAACTCTATAAGATATCCTTAAAACATCGCTTTCCACACACAAAAACATGTGTGATTCCCCTCTTTCCAGCCTTTCCCAGTCCTAATCAGTCTAAATCCTCCCTATACGTTCTCTCACGCCTACTACTCACTTGCACAGGTTTATTTCAAGTGTATTGCGCCCTTACAATGGATAGGCTACTGAAGTGCTGTTGGGTGTGCAGGAAAAGGCCCAAGAAAGTGCAGCCCGCGGTGTTGAATTCCAACGAAATAGTGCTAGAGAGCAAGGGAGTTGAGTTGGGCAAGCGGAGTAGCAGTGCTACGGCCCTGGGCAGGTCGAATGAGGTGGAAGCAGGCAACACAGTCGTCGCACATACGTATGAAAAAGTCGAGCGTGCTGTCATTCAAAACAAGCCTTTGAACGAATACGTGTTTCCCCGCCTCGCTCTGCCTATGTCCCTGAGCGCCAGTTTCACCTGCTAGTCTCCTCTAATGTCTTCCTATCACATAGTCGCTGCTTTCCCAGCAGATCTGTTTCCGATGCGAGCACCGCAGTTAGTCCTAAAAAAGCCTGTTTGCGTCTAGTAACGACGAATTTACAAGAGATTTGGAAAATTTCTGGAAATAATGAGGCGACTCTTGGACTGTCTGCGCTGTATCAAGAGGGGGAAAGACAGTGTGGTTCCTTCGGACACTACGACGGTGCTGGCTCCTTCTAGCATCACTCTGGAGCAGAACGACGCCTCCGAGGTCTCCTCACCAGAAAGACCTCTGTCTAAGTCCGGCAAGAACAGAGCAAAAGCACCCACTGCTCGCTACCGAACTGCCAATAAGCCAATGTCTGAGTATGTCTTTCCCAGAAGTCTGCAATTAGAAGCAATTGACTCTCTGCAGGTAGATAGGATCTCATCGCCTAACTGCGTATAGCCTATGCACAAGTGAGAACTACTTACTAGTAATCACTTTGCAGAGGATGTTACTCCGCACATTCCTCTGACGAGTACAAAGTCAACTGAGGAGGTTAGGTCTTCAGTTCTTCTCATCGTAGTTGATTCCTCTTGGGCGAGATTAGCGGTTGTGTTCTTTTGATTGAATTTCACAGTGAACTGCCTCAGTTTGTAACTGTGATTTGCCCACTTTATCAGTACTCTCGCGGAACTAACGCAAAGAAACGTAAGACGCTTGCCAAATATTGCCGCTTCAATATCATAGCCTGCCTCTGCACGATCGCGACATGAAAAGTCCTCATTGACGTGAGCCACTATAGTTTGCATAGCCTCTGCAGCTGACTGCGGAGCTTGAACTAGTGGCGGAGATAGCTGATGAAGTCCCTCTAAAGTGCTAACTTCCTTGGGTGCGGACTCAGCTTCTTTCTGTTTGCGCTGTTTTTTCGGTGTTTTGCTTGTTCCTTCACTTGGCCTCTTCACTGGACTGGCTGCTTGGGCAGGGGTGGCTACTTGGTGAAAGCTGTTCCACCGAGTTTTATTCACTCGCAATAGTAGATGGGCAAACTCGTGCAAGAGGATGCAGAGCTGGTACCTAGTCGATAACTCTTTACTTTTCTCCTTCAGCTGATCCACATATATAACCCCTCCCTGCAGCGTTACCCCGTAAAGGTCCCAGAAGGGAAGCAGGCCAGGTACGCTCATTAGCCTGCAACCGCGTGCAGCAGCATAAGCATCTTGAAAGCTGGCAGGATCGTACAGACGTGCATACAGCTTCTTATATTCCTCTTCGACATCTCTATTCGTAAGGATATTCTGGAACAAGTCAGCAGTCTCCCGAGCTACAGGGTTTGGAGTGATGTGGCATTTCCCCTCGATTGAATTAGACTCTAGAAGGAGGGCTGATAAGGTAGTGTACATAGGTGAATTTTCCTTTATCAGCCTACTTCTTTCGATGATTGCATCTAGCAAGAGACTTTGAGTTTCTAAATCACGTAAGGACCCATACATTTCTGTTAGTCGGTCAATGCTGCACTGGGCAAGTGCCTTCCACAGAGAATGCGAAGCATCTAGCCAAGTGGATACTTGATCAGGTCTCAACCTAGCGAAGTTCCTCGTAACACAGACAAGTGCACAGCCATAAGCAGCTCTCAGACCAACCCTAAAGTCCAACTCTCCGTCGTTGAAGCTTTGAAGCATATTCCAGTCCCTCAAAATCATATCTTTGTGCTGTCTGTATATATGATCTCCTCGTATAGCTAGGCAAGCGAAAACCCACTCTGGGTAGGGAAGTGGGCGGACTAAGGGAGAAATGAGACTACGGAGGGCTTGGACGAAGGAGAGGTCTGCTCCGAGCAGCACAGGTGCATTGGGTTCGTTTGATAGATTGGCACGAAGGTTGTACAGGCCTTCTACAGCTGTCTTGTGTATGAGGCCAAAGTAACTGCGGATCTCTATCATATGCGCTTCTCCCATAAGTTTTATTAGCTAGATCTCTGTGCTCTGAGAGACGATATGAAGATTATTGGAATAAGCTGAAGTCTGATGGCTACCGGCAACCTGCGATGCTCGGTTACTGTGCATCTTGTAGCTTATGTGTAGTTCAAGGCCCGAAATCAATTAAGCGACTTATAATTTCACAGTTAGCTGCTAAAATGTGACCAGAGCACAGGTCAGAGATAGGAGACAAAGCAGATCGAAGAGTTACACAAAAACCGCAAATTGTCCGCAACCCTCGAATTCCCGTGATATAAGGAAATATGGGGTGTGGAGGCGGACAAAGCCGCAAGACCGCACAAGAGCCAAAGGCGAAGGACGACCTGATGAATATACTGCCAGAAGGGGGGGAGTGTGCCTGCTCCAAGAAACTCACTGACTCGCCCTCAGCTCCCCCAGCTCCCAAGCCTGCAGATGCGGTTTGGAAGGAACTCAGCACGAATGACGAGTCTCTCAGTCGCAGGGACGCTGTCCTGGGCAGCCACAAGCACGTCAAGTCCACGAAGCCTTTCACCGAGGACCTAAGTGCTCGGCACCACCGCAAGGCCACCCGAGCCGAAGACTTACGAACCTCCGAGCTGGATAAACTGCTGCGAGACCTAGACTAACTCCAGCTATGTATAGCCGTCTGAGTCCGCTTGGAGTCTCCTCCAACCCAGTAACTGTCCTAACTACAGGGACGAGGTTATGCTAAAAGACTACGGTCCGGGGACGCAGGACGAGTGGCAAGTCCTTAGGATTGAGGAGCTGGTTGGCTCGCTCTACAGTCCTCTTGTAGGTCTCTTTGTAGTCAGGGTCCAGGCTTTCCACTAGCCACATCGAATACTCCCTTGTAATTTGACTCATACTCCACAGGCAAACTTCAGTCTCCTTCAGGCTTTTCAGCTGTAGTAGATCAGTCAAAGCCGCGGACAGAACCGAGACATCGATCGAATTCTGATAAAGGGAACCCGCAATAACATGAGTCTGGAAGTAGGCGCGAGCACAGGCGATTTCAGTACTCAGCATGAGGTCCTCCATGGTCGCTAGGGTGCAGGGAGCGAAGATATAGCGGAAAAGCCCTGTGCGACTCATATAAGCTTGGTGCAGTTGGACAGGGTCGCTCAGACCTTGGGACAGCTGGGTGAGTGCGAAGGCGGCGAGTTGGGTGGAAAGGGACTGGTAGGGCAGGCCTGGGGAGAAGGTGGGGTCTGTGGTGTCTTTGCAAGTCTCTGAGTTTGCGCTTAGGTCCATTAAATCGCTCAAAACCACCTTTAATGGGTCTGCATTGGCCCCAATTTGCCCTTGTAGCAGCTGTCCGAGAAGGTCCACACTAGCGATTTCAAGGCCTTTTTGTACGCTTCTATATACTTCCTCCTGCCATATTGCCGTCATTACCTCAATAACGTTCAATTTCGATATCAGATTTTCAGCTTCCAACCTCGCTTCCGCCATTTCCCCTATCATATCCAGTAGGCACTGATAGGAAGGACCAAGGCTTTGCATAGAGGCGCAGTAGGCACTCCAGAACTGGTTATAGCCTTTCAGCAGGTCCGCTGAGGTCCTAGCCTCCCTCAGAACAATCGCCACACTCTTGCAGTGATGTTCGATAGAGGCGCGAAACAGGGCAAATAGTCTCAAAATACGTGCATTCGGTAGACTTGCCATCTGCATTTCCCCTTCAAACACCCTCCTCAAGTACCTCTTCTCCTCCTCAGTGTCCGTCTCTGCATACAGCACTGCTGCAGATTGGTTCAGAACTGCAGCCAATTGGCAGTGATTTTCCTCCTCGCAAATGCGCGAGTCGAACAAGAGGTTGAGGTAGAAGGAGTCCATAGACTCAGAACTCCTGCGAAGTCGCAAGAAAGGCAGTTCGGGGGATGTCAGGCTCTGCCAGAGGGCAGTTGGGAGTGCGCCTGACAGGGTCAAGACAGGGTCGAGTGCGTTCCACTTGCAGGCCAAAGCGACTGCATGCAGACAGAGGTGCTTCCAGGGCAGGGAGCAGTCTTCTGAGTAGTTCCAGGCGAAGCCGAAGTCGGGGATGAGGTGAGGGAAGAGGGACAGGTAGGCCTGGCGCCAGATATCCGCCCTGTCTCCTGCTCTCCTCGTGCTTCTGCAGGTGTGCGTGAAGGCCAGCAGGTCTCCAGGCTCCAGATACTCCGCCACTAGCGATAGTGTGTTGCAGGTAATCATCTCTATTTTTCCATGTTGTGTAGAGTTGAGGTTTGCAGCTATTCCAGCCAGCCTAAGGGCAGCTTGGAGTTCCGCGCCTGAGGAGATAATGAGAAAGCGAAGCAGTAAGTCACAAGAGCATGTGGTGTTTCCGGGACAGTTCGCAGTGCAGGCAGCCGTTAGAGGGGACTGGACAGAGCCGAAGGAGAGGAAAAGAGACGCAGAGGACTCCTTTTACAGTGAGCGGACAGGCGAGCCTAACCGCAGTGACCTGGCTCGCCTGTACTATCACCTCAGGACGCCTACACCTGATAACCCCACTGTGCCTAGGAGACTGCGGCCGCTGTCCCTAGTGTCAACAGTGAAGGCCAAGAGCAGAACTGTCACCGAAGACGGGGAGGAGATAGTGGACCAGATGGAGATCAGACTGCAGCAGACTGGCAGTCTGTGGGAGTCGCTAGATGTCGTGGAGGCGGGGTGGACTCAGGTAGAGCGGGCTGTGATGGGCGAAGCAAGGGAGTGGACCATTGCAAAGCGGCTCATCACTGCCTACCGACGAATCGCAACATCTGCTTTACGCGCATATGAAGAGGGGGAAAACCGTTGGCAGGCACACAGATGTCCTCAGGCTTCTGTGAAACCTGCAGAGCAGCTGAAAGAGACTTCCATTGCTGAGCAGTTAATCAAGCAGACTGAAGCCAAGCGGCAGTTGGAAGAGCTGGAAGACTTCTTGGAGGCAGACGCAGAGGCTTACAAGGAACTGCAAAGCAGCATAGAAAGTCTGCTGCAGGTCCACTCCAGTGGCACAGCTGAGTATCTGCGGCAGCTCTACCACGAAATGAGTCAGAAGCACGCCCTGCCCGAGCCCAACCACTTCACAGAACTGCCGCCTATGGAGCTGCAGCAGTGGGAAAACAGTCTGCGGCAGCGCTTCCAGTAACTCCTACGTAGGGAAGTGCAGAAACTCACTGCGGAGAAGGTGGTGGCCTTTTTCAGCCAGCATAAGGCGGGCGTGGATGCGGACTCTCAGACGGAGTCGAGGTTCGTTGAGGAAGCGGACTACTATGAAGTGGTGAGGAGAGCCAGTGCAGCCGAGCAGCGCAGGGAAGAAATGCGCGAGCAGCTGGAAGCCCTGCACGACCAAGTGCTGGCGAGGGGCAAAGTCGTGGCCAAGCTGCAAACCGAGTGCGACACTGTGAAGACAGAAAGGAACGCTGCCAAAGTCGAAGTGGAGCGATTGGATAAGGAGCTGAGAGCTCTCCAGCGGGACTACAAGCTGGAATCATTGGAAAGAGCCCGGCTTCAAGCAGCAAATAAGTCACTTCGAAAGGATGTAAAGTCGCTAACAGCCGCTAATGAGTCCCTCCAGACAGCCTTATCAAGCCGCACTGATGAGGTGGAGGAACTCGCAGTCCTGCATGAGGAGGCCGCTATCGAGGCTCGGCAGGTCAAGCAGGAACTGCGAGTGGTGTACCGCCAGTACTTCCAGCCCAAACTGCTGAGTTCCCTCAGCAAGGAACATAGGGATGAGCGGAGGAGGAGCATTGCTGGGGGCTCGCCCCAAAGGAAGGAAGAGGCCAGGGAAGAGGAGAATGGACCTAGGAGAGGGGGGAGACTGAGGCTGAAGAGACTGGATTCGGAGGAGAGGGAAATAGGCGAAAGCCTATATATAGGCAATGAAACTGGACTAGGAACTGGGGAAAAGGGGGAAATCAAGCGAAGACTAGCAAAGAAAGCTGTGGGGACACTGAAGAAAAGGTCCGATTCAGTGCCTTATCGCAAGCGACCAATGGAAGAGACTTTAGGTCTAGTGAAAGAGGAGCCTAAGGTCCCTCCTGCAGTTCTCCTTCCTACCAATAGCCCTGATTCCGTCCTAACTCCTCCCATCGACAACCCGCAACCCTCCCTATCTCCCGACTTTTCAGATCCCAGCCAGGCTTCCTCAGACAGTGAAGAAGAGCAGGGCTCCAGCGCCCTCCAGCCCCGCCGCAGTCACCACCCCTCTCACATCTCCCAAGCAAATGAGGACCCTGGGGAACTGCCCAGAGACGAAACACTGCAGTCCTTGGCTTCCACTCACATCCCAGGCAGGGCTCAGGAGGACCGAATTCGAAAGTCCAGCAATAGCTCCTCTGTGACTAGAGGCTTGGAGTCGGGGCTGGACCAGTCGAGGGACAGGCTGGAAGCTGAGAAAGAAACTATTGACCGGATGAGGGAGTCCGTAGCTACTGAAACGCTTAGAGATCTGCCTGTTCCTCCTACGGAATCAATGACTCATAGTCAGGAAACCTCGCCCAAAGCAGCCACTGGTGTCAGTCGTATAGTCCCCTATGTTCCTATTCCTAGGAACCGAGTATCCATAGGAGTACTCACAGACCCTGTGAGTCTCTATGCGAAGCCTTCAGAGTCGATTGGAGTGCAGTTCAACTGGGAACAGCCGGAAACGGTCTATGAAGAGGACGGCAGCTTCAAAGGGCCAGACGGAACCAAGTACTATGTATGGCCAGTGAACCCGAACCAGCTCTACGGCCTCAGTGGAGACGTGTTTTACCACACTCTGCAGCAGATCTTTTCAGTCAGTCCCAAAATCCCTCTAAATCGCTCCGGCCAGCCCCACCAGCCTGTTTACCTACTGGAAGGCACTCACCTAGTCTCTCCCCAACCTCCTGAGTCCAGCCCCCCTCGCCGTCCCCACGACCCTCAAGTCTGTGGCCGAGACTGCGCTCACCGTCGTGCTCCCAGACGCAAGGAAGAGCGGCTGTTCCCTGTCGCCAAGCAAACCCTTCAGTATTAGTGTTAGTCTACAAGTGCTTGCGCATTCCTTTGCGACTCTGCACAAGAGAGAGCAGCACTGTGATTGGGTCCTTGAGGTGGGTAGGTTTAGCCCGGAACTTGACCTCGACAGTGTGCAGGAGGACTGCAGGCAGGGTGTTAGGGAGGGTGTAGGACGGTTCTTCCAGCTTTGGCCGGAGTGAGGGTGTCTCTCGGAGAGGTCTGCCTGCTGCTTTCACTAGCTGGTGTCTCAGTTCTCGGTTCGGCAGCTTTACCACTGACATAAAAGTCCTGCTTCTCTGAAGGAAAGGACTCCTTGTAGGAGTCTGTCGCTTTACTTGGTTTCTCTCCAGGTCAGTAGATAGCAGCGAGGAGGACTGGGATCGGAGCAAGGCCCGCGGCCATTTGGCGCCCCGCACAGCTAGTGAAGCCTCTGTAGAGGGCCTGCGGCGTGCTAATCGACTGCCCAGACGCTTGGGAGCAGGGCGGAACCCGGGACGTGGCTGGAGGGCAACTGTATAGGGTTGGAGGGTGATTTGGCGTAAACCGAAGGACTCACCCTTTACTTCCATTTCAACTAATCTATGAGACTTTACTCACTAGTCGCCTAATGGATATATTCAGCAGAGTGTATCACCAGTCAGAAATCTAAACCCCGCTTTCCTCGCAGACTCTCCTACATTTTAGGTAAATGCTTTCCAAGTCGCTAACTTCGGCCATAGAGACTTGTAATGTCGCAGTTGCCAGAGTACGACGAACTGTTCAAAGTAGTGCTAGTGGGCAACTCTGGAGTGGGCAAGTCCAAACTACTGGCGCGCTTCACTAAGGAAGAGTTCGTGCAGGACAGCAAGGCTACCATCGGCATTGAGTTCGCACATAAGGACATTCATATACAGAACCAACTCATTCGAGCCCAGATCTGGGACACAGGAGGGCAGGAGCGCTACCGCAGCATCACAGCTGTGTACTACCGCGACGCCGTGGGCGCTCTGCTGGTTTACGACGTCTCCAACCGCAAAAGCTTCAACGACCTCGACCACTGGCTGAAAGAAGTGCGCACAGCCACAGGGGAGGAAACTCGAGTCCTAGTCATCGGCAACAAGTCGGATTTGGCCAGCACTCGAGAAGTCTCGCTGGAAGAAGCTGCGCGGTACGCAGAGACCAATGGCTTGAAGGTCATTGAGACTTCGGCGAAGGACAGTAGCAATGTGCAGGAAGCTTTTCTGGGAATTCTCAACGATATCTTCAACAAGCACCGGCCTTCTCCCAGCGTTCACTCGAGAGGCTCGAAGCTGTCAGGCAAACAGAACCCGCCGAAGAAGTCAGGCTGCTGCTAGGGCTAATCCAAGACTAGGCTTACATTGTCTGCACTCCAAGCAGCTCCAACTTCCACTGTCTTTCTTCTATACTCTAGCCGTCACTGTTGGGACGATTAACATGTCCTCGTTGAATTCTAGCTATTTCCCAACACTTCAAATACTCTTCCAGAGTACTTAACAGCCAAAGGGATGTACTACCCGAATAGTCCATTCCTTGCATAGGTCTGGGCTGAGATTTCAGTAAGCTGCCATAGAACTTAAGCCTATTAACGGATAAGGACTATAAACTTTTCATGCGAAATCCCCCTCGTCAACATAGAGTCTCCTCTAGCCTCCAGCAGCCTTTCCACCTCAGTTCCCACCTCTTTGTAATGGAGGACCTTTCAGCCTCTCGCCTCAAGTCCAGACCCCGCTTCCAAAGCGTTCCTCGCCCCTTCAAGACCTCACCAAGGCGGGAGACCCTCCGCTCCCGCTCCCCCTACAGTCACAGACCTGACCTCACCTCTTTCCCTGTCCCCGCCCGCTCCTTCCGACACAGGTCTCCGGCCCAGGGCCGTCCGCAGTACCTGCGAGCTTCTCGGGCCTTACTAGAGGACTGCTTATCTGGAGGGAAGCTGAGCAAAGAGGTGGGCAAGCCTCGCGGCAGGTACGAAAACGAGGATGTGGACGAAGTAAACGGCGTGTCCACCCCTTCCACCATCAAAGCCAACGCACCCGAAGACCCTCTAGACCTGGACGACAGCCTGCTGCAGTACTACCAAAGCGAACTCAACCCACAGCACCAGAGTCGCGGCTTCCAGCCCATCCAAGAAAGCCTCCCCAAAGTAGAGAACTGCCCGGAAAGGTCGGAAACGCCCCGCTCCAAAGCCCGCTTCCACGCTAGACTGCCCTATGGAGAACTTGCACGAAGAGTGTCGAAACTACCTCCTCTCAGCAGAGGCAAAGTGTACACCTTCACCAAGACTGAGATAGGACGGCCTCCCTTGTAGTCAATAGAGTAAGGAGCTATTAATACGTATATCAACTAAGCTGGGGAA
>Ga0247837_1002699_pt1 | contig 32813 bp, 27 predicted proteins | sample LaCtaG_2_FD_187115 | JGI IMG/M metagenome (GOLD analysis project Ga0247837, IMG submission 187115) | Freshwater microbial communities from meromictic Lake La Cruz, Castile-La Mancha, Spain - LaCruzMarch2015_14.5m | ecosystem: Environmental > Aquatic > Freshwater > Lake | place: Spain: Castile-La...
TCTTGGTGCCCGTGTGAGCGCTAGCAGCCAGAAGCAGTTGAATGTCTTCTTCCTTTTGCTGCTTCAAGTGCTGGCTCATATTGAATTACGAGTGGAGGGGGTTGGGCCATTTTGGTGAAGGCAGTCAGCAAACACTTTTTCTCATATAACTATCTCCAGGCCGGCAGTCCTTTACACAAAGAAGTTATCCTACTTCTTTTCGAGTCTATTTCCAAGCAACTATTCAAACGATGGCAAACGGATGGCAACCGCTGGTAACCGGTTGCTACGGCTGGCTAACCGCTGGTAACCGGTTGCTACGGCTGGCTAACCGCTGGTAACCGGTTGCTACGGCTGGCTAACCGCTGAGTCTATATCAAAGCTACTGATTGAGAAAGCGGAAAGCAAAAAAACTATTAAATTTGAGCGTCTAAATAATAAATGAATTCAGGCCGATTCTCTGCCTACTGCCCTGCCTCCGACTCCTACATCTCTTGGGCACTCTTTTGCAATTGCAGTACTCAGAAAAAGCATTGCACCGCATCAAAACCGAGCATTTTGACCAAAGATCGCAAGACTGCGCCTCTCAGTGGTTCGGTGTGCATCGATAAACCACTGAGGAACCTAACTCTTTCCGCAATACAAAACACTAAGCCAAATCCTCAGGCTTTCGTGCTAAACCAGCAAATGCGTTCAGTTTTCGATCCCCAAAACTTCCACTTCTCTCAATCCCCCCTCCCCTGTCCACTCCCAAGCAGCATCCACAACTGGACCTACGTGTCTCTATTCGAGTTACAAGGCACGATATTGACCGGAGGGACCATAGACAACAGCAGCGAGGGCGGGGCCTGCTTGTGGCTGGAGCATGATAGCGGAAGTCTCGTAGTTCTCTCAAGTCTGAGTCACTTTAGGCATTTCCATGGTATGGCGTATGTCCAAGGCCGTGTTTATGTCTTTGGAGGGGAATGGATTCCCAATCAACCTTTAAATTGCGCTGAGTCTTTGTACGTCCACGGCAGACTCGAAGCCAGTCCTTGGACCTATATCCCTAATCTCATGGTGCAGCCTCGCTACCATATTACCCCCTGCGTCCATAGTGACTTGGTATACCTAGCATGTGGGGGCCACCCTTCCATCGAAGCTTTCAACCCTAAAGACCAGTGTTTCCGCCCTCTAGACCTGCAGCTGCTTGACCAGAGTGACTCTATTACGGCGATTGATGAGGAGAAATTGGTGATAATCACCCGACTATTCCTATATAAGGTGCATCTGGGGACTATGGAGACAAAGGTAACGAAGCATATGCCTTATTGTGTGCAGGCAAATGCGCCTGCACTGCTGTATGGTGGCTGTGTGTATGCAGCCAGGAATGGGAAGTTGACTAGCATAGATGTTGCTACAGGGGTGCTGAGAGACGAAGATGTCTGCCACTAAAGGGCGGAGCATAGGGAAAAGAACGTTTTAGCCTCGATTAAGTCCTTTTTCTCTATAATGGACTCCGGAATAGCCATCGAACAGGCAATTTTGATTTAATTTCGATCGCAATAATTGCCCTAAAAGCCAAGTTCCGATTTCTAGCGCTTTCCCTAAATCAGTATTTCCCTATAATTGTATATCCACAGCTATTTACCAAGCTTCCAGCCTTCTCCCTACTCGACTCTAGTCTCATTCCTCTAAGCAGGATAATGAGCGCCTTGGATTCCCTCTTTAATACCACTGTTTCAGGAGATCTAGCAACTCCACTAGTCTTCAGACCTGCCTCTTCCGTCCACTTCGCCAGTTCTATCTTTTCACTCGGCGTGCAGCTGCTCCTTCCTGCATATCGCTTCAATATCAGATGACCCTGACACGAAACAGCTTTTTGAGCTCATATATCTAAACATCACCATGTAATAAGAGCCTGCAGGCGGCCTTGTCAGTGGCACCGGCCTTACCACCACATTATACACTTCCCCGGTCTTAAGCTTGTCCAGCTGAGCTTCTGCTACTCTATGTCCGTTCCAAGAGCGGTCCAAGATAGGCTTGCTGCAGGCCCAGAGGACGAGTTTGAGCGCACCTGTTCCATTGCAAAAGTTGTGAGAAATGCGTTCTGCACAAAGTGACACTGAGTCCTCTCTGCAAGAGTAACTGGGCGATATTAATTTCACCTCACGAAAGATATCCACTGGAGGAAATACTTTATAGTCACGCTTGACGTATTCATCGTTTTGGAAGGATGATAAGATCATTACTATACTGTAGCGGCCAGGATCTGGACTAGTTCTAGGCGCAGTACAACTTTGATTAGAGTAGCAATATCCGTCCCCGATAGTTTCGAGCCGGTAGCTTCCCATTTCATTCCCCTAAAAGGATATCCTCCAGCATAATTGATCACCGCCCAAAGAGATACCTTCATGGTACCAGTTGATCCAAAATCATGCTCAATTTTGTCAAAGTTCATAGTGACAGTATCAAAGTTTATGGTATAGCTCACAGACCCGCTGAACCGAATGTAGGTATTAAACTCTGACTTACCCATATTTTTGTAGATTAAAGAATTTCACTCTGAAAATGTGGCAACCTAGTCGAAATCAAAGCAAAAAATCGACTATTGTTCGATTTCACTTGTTATTTGTGTGTAAGGGACTGAATAAAGTGTTTGAGCGACCTCGTATCAAGCAAATTTATCAAAGTGCAATCGATGAGTATGTATGAAACATCCGTTTAGCCTGTTACAGTGCTGCTTTGGCTATTTGATGCCTAATGAATTGCTCAGATTCCTTCCTATATAGAGAAACATCGGTCGTTTGGCATTTAAAACATCATTTTTTCTCAAATTAGTCAGTGGTTTTCACAGACACAAAACCGCTTTGCACATACACTAAATCCCGTGTAATTTCGTCTATAGCCTGCCTAACCCTCTAAATGTCTCCAGTTTAGCGAACTACAAGTACGCCCGACATCTGCTGATGGTCCCTCGACATCCACCCTTCCCCTTCCCAGCTCTCCAGCTCCATGACCATGTAATAAGTCCCTATCGGCAGCTTCACCAACGGCACAGTCCTCACCACATCACTATACACCCCGCCCTTTTCCAGCCTTCCCAGCTCCGACTCCGCTACTCTCTGCCCGTTCCAAGCGTCCTCCAGCGCAGGCTGATTGCAGGCCCAAAGGACTAAATTCAGCTTGCCGGTGTCAGTGTTGAAGTTGTGAGAAATCCGCTGTGCGCATAAAGACACTGAGTCTCCTCTGCGGGAGTAACTGGGGGATGTGAGTTTCACCTTGTGCCAGATGTCAATGGAGTGGAACACGTTGTAGTCGTAGTTGATGTATTTCCCGCTGCAGTGGGCGCCTAGGGTCATTATGAGGGTGTAGTGGCCTGGGTCTGGACTGGTTCTTGGCACTGTATAGGTTCGATTCTGGTAGCAATAGCCTTTCTTTATCGGTTTCAGCCTATATTCTCCCATTCTCGTACCCCCGACAAATGGATATCCCCCAGTGTAATTAGCCACTGCCCACAGATAGATCTGTATCTCAGGAGTGACTTCCCAGTTATGCTCAATTTTGTCGAACTTCAGGTCGATGGTATTGAAGTTGAGAGTGTAGCCCACAGAGCCTTTGAACCGGAGGTAATAGTTGCTTAGTCGAGTGGAAGACTTGACCATTTTTTTATAGAACAGAGAATTTTGCTATGAAAATATTGACAAACTGTATCTACTAAGGCTGTTTTCTACAAAATTGCCCTATACTTTTCCTTGCGAAATCCAATCCTGAGAGAATGGCTTTTTAGGCGAATGTGAAAAATACGCACTTTTGACATATTTCTAGATTATAGCACAAATTCAGCTGAAATAAACGACCGATACCCACATTTTCAGAAAAATATATATAGATAACTACCGAAGGGAGGAAACACCAGCAGAAGGCCAACATGCAAAGGCCTATTTGATAACCAATGAATGTTTATATATATCCATCGCCTATTTCTTTGCAATTAAGGCGCTTTAGCTAATTAGAAGTAAGCGAGGTCCAAAACCTGCTTCTGGTCCCTTACAGAGTCGCGGCTATGTGTAATGCTGTCTTCATGAATATAAGCAGTGCCAGAGTTAAGGCTATAGTTGGCCGCACCAGACATCTCAGTATAGTCGCAAATGCCTATTTTACCATGTTCTGGCTTCTTTGGCTCCAGTCCATATTTTTGTAAAGGGGTCTATAAAAAGTCCGGAAATTGTAGGCCGAGGTAATGGAAGGAGGGGAAGTGATAATTGTCTGAGGAGGCCAATTAAGCACCTAAAACCGTTATTTCCCTGAGACCAATCACTCCTATGGGAAACATTCATGGGAGTACTAGTTAGAAACGAGTACTACTCTGGTAGTCCTGAAACCCTGAATGCACTCGATGCACCACACTCAAAGAATCCGCTACCATCTTGGGTCTACCTGTGTGCAGTTCCTCTGTATTTGTATACAGCACTGGGTTCCATTCGGTTCTTATGGAAAAATGAGGAATAGCATGCCACTGCTTTCGAGATGTTAGGGGTTAGAATATTGAAGTATGTGTACTCCAGTATTCATAGGTCTGCATCGCACGATTGTCCTCAGCGTTGGATTCGCGATATGCAGTTTAACGGCCTTATAAAAGCTAGGAAAATGCACATTTTTCGCTTCGTAGCAGCGGCTTTAGTATTCGTTCCTGCGGTTTGGGCCGAGGTTAGAAAGGTCATATAATTGTATTGGTCCGATATGTCGAATCGGAGGGGTGTGGGAAAGTTGGGGATTTCTGGGTCTGATGGGGAAACTCTTCTTCACCCTTAGAACTCCGCTTTGGCTTGGAATAGGGCAAAATAGGGGTTTGTCTTCGCTTGTTTTGTATCGCTGCGCTCGGACAAATCCCGCTTCCTGTGAAGTCTCTGTACATCAGTCTCATAGTGTGCTATATGGACTCTCACATAAATACAAAGCAAATTATCCAACTCCCAGTTTCTGCGGCTTCTCTCAGAGCCAGACTCCTAGGACGATTCTGCACTTCCCTCGCCTTCACTCAACCCTCTACTCTACATTTCTTCACAGGCGCAATTCAATGAACGACTGCACCGGTGCATGTCTTTGCCAAGGTACACAGATAGTGAAATCTGGGAAACAGCAGAACTCCTGCTTTCCTCCCTTCAAGGTATTGAGGACCTGAATGCACGACATGCAGGTTAGCCTTTCTGACTACTCCTTTGACTTGCATTTCTCCCCAGGCAGTCCTGCAGATATTGGAAGGGCGAAAACTGCGAAATCGCCAATACCAGAAGCAAATAAAGAGTACCTTCGCACACATATAGATTCCTTTTTATCGCCGGAAGTGCCTGAAATGTAGCGATTTCACGTCGAAGAAACCGCTACATCCATGGCGAAAAGCCCGTTTCCAGCACAGTGGCCATAGATCTATGGACTGACATATCGCGCTATTCGGTTGGACGTCGCTACTCTGAATTGACATGATGCACACTAAAAAAACGCATATGCAGAATTTTCCTGCATTGACAGTAGCTACTTAGGTATATTACTGCTTATTTCCCTCAATTTATCCTCATTTCAGAGATTTGCCCCGCAACCACATCTCTCAATTAGTAATCTAGATTCTTCATTTATAGTCGTAGTACACTAATCGCAGAGTAAATTGAAAGGCTATAAAAAAATTCTAGTGATGCGAGAATTGCGGACTGAGAGATTAAAAGCTACTGAGACCGTCGAACTGAACGAAGTCTTCCTTCACCCAGCCATTAGCTCCGTAACTCTCCAGTTCCAATATGGTGTAATACTCGCCTCTTGATGAATAAGCGAGCGCCACCGTCTGATCTATTTTCTCTTAGTACTGCCCGGGCTTCAACGGCTCAAACTGCTTCTCGGCTATTTTAAACCCAGTCCAGGTGCCGTTCTGAGCGGGCTGCTGCAGGCCCATAGGACCATCTTGAGGGAGCCTGTACCCCCACCAAAGTTGTGAGAAATGCGGTCTGCCCTCAAAGTTACCTCTTCTTCCTCTTTGCAAGTATATCCTATGGAGCCTACGAACTTCGCCTCTGCACAGATCTGTGCTTTGCCGGCAAAAGCAACATGGTCGGACATGGTGTATTCCTTACCGTTGTACGTCTCTAAGGCAATTACAATAGTGTAACTACCAGGGTTGGGACTGGTCCTAGAAACTGTCAGGCTTTTATCCATATAACACTGCGTGTCGTTGATTGATTCCAGCCTATACTCGCCCATTCTTGTTCCGGTCCATGATGTTCCCCCAGTGTAATCCTGCGTAGCTCACAGAACCACTTTCAATGTGCCAGTGGTCGAGTAATTGTGAGATATTTTGTCGAATTTCATAGTGACCGTATCAAAGTTTAAAGTATACCCAACGCTGCCCAGAAAGCGGATGTAAGAAATAACCATTATATTTGTAGATAATTATGCAAATGGCTTTAAGAGGACTAGTGTAGCTATGCAATTACGTGGAAAAGGATTTATGCTGATTAGCAGGGAGAAAATTGTAAAAAACTAGTGTATATCTCTGATGTTTTTATTCAGTCACCGCTATTGCGTTTATTAAGGGATTCGGAATATATAGCTGAATTAGCTGCCGGAAACTAGGGAAATGCCAATAATTCCAAGCTGCATAGAAATCAAAGTGAAGATGTGGGGAAGTTGGAGATTTCTGGGTCAGATGGGAAACTAAATAGCTGTTTTATGGTTTATTTTGATCCATTAACTCAAGTGATTCCTGCAAAGTTGAAAGGACGTGAAACCGTGGAAATCTCTGATGTCCGAAGTAAGCAATACCACTTTTAGTTTCCTTTTATCGTCTGAAGTTGCTGAAAAACTCCTACTTCAATTCGAAGAAATCGCTATATCCATGGCGGAGAGCCTGCTTCCAACGCATCACCGAAAATCTATTGACTGATTGATAGCACTATTTGGCTGGATCTTGCAAGAAGTATGAAAATTTCGGCCGCTATTCCTCCTGCAATCTGCAAAGGAGCATAGACAACGACTGAAGAAATTAAACACCAACCGAATGATTGATCAGCAATAAAACAAACTACATACTTAAAAGGAAGCCTGCCCTTCAAGTTGCACAAAGTGCTGCCGCTGCCACTTCTCTCCTTCCAGTGACTTGAGCTCCATAACCATGAGATCCACAGAGGTTTCTGCGACTTTGTGCCCAGACCGTTCCGCATTAAGAACACAGGACCAGCATTATTACAATGTGCTGTTTTTTGAGATTGATGGTAACTCGCTCTGCGCGCATTTCTATAGACCTGCCGTTGACTGAAAAGTCCACATTTCCTTCGAATCGTATAGAAAGAAGGGTATAACCTGTCTTCCGGAATACAACGCTTTGTTCCTCGCACTTGTCCCATCCAGTATTATAGTATTCTAAGGATAGAACCATAGTATAGCTTCTTCCATGTGGAAAATGCATTGTAGTGTTGTTATATCCAATACATCATCAGTTTCCTTGCGAGGAAATTATTTCAATTCCACCTCAGCTACTTTTTCTTCATTCAAAAGCGACTTGCGGCTATCGTAATTCTTCACCGCCCACAATACGAGCTTCAAGCCAAATGTACTGAAATTTCTACGCTTAACCCCTTCTAGATATATATTGACAGTTCGAAGGTTGCAGCTATAGCTGGCACAACCCGACGGGTAATACCAGTCGAGGCTATTACTGTATAGGTGATTCCGTGTGGATAGTAACCACTTCTCTCAAATGTCATATTTTTGTAGAGGCATACTACAGTAAGTCTGTAGATGAAACTAATGGAAAGAGGGGAAACCAATAACTTCTGAGGAGACCAATTAGATCCTACAGCCTTATTTCCCTGAGACAACCACTCCTAATGTTAGAAATTAGGGCAGTACTAGTTGAAAGCGAGTGCCACTCAAGTAGTCCTGAACCCCTGCATGCACCCGATGCACCACACTCAAAGCGTCCGCGACCATCTTGGGTATGACTGTGCGCAGTTCCTCTGTGTCTGTGTACAGTGCCGGGTTCACATTCGCTTCCAACATGTACAGTCTCAAACTGCTATCCAGCATGAAATCCACCCCCAGCAGTTCAAAACTGCCCAGCCTTTGCTCCGCTCTGGAAACTACGCAGAACATCAGTCGACTCAGACAGTCAATAATCCCGCGTTCAATACCCGCTACAACAGCTGAGCCCAGACTTTGCTCAAACCGCTGTTTCGACCATATGCTTTCTTCCTTCAGTCTTTCGAACTCCGGGTGCGCCTTCTGCTGGTGTGCGTTTGTTAAGTGGGTGAGCATGTCACTGCTTTCCAGGCTGTAGGGGTTTAGCGACCTGCGGATATAGAAGTCTGTGTACCTTAGCACTACCATTGGCTTGCAGCGGACAATTAGGACGTAGTATCGGATGTCAAATTTGTGTCCGTCTAGTAGCAGTGGATTTGCGATGTAGAGCTGAATTACCTTCTTGCGGCTCTCTGTGCCGCTTTGAAGGCTTTTGCGGAATTGGACGATGTTGGAAACCAGGGAAATGCCGATGCCTTGGTTCATAGCCAGCGGCTTCAGTATCCACTTCGTACCGGCCGCTTGAGCCGACGTTAGAAAGGTCACATAGTCGTACTGGTCTGTTAAGTCGAAAGTGAGGGGTGTGGGGAAGTTGGGAATTTGCTTGGTTATATGGCGGAAACTCTTCTTTGTGGTGAAAAGACTGCTAAGGCCGGGCACATGGTTGAATAGCTGCTTGCCTTCTCGAATCCCCAGTCCATCCGCCTGCTTCACTGTCTGCGTCCAGACTAGTCCCGCGGTCTGCACATTCTCCACACGTCGAAATCCCTGCGTCTCCAACACACTTGCCACTAACTCCGAGTTATTCCCCTTGGTCGAGTAGTAAGTCTTCGGGAATTCAAAGCTGCTCCAAGCCGGACTTTGTATATCTTCCTGTGTCAGGGAAAACCACTTCCCTGTGCTTCTGCACTGCATCCGACTCCCAGTCCTCACAAACTGCTTATGTGCGTCCAACTCCGCGACTCGATTTCCCACGATCGACAACACCTTCAGATTCGGTGCAGTCCTGAAAACCACTGCAACTCCCTGGGTCTGTCCAAAACGGGAGAGAAACAGCAGGTCTCCTGGACGCAGGGCAGTCTCTGGGAGGTCCGGCTCCAGACTCAGGAACAAGTTCGTTAGTGTCATGGTGACAGGGACTTGCCCCATGGCAGCGCGGACTTTGTTGAGACACTGCACAATTACCCAGACCATGTCGCGGGGCAGGGGACGGAGCTTGAGGGCAGTGCGAGGGTCGAGGTAGGTGGCTGCGGTCGTGATAAAGACTTGGCGATACTCCGCTTCTGTCATACTTTCATATACATATCCCACCTTAGCCGCAAATCGCTAGCCAAAGTCTGATATGGTTATGCATTGGTCGATATATTTGCGATATGCGCCTTACTACATCTATATCTAGGGCACTATTTTAAACTGTCTTGCGACTTCTGGACCGCACGACAATGTCCGGAATGACGAACGGCTTGATCTGGTCGTTGTTCATGCAGTGCACCACCAAAATCACCTTATGTCCCGGAATCTTCGTAGACACCATGTTGAATGCAAGTCGGTCAAATACCACTAAATCGGAATTCACGCAGTCTTTAATGGTCAATCCCCGCAGCACTCCAGGCGCTCGTTCGCAGCACTCCAATTCCTGATATTCCTCCTGCTTCGTAAAGGCGGACAGCCGGAATCGCAGCAACTCCGGACTAGTGATTCCCTGGAGATCCTTATCAACCAGGTTAAACAGCAGTCTAAATAAGCGTTACTTGAATACTTTCCCCTTAAATATCGGAGATTCGAGCATATCGACAGGTTCGAGGAAAAGGCTGTATGGGCCTTCGCTAGGGCAGATCAGGTCGAGGAGCTGCGTGCTTTCGGTGGGACTGGAGTCTACTAGGAGACTTGTGGGGATGGGGGTGGACTCGGCAGGGACGTCCTTTTTCTCTTCTTCGTCTTTGATGGCTGGCTGGCGAGTGATAGGAGTGATAGGAGTGAAAGCCGAGTGCCGAGTGTACGCCGTCTCAATAGAGTGGAAACTCAGGTTGATTGGGCCCACATGCGGCAGGAAGAAGAACGGGTAATGAACGCAGTGGCTGTCGCAAGGGGTACCATCGGAGTAGTAGCACATCTCTATTATTTGCCATTGTGAGAAACAGACCTAAGCAGGATGCTCATCACTAGGAAGTTCAGTCCTGCTGGGGAGAAAGAAGGGCGGAAAGGACTGTTTATAGGGAATATTCGGCTAAGAAAGTAGGAAATTTCCCCCTTTTATCGCTGCATGCAGCGTCGCCCCTAACCCATTTTATACGGTCCTAAATCTCGTCCTCATCTGCAGGGCGGAAATCGCCTATTTCCACTCCCGACGGCCTGGCAAAGGCTCCATAGCTCGGCTGACACTGAAAGTACCGCACTCCCTTCAGACTTCCGTCATTCTTCCCCAGGGGCTCATCCAGCTCCACTCCCACCCACCAGCCAGGGGCTGCCTCCGGCACTTTCCCAACATGCCGGACTGTGCCTCGCTTGTCGCCTGGGTTCAGACGACAGCGGGCGCCTAGGGGAATCGCAGCGGCTTGCTGGGATTCGAACTCAGGGTCGATCGGCTTCTTGACAGGCTTGACGAAGTTTGGGTTCTTCTTGGCCTGTTCTTCTTTGAACTTGCGGAAAGTGTCGGTTCTGCGGCTGTAGGCTTCGTCGGAGATTTCGTACTTTTGCACTTCGGAGTCGTCGAGGTTGATTGCGTTTGGGTCGGAGTCGAGGACGTGGAGTACTTGCAGGTCTCTTGCGCCGTAGGCTCCCAGCGTCTGGCTATCATCACTCAGCTCTGCCAGCACAGCCCCAGTCTCATCCCTCAGCTGTAGCCGCATGAAGGCGGGGTTGCTCCCCCAGCGCCGCTCCAACGCCTGCTTCGTTTCGCCCACAGTGCTTTCGAGAGCGAAGCGGATTTCGCGCAGAGTGTTGGAACGGTGGGAGTGGGTGGAGTCCAGCCGCACTGTCGTCATTTTATATACACGTTCTCTGAGATCTAGGACTTAGAGGCGTGTATGTCTGGGAGAGCCACTTTCAGCACGTCAAGGTAGTTCTCTGCGAAGTGGACTTGCAGGCCTTCTTTGAGCGGAGCGGTTAGTTCTTCCCAGGAATGGCGGTTGGCTGCGGGCACCACTACGATCTTCACTCCATCTCTCCTCGCTGCCACTATCTTCTCCTTCAGTCCTCCAATCGCCAGCACCTTTCCAGTGAGCGAAATTTCCCCAGTCATCGCCAAGTTGGGCACAACCGGCTGGCCGAAAGCCAGCGAAAGTAACGCTGTCGCCACAGTCACGCCTGCAGAAGGGCCGTCCTTAGGTGTGGCGCCCTCAGGGAAATGGAGGTGCAGAGCCGCTGTCTCCAGGTAGTCGTTTCCCTTGGAATGGGCCACTGACTTCGCATATGTGTACGCAATTTGGATGCTTTCCTGCATTACTTGCTTCAAATTTCCGGTCATTTTCAGCTCGCCTTTGCCTTCTTTGGCAGTGAAACTGCTCTTTGCGACTTCTAAATAGAGCGTGGAGCCGCCCATAGAGGTGTAAGCCAGGCCCATAGCCACTCCCGCTGGCAGCACTTCGTACATTTTCTTACTGCTGAAGGGCGGATGGCCTGCGAAGTCCTTTAGAGTGTCTGCGTCGACTAGGCTGGTGACGTTGCTCAGCACTTTCACGGCAATTTTTTCCAATATACGATTCATCAATTTCTCCAGACTGCGCACTCCCGCCTCCCTACAATAGTCCCGAATGAGTACATCCTTGGCCTGAGCTGTGATCTGAAACAGGCCCAAATGCGGCTCCAAAGCCATCTTTTTGAGTGCTTTCGGGTACAAATGTCTGTCAAAAATCGCCAATTTCTCCTCTGCAGTGTACCCCTTCACCTCAATGCTTTCCATACGGTCCAATAGAATCGGGCTGATTTCCTCAGGGAAATTGGCTGTGCAAATGAACAAAACCTTCGATAAATCCACAGTGGTGTCCAAATAATGGTCGTTAAAAGCGTTATTCTGCTGCGGGTCTAATATTTCCAAAAGTGCGTTTTCAGGACTGCCCTGGAAATTGCGTCTTCCGACCTTATCGACTTCGTCGATGAGTAAAACTGGGTTTTCAGAGCCGCAGTTCTTGAGGGCGGAAATTATTTTGCCGGGCTGGGCGCCTACATAGGTCCTTCTATGTCCTTTCAGCTCTGATACGTCGTCCAGTCCTCCCAGCGAAATCCGGTAATACTTCCTATTCAAAGCCTCCGCAATTGACTTCGCAATGCTGGTTTTCCCCACTCCTGCAGGCCCCGTGAAGCACAAAATCTTCCCACTCGCCGAGCCTCTCAGCTTACTCACCGCAATGAATTCAATAATTCTGTCCTTCACATCCTGCATCCCATAGTGGTCTCTGTCCAATACAGCCCTGGCTTTGTCCAAATCCAGGGTTTCCGCAGTGTTGACTCCGTAGGGCAGACAGGTCAGCCAGTCCAAGTAGGTCCGAATCACGTGGAATTCGGAGGAGTTCTTGTCGGTCATCTGGAAGCGGTCGAGTTCTTCCTCGATGACTTTGAGGATGTGGGGAGGCACAGTCTTGCCAGCGAGGTTTTCCTTGTACTTGGTCTTCAAAGTCTCCTTTTCGTCCTTGTCCACGCCCAGTTTGTTCTTCACCAGGTTCAGGATGTCCCGGTACATGTGTTCTTCACTCGCTTTGGCCATTTTGGCCTGCGCCTCGGCTTGCAGGTTCTTCATGGAGATGCGCATTTGCAGGTGTTCCTGCAGCAACTCCACAGTCGCTTTGATCCTTTCACTCAGTGTTTCCTTCGCAAACACAGTCTGTATTTTCTGCGTGTCCGCCATGAAGGCCAGGACTACGCCCAAGTAGTCCACTATCTGTTCTTCGTACTTCATGTTGAAGCGCTCGGCGAAGATGTCGATGGTCTGGGTTTCCTGCGGAGTCAGCATTTCCCTGAGTTCCTCCATAGTCTTGAACAGCAGACTTAGGAAAGTTTTGTCCTCTTCCAAAATTTGCACTTCCGCAGGCTCGGGAAAATGCGTCACTTTCGCAAATGGGAAATTCGCCTTTTCAGGCGAAACTGTCAATTCTCCCAGTTTTATTCGATTGATAGGAGTGAGAGTGACAGTGCGGTGGAAGCGGTTGAAGCTGGTTTCGCAGTAACTACCGATGTTGTAGATTTTCTCTATGTCGGTTAGGGGATAGACTGTGCTGAGTAGGGATTACTGCAGGGCTTGGGCGGATTCGAGTTCGTCTTTGCCTTCGCGCGGCTTCAGGACGAATGCTCCGACGTAGCTATTGGTCTTATCCGCCACCAAAGCCTGAAAAGCCTCCGGACTCAGTCGAAATCGGATCGGGTGTCTGGGGAAAATCGGGTGTCTTGGGACCGGCAGTACACGCACTTGGTCTCTTTTGACAGTCTCTTTGGGTGCGGGTTCCCCCTCTTCCACGAGCGTTTCCGGGTCTAAAACGTCTGGGCCAGCTGCGAAGAAGCGGCAGAGCCGAGGACGAACGAGTTTCTGGAAGACCCGAATCATTATGGCGGAGGACATATGGCTACTAGGACTTGGCAGGACTGAAAGGGTAACTGGCAGTGGAGGAGTAAAGCTGAAAGACTGAGAAATCGATAGAAACTCGAAGGTCGCTTGTGGATTCTGAATAGCGAAATGCTGGTTTCTGCCTATATTCTTTGAATATCCGAAGGACTGTTTTGCCCTTATATCAGACCAAATCTGCGCTCAATATTGGACAAGTGATGAATTTCTTAATTGACTTTCTCGATTTTGCGACTCAATTTAGCCCTTTAGTCCTTCACTACACTGCACTTCTCACATATACGCAAACATCAACTTGCACTAAATTTGAGTAAACCACTCCACTAGCTAAAGCCTAGCATATATTAGATGGAGACAAGCCTTGTGCAGGGACATGCAAGAGTGAGCGCTGTGCAGGACTAAGCGGTGTGTGACAGATTTGGAGTTGGCGTGAGTTCTGGAAGACGCTAATGCCACATTCCTTGACGGCGATATAATGGCGCGAAGGACGTCCAGCCGCTATCTGCCGCGAGCGGAGTACCTGATAGGCTACGTGCCTGACACTGAGTCGATGGACTCTATAATGAAGAAGTTCCAGCAACTCGAGGCCTTTCAGCAAATGACAGGCAGGGCAGACCTCACGGCAGAGGACTGCCAGGAGCTTCTCACCAGCACTAGTCTCGGCTCTGTCAGGGAGTGCTTCCGCCCTCACTACGACGTCTCTGAGAACTCTGACGAGTCTGATTTCGAAGCCAACAGTCCCTCTCTTGATGAGCCCAGAAGCGTGAAGTACATGGACCCCATCACTCAGTCCTACCGCTCCATCAACCAGCCCAAAGAAGGCGGCGAAGTCCTCCATCACAACATATACACCTTGCGTCTCACCGGCCACTACCAAGCCATCCTCGTAAACCCGCCCGAAGGCCTGTCTCCAAGACTCAAACAGCGACTCAAAGTACTGAAATCGCTGATGAAAAACGGGTTGGTGTTTTTGTGGGCGCATAAGGGAGAGACGAAGCAGTGGGTGGAAACGCTGGAAAAGTTCAAATTCCAGTATGTGGAGAACTTGGTTTGGGTGCAGGTGGATGAAACGAGGGTCAAAAAGGCGGGCGGGCTGGACACTTTGACGGACTTCACGACTGATTTGTTGGCTGTGAGTGACCACTCTCCCTTCGCTACTGCCCACAGAACCCTACTAATGTTCCGTCGAATTCCCTCTCAAAAGTTAGAACTGCGCCACCAAAGGACCTGCGACGTCGTATTCGACTACTCCGCCCCCCAGCAGTACATCTACCACATGATCGAAACGCTTCTACCCGCTGCAGGGAGGAAACTAGAGCTGTGGGCGGATGGAAGGACGAGAGAAGGCTGGCTGCATGTGGTGCACTGCGAAGACCATAGTTCAGCCTAAGTCTCGTATTTAGCGGATTTTATGGGTTTTTACAAGTTTGCAGAGGGACTGAGTCTGGTCGGAGGCTAAGGGTAGGGCGGCGCTGTAGGCGCTGTGGGAAGCTGGCAGAGGGAAGAGTCGTTCCCATATATTTGGCTGGCTTTGGAGGTGTCTGGCGGCTTCCTCGAAGAACCAATGGCCACTGTCTTCTGAGGAAGCGGCTGGAGGCTGAAAATCCACTGTAAGACCCTTAATAGTTAGAGCATCGCAGAGAAAAGACTTGATAATTGACCGTTCAAAGTGATCATTAGTGCCCCATTTGCACGGTAAAACGTCCAGTACTTTCATTTTGAGCTTCTCATTTACCACGAATCTCACCTCCATAACCTCAAAGCAACCTCTCAGTGCTCCAGCGGAGTACCTGGACTGGGCCAATTGCACTGATTTCTCATAAGTCAGCATCAATTTGATAACCAGGTCTTTGGCCTGGGAAAGGAGAGAGGACCAGGCCTCAGGTGTTAGGGTCGACTGGAGGTGAGAAATGGGAAGAGGGGTGGAATTGCCAAATGTATGGGAAAACAGGTCCTGATACACCACTCCCACTCCTTTCGCCATATACCCCACCACCGGCCCCCACGACGTCCCCATCACAAACAGTCCCAAAGCGTACCTCTTCCCCTCCATCAAATGCGGCTTCGACAGTGCTTTCACATACACACAGTTGCTATGTATGTCTTACCCCTTGATAGCAGAGTGGGCAGACACGGTTTTTACCTTGAACGGAGGGAGCAGGGCCCTGCGGAACCAGAGGGACTTCGGGTGCTGAGAGCGGTAGCGGGCGAAGGAGTAGGCTTCTGTGTTGGAGTTGAAACTTAGAGGGGACAGATTTGGCCACAGACTGGTTTTTATCATTTCTGATAAGTCTGCGGCTTTATACAGTCCCAATAAGCCGGGAATATGGTTGTAAAGCCCTCTCCCGACCCACCGATTTCTCACCTCCGCAGTAACCCCCACTGCGTACTTCCTGCCTTTCGTGCCTTTCAACCCCAGCTTTTCCAACATCACTCCCACCCACCAGCACCCTCGTCCCACTTTCACAGTGCTGTTCTGCTCCTTTCTCACTGTTCTCCCTATATGGCTTCTCTGTGCTGTGAAAATGACCCTCCGAGTCTGAGCACTCGCAGGCTGCAGGTCCAATTCCTCCGAAGAATGTGAGTAAGAGTCCTCAACTGCCCGTACTTTCGCTGCCTTGATGAAGGAGTAATCCTCACTGCTAGAGTCTTCCTCAGTGTCTGGCTCTGTGCGGTCTTCCAGACTGTTCTCCTGCTTAGGGACAGGCTGCAGGCGGACTTCTGCAGGCAAAGTGAGTCTGCTAGGTAGTGGAAACAGCCTGGTGTCTCTGACATTCGGCATACTTCCTTGTCTATTAAGACTGCCGGAGAGGTGAGGAACTTTGCTGAAAGCGGTTTTTCTTATACTTCTTCTCATTGGGTAGTTTTGTCCCTCAGGAGTTGATTTCCGCCCAGTGACGGAAGGCCGCAAAAGAGCCCGGGAGTGGGTGGAAACCGGGCGGAACGGAGAGGGCGAGGGCAGATACAGGCCTTGGAAGCGAATGAGTGTTGGTTCGGACATGAATATGACTAAATAAGAACTAAGGGTTGCTTTGGAGCCGGTGGGAGACCTCGTCCCAGTGGTTGTCGATGTAGGAGTCCATCATGCGCTTCATGGATGTCTTTTTGACCTGGTAAACAGCCACACTTGGCCCTATCACCACGCCCAGCCATATGCTGTACCGCAGTCCAACTCCAAACCTCCCCAGCACCTTGGGATATACCGCCATAACAGTCTTCCAGGCCACCCAGCACCCCAGCGAACTCGCTATCATTTGATACTGCATCGTCGTCCAAGTCCGCACCAGTGCAGAGCGCTCTTCATTGGTGAATATATCTGGGTGCATAGAGAGGTACTGGCGTATGTCTGTGCTTTGTTGAGTGACCACGGCAGCCGCTTGTTCCTGGGGCAGGCCTTGCTCAAGAAGCCGCTGCATACGCGCTTCTCTGTTAATCGGCGCTGCCATTACTAGCGAAGCCTAGAAAGGAGCTAACACGGCCTGCTGCCCTGCGCCTAGAGGCCATTTCTTGTAGTAGTCAACACTGAGTAAAGATGCTAGTGTATGCTTTGCTACTGCTAGGCACCACTGCCAAAGTGGTCGACTTCACAAGTCTGCTGTACCCGCTCACTGTGTGGCCGGAGCCCACCCAACTCAATTGTGGGCATTTTATGTGTGACCCGAGTCCGCCCACATGGACCGGAATCTTCAACACCTGCATCCGTCCCTTCGACAACTCCACCTACTTCCTAACTCCCTGCTTAAACGACCAGAAGTACCAGACCTACTGTCCCCCGCTCTACGACGGCGAGCCCTTCAGCAACTGCACTTGGCCCATCCTCGAGTACGACATCCTGTTCCCGAACGAACAAGGCTGCAGTATGAGTGCAGGCTGTGGTAGCAACTCGCAGTGCATTAACAATGTATGTGTTGGTAGCAACTTGACGCAAGCTTGCACTTCGAACTTCGGGTGCAGTCCTGGTCTGCGATGTGTGGAGCAAGTGTGTGATGTGCAGCTGAATGTGAACGACACAGGCTGCCTCAGTGACACGGACTGCATCAATACATCTGGATGTAACAGGAATGCATTTGGCAGCTATATGGGGACATGTCTGCCCTACTTCTCCATCCCCTCCGGAAGTCCCGTTCTCGCCTGCAACCAATACAACTCCCTCCTTTGCGAGTCCGGCCAATGCGTCCCAGGCACCGACCTAGGTCCTGCCACCTGCGTAGAAGCCTTCAAATCGCCCAAAGACTCCCCAATGGAATGCACTAACGTGACAATGTGCTCCACCACAGGAGAAGACAATCAGGTAGTGTTTTCCGACTGTGTGTGCGGGGTTAATAGTGAGGCGAAGAGTTACTGTTTGCCCTTTTTGGGCGACTCGGCAGGGCAGGACTTGCTGAGCAACCTGAAAGCCTGGGTTACGAGTGTGTCGATTTCAGGGTGTAACACTGAAAGAAGGTTCGATTGGATGTGTCAGAAGGACTGGGCCACAGACAAGGCGGACCACCTGTATTTAGCAGTGGCGTATTACAACCTGCTGCCAATGCTGCAAGGCAATGACGAGTGCGTACAAGCGATATACACCAACAGCTACTACGAAGCTTTGGAAGCGATTCACGCGGACTTCTCCCCCTGCCTGCTAGGCTCTCTCCTTCTCTTCTTCTAGTAGCTTCCTACAGGCGATATAATGGACATCAGGGAAGTGGGCGAAGACAGCGACTCCTCCGCAGGCTCGGCTCGCCTGCGGCCGAAAGGCAAGAAAACCCGCGACGCTGAATTCGGCCATTTGAAGCGAGAACTGCTCTCCAAACTGCGACTAAAGCACAGCACTCGCAAACTGATAGTCAGCAGCATTCCCCTGGACTCCACTATCGACGAACTGAAGATTTTCTTCGAAACTGCTATGAGGACCTTAGCACCTGACAGTCAGGAAATCGCGGCAATCACTATTGCAGAGGATAAGACGCATGCAGTGTTGGAGTTCGGGAATAAGGAGGATATTGGGACTTGCTTGAAACTGGACGGGAGCGAGTTCAGGGGGAGGAGACTGAAGGTGCTGAGACATATGGCGTATTTGAAGGATAGGATTAAGGAAATGAAGGAGGCGATAAGGGAAAAGGAAAGGAAGGAAAGAGACACGGCGAATATTCTCAATTGTTCGATTTTCCCCAACCATGAAAACAGGGTCTTTATGGGCAACTTGCCCACAAATATCCCCGAGGAAGATGTCAGACGCATGGTGGAGTCCTTCGGCCGACTCAAGAGCTTTAGCCTAGTGAAGACCGCAGCCACCCAAGGCCACAACCGCGGCTTCTGCTTCTTCGAGTACTGGGACCCGAAGGTCACCGACAAGGCCATCGAGCAGCTCAACGGACTGGAAATGGGAGACAAGAAAATCAAAGTGCAGAGAGCCTCTCAGAACCGCAGAGACACCTTGGCCCTGCCTGCGCCTTCGAAGTCCTCATCTCGCAGTCATTTCAGTGAGCCGCTGTGGAAAAACGGACCCACGGGACTGCTGCAGAACCTTAGTCCGATCCAGTTGCAGCAACTGCAGGCTGCCTTTTCAGTGCCTGTGCATGCAATTACTCCCTCTCGCTGTCTCCTGATGCTGAATGCTGTGGTGCCTGAGGATTTGGTGGATGATGAGGAGTACCAGGAAATCTACGCAGATGTGTGGCATGAATGTCAGAAATACGGCGCAGTGGAGACTGTGCGCATCCCTAGGCCCGACATAGAAACTCTGGCAGTTTCCGACGAAGTGGGCGAAGTCTTCGTGAAGTACTTCGAAGTGGTGGGTGCGAAGCGAGCCCGCAAGAACATCTCCGGCAAAACCTTCAACAACAAAACCGTAGTCGTGACATTCTACCCCGAGTTCCAATTCAACGGCATCCCCCTGCCTGCTCTCACTTACTAGTCAGAAATCTGCTAAGTCGTTTGCTGAATTCGAGCTGCTCATACAGCTTTTCACGGGCTTCGAGGACTTGAACGAGGGTATCGGAGAGGTCTGCGGCCTGGGAGCGCAGGTCCTGCAGGAGGTGTGTAAGCCGAGGGTAGGAGTCCAAGCGGTACTCCGCCCTCAGTCTGGCCAGATATGGTACAGGCAGCGGCCCAGAAGTCCTCCCAAGCGATGGGCGGATTTCAGGGTCGATGGAGGGCGGGGACAGGACCATGTCTTCGACCTCGAACTGGATTAAATCCTGCGCTACTGAGCAGCTGGTGCGGTCCATATCAAAAGGGTAGGTGGAGCTGAACTTCAAGTGGACGCGTTGGTCAGGCTCGTAGTTCTCGTCCCGGGATAGGTAGTGCACCTTTGAAAACACCTCGTCCCCCTCTTCTTCCTCATTGTCAATCACTGCGGAAACATCCAGAGTGACAGGTTCTAGGGCAGGAGCGGGGATGACAGAGAGAGCAGTGCAGGACAAGGAAAGGCCTTTGTGGCGTCTGTACGCCCTTTGAATCAGTGTCGCTGCGTGAGTCCTTTCCAACGTGTGCTGTCTTTGCAGGAATTGCTTGTCCTTCAAAGCCTGCTGCAGCTGAATAGTCTCCAGCAGCACCATGCCCTCCTCCATTCGCCTGCTTTGCACTTCTCGTTCCCGAGCTTCCTCCTCTTCGTACTGTGCGTAGAGCAGGTCGACGTACCTCTTGCGGGCCTGCCAGCCCTTGTAGACTTTTTGTATCTTCACTGCTGCTTGGTCCTCTGCACTCAGCACTACTTGCACAGGCATGGACTTGCGTCCGAACACTTCGTTGGCGATCACAGGGTCGATTTCCTGCAGCATCTCAAATGTACGCTGGAGACGGGCTTGGAAGCGAGACTGGATTTCTGAGTGCGCAGTTTGGAAGGCAGTGAAGGCAGTCCTGGCTTCTTCCATATTAGCTACTTGGGGTGTGCAGGGACTGGGCAGCCGCTGTCATCTTTTTGATCCATTCCTGAGCGCGCAGAGGCGCAATGGTGTTCAGCAGACCCACAGGTATGCTTCCTTTGATGTCGGTTTGCGAGATGAAGTCCACTTCGCACTCTTCTCCTTTTTTGGCGATTCTGTACCCGGATATCCTGGTTTCGCCCCTTATGTACCCCTGAGGCAGCTCACAGTCCGCTCGTTCCACTGACTTATAAGCGATTACCCAGTCCTCTCCAAGTTTTTGCCTGCATCTGACTTGCACGAAATCTCTAGCAGCAATGAAAGGCACCGGAGGCTTGACATAGAAGTAAATAACGCCTTTATCAGGACTCAGCACTTCCACGTCCCGAAAGCCTTTCATGACACTGTCCCAAGTGACTCTTACACTCACCTCCCAGATGACTGTCATGATGTCCTCAATAGACACGTTGGGAATCAGCACTTTGGCTTTGATGATCGCCACAGGGGAGTCGCCTGTCTTCTTACGGTAGATAGATAGTGCAGGGGTGGATTTAATGGTTTCCCAGCCCTCATCCGTAGTCTCCGCTATCAATTCCACTGCTGTGACTATCGCAGGGTCCGCACCAGCCGCTAACTCCGGTTTCTTGGCAGTACTTGCACTAGCGCTGGGGTTCACAGAGGGCTCAGGACTGCGCAGGTAGGAATGCAGGACATAGAGAGCTGCAAGGCCTGCGGCGGCACTGGCGAGATACAGAAATGCACGAGACTCGGACTTGTCCATGGCCACAAGTATGGAAGCCGCGCACAGGGAAATAGCAGGTCCGAGACTGTTCTTTATAGGAGCGAACTGGAAGGAAAACGAAACTCTCGACCCTCTCACTGACCTGGTTTTAGACGTGATAAACCCTGCTCGCACCGACTCCCACCACATCCAAGTGGTCATCGCTCCCTCAGTGATCCACATCCCCAAGGTGATGGAGCTGCTCAGACGAGACATTGGCGTGGCCGCGCAGACCTGCAGTCCCTACAGCTTCGGCGCCTACACAGGCGAAGTGTCCACAGAGATGCTAAAGGACTTCGGAGTGCAGTGGGTGTTAGTGGGGCACTCAGAAAGAAGGAAGCTGTTCGGGGAAACCAACGAAGTCGTCGCTCTGAAACTAGCCCGTGTGCAAGCTACAGGACTACACGCGATTCTGTGTATTGGGGAAACGCTGGAAGAACGGCAATCCGGCCTAACGATGGAGTCCCTGCACCTGCAGCTAGAAGCCATTTTGCCCTCAATAACCAGTTGGAGGAAAGTCGTCATTGCCTATGAACCTTTGTGGGCCATTGGCACGGGAAGGACTGCTACCCCTGAGCAGGCCCATGAGGTGCACTTCGGGATCAGGAAGTGGGTGAGGGACAGGACTACTCCGCAGATAGCTGAGGCCTTGCAAATCATATATGGCGGGTCGGTCAGTGAAGAAAACAGCAAAAGCCTAATGCTGCAGCCTGACATTGACGGCTTTTTGATCGGAGGCGCCAGTCTCAAGCCCGGCTTCCGCACGATTCTGGAAGTCTGCAACGCCCTTTACATAGATAAATACGGCGGAAGCTAACTCCTCCTTAGCCTACGAACCTCCATGCAATATATGGAAAACAATAAGGAAAAGCTGCCCCTCCGTCCCATGACCTCAGCCAGTCAGTGGTCTGTGGACACCGCCATCGCAGGGTACGTAACTGAAGAGCGGTTAAGAAGGAACTTAGAGCAGAAGAGAACTACATTACTGTGGGAACTGCATCACAGTCGTCCTGGCACAGCAGAGTCTTTCCCATTGGACCGCTTCTGCAGGACTGCGAGTCGCTTGCAGGTGAAGGGAATCATGAGTCCGCTCACAGCCTTGCAGAATGAACGCTTGGAAACGCTCACAAGTGCCCCTACGCCCCCAGTCACCCTAACTGCCCCTGTGTCTCCCAACTCCCGCACAGGCCTCGGCCCCAGCGAAAGAGACTACAAGCGACTCATCGACCGTCTAGAAAAGCTGGCCAGTGCCCGGGCTGCGGGGTCCAATAGAGAGCAACTTCGGGAGTCCAAAGACTTCGAATGCACTTTAGAAGAGGGAGAAATGCAGTTCTGCTTCGTCAATGTCCGCCGCAGAGCCATTCCACTGCGCTTACGCATACGCAGAGCACGCGGGAAACTGAGGATTTACGTGTCTAAAACGATGCCTGAGCCTGGGGAGAACTCCTATGATGAGGTGCATAGAGGAGATAATGTGGTACTGGCAGAACCGGGGCTGAAATTCAAGTTCCCTTGCTATTATTTGGGGTTTAAAGCGGTTGAAGACGCTTCTTTTGTCGTGACTATTGCTTTCGGTAGGGATAAAACTGAAGACGAGGTCTTAAATCGGCGTCGGCAGTTCAAATCGCAGACTTCCGGGTCGAATTTAGACGAATTACGTCTGGATGAAGCGCTAAAGCTAGAGTTGAAGCTGAAAGTAGGCGTAATTTTGCAGCACCGCAAGGCCAGCAGTGCGCAATTTCCCCTGAAAGACTACGTTGAGATGAATAAGAGGATCCTGTCTCCGCAGTCTCCTGAGAGAGTGACGCTGGCTAGTTGCAAGACGCAGGTGCACTTGCAGAGAATTAGCACTGCACAGAGCAGGAAGAGGGACAACATGGAGGTGAAGAAGCAGAAAACAATTCTTGCGATTAACCGACACAGGTTGAGGGTGGAGGAGGAAGAGAGGGTGCGGAGACTGCAGGAGCAGGGGCAAAAGAAGGCAGTTTGTGAGGCCAACTGGCTGGCTTTGGTTCTATTCGCTGCCTCGGGTTCTGACCTGATGACCCGCTTCTTGGCTCGCAAAGCGCTCATACTGCTGCAAGCCCAACGCAACTCCGCTTCTCTCTACATCCAGCGTCTGGTGCGACGCAGATACAGGCACGTGAAAGGCAAAGACTTGACTTTGAGTGCAGGCCTGAACTGCTTCCGACTGTTTGCGGGCGTGGCAGGGCCGCTGCTGAGACTGCAGGGCAGCAAAGCAGTGGTGCAGCACTTGCGAGCCAGCGCTCGGAACAACTTGGTGCAAGATTCCTTCAAGTCCTTCTATCGACGAGTTATACTGATACAGCGCATGTGGCGGCTGTACGTTGTAAAGGAAAAGGAACGGTGGAGACTGCTGATTGACCAGTGGGGCAAAGGCATCGAAACCATCCTCACTGACGCTAACCGAAAGTGGCCTGGCAAGAAAGGAGCCAAGAAACGACAGGAAATCATGGACAAGTACTTGGGACTGCCCGTCAGCAGTCGCAACCTGTTCCTCCGCAACTACTTCAAAGCCTACAAACTTCGCTACCGAGAGCAGGTCCGCACTTATATCGCCAACAGCTACCACTCTCAAGCCTTCAAGGCTGCAAAAGTCTTTCAGTCTTTGCTGCTGCACAACAGAGACGACCTCGTGCTGGCGCCTGCCTTCAGATACCTGCCCTCTGAAGAACAGATGAGGGAAATCATCGAAGAGGCTGTGACGCAAGGCGCTGTTGAGAGGTAGTAATAAGCATGTCAGTATATGCTGCTTTCAGTCAGGGTGGGAACGATTTTGCACGTTCTTGAGCGTGGTTTCGGAAATGACCTTGATGCCCTGCATAGAGCTGACCTCGACTTCCAGCGCCATCACTGCCAGTTCCCGTCTCAGCCACCCCGCCACCTCCTCATCCGTCCTGCCTGCCATCATTTCCGCGACTTCCTGCCCCACGTCCTGCTGCTTGCTTCTCTCCCACTCCACTCTCTCCTTCCCTGCCAGTTCCTCCAGTCTCGCCTTCTTCCTCACCTCCACAGCTTCATATATGTCCAAAATCTCATTGAGACACTCCTGAGTCTTGAGGCGCCGAGTCCTGGCCACATCTCTGACAGTCTGAGCCACCAACGGGAACTCCGACATCATAGATTCAAACAGAGACTTGCTCATTACGAGTAAGTCACAGGCCTGTTCAGTCATTAGACTGTACTCCCGAGCCACAGTTTCCACGAGTTCCACTTCGCCCCAGTAGGCGCCTCGCAGCACACTTTTGAAGGTGATGTTGCGGTCGCCGTATACACAGGCGAGCCGCCCTTCTAACACGAAATAGACCTCATCTGCGTACTCGCCCTTAGTATACAGCCTCACCCCGGCCTCTACTTCCCTTCGAGTCATCAAGGGCAAGATGTGGATTAGACAGGCGGAGTCGATTTCCTGGAAAAAGGCTACTTTGGAAGCAGCACAGTCGAACATTTCCTGAGCCAAGGCTAGTTGCAAGGGTTTGGAGACCTGCGAAAACAGAGTAAATCGCTGATATTCGTCCAAAGTCGCGACTTCCGCACTTTGCCTGATTTCTATGGTGATGGCTTTGAGCAAAGCAAGGGGCAAGCCTGTGTCTTTGCCATACAGCTCCACTGCCTGCAGCTTTTCGTTGATCATCATGTCTTTGGTGTCCAGCGAGGTGAGCATTGAGGACAAAGTGCCCACAATGACGGAGTAAAAGCCCACTCCGAACATCATCCACGCCATGCAAATGCACATCTCCATCTCAGTGTGAGCGTGGATGTCCCCGAACCCTACAGTCGCTAGTGTGGTGATGGCCCAGTAGAAGCTGCTCATGTACAGCACCAGAGGCTCCGAGTCCTGAATACCCCGCCGCACCACCCAAGTGTCAGGGGAGAAGTTGCTGAGCCTCGCACTGAAGTACCACAAGCAGGCTGCCAAATGCACCAGTAGCAGTACTGAGTACAGAGTAGTGACCAGGCGGGTGATTCCGCTGTACATCTCCAGCAGCTCCGCTACTTTCTGCATGCTGTCTGACTTCGCGAAGTACTTCACCAGGCGGATCATCTTCGTGCCCCGCACAAGCCGCACGAACTTGGCCAGACGCATGAACCTGACGAGGTTGTTGGCTCCTGTGTTGTCGATGTCCAGCAGGTCGAAGGGGAAGATGGACAGCAGGTCGAGCAGCAGCCAGCCGCAGAGGTACACTTTGAAGATGTGCACGCGAGAAATCACTAGGCTTTTGTGGGGGCCGGGGAGGGCTGTGTTCAGGGTCACTAGGATGTCAATGAAGAACAGCACATCCACTACGATGTCCACCTGGTCCCACACAGTTGCCCCGTCGACAAATGCGATGTTGTACGGCACGATGACGAAGGAGTACAGGAGCAGTCCCAGCACGAGGAAGTTCCAAGCACTCAGTCCCTTCGCAGTGGGACTGAACAGCCAGCCAATGGGCTGCTTTACCTTCGTTTCCAGGAGGCTGGGCTGTCTCTCAGCTCTCCTTTTGCCCTGCATCACCTTCGGCAAGCATTCCTTGTACTTGCGAAACTGGTCGAGTAGGCCGGACCCAGTGCCGTAGAGCTGCACCTCCTGCACCAGTTTGGTCCACAGCTGTACGCCTCGAAGGCGAATCAAGGCCCTGCGGAAAGGGGGCACTGTGGCTGAGTTGCGGATGGGCTGACTGAGGACGTAGGCACGACGGCGAGCTGTAAGGGCAAGGAAGGGCGAGGCACGGTGGGAGGAAGGACGGGAGTGCTGCTGCTGCAGGGGAGAGGCTGTGGCCTCTATCGGCAGTACTTGGTACTTCACAGATCGTTGGCGACTTCCCACCCTTCTCAGACTTCGGTCCATATTAAGCCTAGCTGACTTCAGTGCGGGCCTGCTTGCGTTCCACCACTGTCGCTTTCGGCTTCTCATACAGCATCTTGAACACACTGAGGAGACTTTGAAACAGCCCGCAGACTGCCACCAGCGGGCGGCTGATATACCCGTGTCCCGGTAGCTTCAATTCCTCTATCAACATGACGATCCTGAGGCCATTCTGCAGTAGGTCGATTTCCCTGTACACCCGCTCTCTCCGCACCTCTAAAATCTCACTCAAAGTCTCGAAACTGCGAGAGCCTTCCTGGATCTGCCGAGGTACCAAGCGACTGCGGAACAGCAGACGAAGCCGCCTTTCCACTGAAATGGACTTGTGGACTATTAACACACACATCAGTACGTCAATTACATTCCGCACCAGCGATATGGAGTCCTTAATTACCTTCCACTTGATTTGCAGCCGGACGATATACTTCCCAATCAGTCCTATGGAGGCGAACCATACTATGTTGTCAGTGACATAGTACCAAAAGCTGAAGAAGTCGTTGACACACTGCAGGATGAGGAGTGAATTTAGACGGTGGCCTCGCTGGAAGTGGGCGTCTGCGTTTGCAATTTCGTCCATGAACTTAAACAGGCGGAAAATCTTTCTGCCTTGACTCATAGCTTTCTTGATGCTCTTCGCATTGCGCATGCTTAGTGGCCACTCCACGATGTTCCGCTCCGCAATATAGTCCTTCATGCAGTCCTTGTACAGGTCTGCTGAGTACTGAATGATGGACAGCAGCCTGTCCTTGCCTTTGGAACTCTCCATGATCGCTGTCAAGGAGTTGGCAGTTTTGGTGACAACAGAGGCCGGATGCACCGCTTGATTGAGCAGATCCACTAAGTTCTCGAAGGAGGACCTAGCCAGCGACTTCCTTCTCGCCATTATAGCGCAGTCTTTAGAGCTGGGTCTAGCAGGAGACAAATGAGACCTAGCTTAGCAACTATTGAAGTTCCAAATCTTGATGGTCTTGTCAGAAGAGCCAGATACTATTTTGTTATCAGTGCATTGCAGGCAGAAGATCGCTGCAGAGTGGCCCATTAGCACGCTCCTAGGCGCAGCGGATTTCCTCAAGTCCCACACGCATATAGTCTTGTCATGGGAGCCCGAAACTACCCTCCGCGCCTCCCACTGCACAGCTAAGCACATCACATTGGAGGTGTGTCCCCGCAGCACTTCCTCTGTACTGCCTGTGCGTTTGTCCCACAGACGCACTGTCTGGTCCTTTCCGCCGCTCGCAAGGACGTGCTCTTCAGCGAACTTCACAGTGCTTACAGCGTCTTCGTGTCCTTGGAGACGAGCGAGTACCTCGCCTGTGACTAAGTCTCGCACAGTCAGTGCGGGAAAGAGACTGCCAGTAATCACCTGGTCAGGCCTGAGGTCCAGAGCATAGATGAGGTCTTCAACTGCCTCTTGCTGGTATGCAGCGAGCTCAGTCCTGCTTTCAACATCCCACAGTCTCACAGTCGCATCATACGACCCACTCACTAGTCTTTCTCCAGTCGCCGCTAGTGCAGTCACCCAGTTCCCATGCCCTCTGAGCGTTCCCTCACACTTCCCCGCCTTTCCCCACAACTTCACAGTCATGTCAGAAGACCCAGTTGCGAGTTTGGAAGCTGTGACAGCACTGGCCCAGACAGGCCCTCCATGTCCATAGAAACTGGCAGTACGGTACACTGCCTTGGTCTGCCGATGGTGCTGCTGGAACAGGTCTGTAGAGAGGTTGGCTTGGTCTTGATAGTGCCACAGGCCAGCTGAGCCGTCGTCAGAGGTGGCGAGGAAAGAGCTGCTTGGTGGTAGGAAGGAAATGCTCGTGATAGTGCCTCGGTAGCCTTTCAAAGTGGAAACCACAGGTCGGTGGTAGTACCACCGCATCTCCAGGCTGTGCTGTGTTTTGTAGGCTTGTCTGGGAGTGCTGAGGTCTGTTCTGCCTGTCCATCGTCTGCGGAGTAGGCTGGTCCAAAGGGAGTCCGTCCTTGAGATTTCACTGAGGACGTGACTGCAGCTGGAGAAGCAGCAGATGTCCGCATAGTCGAGACAGGCGAAGAGAAGTAAGAGGACGTCACGGGGCAGGGAGGTCACGTAGTCACGGGCCTTAGGTTGGTCGTACAGACACAAACAGTGCTGGATGCGGTGCACAGTGGTGGAGTCGAGGACTGGAGCTTGGGCCAGTACTGAGCGCAGCAGCAACTTCAGCTCTTGGTTCTGCTGCAGGAGGGAAGACAAGCACTCTGGCTGCATGCAGGATTATTCCTCTTTAGCTACACAGAAAGTCCGTACTGCCTTATCAATGTGAACGCCAGCAGTGACCCTATTGACGTGGCGAGTACCGCAGTTCTCTTGACAGTGTCTCGAAGCCACTTCCCTCGCTTGTCATAGAAAGGTGAGCTGCGTAATTCTCACTCAAACGGCAAGTCCGCAGTGAGTTGTTTGAGTAGCAGCTGCGGAGGCACAGCAACTAGCAGAGACTCAGAGGAGAGGCAGGCTTCGTCCCAGTCGACACGCGACAAAACTCTGCTGAATAAGTTGTGAATATCGGACAAATCGTGCATCTTGAAGGTAGCCTCACGGTGATCTATGATAAGAGCAGCTGACAAGTACAGGATGGAAAGTGGATGCGTCCCTATGCAGAAGTCAAAAATACGCGTGACTTTCTCGAAGCTAGGGACCACATGTGCGAAGTAGGTGAGCACCCAACTAAGCGCAAACATGGGCATTTCCTGCTGCAGGGCAAGTAGCTGCTCATACAGAGGCACATCTACGGCCCGGATGACCAGGGGAATCAGCGCCATGAGGCGGGAGGTCAGGTCGAAGTTGGGCCGCATAGCGTCTCGGCAGTAGGTGTAGACGAAGCGGCGGATCAAGCGGTAGCCCAGTTTCTCGCCAGCCACCAGAAGGAACACAGAGCAGATGTCGTGAAAGCCCTGGAAGTAGTGCAGACTAGTGTCTTCGCTCACAATCCTGGTAATTACTCGAGTCAGCTGCCGCGCTCTGACACTCCTAGCCTCCTGACTAATGCCCTTCACCAGGTCAAAGCTGTTCAGACTTCTGAGTATATCCACCGTGATTTGGTGTTCGTAGCTGGTTTTTAGCTTGGAATCATGCACGTTGGAGGGCAGGTCGGAGTCAGTAGTGAGGCCGAGCAGCTTGGGCCAGACTTTTATGCGTATTCGGTCACTCACAAGGCCGTACTTGGAAACGCAGTACTGTCTGAGCAGCGGAAAGTCGTTGTGTTTGATAGCAGAGTCGATGGCTTTGGACTTTTCAGCGGAGGTAGCGAATGCCTTCATATTAGAGTGGTCCGGCCTAGTCTTCACGGTGGGCTAAAACACTTAAATAGACCCTACTTATGTCCTAGTAGGACTACTTCTTCATCCTTTCCACGAGTTGTCGGCCACTAGGCCTGGGGTACGGAATTTCCAGGTACATAAACCCTAAATCAGCAGCAGCCTCCCCCGCCTCCTGCGACGCACTATCGGAAATTGCAGAGTTGTACCCCACCAGGTACTTCTGCGAGTTTGTCCGAGTGGTGGCTTTGAAGGTACTCGCTACGTCGTAAGTCGCCCTTAAGGCCCGGGAATCCCTCAAGTCAAAGAAGAAAAAGACCGCTTTCGCTTGGTTGCCATCAGCGGCAATTTTGCGGACATCGGTACTGTCAGCAGTTCTGATGTCAAACTTCCACTCATCACTGAGTAAATATAGTCCTTTGTCGTGGTCTTCCAGCTGGTACTCACTCCGCAGCATGCTGAGGAGGAGGGGCAGCATAGGAGGGTCGTTGGCAATGAAGAGGACCTGCTTGGTGGAGTCTTTGGGCTTCTTGGTGAGGAAGCCTGACGGAGGGTCGGGGGGCGGAACCACTTGGGGCTTTTCCTTGCTGTCCGGAGGCTTGTCACGGTCGTTGCAGCACACACCGCCCATTTACCATTCACACATTGCTCTGGACAGAGACTTAGAAAGCGAGGGGTCTATGGACAGGCCTGTTCCTGTAGGCCAGCGGAGCTCCTTCATGGAAAAGGCGTCACTGCTGCTTGTTGAAGAGAATACATGCAGTATGCCATATTGCTCCTCTGTTGCAGTAATGTTTCTCTGGCTGGGTCTGGTCGTGCTGGCGGCTGGAGACTTGCACACCTGCGAAGTTGAACTGGGCAAAGTGTTGGAGCGCTTCCTGTCTGTAGTCCCAAACGACACATACAGCAAAATGGCCTCCTACTCAGGGAAGTGGATCAACGACTTGGGCAACTACTTCGACTGCATTGACCTGGCAGAGGCGGACTACGCACTCTTTTCCATGCAGGCGGAGGGCACTTACCTCTACTATAGTCTCTGCGGACCTGCCAACTGCACAGTGGAAAACTACATGGAACTACTGTACAGCCAACTACTGCCGCTAGCACAGGAACTCCGCAGTGCGAAGTTCGGAATACAGCAGAGGGCGGCTGCGGACGTGCAGATAGGAGTGCTCTTTCCGCAGCATTTCATCACTGAGCACTTCGGAACGCTCAATTCAGGGGCTATTGTCATGGTCGTCTTCTGTTCGCTTTTGGGAATGGTTATGCTTGCAGGCACTGCGATTGATCTAAATCGACAATTCGGACTGACCACTAATAAGAAGGGACAGGACAGTAGTGGCGAGTACATGCAGATGACCGAGATTAACAGCGAAGCCAAGACACCTCTTCAGGTGAAACCCTTGCCTCAGTCCCTGTTTCTCGAAGTGTTGGTGTGCTTCTCTGTCTACACCAACTTCAAAAAGCTCTTCGCCTCTCGCAGTGGAGAAAAGCTGGGCCTTCCCAAGGACTCCCTGGAAATCCTCAACGGTGTCCGAGTGATGTCTATGGGGTGGGTTATCCTCGGACATGTGTATCTGTTGCGAATGGACTTACCACCTATCAAGAACATGAACGATATCAGTGGCGAGTTCAAGAAGGTGAAAACTGCAATGATTTATAGCGCGGTGTTCTCAGTGGATACGTTCTTCTGGCTGTCTGGCTTCCTCATGGCGTTCCTACTGGCGCAGCAGCTGGACTCGCCCAGAGGCATGCAGTTGAAGGGGTGGGTGTACCTGTACTTCCACCGCTTCTATCGCATCCTGCCTGCTTACATGTTTGTGCTGTTGATGTGTTGGGCCTTTACCAAGTACCTGGGCGACGGACCTGTGTGGTTCATCGCGGACAATCTGAACCAGGACTGCCACCACTACTGGTGGACTAACATGCTGTTCCTCAACAACTTCCTTCCTAACTATGAAGGTAACGGCTGCTTGCCGCAGAGTTGGTACTTGGCCAATGACATGCAGTTCTTTTGGTTGTCTCCGCCTTTGTTCTACATCTACTACAAGGTCAGCAAAGTAGTGGGGTGGGCACTTCTCAATCTAGCCATTGCGGGTGCCATTGTGAGTTCCGCCGTAGTGGCGGACGTGAAGGACTACAACGTAGTGGTGCTGGCGCCTGGAACGGCCACAGAGAATGCAGACATCTACATCAAGCCATACTGCCGAGCCGCGCCCTACGCTATCGGCATCATGTGCGGGTTGATCCTGTACACTCAAAGGAACCACGCCAAGACAGGGAAGGTGTACGACTCCTGGGCACATGCTATTGGCAACTGCTTTGCCAACAAGTACTTCCGCTATGCTGGGTACTGCCTCGGCCTCTTCCTCATCAACTTCTTCATTTTCATCCAGTACAATGCCTACAAGGACGTGGACAATGGCTGGACCAGCTGGAGTCGCTCTGAAACCTCGGCTTTCTACGGCTTGAGCCGGCCTTGCTGGGCAGTGGGGATTTCCTTGCTGTTCCTGCCTATGCTGTTGGGCCACTGGAAGTTAGCCACTTGGTTCCTGTCTTTGGACATCTGGACCCCTCTGGCTCGACTCACTTTCTGCACCTACCTGGTGCACATTCACCTGATCATTGTGTACGACTGTAGTGCCAACACCGCATTTTGGTTCAATGACCTGAACATTGCAATCGATTTCTTCTTTGTGGCGGTGACTGCCTATGCAGCTGCCATCCCGCTGACTCTCGCAGTTGAAAGTCCCTTCATGGCCCTGGAGAAAGTGTTCAAAGGCAAGCGAGTTAGGTAGTAATACTTGAGCCTTCACACTGTGTTAGCTAGGGACCGCCTTCCACATCTCTTGGCTGAGAGTAGGGCTACTACTTAGGAGAACTTTCCAGTCATTCACTGACTTGTCTATGCATGCCGGACAACTTTTCCTGCTGCTTGCACTCCTCGTAACTGAAGTAGCTTCCACGGTAAACAGCAAGTCGCCTATTTTATCGACCTTCCAGTGCCTCGTTGAGACGTCTCCATCCATGTAATCATACTCTTCCAGGATAATACTGAGTCTACACACTTGTAGCCTTAGCGTGGACTGCCTCTGCAAGTCCTCTAGCTTTACTTCAGATCCCATAAGGTGAATTATATTCCTTTGCGCGATCAATACCAATGGGAGAGTTGCACTGTGAGTTGGTATAAGTTGCTGTTATTCGATGTGAAACTAATAATGCACTGTGCACTATGTTAAATAGGTGTACAGCAATCTAGAAGGAGGCAAGATCTCCATTGTGAAGCAGTGCATATTGGAAAAGTCGCACTAATAGTGTTTACAGAGATTACCACAAAGGCTGTCTATTTAGTCGCTCTATAGTAAACATACGGAATAGCTCAGGGTTTTGCATGGGAAAACTGACTTGTGCTCTATCCAACAGTTTAGATATGTGTTATGCAAGGCTTGA
>Ga0247837_1002700_pt1 | contig 32793 bp, 31 predicted proteins | sample LaCtaG_2_FD_187115 | JGI IMG/M metagenome (GOLD analysis project Ga0247837, IMG submission 187115) | Freshwater microbial communities from meromictic Lake La Cruz, Castile-La Mancha, Spain - LaCruzMarch2015_14.5m | ecosystem: Environmental > Aquatic > Freshwater > Lake | place: Spain: Castile-La...
TTAATTCCATACTAATATGAGAATTTTTATAAGTCAATCGATTCCCTCTGAAATCCGAGGCTAGGGTAGCGGAAACAAGCCTTATCAGCAATATATAGAAGTGAATATGTATTGGGAATGCTGATAGTGCTGCACTGCCTAGGCGTTAAACCCCAGAAACTTGATTACCAGTACTGATAAAGCAGCAATAAGGGGAAATCAGCTTGTTTCCGTCACAAAGAATTACAGAATCTATACCAGGACTCAATTCACTTTTCAGGGATCGTAAAATTTGCTTGCATAGCACCTAGAAAGACACAGAATTATAGTAAAAACACTCCAAAAGCAGCAGAAACGTGAAAACATGCAAGCTTCATACAATTTTGTAGATTAAATACCTTGCATTACAAGGTCTATTGATCTGATCAGCTCATATTAGTAGGAAGAAAAACCTGAAATCCGCTGCAAGTCCGCATTTACCTCTTCATTTTCCAAAATTTGTAGATTTTATTAGCCATAGTCGGGTGTATAAGGTCTATTGATCTGATCAGCTCATATTAGTAGGAAGAAAAACCTGAAATCCGCATTACCTGTTCATTTTCCAACTTATGTAGACTTTATTAGCACATAGTTGGGTGTATAAAGTCTATTGATCTGATCAGGCCATATTAGCACTTGTGCGGGGCTATGCCCTGGAAACTCGCTATTTTTCGCAAAATGCCCACAAAAAGTCTTTAAAATGCAGATTTTGGCTCGAATTTCTCTTCGAAATGTAGGCTTTTTACTGCAAAAATCGCTTGTGAGACACAAAATCTGCACTTAGGGACAGAGCTGCAGCGAGGGACTTATACAGCCAGGCAGTGCTAAATCCAGCCGAAATCGCCTTTTGTCCCTATCTTTAGCCATGTTAATAGCCCTCGTCCTGCTCCCGCTCTCCCCCGGCCTCATCCTACCTCTCACCAACTACCGCAACGTAATTCCCACCCAGGCCAACTACTCCCTTTCCCTTAGTCTCGGCACTCCCTCCCAGTCCTTCACCACAGCACTAGAAACCCGCACCAGTGTACACTCCACCTAGTGGCTCTGGGTGCCCTCCACCCAATGCGTAGTCGCACCCTTCGTGGACACCTTCAACCCGGCAACCTCGCAGACCTACAGAGGCACGGGGGTGGAAAGGACTGTGGAGTACTACGGACAGGAGGAGTGCAGAGGAGAGGAAAGTTGGGATGTGCTGGTGCTGGAGGGTGAGAATGGAAGGATGCAGGGAAATGCATCTTTTTTGCTGGTGAGTTGGGAATATCGGTTTCAAAGCTTGGTTTCGGATGGGTTGTTTGTAGGGTCTATGCAGGGGTTTGGATATCCGAGTGAGTTTCTGAGATCCGTTTCCCTGCCCAAGGAGCTTTTCAGTCTCTACCTGGCGGATAACTCCTTCACGACTCTGCAGACTTCCCCTCGGTCAGCATTGCTGTTGGGAGAAACTGATACAAAGACGTATGGGACAGGGGCAGGAATGGGCTATGTGGGGATAGTGGGAACAGAGGGGTGGGTGGTGCAGTTGACAAAAGTCGGGATAGGAAGTGTGACTAAGTACTTCGGAGATTCTATGCTGGCTGTATTCGATGCCGGTATACGCGATATCCTCATCCCTCCCCTCGCCTTTGCCTGGCTGACCTCCACCCTATCCTCCCTGGGCAACTGCGGCTTCACCTCTTTCCAATTCACATGCGACTGCTCCGCCTTCTACTCCCTCAGTGACTACCCAGCCCTTTCCCTTTCTTTCCCTTCTCTCTCAGTTCTCCTGCTCTCCACACAGTATTTCTATATAGTAACTTCCACTCATAGGACGGCGGCTTCTGCATCGGCCTATTCGCGCAGGGTACCGAGGAGGATAGATGGGTACTCGGAAGTGTATTTTCACGAGCCTATTATATGGAATTCGACCAAGGAAACGCACGAATCGGACTAATGCAGGCCGTTCAAGCCCACTTAGTGGCAAACCCCAGTAGTGCTCAACTCACCTGGTATGAAACAATGATGCTCATAATGCTGTGCATCGGACTCGTTTACATGATAATAACGGCACTCAAGCTGTGCAGAACGTCTGAGCAGCCCAATTTCCCCGCCTAGTCCATATATCTAAAGCTGCCGTTAGGAGCGATTAGCCTTTGCGCCACTGCATGACGCAGTTGTCGTAGCCGCCTGCACTGAAGAGGTAGCGGTCGTCACTGCTCCACTTCACACTGGTGACGTGTTCGGAGTGGGCGCGGTATGCGTTGGACTTCGCGCCTTTGTTATTCGGGTTCCCAAAAAGCTCCACCAGTCCCCAGTCATTCCCCACCGCATAGACCGCCTTGTCCCCAGACCGATCCACCGTGTTCACATGCGTCAAATCCACCTGTCCACCATATATGCCCTGCACCGGCCAGCCTAACTTCGCTGTCCACTTGTGCCAGGCCTCATCCTTGAAGCGAGTGGCGCCGTCTCTGACCTGCTGGCCAGTCGTAGTGTCCCAAAACAGCAATTCGTATGAGCCGCAGGTTGAGTGAAGAGCGTTCCCGTCCACACTCCAGTCAAGGGAAAGGATCATGGAGCTGTGGCCGGAGAGCTTCCACATTAGCTTGTAGTTCTGCCTGACGTCGTAGATGTATATGAAGTTGTCGTGGGAGCCCACTGCGAGCTTATTGCCGTCGGGACTGTAGGCGATGGCTTCGATCCATTCTCGTGGCTCGACCAGGGTAGTGAGGACAGTACTAGGGTTGCTTTTAATCGTGACATGTCCGTCATTATGGCCAATTGCGATATGTCCGTTGGGCCCAGCCACTACCGCTCTAGCCTGCTGATTGGGAGGGAACGGCGACATGGAACTAGCGCCAGCGCCTGCCTTCCTTTGCGGCCCAGCCACACTTTCCAGGATATAGTTCTCTATGCACTTCCTAGTCGTGCAGTCCCAGATCTTCAGCTTGTTATCGTCCCCAGTGGTCATAAACAGCTTCGCCTGCTTCGGATGCACTGTGAGTCCCCACACTTCCCCATCAGAATGCGACTCCATCAGTACCTTAGTGGCTGCTCCACTTAAGTCCAGTTCCAATATGCTTCCGTTTCTCATGCCGCACAGGATCTTACTGCCGTTCTTGTCGAGGGCTCGAGGACAGCTGGCGACTTGCAGACGGTTAGTTTCGGTGAAGGAGGTATCAAGTATATGGATGAAGTTGTCAGAGCCACCACTGAGGATAGTGCCCTCGATGCACGCAAGGGAGTGAATAGTGGAGTTCGAAGGGTGGATCTGGTAGGTCTTCTGCAGGTTGTTAGTAGACCATACATACAGTAGGCCGTTAGTGCCCCCGGTCAGACAGCGGTTATCCTCCATCCACGCTACAGATGTAAAGTTTGTCTGCGGCCCGGCCTGTCCGAATATTCCCTTATTTTTCCCAAAGACATTCCCCTGCTGCGTCCAAAAGTATATGTGCTTCACTCCTGCAGTGCAGAAGGTCAGTCCACTCCTCGCCCAGGCCACATCCAGGATTTTATCAGGACCACCTGTGCTTTCACTCATGAGAGTCCCAGCGGCCCAGTCGTAGACACGCACGGAGTGCTCGTTGTCCATGGCGCAGGCTGCCAGCAGCCGTCCGTCGTGGGAGAAGGAAAGGCAGGAGATGTTGCGAGCGCCTTTGGGACACTTGATCTCCGCGAGCTTGGTTTGGTCGGAACTTTTCCATACAAATATCTTCGGACAAGACCCAGTCTCCCCCGTCGCGACAATATCTCTCTGCGGATGAATCGCCAGCGAAGTGATGTCATCACTATGTCCGACCGCTGTCTTCACATTCCCCGCTCCAAAGAACTTCTGCGTGTTATCCGACTTGCTAAGGACCACGCCCAGCGCAGCAGCCATGTACACCACTTTCTCAGGGTTGGAGGTGTAAAACAGGTTTTGACGGGAGTCGAAGCTGCGATAGCCGTAGACGTACTCGAGAGTCAACGTAACGCCTGGAGCCGCATTTTTCCACGCAGGAGGCTGCGTGGGTTCTTTCAGTGCGCCTTGGTAGGGCTTCACTGCAAGGGCTTGGTCTCCGGCCCCGGCTTCTTCCATTTCGAACATGTTGGCCATGGCTTGGTTGTCTTCAGGTCTTTTGGATTCCTCGCGGTCATAGACACTGACAACTCCTCCTCTCTTATTCATCCTTTGTCCAGACAACTCCCTCGCCAAGTCCGGGTCACTGGACCTCACGGCTCCCTGACTCACCCCTGTGCTGCTGCTTTCGCCACAGCCCATTTTCTTTATTACGTAACCGCCACTCCGCCTTATATACGCATTCCAGCTGCCAAAGGAACCACACCCTGCATTCCCTCAATTCCTTATGTGTCTTTCCCTCAATTCCCGGTGTTTCTTTTCCCAATTCTCTATGCATCTCTCCCTGTGTTGGAAACATCGGAAGAAGGCAGGGAAACAGGCAGGAAGTTAAGCTAATAGACAGGTAGAAGTGTGCACGGTGGGCTTGGCGGCCTGTAGGATGCGAGAGCGGTTTTTGAACTCAGGACCTAGAGAGTCTTTGATTGTGAGATGCTCTGAGGAGTCGATTTGGTCGGAGCCGCAGGCGGATGGCTGTTCTGGCTTGAAGCTGAGAGATTTGTGAGCAGAGAAATGGCCTTGAGCGAAGTCAACAGACATAATTAAGTCCTGAGGGTCGAAAGTGGTGTGAATCCGAGGACGGTGGCCCTTAGGCGGGTGATTTCCCTTCAAACAATGTACTGAATTCCGCTTTCTCCGACCAACCACAGCATAATCCACACTTTTCACAAAATCCGCGGGCACTTCCGATTTCCGCCGATTTCTCGCACAAATCACAGGTATCCAGTCAAACTCCCAGTCGAAGCAGATCTCCCTAGCGTGGCCTGCATGTCTGATAAGTCTCCTTAGCATATCATAGTCTGGAGTTTCTGTGAATTCCAACTTTAGCACGTATTTCAGCATTTCCTTTATCTCCATTGGCAGGCCTTCGGTCAGTTCTGCGTGGTTGCAGGTCATTTTGTGTAGGCGGATTTTGGAGCTTTTTTCTTCTTTTCGGATGCCTTGGCCGAGCCAGGGCAAACTGCCTTTGAAAAGGTAGATTAGCATATACATCAGGGACTCCAGATCGTCTCTTCTACTCATTTGCACGCCCAAATGTGCATTTCTCGACGCGAATTCCAGCGTTCCCGCAAACGCCTTATCCTCCTTATAGGGAATATGCAGGCTGCACGACTCATTAAAGTACTTCTTCGCAAGTCCAAAATCAATCAAATAAACACGGTTTTCATTGGGATTTCTGCCCGTTATGAAATTTTCCGGCTTGATATCTCTATGAATATAGTGCTTACCATGCATCCATTCCAGCCTTGTGAGCATTTGGTCCGCTATCATTAGCACAGTTTTCTCTGTAAACTTCCGTCCGGCCTTGGTGAAGCGCTGGTAAATGCTCGGGCCTAGGAGCTCGGTGACTAGGTAGCTGCTTTCGCCCTGGGAGAAGAAGTCGAAATAGGTGGGGATGCCGGGGCCTTGGAGTGCTTGGAGGGCTTCTTGCTCCATAAGGAGGAAAAGGTTCTTGGACATTTGACGGTTCTCTATTTTGATTGCGACTTCCTGCAAAGTCTTCCTGTGAAAGGCCTTCACGACACTGCCGAAAGCCCCTCTCCCCAATTCCTCCCCTATCTGATACTCTCCAATCGTCACTTCTGCCATTTACATCCAGCTTCTCCCCATACACCTAGAGAGTTACACCCAAGCTCCAGACCTTGCGATAATAATGGACAGCTTGAGACACATCAACGACGAACTGGCCAAAATGCTGCATTCAGGCCTGGAACTGACGCTACAGCAACTGCCTTTGCCGGAGATTAACCTGGCACTGCTTTTCTTGGCGCTGCTGTTTGGCCTGCTCGCGCTGTTTGTGATGTGTATAGTTACACCCGACGAAGAAGACCTTCGGACCTCAACTCCCACAAAGCGCAATCAAAGTCCTCCCCCGGCCTCCCGCTCTAACAAGCCCAAGCAAAGCTAGGCTAACCCTAGACTCCCTCCATATCCATCAATAATGACGCCCCGTGACTACCTCAAGCTGCTTTTCCGCTTCCTGCACATCACGTAGTTTCCACCCAGCTCGGGCGTGTACGTGGCAGGGAACCTGGCCTCGGACTACTTCTACGGAGAGAGGAAGGGACAGACGTGGGTTTACTGTGTGATGTATACCGTCGTATTGATTGCGGGAGTGGTCAATACGGTGTTGCTGCAGCCGAGTCGGATGTTTGGGGCTGAGGACCGGGAGTTCTGGAAAACGTGCATGTATGTGAAATTCGCACTTCTCCTTTTTCTCAGTCCCCTGCTAAACCTCCTTTTCTCCCCGTTCTCCCTGTCCCCTGCCTCCTTTTCCTGTCTGCGCTTTCTACTAGTCCTAGTGACCCTCGGCATTTCCTGTATCGCCAAGCAATTTCGAGACCGCAACAGCATTAAGCCGCTGGCTTCTTCGGGTTCATCGTAAAGTCTCAGTAGAGAACTGAAGGCAGTTCACTTGGGCAGTCACTTCTAGCTAAGTCGTAGTCCATATATATGAGTCAGACCCTGGGCACGAGCTTTACCTTTGATTCGGAGTCGGAATCGACACTGAATGAACCTATCTGTGACTCAGTGGTAAGAACGACTCAGGTTCAAGAGCTATGCCGCGCAGGGCAGAAACTGAAGTACGTGGTGATTCCCTGGGGCGGAGGAGATGCAGGAGACTTCAGACAATGGGATCTATGGGGACCTTTATTCTTCCCTATTTGCATCGCCTTCCTCGCCTCTACGTCTTACCTGCTTCTGCCTTCCATCTACGTGGGAATTGGCCTGGTGGCTTTCAATGCGAAGACGGTCGGGACGAAGGCGTAAGTTGCACACTAGGTCGTACCTGCAAGTGCTCAGCTTCATGGGCTATTCGCTGGCACCGCTGTGCGTTGGGCTGCTTATTACGATGCTGACGTCGGTGTGGAGTTGGTACGGAGTGACGATCTTAGTGATCGGCACAATGTGGGGAATGTGGGGTAGGAGATAGGCAGCGGGGATTCGGTTTCTACTGGAGTCAGCGGAGCCCGGCAAACGACTGCTGCTCACCTACCCAGTGGTGGTTTTCTACCTGGCCCTAGGCTGGTTCACATTCTTAGTAGAGGTTCTTTAGAGCAGCTGTATAATGGAGCGAGCGGAGACCGTCTATATCGAGCACTGGTAAGCACTAGGCAGTGTGCATTGCGAAACACACTCGTACCACACTCGGCACAAGAGCGACACCTATATTCTGCACTCCAAAACGCTCAAAGACGCCCTCCTTTCTCGATTACCAGACTTGCACGTGCTTATCAACGTCGTGCCTCCAAGTCTGCAAGACAGATTCTACAGCCCTGAGGATCCGAAGTGGATGGGACTGAAGCCTGTGGGTCGATACCGTTTTCCCAGAGTAGGCGCTTTCGAGGTCGTCATTAAAGGCAAAACTGTCTTTTCTAAGCTGGAGTCAGGCCGGTGGCCGCCACACGGACGAGTTGTGGACTGGGTGAAGCAGGTGTTAGACGGCCTGGAGCCCGACACCCATCCCCTCCGTCCCCAAACCCGCGAAGTCAAGTCCCGGGGCGGCAAGCGTTACACTGCCAGCACTGAAAAGGCCTCGACGGGTGCTTTGAAGGCCTCTGCGAGTCAGGACAGCTTTCCTGCGCAGCAGCCTCGCAAGCGCACGCCTTCTCCCCTGTCTTCTCCCAAGGAACAGAGGGAAACGGACAGTAGAAAACGAGAGGAGTATATGAGTCCTGCGAAGCCGAATATAGCGGGGAAAGGGAGTTCTCACGACCAATTTTCTCCTCAGGGGGAACTGTCTCAAATGCCAGGCAAGCCTCGCACTCCCCCAGCTCTGGAAGATCGCTCTAAGGACATGTCTGTCCCTCAGTCCACAAGTCCAGTGCACACCGACCCTATTCCACCCGTCCTCTCCCCTGCTATCAACCTCCCTTCCAGTCCTCCCGTTAACCCCGCCCCAGCCGACGACTACATGGACGACTTCCCTCCTGCAGAAGTCCAGCCCCAGTCAAACCCTCATGATAAGGACCCTGCGCCTGCAGGGGCGAGGGAGGAAGATGACGATTTGGACGCTTTAGTGCCTGAAACGGACTTTACTGACGAAATGAACCTGGAAATCCCTATTGGACATACGAGTTCGCAGTCTCTTCAGCAGGAAAACGCATCGGAACTTCCTCAGAAAGTGACACTGAGGAGCAGTAATCCGGCTGTTTTGGTACTAGCGGAGACTGCTTATACTGTTCCTCCAGGGCAAACCATTGACATGCGCCTCGACATCGCAGCCAGCGACTCCCCAGGAGTGAAGCAATGCGTCCTCTACATTGCAGTGGACGGGAAAGTCACCGACTGCATCTTGCTAAACATCAATTATCGGAGTGCTGAGGAAATGGCGGAGGAGGACGAGGACCAGCCCGAAGCCTTTGCTTTCAATATACCACTGAACAAGAAGGTCAAAAAGGTAGGGGAATAGGCAGAAACTGCCCTATGCCAATAGCACGGAAGGGGACCAACAGGTCGAGTTCCTTAGTCTGCACCCGGACCTGCTCAAGGTAAAGCCGAAAAGTGCGGATCTTCACCCCGGGGAAAGCATTAAACTTAAACTCACTTTCAAGCCTGTAGCGGAGGCGCAGGCCCTGCAGCTCTCTCTAAACACCCTCGTAAACGGCGCAGAAGGCCCCACCTACCACTTCGAAGTGACCTACGCTAACTAGTCTAGCGCCTTACTAGACCTTAGGCGGGCGGAGCAGTTTGCGACGCTTCGTAGGCTTCGGCTCCGGCTTAATATCCGTCAGTTCCAGCTTCAGCTTAGACGCAGGCAGCAACGCCACTGTATCCGGCACGATGTGGACAGTGTTCCTATCCCTTGTTTTCCGCTTCAAAGGCAGTGCCTGGGGCGCAGGGGCCGGCGGTAGCTTGATGAACTCACTCGTAGAAGGCTGCAACACCTCCATTTTCTCCTCCACCAGCCCTGCCTCCTCCCCACTCACTTCCACCATGTCCTCTTCCTGGCATTTCACTACTGGCTGCATCAGACTTTCGAAGCCTTTGCGGATCTGCTCCACTGCGGATTTCACGTGCGGGCCGGGGAGTTTCCTATCGAAGAAGCGGGACCAGGAGGACCGTTGGACTGCTTTGCCTCTGCTTTCCACAGTGACAGTGATGACTGGAGTGGACTGGAGGAGGGTGGAAACGAGGAGATGGGCGGGGGAGATGGAGAAAGAGGGGGTTTGGGTATGAGTAGGAGGGGGTGGAATTGGGGGGTTGGTTTCTTTGAAGGGGGCGATGATGGCGAGGAGTTCTTTCACTCGGTCGGTGGTGAGAAGTGGAGACGGTCTTCGAAGTCGGCTTAATAGTTCCTCCTCACTGCTCGGCAAAGTGGCAGCGAGCAGGACCACTGCCTCCCCCGCAATCAAAAAGCTCGGACTCTCATCCAGCCTCCTCGCCACTGTATCTCTCCACTGCGCCAGCGCCTCCAGCACCCTCTTGCTGCCATACCCCAGCGTCCCCAGTCTCCGTATTCCCATATATGTGTGGTCCGCCTTCATGTACACCTTCAAACTAACGTCTTTACTGCGGAGGAAAACTGCATTGATCAGTGCTGAAGCGTCTTTGTGCAATTCCCGACCCTTCACTGCCAGTTCCGCCTTTAGTCTGTCATAAATATACAGTAAATAGTGCGTGTCGATTCGAGCGTATTTGACCATCGCAGAGCTTAGCGGGCGTACTCTCCAGTCCGCTAGTTGGAAGCTTTTGTCCGTATCCACTTGACACATCCGCTTGAGTAAATACGCCAGGGAAAAGGAGGGCAGCTGCAGCTCTCTAGCCGCTTGGCCTGTATCGAACATATTCACTATATACAGGCCGAAGTCCCGCTGCAGCCAGATTATGTCTGAGTCCGCTCCATGGAACACCTTCAATATCGCAGGGTTCGTGAATACGTCTAGTAGCGCTGGTAGTTCCGACCACAAAGTCAGTGTGTCCACTATGTAGTCTCGGTCGCGGGTGGAGATCTGCATAAGGCAGACTAGGCCTTGGTAGGACCGGGTGCTGTGGTGCTCCAGGTCGATTGCTAGTTCTGGGACTGTGCTCAGGTGACTGATGAGGGCTTGGAGCTGGTTGCTGGTGGAGATGAATTCGTAGCGAGTGGATTCGAGGGGAGCGGGGGTTTGGGCGTCTTTCGCATCTTTGTAGGATTCGGACAGGGGCAGTTGCTCGATTTCGTACTGATAGGGATTTTTGCCGTAGGGCTTCAGCAGGTCTGGGCGACGCTGAAGAGCCAGCAACTCCGGGTCCAGGGGGATCTTCGCATTGGGCTTGCGTGTGAGTTTCGGTATAAAGGGAGCCGGCGAGTTGTCCCGATCCTGCAGGAACGGGTAGTCATATCTGAGCAGCTGGTGAGGAGAAAGCAGGGACAGCTGATTTTGCAGGGAGTCCGGGGAGTGGGAGTCCAGCCCCAGGGAAACATTTTCCAAGCACTCATCACAAGCGTCCACCACCTCATCATAACTCACTCCCCCACTCTGCGGATTCACCAACTTCACCAGTCTCATCAGCAGTCCCTTCGCATGCGACCTGAGCGCTCCTATGGTGGGCGCGAATTCCCTGGAAAACTGCAAGTAGGCCTGTTCGTCTGCACTGGGCAGCTTCTGAGAGTCGGAGACGGCGCTGGTGACTTGTTTGAAGAGGACTGGGACGAAGTTGTCGTGCAGGAAAGGCGGCCGGGTGGACATGTTAATGGACTGAAAGGGCTTATCGGGCGAGTTGTAGCCTTGCTTCGGTGTATATAGTCGATTTGCATGTGTAGGAAGGAAGTGGGGATTTGCGAGGCTAATTAGGGACTTTGCCCAGGCCAAATAGCCCTAATTACTATAAGAGCGGCTTTTCCCCTGCTTTCTTTTTACTACCTAAAGCTTAGCCCTCCACGCCTTCCTAACCTCATCCACGACCAGCAGCATGTTCCCAGCCGCATTGTCCACCCCTCCGTCCACCGTCACAGTCTGCCCTGTGATGTAGGAACTTTGGCAAAGGAAGAGACACACGGCTGCTACGTCCTCGGGCGTGCCAGCGCGGGCGATTGGTATATACTCTGCGATTCTTTCACTGCCTTTGGGGGCTAGTCGCTGCACGCCTTCGGTACCAGCGATGATCCCGGGAGCCACTCCATTCACTGTAATGCCGTAGGGTCCCAGTTCTACTGATAAATGCTTGGTCATGGCGTCAATTGCGGCCTTGGCGGAGCCTGCGTGCACCTGCATCACCCAGCCTGAGTGGTGCAGAGTGGCTGAAATGTTCACTATCGCGCCACCATGGTCCTTCATCCACTCCGTGAAAACTGACTTCGTCACATTGAATGTGCCGAAAGTATCAATTTCATGCACAGTCCGAAACGCATTCAACGACATCTTACTAAAGGGCAGCAAGAAGTTCCCAGCCGCACAGTTAATCAGCACGTCAATTTTCCCAAAAGTCCTCACAAAGAACTTGACCATGTCCTCCACTTCCTGCGGCTTTCTGACGTCGCAGACGGACACTTCGCAGCGAATGCCGAGGGAGGAGAGGGCGGACTTGGCGGAGTTGAGGCGCTGGGAGTTGCGGCTGCAGATGGCGACTTGGGCGTGGTGCTGGCCGAAGAACTTGGAAATGCCGAGGCCGATGCCTGAGGCTCCGCCTGTGATTAGGACAACCTTACCAGCTAGAGCGTCCTGCCTGAACATTTAGCTGGAATTAGTATGGCTGAAAGGAAAATGACGCTGCCGGCGCTGGAAAGCCGCAAAGGGGGCAAAGAAACAGTGGGAATTGCACTCAAAGACACAGGGCTGAGGGGCACTCCGAAGGCGCAGAGGTATACAGGCCTGGATTTAGGCAGATTGACACAGACTCAGAGCTCAAAGTGGCTCAAAACTTCGAGGGAGGAAGGGGATTTCCCACCTCCTGCTTCCTCCTTCCGCTCCCCTGCCATTCAAGTCAAACACGAAATTCTGCTCCAACTCAAAGAACTGCGCTCCAGTCCTGCCAAACTCACCATCAAGCACTCCAAATCCCTGTGTCAAGTCCTACACACGCTTTCCAGGGAAAAAGGCTACTATAGTGATGAAATGGCTTTCATCGTCCAACAGCTGGAAAGAGTGGTCTTTTGCCACAGAGACACCATCCCAGCAGGCGTTCTACAGTACATTTACTCCAAAGACGTGGAAGTAATGCTGCAAGAGGACGGCCAAGTGCCCTTTTTCTACCTCGCAAGCTTCCTCTACAGCCTAGTCGAGCAATTCAGCGTCAAAGAAGCGGAAATGGAAGGCGAAATCCGGGTTCTTACGGATAATTACGAGGGGAAAATGAGGGAAAAGGACCAAGAAGTGCACAATTTAGAGGGGAAAATCGGGGTTTTGAGGGAAGGGCTGAAACCTGTAGAGAAGAAATTGAAGGAAACTGAGGAGGAAAACGAAAAACTGCTGGGAAACCTGAAAGGCTTCCAACAGCGGCTTAACAAAATGGAGGAAAAGTACCGCACTGCGAAAGTGGCACTGAAGGAAGACTTGCGCCTGATTAGTGACTTGGAAAGCAAGGTGAAGATGCTGAATTCCACAGCGATGGACGCTTCCAATGCGTTGGGAGTGATGGAGGAGGAGTATAGGGAGTTGGAGAAGGCCTACTTGGCGATGCAGGACGAGTTCCGCAACTTGGTGGTGAAGTTGGTGCAAGCGGAGAAGAAGATGGAAGGGGTGGAGGAGGAGAAGAGGAAAGTGGAGGAGGAGGTCTATCACTTGAGAGTACGTGCAGCCGCTGGCTTCGAAGAACTAACCCCCCGGCCCAGTTTCTCAAAGGTGTACGAAATGCTGGGCGCGGAAGTCCCTCCCAAGCCACGCACTGAAGACCACCTCCAAGAACTCACTCGCCAAATCAAGTCCCTGCAGCTCAAACTCGCACAAAGTCCCAAGCCCAGAGTCACGAGAAAACTGGCTGCACCGCAGGAAGGCAGGAACCGCTCCCCTAGCATTGACCTCTTTGCGGAGGAGGGGGAGGAGGCGGAGTGACAGTTCTAAGACTTAGTGCCATAGCTTAGAAGGGCGGTTTCTGCCTTGTGAGGGATGATGCGACCGGAGTGCTTCCAGAGCTTGGGCTTGCCGAATCGCTTGGAGATTAGAACAGACGTTTTAAAGAAATTCGAAGCACAATCCGACGCCGTTTCCTTATCAATGATCTCCGCCTTCCTTACCAATTTATACCTGTCCAAGTACTGTTTTATATGTGCAAGCGGCACTCTCTGGCCCCAGGAATGCGGCAAATAGGCAATGTAGTTCCTCACATCTGTGTACTTCCGAATGAGCTTTTCAGTGCCTGAGATGCGGGAAAGGACTGGGGACCTGCGGGAGTCTCGGTAGCTTTCACATAGGTTCATCATAGCTTCAAAGGACTCTGTAAGTGCATTCTCCCGCAAAGTCGCAGTTTTGGGAGAAAGTTGCTTCCGCTCACGTATAGGAGCCACTTCCTGACTTCTCCCCACAGGCCTACCCCCAAGTCCCACCCCCGCAGTTTCCCCCCATTTCTCCCTACTCCTACTCTGTCTTTCCCAAGGCTCCGGGGTAATCGCTCTGCTTTCTTCCTTCCCAGTCCTGTGTGCATCTGGTTCATTGCCTCGGAGTCTGGGAAGTGTTTTGGTGGTGTTTTCCAGACGAGTAGTCCCTGTTTTCGATAAAATGCTGCGAATTGGGGGGATAGACGGGGAAAGGGAGGGTCGGAGGGGACTTTTGGCAGAGGGGCGATAGTGCAACGGGGAAATGATCGCCATTTTAGAAGAGGAATTGGAGATTTGGCACTGTTGACAAGGCGAAAATTTGACTTTTTAGTGCTTTTACTGCTGATTTCGCATATATTAATCTTAAATGTCGGGTTTAAAGCTAAATTAGACTATTTTCCTGAGAAAAAAAAACAGCTAAGAGGAGTAATTATGGGAATTTAGCGAAATATTTAGCCGATTTTATATGAAAAACTGAAATTTTAACAGGAAATAGGGACATATTTGCAAAAATGAAGGAAAATATACGAATTCTTCCCTCCTTAGGTCCATTTTACGCATTCCCGCCTATTTCCACGATATTAAGGACTGAAACGACTAGCCGTACTAGATTTAAGGGAGAGAGGGCTGGCTCTGGTCTTCCTCTGCCGGTCCACTAGCTGGCGCAAGCGTCAAAGTCTCAATTTCTGGCGTTTCCAACACCAAATCATCCTCAATTTCCTGTCTCAGCTCCCTCTTTTCCCTAGTTACTTCCACCTTCCTGGTTTCCTTCTTCTCCACAGGCCTGCTTTCCCCGCCCAGCACCGCCAGCACCTCCTCCTTCGACAGAATCAAATGCATTCTATCCAGGAACTCGTCATAGCGAGGGTCGCCCACACCTGAGAAGTACTCTATGGCTTGCTGGTAGAGGCCGAGGAGGCTGTTGACTAGTTCTGCGTTGAGTTGGGCGTCGAAGTTGGACTCGTAGACTGCGATGGCTTGCAGGACTTCGTTGATTGGGATTTTGCGGAGGGCTTTCTGCGTGACATCCTCCTCCTTGAGCGTCTTCGCCTGCTTCCCCACGTCAATGCGCTTCAAAGCCGCCACATTGGCCGACACCAGCTCCACACACCTCTCGGCCTCCTTCACCACCAGCTCCAAGCTTTGCTCCTCACTCCCACTGGTCCATTCGAAGGTCAGTTTGTTGGGAGACTTGCGGGGACGACGGAGGTTGGTAAGGCCTAGGAGGGGGGTGGAGAAGAGGGGCAGAGCGGTGTTTAAGTGATGGGTGGATTGGGAGAGGAGAACGAGGGAGGTTTCGGTGACTGCGAGGATGCGGGGGGAGTCGGAGGAGTTGCTGGAGTTTACTTCTTTGCAGGAGAATAAGGCCATAGTCTCCAGACCTTCCCAAGTGCTCAAACTGAGTGGAGTTTCCAGCGGAAAGGCGCCCACGTCCAAAGCACAGCGCGGGCCCTTCGCGACGCAGGACCTGACCAGTTTGGGCAGTTCATTGACGATGGCTGAGATAGTGTAGCTGGGACTCCAGCCGGCCCGGATGACTTGCTGCAGCAGGTCCCTCCCATCTGCTATTGTAGGTCTAGTGAAATGCGTCAAACAGCACAGTATCGGCGGTGCAAAGGGAAACTTCCCCTCCAAATGCACCTCAAAAACCACATTTCCCAGGTCAGCCCCCACTTCCTCATAAAGTCTCCTACTCAGCTCCACTACCACTATCAGTCCAAACGGCGTTTCTCGCCTCGCGAACTGATACTCCTGTGGAAACGTGTCCAACAGGCGTAGTTCTGAGTAGACAATTACCCTTGTCAACCCGCTTGAGCTGAATCTCTTTACTGAAATCGGTGGTTTTGCCTGTCATTCCGCCTTCCGACTGTATATAATGGCAGGGACTTTGAGGACTGTGCTGAAACTGCTAGTGGGCGAAAGCAGGGAAGACCAGCCTGCAGGCTGCAGCCTTACAGCTCTGTTAGTACCCCAAGGCCCAGCCTCCGACTCAGCTTTAGCCCAAATTCGCTCTGAAACGGGTCTCAACCCCGAGGCCTTTACACTGCTGTTCAGGGTGAAAAGTGAAGAAGGAAGGGCGGAAAGCACAGTAACGGCACTGAGAGAGGCCTATGAGGGACATAAAGGGGACTCGGGACTCGGGAAAAGGATAGAGGAGGCAGAATTGGATCTGACTTTTGAGGCTGTGGGCGGGTTTGTGCTGATCAAAGTGAGGCTTAATGGGCAAGAGGCGTTTTCAGCGATGTTCTCTATGGTGGAAACGATTCTGCCTGAAGTCTTCTCTCAGTCTTCGAAAATAGCTCTTCGCTTTACCACTGCGAAAGACCTCTCCCAAAGCGCAGCCTCCGACCTTCAGTTCCTCTACTCCCTCTTCGAAGGTAGTAGACTCGAGCTCACCTTAGAGGTCTGGCGCGGGCTATTTCAGTACATCAAGGAGCGAACCAAAGAAATATTTGCGAATCCGGACCTGACCAAGGCGCTGACCATAGCGGGGATCTATTCCCGCGGGAGTGTGGAGCTGAAACTGAGAGGAGCACATGCCATTCCTGCGGAAATAAGGGAGAAAATAGCGAGTTACTCGACGGTTCTCGACGATTTGAGGACTGCGAATCAGAGTGATGGACTGGTGAATGGCCTGGGAACAGTCCTTCAGAGTAACTGCCAGGCGGTAGTTGATATAGTGGCTATGACACCACTGTTTGTCCTCTCTGCCCAGCTACAAGCACCAGGACTGAGCGGTGTCTTCCTTAAGCCTAGCTAGACTTGCGGGACTTGGGCGCGCCTGCCTTCCTGGGGAACTCCAGATTGTGCAGTCTCTTCAGACGCTTCTCAGCAGCCTTCAGCAGATGCGGCTGGCGGTCCTGCACCTTGCCCAGCAGCGCTCTGCGCACTCCTCCCAGTACAGCGCCCTTCACAGCAATTTTAACCTCATGACTGGCCTTCCCCACTACGCCGTGCTTGGACAGACGCTTCACTCTGACGGTGGAAGTGCGCTTTTTGAGCTTGTTGTCAGTGGCCTTTGGGACGGCTAGGCCTACAGCGGAAGTTTGTGCGAGGCCCGCGTAGGTCTGGGAGTGCAGGTTCGTCAGGTTGTAGGGGTCGGTGGACAGTGTCACTTGCGCCTGCTTCAGCTTGAAGACATTGTTGTCCTTAGTCAGTTCCCACAGCAAGTCAGAGGACACTGTCGCCATTATAGCCGCAGGTTTACTAGTCCCCAAAAGCCTACTCCCTGCCCTGCCTTTGCTGCAGACAGGCAATTGCAACGCGTATTGTGGCTTTATTAGACCAAATGCGGCTAAATTAAGCCGATGTGAGGAAGTTCACTGGGATTTTGGTGAAAGTCTCCTTTTTGGGACATTGCAGAGCGATACAGGAAATTTCGCCACTTTAGTCGATATTTGGTACGTAAAACTGCGAATTTCCAAGAAAACTGATTGAAATTCCCAATAAACCTCAAAGTTCCCGGCTTTTCCTGCCCTTTCTTAGCTATTTCCTGCCTAACTAGGAGATTTCACGTCCTCACGCTTCAGTCTATAGTCCCCTTTCATATTTCCCCCAACCTCCCCCTCCTGTATCAGTTTCGACTCGTCCAAAGACTGATCCTTCCTCCCGAACATCACGTCTGAAGCAACCCTGTCCTGCCAAATGCGTCCCAGGCGCACAACTGTGGATTCACTGGGCGCTAGGAAGGGGATGAGGTACTTGAACGCGAGGAAAAGGTGCTCCAGCACTAGGAAGTTGAGCCAAGGCCCGAAGGGAAGCAAGTGTATTGGGTGATGCGAGTCGAAAACGATCAAAGCGGAGTTCGTCGCTATCCCCACATACGATACCATCAAAATGATTGTGTGCCAAATCCCAATCGACTCTGTCCTGTAGGGAAACGACCTTCTATTCAGTGTGCACAACTTCAACGCGTCCACTCTGATTTCTATCAGTATTTCCCCAAGCGCCAGCAGTGCCACCACTGGGAACACTGAGGAAAACAGCACAATATAGCCGTACTGACACACCATTTCCATGTAGTCCTCCATTGGCGTTTCGTAGGGGTCGAGTTGGGCTTGCTTCTCTGTAGGCGAAATTGTGATTCTAAAGCCTCTCTCCGGATGTTCATTTCTCAGTCTCTGCACCTTCCTATCCTCCAACTTGGCCCTAATCCAAAAGTCCGCATATGGCCAGCCCAGTTCCATCAGGTTCAAAGACACATTCATCAGAAAAATCACTACCAACTGGAAGGCCAATTCCTCCGAACACTGATTTCCCTCACACCCTTCATAGTGCTCCTTTATAAAAGCGATATAGAACAGGGAAACGAAGCAGTTGACGAAGCGGAAAAGGAACAACTTGAGACTTAAGGAGTCCATGTACTGGGTTTCAGTCTCGTGGTTTTCCCAGTTGTTCATTTTCTGGGCTACAAGTGTGTACACTACGTTCATCACTTTGATTTGGACTGCATTCAGCAGGGCACACAGCAAGGGACCGTCTTCTTCCTTTCTTTGGATCAGGATGGCTCTGTATATGAAGATGCCGATCACTGCTGCGATTACTGATGTGACGAAGACTGCAAGCACGCTGAAGCTTAGCACGCGCTTCAGCGTACCTAAAGTGCCTTCCCTGCCCTTGATTTCTTGGCCGGTTACAGGGTCTTTGGCCGGCGGGCCTTGAAACTCTGCTCTCTGCTCCTCCATTTCCGAGCTATCAATCGTCCCCCAGCTCCAGGCCAGCTTCCTCTCATTTCTACTCCACAAATGGTCAAACAGACTCGCCCAAATCGCGAGAAATACGGCAAACGACAAAGTGAGTACTTTTTTACCATCCTGGTCACTGACCCAGCCAGCAAGGAAGCAAAAACAGCCTGCAACTGCAGGCCATATCATTGCCCGGCAGTAAAACCCAATCCACGCGAAGTAAAGTGCGACTTTCTCCCCGAAGTAGTTCCGGACCAGTTGCAGTGGCTGCGGGTGAAATAGAGCGCTGAGAGTCGCCCAGGATTTGAGTAGTCGCCTGTTGTGCAAAATGTCGTGCATGCAGAAATGGTCTTGCAGCAGACCTTCCGCCTGCAGCCAGCCCAGACTGAAGTCAGACGAAATCAGACTGAATACCAATCTGGTCTTGTCACAGGGGGTGAATAGACTGCCTTCCCCCGACTTTGCCCCATCCTCGTCGTACCTTTGCAGTACATTCTTCAGATTTGGGTGGAATTCGACGTAGGGGAAAACTCGCATGAAGTTGAATTCGACAGAGGGTTCTTCCGTCTCTTCGACTGTTTTTTCCCCCGTGGAAGACTCTTGGACTCGGGCTTCTGCCGGGCGAAACATTTGGAGGCGGTAGCGCACTGCCTCTGCCCTGCGCTCCAACACCTCATCCCGGGCGTGAATAGTGCAATAGACCTGAGTTTGGTCCCGAGAGAGGTACAAATTGACGTCCAACTCGCAGTGCTCTTGAAGGATCCACACCACTGCAGAGACCAGGCTCTTCACATACTCTGCCTTCGTCAGCGAACTCCCAGTCCAACTAATCTTCTTCAATAGAGTCTCATATAGACTCTGGTCGCCTTGAATTGGCCTGAGTAGTCGCTTCCGTACCTTTTCCGCATTGGAAATGTCTATTTCCGCCTTATACTCTTCGTCCTCGCGCACTCCTTTGTCTGTGAGAACATTGGGAAATACTAAGACGTAGAGTGGGGTTGGGAGCAGGCGGGATGGCGAGGACGGGGACAACAGCGGTGTCGTAATATCTGAGGCCATTTCTACTATTTATAGGGAGAGTTGGCTTTGCAAGATCACTGCAAGGCATTGATAGACACAAGTTGAGGGTGCTACTATATTAGTCAAGGAAAAGAAGGCTATTGGAAACAACCGGCAGGAATTTCCCAATTTCGAGCATTGCTAAATCTCCCTGACCCTTTAGTAATAAGGCCAGACGATATTCGTAGGCCTAAAGACTTAATCCCAAGTCACTTATTGCAGAAAGCCACATTGAAAGCTAACAAATGGACATGCTAAGCAGGGAAACAGGCTGTAAGTTCCTCTTCTCCCTTAAACTACTATTAACCTCCAAAGCGGCATTTCCCCTGTCAGTCTCATCCTCTCAAACGACGTGTAAAATATGAAGTCTTCAATACTGACTTCCGACTCTGGCTTCTCGGCTGCAAAGTCCCTGTCCAGCTTCTGACAGCGGGCAGCGTCGAAGCGGTACCATTCGCTGTTCCACACTGTGTACCATACTCCTTGGCCTAGGCGGCGCCAGTCCACTCGCCGACATTCCCAGCTTTGGCAGCTGCCTGTCTCGCGAAACCGCTGGAAATCAATAATTGACCCTTCTCCCCGCCAGTGCAGTTCCTCGGAATAGGCACTTTTCCCCTGAAACGCAGTTTCCAGCACCGTCTGCAATTCCTCCGAGTACTCCACCCAGCTGCTCTGCACGGGGCAGTAGTACTCCCACAGCGGGTACTTCCTATCCGGCACATTCGCCTTGATTTCCTCCTCAAAGTCCTCTCTCCCCTCCAGTTTCTTCCTAATAAAGGCCACCAAAGCTGTGGATTTCAGCTCACGGATGGAGGCCTGTCGCTTGATCCAGGCTTTGTGGTCAGGTGTGAAGTAGATAACTCCCATGTCGCCCTTATCGACACGGATTACCACTACAAATGCGTCTTTTCGCTCGGATCCGTCGGAATAAAGGACCTTTTCGAAGCGAATGCTGACCTTTTCAGCGTCCACTTCAGGGTGGAAGGCGTTACAGCAGGTGTCAATGCCGAGGCGGAGTTTGTCTCTCTGGGTGGAGGTCAGGAGGAGGCCTTTGACCACGTGGTCGTCGGTGATGCCGTAGTAGAGCACTCCGCCGATGGTGTTGAGGAAGGCGCAGATGTACTTGGAGAGCATGTTCACTGCGATTTGAGTTTCGAAGCTTTGAGGAGAGCAGGCTTTAAACTCCGTGACTTGTGTCTCATCTTCCAAAAAACGAGCATTATACAAGAAAGTGGGCACTGAGTGCGGGGCCGGGCCCTGCTCAGTCTGTCCTGCTGCAGGCAAGGCCACTGGAGGCACAGGTTGGAAAGGCGCAGGCCAGTACTTGCCCAGCAGCCTCGGGTCGTGACTCCGCGGACACTGCGCCCCGTGCGGACACTTCCCAGGCCCTTTCTGCTCAAATATGCACAAACGCACAGACTCAGACTGCACCTCGTGTCGTAGGGGACAGGTAGAACCATGTGGACAGCGTCCAATCTGAAAGAAAGGACAGACACCTCGAGAGTCCATTATGAGAAGGAGTGAATTAAGAGGGAACTTGGACTTGGTGGCTGTAGGCTGTCCGCCAGTCTACGGCTTTGAGGGCAAACATTGGGTCGCCGAAGCGAAGAATGTAGGTAAGTTGCCACAGAGACTGGCTTTGCAGGGTCATGTATAGGCCGAAACTGCTTAAACTCAGTCTCTTGCAGTCTGCAGGACTCAAAAAGGCGAGGATAGTAGCGAGGCAGTTGACAGGGAGTCCAGCTAAGGGAGGAACAGGCGAAAACACTCGAGATTTGAGCAGAGAAGCCAACTGAAAGGCAGCAAATTGGTCCAATAAGGCAGTGGCAGGGCGGAAAGCAGACACAGTGTATTGCAATTTCCCGTTCCAGTGGGTGTAATTACGAGCAAACAGCACAATTGTGTCGGATTTCCCGTTTCCTTCATAAGAAACGCTAATTGCCTGGTCTAAATACAGCAATAGGAACTGGTGTGCGCCGGATTGGACCTGTTTCCAGTCATCTTCCGCGGAAATCAGCCTAAAATCTCCTCCAAATGCACATAATATGCTTTGAAGCAGCCTATCCAGCAGTTCCAAACCACTGTGCAGCACTTCTCCATGCAGCCACTCCCTTGTCCACTCCATTACAGGGCAATTCCGCAAACATTGAGACCAATGTACTGCTGGAAGTCCTTCTTTTCCATGTATTGCAGCTTTGGACTAGGCTATAAGTGCTATTGTATCTCCAGGATTGGGAATTTTGCATGTTTCGGTATTTCTCAGTCTATTTTGATAGAGAAAGGTTCATTTAATCATACCGATGAGCCAATTTGAGCCTTCCTGGAAAGCCTAAGTCTATTGATGTTGAAAGCGAGGCTTCAGAGTCCCTCAAAATAGATCTTTCGACAAACACGACAGCTAAATCTGCCTTAGCCTTATATGACCACCAAAGAAGACCTAAGTCGCTCCGCACCATACAGCACCACCCACAGCAGCAGCACTCCCAGCAGTACCGCCAGCAGTCCCCAGCCTCCTCTGCGTCTCTGTCCCTGCAACTCTCCTACGAAGGGACTGTGGCAGGTAGTGACGGACCACACTCGACTGTGACAGGCCTCTGCGCTGCGGATAGGACTGGGAGTGTGGTATTGCCAGGAGGAAGGACTCTGCAGGGCGACTTCGGGGGACTGCAGTACTGAGACATGGACGTGCTTCTGCGATTCTGCCTTGGCTTGGGAAAGAAGGGCGGCAGCGCCTAGTCGTTTGCTCAGTTCCTTGTGTAGGGCCAGCAGTCGCATTAGACTCACCTGCGCTTCCTCCAAACTGTGACTGAGCTGGTCAATGTCGCTGGAAGGCAGGGCAGGACTCAGCGCGTTCAGCTCCATTTTCCCACTATTCCTCCATCCCAAAGGCAGAAATGGCCTAACGACCACTTTGCATAAATGTCCAGCGCTCCTATAAGCATCCTACGAGAGGGTCTGAGCACCGAAACCCTCTCAGCTCGCTACCGCCAGCCTCCCACAGGGCTGTTCTACCGCTACAAAAGCACTGGTACTCGACGCAAGCCAGAAACCGCCTTTAACCTCCTCGAAGTAGTGAGGCCAGGGCCACATATCAGGCGGGGGGATAGCTTTCGGGTAGACCTTAGGGGCAAGTGCAGGCGGAAAACTACGGAAGTGCTGAGTGGGACTGCTATATCGGAGGGCTTGGCTGTGCTGAAGCAGCTTAATGGAGTCAGGCCCGCGCCTTTCAGAGGGAAGTTCGCCAGTACTTTGAGCCGTTTGCCCTAGTTTTAGCTAAAAGTCGCAGGTGTAGGAGTGGTCTGGATTTTATGTGAGAAAGGGAAATTCCCCTCTTTTTGCAAATCTGTATATGTAAAACAACTGATTTCCCTCATACAAAGTCCCCCTTTACTCCTACACTACCATCGAATTCAGCCAACCCTATATCCTACAGACCCACAGGTTGCTCCCACTCCGCATACAGCCGCACCACCCTATCCAAAGCCACTTCCAGCCCCATATCCCCCGAAGCAAAGCAACACTGCAGCAGGCCTGTGGGCGGCCGCTGTACGAGATAAAGCCGATACAAGGCCGCTGCTCTCTTTATATCAGTGGCAGAGCGAGGATTTACCCCTAATTCCGGGACGATCTGTGTGAGTTGCTGAGTTGTGACTAGTCTGTACGCCTTTTCATACATCTGTTCCTCTAAGGTGTCTGCGTGGCTCAGGTCTGCGTCTTTATTGAGCGCTAGCAGTCCGGTTGCGAGGTCTTCGAAGGCAGTTTGGAAGGATTCCGCGGAGTCCTGCTTGTATGGGACATTTAGTCTGCCCCAGCAGCCTGCTACACTCACCCAGCCCAGCGCCATGCCTTTTCCTTTCCCTACAAGTGTACTGAATCGCCTGTTTTCCTGCACTGCTACGTGTCGGTGGCTGAAGCCTCGAGTAGGCCAGAGGCCCCACGAGACTAGGAGCGTGTTGATGAAGTCCAAGAGCTGCTGGAACCAGACGTAGTAGGCGGCGTAGAGTGGATCTCGACAAATCCGATTGGCACCTATGCATTCGCTGGACTCATATACGATCTTCACCTCTGAGTGAGGGTTTCTTCGAAAGTGCAGCACTGCAACGAGTGCCAACTTGACGGGAGTTTCTTCCAGTTGAGTCCTGTAGACGTATGTGAGTCGGTACAACTCGCAGCTCAGAGCCAGGTCGTCACACCTGGTATTGGGCTGGTAAGGACCGATGAAAGGGAGAGTTTTGAGTGTGGAAAGGCGCTGGAGACCCAGGTCTGTTAGGTACTCTGTTTCCAGATCTGTGGACTGATCCATTGCTCTAGGGAAGTGCCAGAGGGCTGGGGAAGCAGTCAGATAGAGTAGACTGACACCTGAAGTGGAGCAGTTATTAGCCTAGATGCTAGGATGCATGCAAAGCTGTGGGACTACTTTGGTATGCAGCTGCCTGGAAAGCCTTTGTGCTACAGATGAGTAGGACGATACAGGCAGGCATTCCCCTCCGCCCTTCAATCGATGGTCCATTTTTCATATTTGAGGCCGGCCTCTTCTCACCCAGACAGCCAGAGTTTCAGCTGTAGGTGTAAATGGAAGAGCGGCAGGGACTCGGCTGGTTCGCAGCTTTCGAGCATGTGAGTTTCGACTTGAACGCTTGTCCTCTTCTGAGTGAGTTCTACCCCCCTTTGGCAAGGGCGGCGGAGAGTGTGGAAACTGCGGGGGTGGGGCTGGGCAAGTCGGAGGGCTGGTTTAGAGACGGCCTGAGTGACTACCCCCTGCCCATCTCTCGCCAGGAGCGCGACCGAAAGATCTTGCGGTATCTCGAAAAGAAGCGCAAACGAGTGTACGTGAAGCGCATTTCCTACGACTGCCGCAAGCGAGTTGCAGACAACCGACAGCGGGTGAAGGGCCGCTTCATTAGCAAGAAGGAGGAACAGGACATCCCCCCCGCTAACACATAACTGCTATATATGGACAGTGGCAGGACTGGGAGAGCTGCACTGGGCTGTGAAAGGGGAGTTCTGGGGACTTGCATGGAAGAAGGGAGTTGCAGGGTTTTAGTCCAGAGTAGTCCGGAAAGGCGGACAAATTGGACCAGGGAAAGTGCCTTTGCAGGCTATTTCCCCTACCTTGTTACTTTACTGCAGTCTGGAAGTCATCCAAACACCCTTCAATCAGACTACAAGTCCCAATAATCGCATACAGACAGTTTGAAGGAAAAATTGGCAGCTTTATTGAAGAGGTATTAGAACTATTGAAAAATCCTTCTTTTGAGGCTTTTCGAGCTGTTTGGGACTTAAGTCAAACTCGGGAATCTTTCTATGCACTGAGCGTCTCTGCTGGACTGGTAAGTGTGAAAATAGCGCAGAAACGATGCCAAATGCCAAAATCGCAGTCGATAATGTAGATTGATGCTGAGAAAATGGAGATGGCAGCAAGGAAAAGCCTGCGAAATGTATAATTTGGCACGAATTAGCGTAATAGGAAGGAGATGGGAAACGGCCAGAGCCTCTAAGAGTCCATTTATGGCTGATTTGATGCGAACAGACGGAGAGGCTCCGGCAGGTAGGAGCCCCAAGGACAGACAAAGAGTTCGGGCTTACTGCTAACAAGTCAGCTACCAGAGCTGACAGCACTTGGACTGCCGCACCGGCTGTTGCGGCAGGGGCGACGGCAGGTCTGCTAGTTGCAGTACGGACTGGATTTCCCCGCCTTCTTCATCTGCGAAGGACACTCGCTTGGAGGGCCGCCGCTGCTGCTCCACAGGGATAGCGAGCATTGAGTCCGGGACTCCCTCCACACGTAAAATGGACTTGCGGCGGCCTTTCGGGTCAATCGTGTCTGTGCTCTCTTCCCTTCCAATCTTGATGAACGGCTGGTCACTAGTGACGTCTTGCGGCGTGTCCATGTTTTCGATTGTATTGCCCTTCCATTTGCCTGTGTGTGGCGCAGACGCCCACGATAAGTCTTATTGACAATGGTAAGAACTATGTAGTCAGCGCTGTTCAACTTCCAAAGTCTGCTGATTGTTGTGCTGCTCTTCATCTGCACCTGTGCGTTTGTGCGGCAACTTCGGCCTTCGCTGATCGACCCTAAGGCTGAAGGATTCGCAGGCATTTTCCGTCGAGCAGCTGTTATTGGCGACCGTCTCAGTCCTGTGGTGGCTTTCGCCTGCGTTTCAATGGCCTTCGCTACTCTCTTCTACAGATAAGCCGCTTCTCCTAGTAATGGGCTCGAGCTGTTGCAGCAAAACAGCCACTGTCTCTGCCGCTCCCATCTCTCGCATGACTACAGTCGTTCCCCTGACCCGCAGGTCCACCAGCCTCCGCAGTCGGTCCATCCTCGCCCTCACCGAAGACTCCGAATCCAACTTCTACGAGATGTCCGCCCGCTACAAGGAGCAGCCCCTAATTCGCTGGAAGCGGGGCCACTTAATCGGCGAAGGCGCTTTCGCCAAAGTATATCAGTGTTTGAATACTGACACAGGGGAGTTGCTGGCAGCCAAACATTTCACCTTCAGCGAGGACCCGAGAAAGGTGGTGAAAGAGTATCTGAGTCTCAAGCGGGAAATAAGTGTGTTGAGAGAGCTGAACCACCAGTACATAGTCAGGTACATACAAGCGGACTTGTCTCCGGAGCAGGACGCTATTGATGTGCTGCTGGAATTTGTGCCTGGAGGCTCGATTCACAAGCTGTTAGCACAGTACAAAGGACTGGCGGAAAGCGTAGTTTCGGCCTTTACTCGGCAGTTGCTGGAAGGACTGTGCTACTTGCACGAACATGGAGTCATTCACAGAGACCTGAAGTGCGCCAATTTACTACTAGACGCAAACGGCACAGTCAAAATAACTGATTTCGGAGCTTCAAAACGAGTGACTTTGGAAGAAGATATGAAATTGACGCGTTCTTTGAAGGGGAGTCCGTACTGGATGGCTCCTGAAGTGGTGTTAAAGCGAGGCCACAGCTTTGCAGCGGATATTTGATCTCTGGGCTGTGTCGTTATTGAGATGGCGACAGGCAAGGCGCCTTGGTCGGAGCTGAGTAGAGAGGCCGGAGAGGTCCTACGACTGATTGGGAAGCCGGGAAGTAAGAGTTATGCAGACTTGCCAGTGATTTCAGGCGGCTCTTCCAGTCTGCAGTCCTTCGTGAGGACTTGTCTGCAGCGCAACCCACTGCTGAGGCCCACTGCAGCGCAGTTGCTGGGACATCCCTTCGTGTGTGCCTTGCAGGTGTCCAAACAGTCGCTGGCTAGCACTGGGCAGACCTCAGATTCGCCTGCACTAGAGGCTTTCAGCCCTGTAATCCGCCCAGTGCTGTCTAAGCACTAGTAACTCGCTTAAATGTGTCTGAATCCTCACCCCATGTCTAGATCATTACCTCCAGTCTGTATTCAGAGGAGGTATAAAACCATTTAAAGGTAATTGCGGCTTTGGCCGTAGTCACTCAGTCTTGACACTTTCTTCTCAGCCTGAAATATCGTATTTCCTCTGCGTCTCCCAACGCCTATAGGCCTAAAAATCCCCTTTAGCAGTGGAGAATCAAGGGAACTTGAGCTTCTTTCCAGTCTAACGCTTTCACAGCATCTCTGACTCCTCACACTACTAATGATGGAAACAGGGCGGAGCCGAGGATGCTGGATTTGCGCCTTGGAAAGGACTTTAAAGGGCAGTGGACTGCAAGAAAGAGACTGCTCTCCTGCCAAAGTGGGGACTTCTGTAGGGAAGATGCTGCTGGAAGAGTGACTGTGCTTAGACTTAGCAGGGGAAGGGTTGGGCTGCACAGTGTAAGGCACAGGGGTAATAGACCGTTCAGTGAACGACTGCTTTAGCACTTCCACAGCCTTCAAGTCTTCAAACCTACTCGCATTCCACTGCCTTTTGGCCCGCTCCCAGCTCTGCATCCTCGCCCAAATGTCTCCGTTCTGCAGTCTTCGCAGGAAGTCAGCCTTGGAAATGCCCAAAGCCACACACTGCACACTCGCACAGCAAGCTGAGCACTGTCTGTTCCCCCCACTCATCACTTCCTCCTGTCCGAACAGCTCACCTGAGCCTTTCAGACAGAGACTGAGGACGGACTGGCAGGGAGGTAGGCTGCTGGCTGGTCTGAGGACAGGCAAGGCCTGGGAGCAGGTGGAAAGGACGTGGGTTTTGAGGAATTCCACCTGGCCGCTGACTATGAGGAACACAGCCAGGGGAGAGTCTCCTTCGCGGTAAAAGACCTCTCCACGCTTGAGTCGACACTCAGAGAAGTACCCTGCCAACTTCAGCACTCCCTGCTTGGACAGCTGCTGGAACAGGGCAGTGGAGCGCAGGAACGCTGCACGGTTGATTTGGTCCTGTTGGGTCTGGGAGCGAAGGGAAGAGAGATAGTCTGCGCGGGCGACCAGGCAGATGACAGTGGGCAGGAGGGCTGTAACTGTGGAGCTGCTGAGTAGTTCTTTTGCTAGAGCCGCTTCGCCGATAGTCGCCAAAGGTCCTAAGCGCGCGACATAGGTCTGAAGGCCGTGCTTCCGCACTGTCACAGCCACTAGTCCCTCCAGCACTATGAGCAAGCCTGCAGCCACTTCGCCCTGTCTGCACACTTCCTCTCCCCTTGCATAGACCCTCGCTTGGGCACTGTCACAGAGGCGAGTTAGCAGTGCTGCGGGGCAGTCATGACAGCACTTCACTTCACATAGCAACTCTGATATACTCCTCAACTCTTCCGGGGACCGGTTTGCATTCAGTAGCGCTGCGCTAACTGCTTTCAGTGATTCTGCATCTTTGGGCATTTCGATGCTTGGCAATAAGGCGTGTCGGGACTGAAACTTACTTTTGTCTAAGGAAGACGTGAGTGGTTAGAGGTGGTCTATAAGGGCTAAAACACCTATATGTCCAATCTCTCTGAGACCATTACTCCCACCCATATACAGCCGCACATCCAGTCAATTACGAAGCCTGTCTCTCAACACTGCTCCTATCATCTAATCGAGTAGATTAGCCTAGGCCTGCTGGTGTCTCAGCCTGAGGTTGACAGCTCCTAGCATCTTAATCCTTTTTTCCTTCTGCTTCCCCTTTTTGCTGCCTTTCGACCGTCTATGCGTCAATTCGTCATCCACGTCGTCGGTTTCTGTATCCGACAGGGACTTCCAGGCTTTCAGCTTGGGACCTAGGAACTTTTGCGCCTCCATGGAGTCGTAAATAGGCATTTGGGTGAGGGCTCGGGCTTCTTTGTTGCGTCTACGGGTGAACTTGACTCGAACAGGCTGGCCCGGGACAGTTTGCGGGACAGCTAAGTTGGTGCTAACGGAAGAAAACGAGGGCTCCCAGGACTCTGTGGTGGACATGGTCTTGCTGGGACAGGAAATAGGACTGGCGGGCAGAGCGCTGTGCTGCATGCCCGCAGGCCGTTCCTGCTCTTCATCTAAGGCCTGGTGCAGCAAGACATTGAAGGTTTGCTTGACTTGCTTGGGACGGGCGGCTTTCTGGAGTGAAGGACTGTCCATATTATTGGAAGGTGATGGAAGGATTGGACAAATTTAGCGACTAGAATGTGGGAGGGCTGTGGGCTTTGGGGGAAAGGCCTGTGAGGGACCTGCGGGTCATTAGGTTCTTGAACTCCTGCAAGTCTATCATTCCGTCCCCATTTTCATCCGCTTCCTTCAGCAGCTGGTCCCAAATCTCATCCCCCACTCCCTCGTTCTGCCCTCCGAACATCTTTTTGATCTCGTCCACTGTGATAAATCCACTGTGGTCCAAGTCAAAGGCATCAAACGCAGCCTGCAATCTCTCGTTATTCAGGGACTGCTTCCAGTTCAAACCCGCTGTAAGGAACTCTGAGTAGTCAATGAAGCCGTTCCCGTCAGAGTCACAGGCGGCCATTATCTCACTGATGTTGAGGTCGCTGAGGAGGCCTAGGGCAGCGTAGCCGTTCTCCAGCTCTTCTATGCTGAGCAGGCCGTCGTGGTTGGCGTCCAGAGCGATGAAAGCCTTGCGCAGGGTTTCGGTCTCGCCGACACTCATCAAGTAGTTGGCGATGTACTCGAAGACTGCCTGGCGCAGCTTGTAAGAGCCGTGGAAGTTGCGCATGTTTTCCAGAAGTGTCCTATCCATCTGTGCCAGAGTCCCTCCGGTCTGTCTATTCAGCCACGGGTGTTTCAGTAGGTCTCTAGCAGAAGGCCGGTCTCGAGGACGAAAGACTAGCATGCGGGAGATAAAGTGCTTGGCGTCCTCGGATACATTCTTCCACTCTGGGCCTGGCCTAGACCTTACGGGCAAAGGAGTAAATGCCTTGCTTTACACGCAGAAGGATTTCCGCGTCTGTGCGGCCTGGGAAGGGCGGCGATCCCGCTGTCTAGATGCTACAGAGAAGGACGAATAGGATGACTCCGCAGCTCCATATGTCGCATTTCAAGTCGTATTGCCGGTCAGTGAGTATCTCTGGAGCGATATAATACGGCTGAGTAGTATTTACAGTCCCTGTGATGCTCTTCAAAGAGTCCCCCGGGTCCAGTTTGCAAGACGTTCCGAAGTCAATGACCTTCAACAGAGCATTCGGAGAGCTGTTTTCCAGCAGTAGGTTTTCAGGCTTGAGGTCTCGGTGGCAGATGTGGTGGTCGTGGCAGTAGGCCACTGCGGACAGCAGCTGCCGCATGTAGGTCGCTGCTATCTCTTCGGAGAAACTGTGCTGCTCGATGATGCGGTCGAACAGCTCCCCGCCCATGCAGAGTTCGGAAACGAGGTGGAAGCAAGTCTCGTCCTCCACCACTTCCACTATTTTGAGGATATTGGGATGGTCCAAAGATTGCAAAATGCGGATTTCGTTCAATATGCTATCCGTCTGGTTCTTCGTCAGCTTCCCTTTGGCAATGGACTTGATCGCTCTAATGTCCCCAGAGACTTTATGCGTCGCACTATAGACCACTCCGAAAGCTCCGTCCCCCAACTTCTTCCCTCGCTCATAGATCTGAGCCAAGTCTTCTTTGGAGTGCTGTAGGAAACTGCGGGCCTGTATCTTCACCTCTTGGGGACTGCTTTCCCGGGCTATTGGCTTGGGAATGGGGACGGAGAGGGCTTCGAAGCGCTGGTCGCCTGAGTCTGGAGGGAGTGAGTCTTGGCAGCAGCCCATGATTATGGCCGAAATTCGCTAGGGGAAGTCTGGGTATAGTTTTGAAGCCACTATACGGAGGGATTTAAGGGTTCAGGAGGGTGCTTCAAGGCATATTAACATCTAACAGCTGAGTACAATAGAAAGCACTGGTAAAGAGCCTGCAGAGCTCCTGAGTCAACTACTCGATACAGTAAACAGGCTTTCAAGGTTAGAAGTCCCAGCAGCAAATCACTTCTACGTCTGCCCATACTGAAGAACAGATTCATATTCCTGCATATATCGAGTACTACAATCCCCAATAACTGTATATATAGCATGAAAGGGAAAGGCAGTGTTCCCCGCCTTGACAAAGTCCGCCTAACCTTATTACCTTGGGAAGTCCATTGGACTAGTTCACTATTAGGTCTGCGAGAGTAGGTAAGATGTAAGTCGGCTGGTGCGGAGACTTAGCCACCTCGTGAGCCTTCGTCACGCCTGAGAGCACCAATACACTGGGCATCCCCACGTTGTTAGCGAAGTGGATGTCCGCATCCAGGCTGTCTCCGACCATTAGCGCTTTCCTCGGCTCCACTCCCTCGCTGTCTCGGGCCCACTCCATGAAGAAAGGCGAGGGCTTGCCCATCATTTCCGCCTTCTGCCCAGTCGCAGTTTCCATGAAAGTCAGCAAAGTGCCGCACCCCGGCATCCTCACTCCCTCCTTTAATATGAAATAAGAGTCATGAGTAATGCCAATCAGCTTCGCTCCTCTCTGCACACAGATAGACCCGTAGTACGCCGACAGGTAGTTGAAAGACATTTGCGTGCCCACTACGACCGCTTCAATACCAGCATCAGGCCGTATTGCTTTCAGCTGCTCCAGGCTTCTAATGCTGCTTTCAGCGAACTCACTATTGTGCACTACTTGCAGACCTAGGCTTTCCAGCTCTCGCTTGTGAGCCATTTGCCCGATCAAATACACCTTGTGAATGCTTGGATAGCGACGATGCAGGTAGATTCCAGAGGCTTTGGCGGAGCCGAATACCTGTCTTTCCTGACAGTTGTAGCCCAAGCTGGTGATTCTATGGGCGATTTCAGCCTGAGAAAGGGCAGGGTTGTTGGTAACGAAGTAAATGCGCTTGCCGAGAGAGTGGAGATGGTTAAGAGTCGCGATACTTCCAGGGATTGGCTGTGTGCCCAGCCAAATGACTCCATCGCAGTCGAAGAAGAAGGAGTCAAACTGCGACAGGTCCGGTTTGGCCATTACTCCCTGAACTGGTGATGTACCAGATAGTGCAGGTAGATTAGAGGCAAGGAAGTGAGCATTGGTCAGCTAGGTAAAGATGTCCCTGCAAAGACGCAGACCCTGGTCTTCTGAAGTAACGCCTAGACAGGAAGACACAGCAGTACGCACCTTAGTGCGTCAGTTAGGTACGCGCAGGTGGGGTCTAGTGAGTGCAGCCCTTGTCTCACAGTATGCGTTGGCAGGACGGTCCGGCAAGCAGTGTCGCGAGCGTTGGCACAACCAGCTCAACCCCACCATCCGCCACGACCCTTGGAGCCAAGAGGAGGAACTGATAATAGTGAGAGAACAGGCGAAAGTGGGGAATCGCTGGGCTGACATAGCCAAGTTGCTTCCAGGTCGAAGCGACAATGCTGTCAAGAACCTCTTCTACAGCTCTTTGCGGAAGAAGTATCGCTGCAGGGGCAGGAAAGCTGCAGTCAACAGAGACTTGGACACCTCTGCGGAGGGCAGTGACTGGGAAACGGAGGCCACAGAACTACTTTGCTATATGCAATCAGCACCTGTCAGCTGCGGACTGGTCAGGCCAAGGCCTGTGCGGCTGCTGCCAAGAAGTCTGCAAGAGAGTGAGGAAAGAGACGTAAATCACACACTAGAGTAGGGAGAAGAGACACCGCTCTCTATGCTGTTTGATAATTCCACCAAACAGCCCTCCGCCTATGCAGAGCTTGGAAATGATGTGGAAGAAAGTCTCATTCCCACACACTTCCACTATTTTGAGGATATTGGGATGGTCCAAAGACTGCAAAATGCGGATTTCGTTCAATATGCTATCCGTCTGGTTCTTCGTCAGCTTCCCTTTGGCAATGGACTTGATCGCTCTAATGTCCCCAGAGACTTTATGCGTCGCGTTATAGACCACTCCGAAAGCTCCGTCCCCCAACTTCTTCCCTCGCTCATAGATCTGAGTCAAGTCTTCTTTGGAGTGCTGTAGGAAACTGCGGGCCTGTATCTTCACCTCTTGGGGACTGCTTTCCCGGGCTATTGGATTGGGAATTGGGACGGAGAGGGCTTCGAAACGCTGGTCGCCTGGGTCTGGAGTTAGGGCAACAACTCATAATTATAGCCTGAAATTCGCTAGGGAAGTGGATTATTATAGAGAGGAAAGTGGACTAACATTGACTGAGTCAGTCA
>Ga0247837_1002702_pt1 | contig 32779 bp, 25 predicted proteins | sample LaCtaG_2_FD_187115 | JGI IMG/M metagenome (GOLD analysis project Ga0247837, IMG submission 187115) | Freshwater microbial communities from meromictic Lake La Cruz, Castile-La Mancha, Spain - LaCruzMarch2015_14.5m | ecosystem: Environmental > Aquatic > Freshwater > Lake | place: Spain: Castile-La...
ATTCTCTTTGAAAATCATTTCCACTCACATCAGTTTTTCATCTTCTAGATTCGATATTTCCTCGTAATTCACGATTACTTAGAATTTTCGTTATCAAAGAATTCATCTAAAAGCTTTTACTTCTATTCTTAGGAAAAAGCAATCGTCCTAAATAAGTTTTTGAATAGGACATTAGCCAAAGCTGCTTTACGATGAAAATGCTTTCTCTCTCCCTAGGTCTCTATTACCCCACATTACTCTTCCATTTTCAAAGACAATATATGGCTTGGTCGGCCCTTCTACAGTTCGAGAAACCCATTTACGACTCAAAAAGCAACACTTGCCTATATCGAGTGAACACCAGCAATAAATACGGCGTAGGCGTCATAGTGAAGCAGATCCAGTGCGCCTCAGCAGCTGAAGCTCAGAAAACTGAAGAGCAAGGCCGAATTCCTCACTGCCACCCGCACCCTCACATCTGTGAGTGTCTGGGATGGGAACAGGAGCCTATTCCAGGCAGCTCAGGCTACTATGTGTACACATTCTGGCCGCCAATGTCTGAAAGCCTGCATGACGACCTGAGTAGGCGAGTCGCTGGAGAGACTTGGACGTTCTACACGGAAGACGAACTGTGGAGGATATATAGGCAGCTGTTGGGAGGCTTCTCCTACTTGCAGGAATGTAACATCGTTCATCGAGACATCAAACTAAAAACGATTCTAAAGGATTTGGAGGGAAATTGGCGCATATTTGACTTTCGATGCACTAGGGAAATCAACCCAAACAGTCCTACTGCCGAAACACTCCTCGGCACCAAACCCTACGTTGCTCCCGCTCTCCGCAAAGCCTGCATAGAGTACAAGAACAAGCCAGTAATTGGAATTCTTCACGATGTGTATAGATCAGATGTATATTCTTTGGGTCTGGTCTTGTTACATCTGTCCTTATTGGAACTGCCTGTGAATCTCACGCAGCTCCTAAAACTGCAGCAACTCATTGATACAATTCTAGATGAACTGACAAACAGATACTCGGAACAATGGGTTGATGTACTCAAGCGCATGCTAAAAGTGGAAGAGGACCAGCGTCCTGATTTCAAACTGTTACAGTCTACTTCTACTTATGATGACGAGTGCCTACAAAGTTCTTCTACTCTATTAGGAGAGCCACTGCAGTTTTCCCTGAAATGCGGACTCGAGAGTGTGCGAGTTTCCCAGCAACATGTGGATGAAGTGCCCTGCATGTTGACAGTGCAGGCAGGCGGGGAGCGGAGCTATGCGTTGGATCTGGTGTGTGTGGTGGACCAAAGTGGAAGTGTGGATGAAAGCACTCTGGAGTTCGTGAAAAGTGCGCTTCTCGCACTACTGAAAAAACTTAGCGACCAAGACCGCTTCTCTCTGGTTTGCTTTAGTGATACAGCGGAAAGGAAGTGCCCTCTTGTTCGCTGCAATGCGGACGGGAAAAAGAGAATTTCCGCTCATATAAATATATTGCAAACGCAAGATTTGACTAACATGACCGCAGGGTTTAAACTGGGTATCAAAATCCTACAAGAACGCAAATACCGAAACCGAGCTTCCACCTTGTTGCTATTCACAGATGAGCAATCTAATGTCGGAGACAGTCCCTCGCGTACCTGTCAACAAGCTCTAGCCGATAGTGAACTTGAGCGCTTTACAGTGAACTGCTTCGCCCTGGGCGAAAATATGAATTTTCCACTGTTGGAAGAAATAGCTAGCTTGTCAGGAGGGAAATATTGCCGCCTAACAAGTGCAGATCAAATAGCAAATGTGGTTGCCGGGAGTTTGCATTCAATGGTAGCAAGGGATTTGCGGGTGAAATGGGAAGCGCTGGAAAGTAAAGTGCAGTGTGAGGTCAGCAAGGTGTATTCACAAACTCGAATCAGCGAATTTTCCTTGCCCAGTATTTCTACGAATGAGCGGATCGATCTAATTTTCCTCGTAAAGCCTCGCTACGGGATTTTAAAATCGCCGGAAAGGTGTCCCACTATACAAGCTGAGCTAATTTACACTGATAATGAAGACGTTTCTTCTTCCAAATTAGCAATCTTAGACATCAAATTCGTCAAATGGGGAAATGTCCCTTCCCAGCAAGACACAGAGATTTATCTGAAACGGCACAGAGCGCAAGGAACTGAGTGCCTGCAGGAAGCTGAAAGACTACTAAACGAAGGGATGTTAGAGCAGGCGAAAGAGTATGTGCGGGGCGCAATTGACGTGATACAAGAGCAGTATGCCTCGGACGAGGAAGTCGCAGCGATACTGAGTCAACTTAGACAAGTGAGTGATCGCTTGGTTGCTCAGTAAGGTTAGGATCTTCTCAACAGCCTCCACAGGTCTCTGTCCAATGGCTAGAGCCTTCCCTTGTTTGAAAACTAACTAGCAGAACTATAGAATTGCCTATTACAAAATGAACTGGACGGAGCGTGTCCGCAACCTCAAGTTCAAGGAAACATCTGAGGCATCTAACACTCGCCTCTATTATACGAACTTCCCCACCCAGTATGGGAATGAGCTGCGGGTCATGCAGGTGACTTGCAAGAATCAAGAAGAGATAGCGAAGGCAAGGAATAATGCTGAAAAAGCCCAGAACAGTCCACATCCCCATATCTGTAAGTGCTTGGGTTGGGAGGAAGAGAACAACCCAGCTGGAGGCTCCTTTGTCTACATTTTCTATCCCAATATCCTCTCTAGTCTGCAGAACGACATCGATATGCGGATGCAAAATGCAAACCACTACTCAGAACCTCTGCTGTGGAGACTTCTGGAGCAGTGCGTGGAGACCTACGCTCATCTACAAAAAAGAGGCATTGTCCTCAGAGATATCAAGCCTGAAAGCATCCTACTGCTTCACCCTGAAGACCCAGAGCAAATACAGATCAAGGTCTACAGCTTCAGCCTTGCAAAACATGTGGATCAGTCCGGCTCCGTCACCAATACCTTCTGTGGCATTCATCCTTACTGCTCCCCTGCCATCAGGAAGAGAGATATCACGCCCAATGAAACCCTGGTGGACGACCCCTTCAAGTCTGATGTGTACTCGCTGGGCATGGTCATGCTGAATCTCACCTTATTGGAACTTCCCCAGGAACTCCTGAGTCTGAAGAACTTGGCTACAGAGCTTGAGGTGAAAATCTCAGGGGCCAGCGACTACAGTCCAGAGTGGCAATCAATACTTCGCTTGATGCTGCAAGTGGACGAAAGGGACCGCCCCGACTTCCTCGAACTGAGCACCTACATGGCCTCTGGTAACGACGAAGTGCTCCCTGCTCGCAGTGACCTTGTCCTTCCAGACCAACTGACACTCACTGTCAAGTGTGGCTTGCCGCAGGTGCGGGTGTCTCCCCAACAAGTGGACGAAGTGCCCTGTGTGGTTTCCATCAAAGCGGGAACTGTGGATCTCAATTGCAGGCCATATGGAGTGGACATAGTATGTGTGATCGACCAAAGTGGCAGTACAATGGATTGCGATACACTGCGGTACATCCAGTTTGCCTTGTCTGATCTTGTCAAGGGTTTGGACTACTATGATCGCTTCGCTCTAGTGGGCTTTAGCGACTCCGCCGCTCTCAAGTGCCCCCTCACTTGCTGCACATCGAAAGGGAAAGCCAAAATTTCAGCAGCTATTGCACAACTGGAGGCGCTAGACCTGACGAACCTCTCAGCCGGCCTGCAACTGGCTTTGGAAATCCTGCAGCAACGGAAGTATCGCAACTCAGTTGCCAGCATTTGGCTGTTCACAGACGGTCATTACAATGTTGGGAAGAACCCCGACTGCTATCTCCCTGTTCTGCAAGCCTTCCCTCCACTCACAATCAACTGCTTTGGCTGGGGACAATCCCATTCCCTGTTCCTCAGAAACTTGGCCAAGAAAGGGTCTGGATCTTTTTACCACATCAGGCATATTGACCTGCTGAAGGAGGCTTTCGTACAGGCACTGGAAAGTCTCCTTACCATGGCTGCCCGCGATTTAGTCGTTAAGCTGGACCTTATTAGCGGTGCTGTGCCTTGCACCATTACCAACCTCTACTCAACTCAGGACTATGCGAGGGGTGAGTTCCGCCTCCCACATATCACAGCCAACCAGCAAAGAGACTTGCTGTTCCTGTTGCAACCCAAACAACAGTCCCTTTCCAAACCACTGAGTCAGCACACTGTGCAGGTCGCCCTCAACTATACTGACTGTGAAGGCACTGTGCTCCCTCTAACTATTCCGATGGTCATCAAGTTCGTCCCCATGGGCCCAGCAGCTGTTCACACTGTGGAGATTTACAAGAAGTGGTACTGTGTTATGGGCGCTGACTGCCTGGAAAGGGCGAGGACTATGGCAGACCAAGGGGACTTTCAGGGAGCAAGAGACGTGCTAGTGCTTGGAATAGAAACTTTGAAAGAAGCGGGGTATGAAACTTACCCAGAGGTGAATGCAGTGCTGCAGGACTTGCAAGTGGTGCTGGAGGTGGCAGCCAGTCAGGGCAGTTGGGAGCAGGGCGGGAGTCAGCAGTGCCTGCGCATGGTGGAAAGGCACTACGGCGAAGTCGACCTGTGGGAGGGAAGGCAGGGAGACTAAGGTCTCTATTCTAATTCAAAACAGCTATGCATGGCAAGCTCCGCCCCACTGCCAGCGTCGACTCCTCCCTCAGTCCCACCCTTAGTCCCATTCACCGTGTGCGCGCAGCCCCCAAGAGCGACCTGAAGTACGCCATTCTCTCCATTCACGACCGACTCAAACGCATCATCACTCGGGTACTGGAGCAAGTCCGCAGCCACTCCAGACCTCAGGCCTTCGACGAGGTCGTTACCGACTTACTGGAAACTGCTTCTCGCTTGGAAACAGACCTCCAGTTCGCACTCACAGTCCCTTGGGCTTCCCACTCCAGCGGCTCTATTGAATACCAAAACATAGCACAGGCCCTGGACACTGCCAAGCGCGAGTTGCTGGGTTGCTTTCCACTGGCTGGCGACCAGCACAAGGTGCAGGCTGAAGTCTGGGAAGTGTTCGCCTGGCTGAACGGAAAGCTCTTCCAGGAACTGTGCAGGAACAAGGGAGACAGCACTGAGAAAGAGAAACTGCTCGGCTTCGTGTCGCGCCTGCACGAGGACAAGCAAGCTTTGAACCAGCGTCTCGCAGACAAAGAAGAGCAGGTCAGCAGACTACAGGCCCAGCTCGAGGCCTCTTTGCGTGTCAGGGAGGAGGCAGAAGCTCTCAACCGAGACTTGGCCCAAGCCAATGACGAGGTGGAAGAACGCATCCAGGAACTCAAACAGGACTATGCCGCACTCAAAGAAGCACTCCTGGACCAACCCGTCTCCAATCCAGTCACCGAGCTTCGACTGGAAAGTGAACTTCAGGAGGCGAAGTCAGCACTACTCCTAGCCGACCAAGAAGAGTCCGCACTGTTAGCGCAGGTTTCTACGCTGACAGAAGACCTCAACGACTTGCGCAGTGCTCTGGACAGGACTCGAGAGGAGAAAGAGGACTTGAGGAGGCGGGAAGTCGACAGACTGAGCGGAGAAAGGAGGCTGCACCTAGAGCAATTACGGGGAATTCGGGTGGAACCAGACAGTGCAGTTTCCACAGCCAACGCACTCCAAATTGCCTCTCTTTCCTCAGAGCTGCAAACCCTCAAGTCCAGACACTTGGCTGAAATCCAGGCTCTTTCCTCCTCACTGGCCAGCAGAAACGAGGAAAACAGGCAGTTGCAAAGGGACTTAGCAGGGTACGAAGAGGCAATTTCAAGGCTAGAAAGCGCAATTGCAGCCTCCAAAGACAGAGAATCCGCAGAGCGAGCACTCCGCCAGGACACGGAAGCAAGGGCTGGAGAGGCGAGCAGGGAACTGGGCCTGGAGAGGGCTGGCGCCAAGGCACTGGCTGCGGAACTGCAGAAGTTGCAGGAAGAAAGCAGTGCTCTGGGCCAGCAGTACACAGCTGTGCAGGCAGACTGCCAGGCTCTGCGGGCGTCCATTGCCCGGACTACAACAGTAGAGCGGCAGACCAAGGAAGACATGGCTTTCACTCAATCTGCATCTGAAAAGTCGACTACTGATCTGCTTGCTACCATCGACTCTCTCAAATCTCGAGAAGCTGCCTTGGAAACGACTGTTCGAAACTTGGAAATCGCACTGAAATCCAAGGAAACTGATATAAAATTCATTGTTCAAGAGAAGGAAAGCGACTTAAAAACTGCCAATTTGGCTAAACATCAATTCCAACTTGCACTTTCTCAACACACTGCAGAAACCGCAAATATGCAAGTGAAACTGAGCCAGAGTCAAGGGAAATGCGAGGAAATTACTCGAGAAAAAACTGATATTGAGGGTGAATTAGCTACAAAAAAGGCAGAAAGCGCAGAACTTCGGATGCTAATAGACAAATTGCATAGGGAAAAGGCCAGGGACCAGGAGGCACTAAGCAAACTAAAAGCCGATTTCAGCAGTAAATCCGCCCTCGTCACAGACCTCGAAACAGCCCAACTGGCCGCAGACGCACAAGTGAGAAACTTCACCACTGCCCTGCAAAGCCTGGAAACCACACTAAAGGACAGGGAAGAAACAGTGAAGCAGCTGAACAGCAGACTCCAGCAGGCCTCCGAGGGCAAGGAAAGACTGGAAAACGAAATCAAGCGGAAGTTCACAGCCATATCAGACTTGGAAGACAGACTGCGAGCGCTGGAAAGGAAAGCCGCTGTGTCCGCCTCTCTCTGGGCTTCAGACTGTGAAGCCAGCAATAGAGAACTGATGGGGCTGGAGCAGGACCGTTCTCACTTCCTGTCCCTGACTCTGTCTCTGCACTCGCAGTTGACTACACTGCTGCAGTCAGCGCAGTGGCAGGCCGCCGCACAGCTCAACCCCTTGCTAGTGGAGATGCAGAGGCTGGGTGAGGAGAGGGAGACCTACACCAAGAAGTGGGAAATGAGGGTAAAGGAAGAGCAGGAAACAGTGCGGCAATTAAAGGAAGAAATGCGGTATTTGACAGAAACTGTGCAAGAAAAGGAGGGGAAAATTAGAGGATTAGAAGGGGAGTTGCATACTGTAAGGGATGAATCAGAAGGCACAATCACCGAACTGAGGGATATTTGCGCGGAACTGACCCTCAAACTGGACACAGAAAAGGCAGCGAAGCCCGCAGCTCCCCCCGCTCGCATTTCCGAGGACATCTTTGTCCTTGACTCCGACCCCTCAGACCCGCAGGCCTCGAGCAGACATGTGACAGGGTCCTTGCTGCTGTGCAAGAAGACACAGTATCAAGGCACTGTGTGGTGCTTGGTTAGTGACTATGCAGAGAGTCCCGAGTACATGTGGGTGAGGGAGGCGGACTTGCCGGAGGGAATAGAAGGAGGGGAGGAGGATGAGGAAAGGAAAATGAAGGAAATGCTTGGCGAAATGAGGGCAGTGCTGGAAGAAGCGAAAAACAACTTGCAAGTAAAGGAAGAAATCCTAGCCGACTGCCTTTCCCTCGTCCACACAACAGTGCCAATGGACCTCTCCCTCGACCTGCCCGCTGCTCTCCAAGTGCTACTCGCCTTTCTGCCCAACCAAGACCACTTCCAGCCCATTCCCGCCACTTCCCTGCAGCCTTCGGAACTGGAGATCTGCAATGAGGACCGCAACTCTTCGCTACATTCCTCCTTTCTGGTGGAAAGTCCAGCTTTGAGCGATACACACAGTGACATGGGGACCAATCCTTTACCGCCTGAAGAGGCTCACAAGCTTTTAACCGCTTTGAAGGAATATGAACGCGAAAATCGCCGCTTAGAGGCGACTTCAGAGTTGCAAGAAAACCAACTAAAGCTGCTGAAGGACGAATTGAAGGGGAAATTCGGCGAAAGGCCAGTGGCAGCACACGTAATTGAAGCAGTGCTGGCACTGGCCCGCAGTCTGCCAGACATGTGAGAGATATGCAGGACTGCAGAGGCGGAGGGCAAGTTGCAGGTACTACTGAGTATGTTGGAGGTGGAGAGGGAAGCGAGGGAGGAAGTGGCGCTGCAGAGGAGTAAGTCCACAGGGGGCAGGGAGAAAAGGACCAATGTATTCAAGAAGTTGTTTGCTAGAAGTAAGAAGTAGTGTGGGCTAGAGGAAAGGCAGATATGTTTGTTACCCTAGAGCTCGTCTATAAATTATGGGTACTTACTAAACTGCAGCATAGACCGCTGTAATAGTGATGGTCGCACCAAACCTGTAGCGACTGCGAGGAAGACCCAGCAGTAGTGGTCTGCAAGTGTCGTCTTTTTCCCACTCTCCTGTGTCTGCGCTGCTCAGTGCAGCACCAAGTCAAGCTGCCGACTCTGCCCCACATCATTATGCCTGTGGCCGCAATAGACCAGAACCCTGAGGATTATCTTCGGAAAGTGAACGCTGTGAACCAGAACAAAGCCGCTTTACGCAGAAATGTAGAAGTTATGAGGAGGTTTGAGGAAGAACTAACAGCATCAGTGCAGACCGCTATCAATGGCTTGATTGGGTATTTGGACACTACAATGAACCTGTTGCGTGCAGAGAAGACAGAATTGGCTCAAGCAGTGGAAGCCGCTATAGAAGAAGCAGAAAGATGTGTCATCCAAAATTGCTGTCCTAATACTCCTCTAGCCAAAGCCATCTGTACCTTAACACCTATCAAACTGTGCTTATTTACCTATGAACCCACCCCACATTGAGAGTCTTTTGGAAGTATGGTCCACATATCAAAACGGCTTGCCTGCGCTCTGCGAGCAGTTTTGCACACAGTTCAAAATGGAGATTAACCCTACACCCGAGATAGCCGCATTCGAAGTCCATCCAATGAAAGCCACTTTATTCGGTATCTCAGCCAAACTACCTTTCTCTCAGAAACTCTCTGAGATATTTTGTCACGGACCATTTAAAAAAAAAACGTATTCTCTTCGAACTCAGAGATATTAACTCATGTCAGAACTCTCGCTGTGTAGTATACAATGCTCCAGAAGGAGAAAATAGTGATTTGATAGCAGAGTTAATGGGTCCTGAGAATTCTCCCTATTCAGGGCTGATCTTCACTCTAACGGTGTCCGTACCGGAGGAGTACCCCTACAAGGATTATGATATCCGCTTTGTGACGCCTGTCTACCATCCAAATATCATTACTGGGCAAAAAATTCATTTTCAATGGTCGCCTGCGTACTCTTTGCGGGTACTATTTTTGGTGGTAGGAGCATTGATGGCGTCTCCGGATGAGTGTGTGGTCGACGAGAAGATTGCAAGGGAATTTCGGGAGCACCCGACTGCCTTCGCAATAAAAGCAAGAAATCTAGCTTTGAAGCATGCTCGGCCTGTGAGAAGGTACTAGGCTAAAAACGTAGAACTCAGCTGCAATTCGGATATAATAGAAATACTTTGCTTAGTAAGGATGCAACCTTCAAGTAACGGTTAACGGCGCAAGACACTAGCCCAAAGTTGAATTATTGCCTGTCTTCTCTGATAATGATGGCCGCAATCACGCAGGACCCTGAGGAATAGATGCGCAGATTGAGTGTTGCTGGAGCGGAAAAGCCAAGAAAGTGGAAGCGGTTTGGCAGAATTGGCCGAATCTGTTGAAATTACGAGACAATTGCTACTCTGCCACACCTGTTCAGCCCAACACCAGGCCAGCTCTCCCGACTCTCCTCACATTGTTATGCCAATTGCCCAGGAGCCGGCTGAATATTCGGAAAGTGAGCGTCGTCGCTGAGGGAAAAGCTGCTTTACTCCGCAATATTGAGCAAATCGATAGGTTTTATGAAGAATTGACTACTGTGGTGGAGAAAACTATCCTGAATTTGTGTAAATATATGAAGGATTTGAAAAGAAAGGTATATGCGGAGAGGGCGGAACTGATAGGAGTTATTGAAGGCGCTATAGAGGAAGCAGAAGACTGCGTTATTAAAGGCTCTACTCCTCTGAATCCTATCACCAAGGCTTTATGGACTTTAAAGCCTGAAGAATTGTGCTTTTTGACCTATAATGTGCTCCACCTAATATCACCAATCTTCCCGAAGGCTGGTTTACTTATCAAAATAGCCTTCAAAGTCTCTGCGCAAAATTCTGCACTCAGTATATAAATCCGCTTAATTCCCTGGAGACTCCAAACTTAGAGTCCTGGATAAAGACGTATTTGAAGTGACTACGGCCAAAGCCGCTCTCTTCCTTTGCACGTAAATTCACAGCGCCGCCAGACTGGTTTATCCGCGTTCTCAATGAAATTCACTGCGTCAATTCCGACCCACAAGTAAATTAGGTAGTGTTCAGTACGCCTTCAGAAATCGATAGTGAGCAGAGGTACTGAAATATCCCCATATGTAGGACAGATCCCTGAGGAATACCCAAATACACCCCTTGAAATCCGCTTTGTGACGCCGATTTACCAATGTAAACTCTCAGGGAGATATCACTCCAGAGCTGTTTGCTGAGGATTGGTCAGACTAAGGCATGCTTTGCTGGTTATTGAGGCGTTAATGGAGTCCCAGTACTGGAATACACCATTGAGGAGGGAATAGCAGCAAGCCGCTGGCCTTTGCAGCCAAGGCCAATACACTGGCTTTCGAGTATGCCAGGAGTAATTCCTTTGATGGAGGAAATGTTGCCTTCTCCCCATATATGCTACTTAAATGAGCGCTGAGAAAGACGACGCTGTGGGTGCGGAGGCCTACTCCTTCACTGCGCTCTTCTGCATTTTCCTGCTGCTCCTCCTGCTTTCAGCCCTGCGTCTGACCCAGCATCTGACCCAGCAGCCGCACTATCGACCGTTGGTATTGCTGTATGTACTCTTTATTGGCTTTACAGCACTGCGAAGTGTGTTCTTTGCAGACGTGTGGGGGAACTATTCGTACTACGTGTACTTCTTTCTGGAGTTCGCGCCCAACAACCTGCAGTTCGCAGCAGAGGTAGTGCTGTGCTTCATCTGGTGCGAGTCACACAGGCACCAAGTGAGTTGCGAGATCTCGGACAAGTTGACGGGAATACACATGCGCTGGGGACTGTGGATCCGCTACGGCCTGCTGGCTCTCTGCAGCACCCTTTGCTTCTTTGTCCTAGCAGGGGCAGAAGTGGAGTCCAGCCCCACTACTCTCTACATCTCGATGCTGGGCTTTGACGCTGCACAGTGCGGAGTAACCATTGGACTGGTTCTCAGAGCAGGCAACCGACTGAAGTATGCAGTGCGGCAGGCCTTTCCACAGAGCCCCACTCGCCGCATTGTCTGTGTGCAACTGGCGCTTCTATCCATCACATTCGTCAATGTTCTGCTGGATATCGCTCTAATCTTCGCTCACTATGACGGAATGGCCACTCTTCAATCCGACCAACAGATATGGTAGTTCACACATAGGGCGGGCTTCACTGCAGGTCGCTTTGTCCTGTTTGATTTAGTGCCGCTCGGGATCCTTCTGGTGGTTATTCGAGCGCAACATGCGTCTCAGCAGTCTGCTTCTAGCACTATTTCCAGCGAAATATACAGCCACGCAGCCACGATACTGCTATTGAACGAGAGTCCTAGTTAATAGCATGGCGTTCAAGTGCAACTTGCAGGAGTGTGAAGAGCGCTTGGCGCAGTCCCTGGGCTACTGCGACTGCGGACATGTGTTCTGTGTGCAGCATGCTAAGGACTGGTTCCGCAGTCACAAGGACTGTCCTGTGTGTGGGGAAAGAGTGCGAGTGCGTTGGGCGGACTTCGCCACAGAGCGGGAAAGAGCGTTGGTAGGGTGCAGTCCGGAGGCAATGCTGAAGGCTTTGGAGGAGGGAATGCGCTTCTGGACGCAGCAGAAGGAACTGGAAAGGCGGCAGAAGGAGGAGAGCCAACACACAGGAGTGCGCTACCTGCAGGACCAACTCCGACAGGCAGAGGAAGTCATACGAAACCTCTCTGTCCATCGTCCTGCTGCCTCCCTCGCCACTCCCTGCCTTTTCAGTCCTCCGCCTAACTCCCGCTTCCCTAATTAACACGTAATGCTAGTCCATATCCTCCCCCTTCTTCCCCTGGTCTTCTGCTACTCTCGGTTGGAGCGCGACCGGGGAGAGGCGTGCATGAAGCTGTCTGTCCTGTACTACAGTGTGGGCGATAAGGACGTATGGGAGTTGCAGCAGATGAGGAGGGACCTGGATCCGAGGGAGTTGGAGGACCGGGTGCTCACTGATATGTTCATGTGGTGCTTCGAAAGGATGGAGAAGTGTGATGTGGTGGATGCTATAAAGGCCAATTCCAGGGAGGATTTGCACAGAATGGCAAAATATATCCACCTTGATCGGCAGAAGTACTTGCAAGACCGTCTGGACTTGACCATCACAAGGGAAGAGGCAGAACTGCGGGAAGCAGCACTTTCCTCTAAAGTCCGAATGCGCCCTGCAGACCTGGAAGGCACCCGAGAGGCGCTGCGCTACGCTGCCCAGGTCCAAGCAGCACACGACCTCTAAACTAGTCCCTTCCCCGCCATTGCTGAGGGATCATAGTAATGAACGCAATTGAGACCCTGCGTCAGCTCCTCACCCGCGGCTCACTCTACACCTCCCTCGGAAACGAGTCTTTACTGCGGATTCGCCAGGTGCCCTACTTCCCTGCCCCGTCAGAACCCCTGGCCAAGCAGGTCAGCAAGGCTAAAAGGGTCTTTTCTATTCACTACGAGTCCGCCTCGCCGCCTTCGAAGTCTGCAAGCGGAGACAACTGCGAAGAAATGACTGAAAGTGCAGATTTGGGGGAAATGTGCCCTGCTTGTGGTTGGCGCTTCCCTGCCATTTACTCCGTCGAGGACCGCAAAAGACACATTTCGCTGCAAACCTGCCAAACTGACAAGGCGGAGTACAAGAAACTGCAATCCGAAGTGAAGAAAATGTCCCAAAGACTCGAAAAAGAGCCGGTTTCCCTATCCGAAGACGCCGAAATGAGCCGCAAATACAAAGAAATGCGTGTTTGTCCGAAATGCTGCAAGCGAATTGAGGGCTTTTGGGGCCAACTGAAGAAAAGGCACTTGGAGGAGTGCGGGAAAGGAGCGCACAGGTCTGTAGATGTGATCATTATCGAGGAATAGACTAAATGGCGATTTGAGCGCAGTATGGAATTGTGTTTTCCTCGTTTCAGCCTGGAAGCAGGCTAAAATGCTTATATAAAGGGCGTTTCTTCCAGAGAACTGCCACGCAGTGGGTTGCTAGGTTTCTCTGCTAGTTTTTGCCTGTTTCAGTCCACAGCACTTGTCTCTGTGTGCCTTATTAACCCAGGCTTCAGAGCTGAGAGCAGACTGAAAAGGACCAATGGCGTCTCCATAACATGCTACGGAAAATTGTGGGCAGAGGCAGCGCTGCTATCCATGACGAACGCCAAGGCAATAAGACTGCAGAAAGCGACCTCATGCTGGAGTTCACGAAGCTGAATGGGGCCAGTCCGCCTGCCTCCCCTGCAGACTCTATGAGGAAGGGATTACACTACGACTTCCAACGCGACCAAAGGACGAGAAGGACGAGTCGCGACACCCCAGAAAGTGGACTGAGGTATGCAGTGGTGTGGCAGCGAGCCAGGGCCAAGCTGAAGTCTCGGCTGATGCTGAGCAAGCTGAGGAAGGACTTGAACTTGTATGGCAGTGACCTGACTGCCAGGTCTTCAGTCTTGCTGCTGGAGACGGACCCGCGCAGCATAGCCGTGCACAAGTGCTTATTTCCACCAAGATCCCTGCTGTTAGACCTCTGGCAGCTGATTTTAGCGCTGTCAATTCTCTACACAGCGATCATTTTCCCTTACAACTTGGCCTTCAACGACCTCACTGACTCTGTTATCCCAATTTTGGACCTAGTGGTAGACCTTTGCTTCGTATTGGACCTATTTGTGAACCTCAATTTGGCCTATATTGACGCGGACTTCGAGTTGGTGACGAATCGAAGACTCATATTCAAGCGATATTTGCGAAGTTGGTTCATTTCAGACGTTCTGAGCTGTCTGCCCATCATCACCAGTGAACTGTGGCTGGGCATGGAGGGCCAAGGCCAATACTCCGAACTCCTGCGTCTCCTGCGCCTGCCCCGCCTCTACCGGCTCGCCAAAATCATCCGAATCCTCGATACTTCCTCCCCCGCAGGACAAAATCGCCTATTAGAAAAGTGCAAAGACGTGCTGAAGCTGAACCACGGCAGTGTGAAGCTGCTCACTACAGTGCTGATGATTGGCATTGCCATTCACTTGGCCGCCTGCTTCTGGTTTCTATCTGCGAAGGCGAGTGACTTGCAGCCTGAAACGTGGGTGGCGAGGATAGGACAAGTAGACGCCCCAGCCAGCACCCAGTACCTTGCGAGTGTGTACTGGGCTGTGACGACCCTCGCCACAGTGGGCTACGGCGACATCAACGGCTTCACCAACACTGAAAGACTCCTCAGTGTCTGTTGGATGTTCTGTGGCATTTACTTCTTTTCATTCACTATTGGCTCGCTGACTTCTTTCCTCAGCAATATCGACACAAAGTGAGATGTATGCAGGGAAAATATGATGGTGGCGAAGCTTGCCATTATAGAAGAGTTCGCGAAAGATGCACATCTAAGTTCTGACTTGAAGAATGAGCTGCGAGTTGCGGTGCAGTACTCCACCGACAGGTCCTCACTTTCGTGGAATGATAAGCAAAGCATACTCAATGAATTGCCCAAACGACTGCGGTACGAACTGGCACTCGCAATGCACCAAGGCGCCGCCAAAGTGCTGAGCTTCTTCCAAAACAAGGACCCAGTCTTCGTGTCAGCCATAGTGCCCTTCATGCAGCCGCAGTTCCTGAAGTCTCATGACCTCATATACTCCCAGGGTGAATACGCAGACGAAGTCTACTTCCTGGTAAGCGGCCGAGTCTCCTATATCCTCGACGAAGGCAAGTTCGTGTATCGCACCTTACACCAAGGAGCCTATTTCGGAGACATTGAGGTCATTTTAATGGTGCCGAGGAGATACACAGTGGCAGCGGCTGTAGACTGCGGATTGCTTACGATGAAAAAACAGCTAATGGAAGTTATTCAGTCTGATTTCCCCATATATTGGTCCGAAATGAAGACTTTGGCGGAAGAACGAGATATCGTAAACGACCGTTCTAAGAAGGAATTCCTCAATTTGCTGGCCCTAAAGAAGGCGGGGAAGCTGGAAAAAGCAGACCCGAAGAGCGTTAGAGAGAAGGTCAGGAGAGCCACTGTACCGAAAGCGCTGTTTGTCATCCAGCCTGTGCCTGTTTCTATCGCTACTCTGCAAGGACAGTTAGAAACTACCGCCGAAACGCTGTGCGTACTAGGCCAAGAGCTCGGTGAGGTGAAGTCCGCAGCTGCCGACATATTGGCGCTGCTGAAGAGGGGAAAGCGGGGGCAAATGCGGAGCAGTCCGCTGTCCTTGGGGGAAAAGGTCAAGTTCGGCATTCGGCCTAGGGAAGAGGAAGTGCCTAAAATACTGTAGAGTACTCCTACCCTGTCATCTCCAACTCCTCCAGTCTCTGCACTTCCTTAAGCACCGCACTCATTGTAGGGCGACTCGTAGGGTTGGAGTGCCAGCACTGTCTCAGCAAGTAGACCAGCTGCGGGTGGCTCTGGGCCAGCTCCACAGGCACCAGCGGCTTCCGCAGCTTCACACACTGCTCCTTTATGAACATCCGCTTCCTAGGGTTGCGCTCTCCTTGTATATTCAAGTAATCATATGGAGCCTTGCGGCAAAGCATGTAGTACGCGATCATTGCGAAGCTCCATACATCGCAATGGGGACCTAATTGGTAGCTCTGCAACTGCTCAGGGGCGGAGTAGCCCAAAGTGAACCCGGGGTTCCCCCACTTCCCGTCCTCAGTCCTTCCACTCGCCATGCCGAAATCCGATATTTTGGGCTCTATTGCTCCATTACTACTGATTTTGAGCATGATGTTGCTGGGCTTGAGGTCGAAGTGGCAGATGTCCTCTCGGTGCAGGTAGGCAATTGCGTCTGCGATTTCCCGCAGAAGGCGCAAAGTGGACTTTAGGGAGAGCTGTTGGGAGGCGGGCAGGTTTTGGGTCTTGCGGATTTGATTGGACAGGAGCTCTTCGCAGCGCTCGAGGACGAGGACGGGGTGGTCGTGGTACTGCACAACTCCGTAAAAGCGCACAATATTGGGGTGAGAAAGTTGCGACATTATCTTGATTTCCTGCATGACTTTCTTAGGCTTTTGCTCCTTTGCAGGGTTGGGAATCTTCACAGCGACATCTTCAGCTCCGAATCGATTATGAAACACTATTCCAAAGCCACCCTTACCCAGAAGTCGGCCTTTGGAGTCCAAAACCGGGTCCTCGAAGCTTTTAATAGGCAGGAGTTGGATATCAATATTGCCGTCGAAACCTGGGTTGCCTAGTAAGCGGCGCCGCTCTTCTTTGGTCTTTTGCAGGTCTACCCAGGACTGCAGGACTTTACTCCAGTACTTGGTCTCTTCGGCCTGCCCTGCCTCCCTCTGCCTCACACAAATTCGTTTGAATCGCGGCACAAGTCGAATTTTGTCCGAATCACCGCAGTGGCGCTTATGGATATACACACAATTCCAAGGAATTTGGTCGAAAGCCAGTCCCAGGCGCAAAAGCTGCGAAAAAAAGGCAGAAATCTGCTTGTGGCTCACTAAAGCGTCCTTATAAATCTTCCCCCAGTCCTCAATTTCGACTTCCACGACTTTATCTCCGTTTTCTTCCCTCATTTCCCCCATAAAGCAGTCCTTTGTGTCGATATCAGGCCAGTACAGGTCTTCCGTCCATCTGAACTTCAGGATAATCCGCTCTCTGGAGGAGTCGACGTTTACATCGCAGTCAAAGGTCCACAGTCCCTCACTAGGCGCCTCTTCCACTGCTATAAGCGGCTTAATAGAGCCAGTAGACTCCAGCATAGCCTTATCAGAGCTGGCTTTCGGCTTGGACATAACCCAGGCACTTCCAAGGCCTGGCATACTGAAGGCAGGTAGGTACATAGACTCCACATAGGCTAATAGATTGTCCACTGTATAGGAAACGACGGAATGTGGGTCGAAGGACTCGAGGACTGCTTTGGTTTGATATATCAGTTTGTTGCCCAGGGAGTTGAAAGCCCCGAGCAGAGGGTGGAGGTTGCGGGGACGGTGGGGGAAGAGGGCGAGGGGACTGGAGAGTTTGAGGGTGAGGTGGAGGAGGGAGGGCTGCGCAGGGTGCCGGGAGAAGGCGAAATGGGCGGTTGTGAGGATGGGGAAGGGGACTTTCATAGAGAATTTGAACGAAGTCGAGGTGAAGGACAGGTTTGGATGAGGACATTTACTCCTATTCGCGATTTTCACTGCAGTCCCTTCCGCCAGCGGCCTAAGGCCCAGTGTTCTCATCCAACCCACCACCTGTCCAGCCGGGTTCCGCTCATTCCTCACATTCAGGTAATAAGTGGAATCCAGCATTTCCATGCTCCACGACGGGTTGCTGTCCGTCTGGTCCACCAGCCTCCAAAAGTACTGCGAATCCGCATTGAAAAGCAGTGTTTTTTCACTGAAATCGCTCTCTTCCAGCCCTGCTCCCTTCGGCTCCCCCACAATACACCTAAGTCTGACCAGCACTACGTCTGGACCTAAGGCTTGCAGCAGGAGCTGGCAGATCCACGCGGAGGTGGGGAAGAGGGACTTGCTGGAGAAGTAGACTTCGTTGGTGCTGCGCAGGGAGGGGAATTGGTGCAGGAGGGCGGGGGAGGGGGGCTCGTTCCAGGTCACTGAGGACTCGCGGAGGATGGCTGCTTGCAGGGTTTCTAGGTCCAGTGCCATCAAATAGTCTACACAAGTATAGGATTTAGAGGTGCGGGGAGTGGGGCTCCTTCCAAAGCCTTACAACCCAATTTCCCCTACTCATCCTCACCCCTCGCTAATAGCTCTCCGCTATATTGCCTGGGAGTCAGACTAATCGCCATAAGGAACTCTTCAGTAGCTAGTAGCGAAGCTATAAGAAAACTCATGTCCGCCCTCCAATCCGCCTGCCGCCAAGGCGACCTGCCCCTCGTGCTTTCCCTGCTTTCCCAGCATCCCGAAGCCCTGTCCTCCCGAGACACCCTGGGGTGGACTGCCCTGTACCGGGCTGTTATCGCCCAGCAGGAAGCCACAGTCTCCCTGCTGCTTTCCAAGGGCGCAGACCCCAATTTGCAGTACTCACTGGGGGAGACTGCACTGCACTATGCTGCAGAGTACGGGTTTTTGGGCGTTGTGAGAGCACTGATTGAGGCAAAGGCAGACACAAATAGACAGCAAAAAGGTGGGGTTTAGGCAGACGGGGACACTCCGCTGCACAAAGCAGTGGGGAAAGGGGAAGTCGAAGTGGCGAAGGCGCTTTTAGAGGCGGGCGCTGACCCGAATGTGGTGAATCACACGGTGAGGACTAGGCAGTACGGCAGGACTCCGCTGCATTACGCGGCTGAGACGCAGAGTCTGCCCTTGCTGGCGCTGCTGCTGGCGCATGGGGCGGTTTCGCTCAAAGACCAGGTGATTTCTCCCCAGAAAGGCCACAAGCCCAGCGACCTGACCTCCAACCCTCATCTCCTGCAACAGCTTTTCCTCACCCCTTCCCAGCACCTCAGGTCGCTCTCCTCCGACTCTCCCATTTTCAATGTATGTGACGATGTGGAGGACATACCCGCGATATCGGAGCTGACGTTTGAGAAGCTGGATATGAGCAAAACAAGCACCTGGTCCGAAGGCCAAACCACCGCCTCCCACGGCCGCAGGCGCAGCCAAGAAATGCCCCAACTGACCCACCGAGTGCAAAGTTCCCTGCAGATCTCCCTGGCCTCCATTAACCAGTCCGACGACTCCCCTGTGGACCCGGAAGTGGAGTCCCCTACGTTGTTGTTCACTGGAAAGCCGAGAGAGCGGACCTTTTCCTTCGGGAAAGTGGGGGAAAAGAAGTCTTTTTTATACAATTGGCTGTCGATGTATAGGCTGGAAGGCCTTTTTGATACCCTAATTGACTCTGGATATGATGATTTCGAGCAGATTTTAGCACAAATGCATACTGAACTGCCCATTACCTCGGCTAGACTGCAAGCTATTGGGATTTCCAGGCCCGGCCACCGCTTGCGGCTGTTAGCAGCCTTGGAGCTGGAGCAAAAGAGCCAGCCTGCGCTGAAAGCACCCAGGCCGAAGATGTCCCTGCAGTGCTGTGGGAGCGGGGCAGGCGTGTTGACAGAGAGAAATCTGCCCACATTGGGACAGTGGCTGGAGAAACTGGGCCTAGGGACCCTCTACGTGGACTTTGTGGAGGCCGGGTTCGAGGAGTTGGAGCCAATCTTAGCTGTTATGAAGTCTTCCTACTCCCTGACTGAGCCCGACCTCCAGTCTTTCCTGCATATCAGCAAGCCCGGCCACCGCCACCGCATATTAAGCAAACTATACGAAGACAGTCGCTTTTTCGACCCTTTCCAGCGGCCTTACGGGAATTTGAGGGCTGCGCTGGAGGCGGAAAGGAGGGAAGACCGGGAAATCGGGAAAAGTGTGTCCTGCGACCTGTGCTTGACTATGTGATTTTGCGAATTCACATGTAGACTCTCCTATAATAGTCGTTTCTTTCTGTGGAGCGGTTAGATTGCCTTGTGATTATAGGGTTTGGGCAGAAAATGCAGTTTCAGAGAGTATTTTGTCGCATTGGTCGGAAATTCGCAATTCTCATTGAGTGAAATTCCCCCAGAAATAGTGAATTCTCCTCTAAATATACACCTTTATAGAATAAATTAGTGGTCCGAAACAGTCCTTTTATACTAATTTCTGTCTATTCGCTATTTCTAAGGTAGTCCTCACTCTTCTCTCTGCCCAGCACACAGGCTTCCAGTCTAAAAACCGCCTCTTCCGCCCTATCCGCCATTTTCCTACTCACAGCCTTCAACACCCACATAAGCGCCTTCAGCCTAATTAATGCCACTTCCGGGGGCAAGTATAAAGGCGCCATATGGGAAATGTAGTCCTCAGCCATAGAGCGTAAGGGCGGTTTTAGCAGTAAAGGCAAGGATTGGATTAGCCGCAGGCCGTAGGGCGCTAGCCAGGGCTGATTCGCTTGTGAGAAGCCTGCCATCCACACACAGACTTCTTTCCTAGGCGCGGTAGAAGCCATACAGGGAATTCGGGCGTAGAGGAGGTCTTTTTGGAAAGGGACCGGAGAGGCGGCTTTGCAGTACTCCACGAGGTACTTATTGGCCTTAGACGGTCTCATCTTGACTTCCTGCACTGCTAAATCGATAGCATTGACAGAGATACAGGCGTATTTTCTCACTATTTCTGCCCTGTCTTTGGCTCGAAGCCTCATTCCCGCTATCGGGTTATCCAGCCAACCGACTGCCTCCATTATATCACACGGATGAATCAAGAATTTGATGATTTGCCCTAGCAGCCAGGTCGATTTTTCTATATCATTTCCCCCGCTTTCCAGCTTCAACCTCTCCAACAAGCCTTTAAACAGACCACTCGCAGCCTGTTTTCTATAGTTTCCAGGCCTTGTGAAAGCCATTAACATCAGAAACGCGCACATCGTCATGTAGTAAATCAGGCCCAGTTCAGGCTCGGAAGGCAGAAGAGACGAGAAGGTTTGAATGCATTGGAGTGCGGAAAGGCGGTGAGAACGCACTAATTGGACCAATATGCGAAGGAGGGAATGCCGGGTTTCGCTCGAGGATATATGGGAAATCGGCACTCGGGTCATTATTTGCTCATTTCCCTGCACTAGACAGTGTCCCTGTTCCCTGGAATTCAGCACCGCGAAATTGGGCTCTTTCACTCCTTCCAGTTCTTCAACCCTCGTCCACTCCTTTGCCTCTACTGTGACCTTCCGCGCCTCATACTCCTGCCAGTCCCTATCCAGTAGAGATACAATTAGCACGTGTTGACGTAAGGGGGAGGGGGGAGTGGCGGTTTGGTGGATAGAGAGGGAGGTGATAAGGCCGTTGGAGCACTGCACTTGGACTTCTAGAGTGCTGAGGCCGGGACTCTGCACCCAGGATTGGAGCCACTCCTCAGGGTTGATAGGAAGTTGGAAGGACTGCAAAAGCAGGGAAAAGTCCCTAATAGACGCAGTCGAGTACTGATATTTCCCAATCCAGGCCTGCAGAACTTCCCTAAAAGCCGCTTCTCCAATCGTGAATTCCAACTGTTCCAAAATCGAGCTTCCTTTCACATATGTGATCATATCAAAAGCACTGCCTTTGCAGTCCGCGTTTTCTATATTTCTCCATACAGCCTTGGCTCCCGGCACCTGATCCCAGTCATATGCAGCTTCCTTATACGTCAGAAATGTATGCAAAAGTATATTTCTCCGTTCAGACTGGACCTGAAACTGCGCCTTCGCTGATAAGTACGTAGCGAAGCTTTCATTCAGCCAAATATCCTCCCACCACGTCATCGTCACAGTATTCCCGAACCAAATATGCGCCATTTCATGCAGAACTGTATTACAAAGGCTGATAGACTGGAAAAGAGTCGGGGAAGAGGAGAGACTGGAGTCGTTATAGATGACACAGCCTACGTTTTCCATAGCGCCAGCGTCTAAATCGGGGACAAACACTTGGTCGTATTTCTCGAATTCGTACTCTTTGCCTAGGTAGTTCTGGTAAAATTCCAGGCCTTTCTGAGTCCAGGCGAACAGCTGGTCCGCTGGGAACTTGTAAGCGATGGATTTCCGGCAAAATAGGCCTAAAGGAGCGTTGGTAAAGGGACAGGGAGCAGTGAATGATAGAAAGCGACCAGCGCACACAGCCCACAAATAAGTGCTTATAAGTGGAGTAGGCCGAAATACAGTGACCGACAGTCCGGTTTCCGCTGCTGAGGTGGTAGTTTCGATAGGGGAGTTGGAGATCACGGTCCAGTCCCCAGGCGCAGTTACAGTCAGCTGAAAAGGAGCTTTGAGATCCGGCTGGTCGAAGCAGGGACAACAGTGGTTGGCTCCATAGGGCTCGAAGTGGGTGTAGAGGTACACTTCCGAGTCCTGCGGGTCTTCAAACCGCATCAGACCTGACTTCGTGTCAGAGACTGTATTGGAGTAAGACAGCAAAAGCCTGTATTCCCCATCCACAAGGCCACTCAGCCAGATCCGTCCTTTCTCCACCCTTACCACAGGCTCACCCTGCGGCTTACCCTCAAATCTGCACTCCTTTACCCCTACACCCCTAGCATCCAGCCACACACTTCCCACTTCTTCCCTCTGGCCATTCCCCACCCAGGCTTTCAGTCCTGCCAATAGGCCTGTCTTTTGGGGACTTTTGGCCTGGGGAGGAGCAGCTGAATAGGTGAATTGGAGGGCTAGTTGCCCGTGAAACTGGGGGTCGGAAGAGAGCTGCAGGGAGAGGTGGTAGGAAATGTGGGAGAGACGGAGGGAGCGAAACTGGGATTCGGCCTTGGTGAGGACTTCCATTTATATAGGGAGTGGGGAGAAAAAGCACTTTTGAGGCGGAAAAAGGGTTTTTAGAGAAAATTTAGGGTTAGGGTCGATATTTGCTGCTAATTTAATAAATTGTTGAACAATCTGGTCGATTTTTTGAGTTATTTTGGATTAAAAACAGTGGAAACTCGAGATAAATGACGATAAATCCTGTCCTTTCAGCCAATTTCCCCTCTATTCAAAATGCTGCAAACAGGCAAGCTAACGAGTCTTCTACATACTCAGAAACAGTAGTCATTAGCAAAGCTTCAAAACGCGATTTCCCTCTCCGAAAAAAGGCATTTTAGCAGTTTTCAGGCCTGGGCAGGCTTGAAGCCTCGCTGGCTCTGAGCCCGCCTAATAAAATGTCAGTCTGTGAGTGGCGGCTGGAGGCTCCCGACTCAATCAACCTCTTCATGCGCGCGGTTAAGTCTTTGTCCCTGGTGGACTCGACGATTACGGTGGTCCTGCGACCTGATAAGCTGGACCTGTACTCAGAGAGCCAAGACAGCAGCTGCGCCCTGATGGCCTCCTTCCCTAGCGCCTGCTTCCGTGACTTCCGAGTGACTGTCCTGCAGATAGTCGGTGTCGAGGCCGCAGCCATGAGGGGAATTCTACTACCCGGGAAGAGAGCGATGCTATCGATCTATTTCACTATCCGGAATTCGGAATTCTGTGACTTCGCGATTGACTACCTCACAGGGGTGCGGGGCGCCTATGGACTGCCGCTTATTGCCACTCACTCTGCCTTCCAGGGCGAATGTCCGGAAATTGGGCTTTATGACGCTTGGATGTCTGCGAAGGCGGATTTCTTTGCGAAACATATAGTGGCGTTGTTCCCCGGAGAGTTGGAATTCTTAGCTCTGACCATGAGTGTGTCAGGCCTGTCTTTGCGGAACTTCGACTACGAGAAGCAGCACACTGGGAGGGCCGGCCACCCTATCAACATCCCCAATGGACTTATCCCTGTCTTTTCCCCGAAGAAAGAGGTGGAAATCACCTCGCTGCCGTATAAGCGACTAAGGACTTTCATCGAAGCAGCAGTCAAAAGCGAACAAGACCTCCAATTCATCCCCGACGTGGAGAACGGCGCTTCCCAGTGCATCCTTCAGTCCTTCAAAGAAGCGGGCAAGGAGTACTTCACCGTATTGCTGGGCTGCGACATCAGGACCTTCTCCAGCATCAAGACAGAGGCCAAGGGAAGCGTGATGATGGCGGCTAAGGCTGGGAACAGGAAGGAGGAGGGCTTCTTTGATGTCAAGACCTTTAGGAATAAAGGGTAGAGGTGGATACGGAGGGGAGACTTGGGTTGGACTGAGTAGGCCAGTGTGTGTCTCTATAGGCGGGTAAAAGCTGGAGAGACGTCAGCCCGTCTAGCTCAGTCGGTAGAGCGCTAGACTCTTAATCTAGTGGTCGTGGGTTCGAGCCCCACGGTGGGCGCTTTTTTCCCTCCCCTCCTTACCTGAAACCGTCCTCCAAAGTACACAAAAACAGTCCCTTCCAGCCCTCTATTCCCTCCCTATCCCTGCATTTCTCTCCTTATATATATGGAAAGTGTGCCGGAAATACCCGGCCAGCTCCACTTTTACAAGCTGCTATACCTCTTATCCAAGCAGAACCAGGTAGGGACTATTCAGGTACTAGTGAAGGTGCCAGACAGTCTCATTTGTGGGTTTGGCTTTGAGAGGCCGATGTTTATGACAATGAGTCCTGCGGGGGTCAGGTTCGGAAGTATTGAGGAGAGGGATATTCCCCCTCTCCTCTCCACCCTAAACCCCTACTCCGTCTCCGAGCGCGGCCCCTTGCCTGCCTACGTCCTCAAGCACTCCTCCACCCGGAAGCTCCTACACACCTGCCAAGAAGCCAGCCAGCGCTGGAGCCTAATCCACACCCGCAGAGGTAAAACCCACCCAGAAGAAGCAATTCTGCAGGCCTATTTGATCACTCCAGACCAGAAAGCGCAAAGAGTGAGGGTGACTTGGGAGAAGGGAGTGGGCGTGAAGGTCGAGTGGATGACTAATTCAGACTGCTTTCTGAGGGCTAAAGAGGCCGGGGAGCAGGGGAGTAGGAAGGCGGTGCGGTTTGCGGGGGTAGGGGGAAGGGGGGAGGAGGAAATAGAGGAGGAAGCGTTGTTTCCGGGACCGTTTGCAGAGGTGCATCAGTGCAGGTTGTCACCTGCTACAAGTGAGTTGGGCTTTACGGTGGAGTATGTGAAAACTTTACTGGAACAGGCAGTGCTTATCCCTTCAGGATACACAATTTCCTCCCTGAAAATCGACCTTTTGCAGGATATCCACCGCAAGTGGTACTTTATGGCGATAGAGGAATACCAAATTTCAGCCCGTCCACCCCAGTTCCCCTTCTCACAGCCCGTTTCCAGGCCTACAAAGTCCATTTCCAGGTCCAGCTACCCCTCTTCCCGCATTTCCAGCCCTGTTCCAGAGCTGTCTGCGCCCTTGCCCAGACTACCTACACGAGGAGGGTCGGTGGATAGTCAGAAAAGGCAGATTTCCGAGAGAATTAAGCCTTTAGACAGGCACAAAAAGCCCAAAAACCCCAAAATTAGGCTCAAAAGACACATTTCCGAGCCGAATTTCAACCAAATCCTCAAGCAAGCCGGCCCAATCACTGACCAAAAGACCTGGGAGCGGGTGCAAGCCCTTGAAAAAGACATCGCATCCCTAATCGACCAAAAAGGCAGTCGTCCCTTAGCCTTTATGACATATAGAGCCTGGAAAGAACGCGGTTCTAAGCTAGGCACTGGTACTGTCGACCTTCTATATGCCCAGAAAATAGCGGAAAAGGCTAGAATTGTGCGGAAAGAAGCCTCGAAGCAGCACCGGTTCCTTGCTGATCTCAAGGAAAGGATGATGGCTGTGACGGGGGGCAGGACTGCGGAGGAGGAGTTGGCGGTTTTGTGTGAGCAGAAGCGCTTGCCGCCTGCTTGTCTGGAAATCGAGCAGATCATAAAAAAAGTGGCGAGACGCAAGGAAAGAAGTCGAACCGAGTTAAAAACTGCCTCAAGGGACGCAAACGCTGCCAGTCTCCTGACCTACGCAGCCACTCGCATGGACAAGCTCCAATCCCGAGTGGAAGCACTGCACCCAAAAGTGCAAACCAGCTAGAAAAGCGTCTGCACTAGGTATATTAGTCACTGAAATGGAGGGGCGAAGTGGCTGATGGAGGACCTGCGAGGGTCTTTGACGACTGCTTGGGGCATAGGTCCGGGGGGAGGGTCTTTGTCTCCGATTTTGGTTTTGGTTCTGCGGATGCCTTGGTTGAGGCCTTGCACGTCTGCTGCGTCTTTGTTGGGGGCGTTGGTGCGCTGGGGCGCCTTTCGCTTGCGCTCGCCCACGATTTTGAGCTCTAAGATGACGCAGGAGATGTCGTCGATTAGGACGTCCTCGGCCTCCACCACAGTTAGCCAGCGCGCCCTTGCCTCCTCACATAGTAGTTGGCTAATAGTGACTTTGCCGGGAGCTACTACCTCCAGCATCCTCGGAACAGTCAAATCCCTGGGCGACTTATTTCGAAAAGCCTCCACAAAGTCACAGACCTCTTGATTCTCCATGACGTCCCATACCCCGTCTGAGGCCAATACAATGAAGTAGTCGTGTTGGAGGTCTAATTTGTGAGAGGTGACTACGGGAGTGCTGATTACGCCGATTTCTTGGGCGATTACGTCGCCTAGGGAGCGGGACATGGCGATGCCTGGGTACATGCCTTCGACTTTCCAGACTCGATAAGGACCCACCTTTTGTCCATTTTCATCCTCCAGCCTCATCACCAGCCCTCCCGACTTTCGAATCCGCTTCAACTCGTCCGGGTCCTCCGGCTTCTGGTCCTGTGTGAGCTGCTCCGCCGTCAAACTCACCTCCGGGGTCACAATCCTCTTCACCTTAATTTCCTCCAACAACTGCTTATCCTCTCTCCTGGGAGGCTGTACGAATCCTTCATGCGGCGCAGTTGTGGCTAAAATGGCTCGAGAATCGCCCACACAGGAAAAGTACATTTGTCCAGGTAGATACAGCACCATCACTGCGGTGCAGCCGGATGCACGGCAGTCCACAGCCTTTTTGAGACTTTTGTCGCAGTCTTCGTTGAGAGAGGAAAGGAACTTCTGAGGCTGGGAGCGGACTTGGTCGATGTGGGCTTTGAGGTAGGGTGCGGCGAAGCGCTTGCAGTACTTGACGACTGGCTCGCCTTCTTGGCCGTGGCCGTCGAATATTCCGGCTAGGAGGACATCTTCGAAAACTTCAACAAAGCCCATGTCTTGACAAGCCTTGTAGCCGCCACGAGGGTCGAGTCCAGGCAGCACACAGGTAGCGCCCCACACAGTGTTGTCTTCTAAGAGTTGAAAGGCTTGCGAAAAGACGATTGTCGGCTCGGTCAAGTGCACACTTAGGCGGTCGTCTTCTATAACCTGTCCTCTCTCTCCCACCACATGTATGTGTAGTAATGCACTGCGGTCATAGTGGAGTAGGTTGGAGCTGGACTCGTTCATAGGGTTGTTGCGCTGGAGTTTGGGCCGCACAGACTTACTAGAGCTGCCACAGAGACCCATATTGTCAGCGCTTTACTGTCTATTGGAAACTTCGAGGGATGCGTCTAGAAGAATGAAGTAGTTACACCGGACCAGAGAAAAGCGGCTTTAGAGTTAGCGATTTGATGGGAATAGTGACTTAATAGATGCAGAGGTGAACTGGGAAAGCATACCGACTAACATAGGGAAGTAGTCCTAGGATCGAAGCTTCTAAGACCGGAGCCAGGCCAAGCAGGCAGTTTCATAGTGAGAGAAGCCGCTTTCCTGGTCCTGTGCAAGGCAGATATATAGAAAGCATGGAGCCGTATTGCCTGGGATGTGTGGCTCGCTTCACCCAGCAGCGAATTCCCTATATGCTGAAGTGCTGTCACGTAATCTGCTCGGAGTGTCTAATCCACCCCGGCTTCACCGGAAACTGCCCCTCCTGTCAAGACCAATCCGAACGAACCTTCGCCCCAGCCTTCGACGTATGGGATTTGATAGAGGTCCTGAGGAAGGGCGAGGGCGACTTTCCGCCTAGTCTCTGGCCTACTGTCAACAAGACCAATGTCGCCTGCTGGGGACTCCTAGCACGCACCTGCAGCAACAAGGACAATGCATGTCCGTTCCAGCACGACCAGGCTACAGTCGAAAGAACCAAGGTGTACCAAGAATCTGTCCAGACTAGCAATCAAAGCACGATCACGTCTTCAGGCTGGTGCTGTAGATGTGGCCTGGAATACGTTTTCGGGGCGACATGTCAGTTCTGCCTGCAGTCCTTCTCTATCAAATAAATCCTCTTTTCCTATTTCTTCGCCTTCTCAGGGGAAGGCTGTAGGCTAGGGCGCTTGTGGGAGGCTGAGGAAGTGTAGGTAACCTCGTAAGTACAGATTGAAGTGGAATTGTTATATTGGATTAGAAGCTTTTCTGGCTTTGGAAGCTGTGCATCTTTGATGCACGGAGGAATTAATATCTTTTGGATCGATATGAAAGGTCAATTAGCAATTAGTCAGGCAAAATATGCTAATGCCTCATTCTAAGTAGGTATATTGTCTGTATGCACCCTTCAGGCAGTTAGATATAAGCTCTCTACCAGTGACTCTGGTAAATCTCCTATTTCCTATATGCACCCAAAGTCTACACATTAACCCAAAAAGTCCATACCTCTATTCCCAATAATGCCCAAACCCGCCTTCCTGCTTCTCCTCCTCCTTCCCGTCTACAGCCAAAGCAACTCCCCCTGCTACAAGGTCTGCAGAGCCCTCAGCCCCTCCTCCGCCTGCGCCTCTCTGTGCACTTGCTACTGGGGCACTCAGTCCACCGGCTTAGACTCCGACGAGAACTTCAGCTATGCACATCGGCGGACAGGCAAGGACTCAGATGATGTTTCGCCTACAACAGAAGAGGTGCAGACACTGGAAAGTGCAGGACTGGGAGGCGAGTGGCAGAAGTGCAGGGAGATGTGTGCGTTTGGGCAGGGGTGTGACTTTGTCTGCACGGTTTACAGCAACATTGTGTCTTTTCCCTCGCTTCTGCCGATTTCTGTCCTTCTGTCCATTTGCCTTTGGTTCCTGTCAAAGCGCAGCAAGGGAGACTCGGCTGTCGACCCCAGTCCACTGCTGGCAGGCCGGCTCTATCCCTAGTAGTAATGTAGCAGTGCTGGGATAAAAAGTGCCCTCATTCGGGATCGAACCGAAGACCTACCGCTTACGAAGCGGGTGCTCTACCAACTGAGCTATGAAGGCCGCTGTCTGGGACTGCTACGACCCACTTAAAAAGCTGACATCCATTGCTAATATCCACTCTTGGGATCTTTGTATGACTAAAAATAGCCCATTTCCCTGGTTTCTGCGTTTTTATGCTTATTTATTTTCCCTTATTGGTGGTTTATTGGGGTTGCGGGATTGGCTAATATTGAGGTGTGCATGTTTGACTGAAAGTCGGTAGAAGTTGAAAATGTAGAAAAGCCGAATGAGAGATACTGGGGAAGTCTAGTATGTGTGAAATGACCATGCGAGGGAAAAACTAGCTCTATCAGTCTAAAAATAGGAACATTTAGAAGGCTTTTCCCTGTAAATATCGCTGAAAACATACAAAGTCAAGTATTGAGTGCAACTTATTACCTAACACTAGCATCAATGTGTATCGTTAATTTGGCTCAGAATGGCAAACGCAGCTCATCAGAACTGCTAAAAGCATGCAGTGACCAAGTTAAAGTTCGGAATTCACTGAAGTATGGCGTCCATGTGGTAAAAATAAGCATGGGCGCAGGTCTCTCCACATGTTTTCACGGTGCACCTGTCTGCAAGCCAGGAACTACTATTAGAAGCGAGTCAGAGCTTGTCACTTCCCTGCCATCTCCGAACTCTGCTCGTCCACTGCAGGCTACAAGCAAGCTTCCGGGAATAGCCGAGGAAGAGGACGACAACCATCTGCCTAAGCTGCTTCCCCCGCCCAGAAGCACACGAAAGCCGGCCTCTAAAGGCCTTGGCAAGACCCGCAGTCAGTACCACGTCTCTCCGAGGATATGCTAAATGTCTCTCTCGTTACAGATTAGTGGGAAAGGAATAGAATATGAGGCTTTGGAGGGTGCTGTTGGTAGTGGCTTGTGTGGAAGCTAGAGACCTGAAAGTACACTTCGCAGGTCTCCCAGTATCAGCAGACGGCAGTGTGCAGATTGAAAACTTCGCCTACACCGCAATTTCCGCCCTAGTACAGACTGTGAGCGATAGACAGAACATCGAGTCTGACGAGGATATGATCTGGGACGCAGCCTTTCAGTTCTTTCACAAGAAAGCAGCAGCGGAGACGGTTGCTTTGGCACAGGCGCTGCAGTGGGCGGATTCGGGGGAGTTCGAGCGCTTCTTTGTAGCCTGGAGACGAAACATGTACCTGCAAATGATACAGCTGGCGGAGCTGGACACAGAGGCAGACCTCGCCCTGGCCGCTATTATGGCTGACCCCCCTCTCTTCGGCTTCACCTACGCCCTTTACAAGGCCATGACTAGCGGCGAAGACCTCTCCGATTGGTCCATGCCCAGACTGGACAAGCTCAAACTAGACCTTTAGCCAGCTATTTAGTAGTACAATTTCTACCCAAATAGAATGCATCACTCGAATCCACTAGGTAATATAAGTAGCACTACTATGAGGAAAGAGGCACATTGGGGTAGACATCAATCATGCTACATAGAAAATAATGGAGATCAAAGGAATGAAACTGACAACTGAGATGAAAGTAGCAGCTATGTGTAAGAAAGTAGAGGAATAGACAAGAGAACACCCGCAGTCTAGGCTCGGCTATACAAACAGCACTTTGGAGGGCTATAGAGCAGTCCTAGACTTACAGAAAACAAGGATGATAATGGGTGCGAGGGCTGAAGACAGAAGCACCCGCCCCACAACTAGTGTTCCTATGGGCCATTAAACGAGTTCTACGTCTTCCACTCTCAGTACCAACGTCCTTCGTGAAGTCTGCGCCTACCTGCCCTGTCTCCCACTGGTTTCCAAGCACTCAATTGCGTATTTCGACTTCCTCACTAAGCAACTCGGACCAAATATCTCCCTGAGTCGGTCTGTTGCGAATGATTCAGGCAGTATGTGGGTAGTTATTGATGCAAACCGCATTTTCTTATGTGGTGGGGAGTATTGCAATGCATGGAAAAGCGCCTACTTCCTGCAGAGAGACAGGGAACTGATATGCATGAAGGCCGCACCAGGTCCGGCCTTGCAGTTTGGAAAGACGCTGTGCATGTCTTCAGCTCTAGTATCCATCGCGAATCCGAGTGCATGTGTGAACGCCTCGCACTCAGTTCCTTACTTGGGAGCGGCTCCCTGACATGCACCGAGGTCGCTCAATGTTCACTCTCACAGTCTATCGGGACGCAATTTACCTCTGCTATATCTCCTTCGAAGTCTTCAACGGCACAGATATGCGAGAACTGAGTGTGGAGGTCTGCGTGGATTTCCGCCTCACCTCCAGCTGTGTCCTACAGGACTGCCTACTGGCGGTTTCTCAGTACCACATGACAATGCACAGACATGGTGAGGCAAAGTCACAGAGGTGGCTAAAAATAGTACTGAGTACAGTTGTCCGGACTCTAACCCAGTCTTGTACCACCGAAGTCTGTATCATGTCTTAGAGGGCAGTATAGTTTAGTAATGCATATTTGGACCAAGTGTTTGCTGATGCGAACACTGAGAGTCAATGAGGACTAGTACAGGATTCTGAGGCGACTTAAGCACATAATGAAATTAATTGTTTTCCATAGTCTTGACATAGCCCATTGGGGAATTTACACAGTTGAGGAAGTAGTTTCCCTTAGACTAGAAAAGCGGCCTATCTCCCATTTCCTTATTTCCCTTTAACATCTATCCTAGCAGCACTTGCTTTCCGTCCAGGTAGGCACTGCAAAGTCCAAACTCGAGGCCAGGCGTGAGGTCGTAACCATCGTTTCCAGCTTCCTCACCTCTTCCTCGTGCTCATCAAAGGTCTGCTTGAGCTGCTCCACTAGGCCCGCTTCCACGTCTTCCAACTCTCGAATGCGGTGCTCCATCGCTGCTTTGGAAGCCACTTCTGCCTCTCTGCGGCTTTGAAGATGCGCTTTGCGGCGTTCCTTGGTCGTGGAGTCGAGGGAGAGGTTGCGGGCATGCGCTTGTTTGATTGAGCAGACAAGGTACTCTTTAGCGTCGCTCTTTCGCTCCAGATCTTCACTCATTTGAGCCTGAAACTGCGCCTTGTACATCTCCCTCGCCCTGCGAAGTCTGTCGACAGTGTCCTTTTTGGCCTTGAAGAGTGTCTGTTTGGCCTGCATAAGGCGGTCTCGCATATGTGTTCGCTGGGAATTGACGAGAGTTCTGAGTCCGTCCTCCAACGACCTGCGTTGTTCCTTAAACCTTCGCTTGTGCTCCTCTTCCTTGGCTTTAACCTCCCTCAAAACTGCCTTCGCTGCCCTCAGTCTGCGAGTTTCTTCCAACTTCTTCACGGCTTTCGCCTCTGCGAAGCGTAGGGATTGAATGCGGTTCTCCATAGCAGCTAAACGGTCTTTCGCCTCTTTCCGCTCACATACCAGTCGGAACATATCGCCTACCGGCTCTAGCGAGCTCTGTGACAGGCGCACATTGGGCGATATCGCTGGCAAGACGTCAGGACTGCGCAGAGCTGTATGTTGCAAGAGCGGCTGGAAGAGAGGACTTGCTTCCATCAGCATTAACAGGTTTCGGCTATAGTAATGGGCTGCGGAGCCAATAATCGGATGCAGACAGTGGAGTCGCATTTGGACGTCCCTCGCATTTGCTTGATTGTGACTCAGAAGGGGAATCTCAACCCGAACATAGAGACGATATCCGGACAGGCCAGTCCTGTCCACCTCAACCTCAAATCCGACAGTGAAGCCTGTGCCCCTGTCGACACCTACGGTACTCGCCTAGGCAGAGAAGTTCGGGAACGCACAAGAAGACTCTGAAGTGTGCATGGAAGAAGCAGGCCAGGGAAGGAGAGAAAGCCATAGTCTCATTCCTCAACTGACTCCTGCTAAATCTACCCCGGCTGAGAAGGCGGTCACTACCCAAAATGCGGCTATTCCTACTGCGAGACCTTTTGCCTTGTCGTTACAGGAAGCGTTCGATGCGCTGCCTAGTGGAAAGTCGGACTTGAGACTGCCGGGGCCGCCTAGCAGTGAGGGTAGAAGAAGAGAGGCGGTGCAGGCTCCAGTGCAGACTAGGCGAGAACTAGTGGATGAGTTGATTCAGGATTTGGAGTCCTTGTAGGACTAAACTTCTTTCTGCCTAGTTTTCCTCCTAATTGGGAAAGGTCTGCGAAGTACTATTGAAAATACTGATTTTGGGTAGTCTTGCTTCCTTAGAAAAAATCTACCGAAAGTCTTTTCTCTGTCTTGGTAATTAATTGAGTGCACTACTTCAA
>Ga0247837_1002707_pt1 | contig 32735 bp, 24 predicted proteins | sample LaCtaG_2_FD_187115 | JGI IMG/M metagenome (GOLD analysis project Ga0247837, IMG submission 187115) | Freshwater microbial communities from meromictic Lake La Cruz, Castile-La Mancha, Spain - LaCruzMarch2015_14.5m | ecosystem: Environmental > Aquatic > Freshwater > Lake | place: Spain: Castile-La...
CTGGCTCAGGACCTCGGCGGCGAGGGTTTCGGTATCGATTGCGCGGATCCGGGCAAACCCCCGCAAAATCCGCTGCTCGCCGCGGTCATGGCGCTCGTGGCCTAACTGAAAGCGGGAAACTTCAGCATCTGGTTGGCACGGTACAAACGCGATGGTCGCGCCGCATCGAACCTCCGGTTCTTCCTTTTCACCACCGGCAAGGTGTCGGCTGGCTCGTTCCTCACCCGCCTCCTTCCAGACCAGCCCGTCGCCTCCGGCGATGGAGCAACTTTGACCGAGTTGGCCAATGCCGCGCTCGCCAAGTCGACGTCTCCGCTCATTGGCAAGATCGCCACGGAGTTCAATGAACTGAGCGACCCCGAAAAGCAAGGTTTTCTCGAACGCATCCTGATTCTTGATGGCAGCCCGCGCATCGGCGATATCCCGACGACCATCAAGGACAAGTACCTGCGAACCGTCCGGCGCGAGCACCGCGAGTTCGTCTTCGAGCGGCTCGAAGGTTGGTGGAACGACTCGGTCATCAAGCAGTTGACTGGCGCCAGGACAGAAGGAATCTTCGGCTACGAGGTCTCGGACAAGCTGTCCGCCTTCGCCGAGGAATACAAAGCCGACAACCTCCCCATCACCTTCCGCGGCAAGGCCCCCGCCGACGACATCGACACCGAAACCGATCCGCGCCTGTTCGTGGCGCAACTGCGTGAAATCGGTCTTTCCTCCAACCGAATCAGGAGCGCCATCCTGGACTTTTACAGGGCGTTCGAGCAACGGTCGGCCTGGGCGCGCGAGCACCTGCTGGGATCAGGAGAGGTCGCGGACTACGAAGATCGTCTCGCCGACGAGTGGAACCGATACAAGGATGTCGTTTTCGAGAAACTGAAGGACGACAGCGCCGAGGATGCGCTACGGGAAGCCGGTGCGACCCTCTACAATTGGGCAGAGTTCGAGACCGGAAAGATCGAATCCCTGCGCATCCGCACGCGGGTGACCGAGCCCTACGTCCTCCGTGGCAACTTTCACATCCTGGCGGATAGCAAGCCCGAACCCCGGGTCTATTGGCATCCCAGGTTCCTCGAACGCCTCGGCAAGGTGCTGGGGGTGGCCAAGTGAAGCGATGGGACCAGCGCCCCTTCGAGATTCGGAACCTGTTCAACCCCGCCTTCTGCGGTCTGATCCTGTTCCGCGCCCTGCACGGCTATGAAGAAGAAGACGCCCGCGGCATTCCCTTCTCCCTGTCGCTTCTGGTGTTGCCCCTGTGCCTACACAAGGACACGCGCGACGTGATCGCCGGCAGTCCGCGCAGCTACCTACTCAAGACCACGGAGAAGAACCAGCAGGTCATGGTGGGCTTTGCAGACCGGGTCACTCACATGCTGCCCTATGCGTTCGAGGGGTTCGGCCTGCTTATGGAAAGGGGCTGCATCGCTATCGCTGACGACGGGCGCATCCAGACAGTGCCCGGCAAGGTGCGTAAGACCGTCACCGGAACCGACGAGACCGTCTCCTGCCAGAAAGTGGCGCGCGTCGTCGGAAAGGAATTCGCGCGCATCGCTGACCGGGTAACCGTTTACACGACTTTCGGGATTCGTCCATGAAGATTAGTTCCATCCACATCTACAGCCACGATGGCCAGCTCCGGGATCTCCGGTTCAAGGTAGACGGACTCAACGTCATCACCGGCCGGTCCTCCACTGGTAAGTCCGCGCTCTCCGACATCATCGAATACTGCATGGGACGCTCCACGTTCAACGTCCCCGAAGGCGTCATCCGTGACAAGGTGGCTTGGTACGCCGTGATCTACCAGTTCGAGAACGAGCAGGTGCTGGTTGCCAAGCCGACCCCGGTCGCAGGTGGTGCCAGCTGCAGTACAGCGATGCTTCGGCGGGGGAATGAACTGCAGGCGCCTTCGTTCAGGGAACTGGTGGTCAACACGGACGACGCCACTATCGTCGAACTACTGTCGCGTTTGCTCGGTATTCCCGAGAACCGCACCGATGTGGCACTCGAACACAGCCGCTACAGCTTCGATGTGAACGTAAAGCATACGTTTTATTACCTGTTCCAGAAGCAGGGGCTAGTCGCTAACAAGGACCAGCTTTTCTACCGCCAGAACGAGGACGGCCAGCCGCAGACGATCCGCGATACGCTTCCGATCCTGCTCGGCGTCTCCTCCCGCGATCGCTACGAGCTGGAGTACAAGCTGCGTACTGCGAAGAGGGACCTGAGGATCAACACGAAGCAGTTGGAGCAGGCGCGCGACGTCGTCGACACGTCGCACGAGAAGGCCATCGGCCTTTATTCGGAAGCCAAGGCGGTAGGTGTCATCGGCAAGACTGACGGGAGCCCCGATGCCGACGGGATTATCGGCGCAGTGAGGTCGGCCCTGTCGTGGAAGCCCGAAACGGTCCCCGACGACGACGGCAGCCGGATTTCGCGTCTGGAGGAAGAACTGGGCCAGTTGCGCAAGGAGCGCCGCGACACCCAAGCCAGGATCGACTCGGCGCGACAGTTGGCCAAGCGTAGCGACGGCTACGTAAGCGAGGCCACCGAACAGGTGGACCGGCTGGCATCGATCAAGGCGCTACCGAAAAACCCTGATACCGGCGAGTGGCAATGGCCGTTCAGCGAGAGGAACCTGGCGATGGAATCCCCCGTCGCCGTTATCCTGCTCAACGAACTGGCATCGCTCCACGAGGAATTGCGCGTCGCCACCGGCCAGCGTCCCAAGCTCGAAGCCTACCTGACCGAGCTGGCCGGCAAGGTGGACCAGATCGCGGGCGCCATCAGGCGGAAGGAGGCAGAGCTTTCCGCAGCGATCTCGGCCAACGAGGCCATCGCCCAAATGGGCAGCCGCAACAACGCGGCGGCGCGCGTCGTCGGCCGCATCAGCCTGTTCCTCGAGACCCTCCTCCCGGACGAGGATCTCGCCAGACTGGAAGCGGAAAATCGCCGGATCAAGAACAAGGTCCAGCAGTTGGAGGACCAAATCGGCGCCGACGACAACAACGAGCGCCTCGCCTCTATCCTAAACAACATTTCTGCACAGGTGACGCGGTACATCCAAGAGTTCGACGCCGAATTCGGCCCCTACCCAGCGCGGCTCAACTTGTCACAGTTGACGATCATCTTCGATCGAAACGGACGTCCAGTCCCGATGGGCCGGACCGGGGGCGGCGAGAACCATCTCGCTTACCACCTGTCGGCACTGCTCGCCCTGCATCTGTTCGCGGCTCAGAACAACCGCCCCATTCCGCGCTTCCTCCTGATCGATCAGCCGACCCAGGTCTACTTCCCGTCAGAGCAGGTCTACAAGGACGCGGACGGCTCGGTGCAGAAGACCGAAGCCGACGCCGACCTCAATGCGGTGCGCCGCCTATTCGCGTTATTGCTGAAGTTCACCCAAGAGGACCTCCCCGGCTTCCAGTTGATCGTCACCGAGCACGCAAATCTTCGCGAGCAGTGGTTCCAGGAGGCATTGGTAGAACTGCCTTGGACAAAGCCGCCGGCGCTAGTTCCAGAAGACTGGAACCAAGGATGATTCTTTGAGCAACAGATGAGAAAAAAGAACAAAAAGGGCCAGGCTCGAATGGCACTGACTTAAGCCGCAAGGATCGCAGAAACACTAGTTTGGGGCGGGACGAAGCGAGCGAAGAACCGTTGCAGACCAGGCCGGAGCCAGGAAGCACGCCGGAAAGCGCCACTTTCACTCAAGTGACCGCTTGTAGACCCGCCTATAAGTCTCTGATTTTTAGGTGCCGCAGCTTAAGTCAGTGCCATTCGGGTCAGTATCTCCTTTACGGTGAAACTCGATGAGACAATCGCCTAATCGGTCTTGGTCATAATTCCGGCTATTGCGCGAGCCGAGAGGTCGCCGGTCCGCACAGCGGACCCTACGGACCTTTCACCATCAGCCAGTTTGATGGTTTTGGCGTAGCCGCCTGCCTCAGAAGGCGACAACGTCCATTGCCACGGACCGAACCGTGCTCTGGCGCTGGCCATGCACCAACTTCCGAATCCCCTCCGCTGTCGCGGCATCGAACGTCTTTTCCCCGCATTGAACGCAGACGGTTGCCGGGATATGCTCGATCAGGACATAGCGTCCAGCGATCCGAAACAGTTCGTCGATCGCTTCCTGACGGAACTCATGGGCACCGCAGACTTCGCATCTGGACATCGTCAGTTCCTCCTCGCCACAAGATCGATCCATTCCGCGGGATCGGGTTCGTAGAGCGTGATGATCTTCAGCCGCGGCCCGGGCTGCCGGGTAACCTGGATATGCAGTGGGCGTCTTGCAAGGGTAAAGCCCAGCAGGAGACAACTCGGGCCGTACTTGTCGGTCGGATAATCCTCGATGATGACCGCACGGTCGCCGGCCTCGCGGATTTCAGCGTTGGAGATGTTACGCTCCACCACACGCTTAAGTGCATGCTGGGAAAACTCAAAATCACCTGCCCTGAACTGGGCACGCAAGGTCGCAAGGGGCTTCATTAGCCCACCCACACCCGCGCATTCCGAAACACCCGCAACCAGGGCCCATCCACCCCCCAATCATCCGGATGCCACGAATGCTGCACGGTGCGGAAGACCCGCTCCGGGTGCGGCATCATGATGGTGACCCGCCCGTCCAGGCTGGTTAAGCCGGCGATGCCGTCCGGCGAGCCGTTGGGGTTGGCGGGGTAGGCGTGGGCGATGCGCCCGTCATTCTCCAGGTAGCGCACCGCCACGCTGGAACGCGCCGCGGCCAAGTGCTCGCCGTCGCGGAACTCCGCGCGGCCCTCGCCATGGGCGACGGCGATGGGCATCCGGGAGCCGGCCATGCCGGCCAGCAGGATCGAGGGGGTCGGCAGGACCTCGACCAACAGGGTACGCGCCTCGAACTGCTCGGAGCGGTTGCGCACGAAGCGCGGCCAGTGGCCGGTGCCGGGGATCAGTTCGTGGAGATTGGAGAGCATCTGGCAGCCGTTGCACACCCCGAGCGTAAAGGTGTCGGAGCGCTCGAAGAAGGCCTGGAACTGGTCGCGCGCCCGCGGGCTGAAGAGGATGGTCTTGGCCCAGCCCTCGCCGGCGCCCAACACGTCCCCGTAGGAGAAGCCGCCGCAGGCGGCCAGGCCGCGGAAGCGCGCCAGATCCACCCGCCCAGCGATGATATCCGACAGGTGTACGTCCACGCACTCGAAGCCGGCGGCGTGGAAGGCCGCGGCCATCTCCAGTTGGCCGTTGACGCCCTGATCGCGCAGGATGGCGATGGCGGGCCGGGCGCCGCGCTCCAGATAGACGAAGGCGAGGTCGTCCTCCGGGTCGAAGCTCAGGCTTGCGCTCAAGCCTGGGTCCTCGGACTCGATCCGCTCATAGGCCTCGGCGGCGCAGTCCGGGTGGTCGCGCAGCCGCTGCAGCCGGAAGCTGGTCTCGGACCAGATGGCCTGGAGCCCGGCGCGGCTGCCGCAATAGAGGACCTGGCCGTCGCGACGCAGCCGGATGGTATCGCCCTCGTCCAGGGTCCCCACGACCGGGCTCAGGTCCTCCAGCCCGTGCTGGGCAAGGATCTGGAGCACCTCATCGGTGTCCGTGTGACAGACCTGGATCAGCGCGCCCAGCTCCTCGCTGAACAGGGCCGCCAGGTCCCCCGCCCCCACCGGCCCCAGGTCCAGGTCCACCCCGCAACGCCCGGCGAAGGCCATCTCGCAGACGCACGCCAGCAGCCCGCCGTCGGAGCGGTCGTGGTAGGCGAGCAGCAGCCCCTCCTGGTTCAGTTCCTGCAGCGCGGCGAAGAAGCGCTTGATGAGGTCCAGGTCGTCCAGGTCCGGAACCCCGTCGACGGCCGGGTCACCGAGCTGACCGTAGACCTGCGCGAGACAGGAGCCGGCGAGCCGGTTCTTCCCCTGCCCCAGGTCGATCAGGATGAGATCCGTATCCCCCCGGTCGGTGCGCAACTGCGGCGTCAGGGTGCTGCGGACATCCGTGACCGGCGCGAAGGCGGAAACGATCAGCGACAGCGGCGCCGTCATGGCCCGCTGCGTGCCGTCGGGAGCCGCCCAGACGGTCTTCATGCTCATGGAGTCCTTGCCCACCGGGATGGCGATCCCGAGCGCCGGGCACAGTTCCAGCCCGACGGCGCGGACCGTGTCGTAGAGTCGGGCGTCCTCCCCGGGATGACCGGCCGCCGCCATCCAGTTGGCGGAGAGCCGGACCTCGGCGAGTCCACTGATGGCCGCCGCCGCGATGTTGGTGAGCGCCTCCCCCACCGCCATGCGCCCGGCGGCCGGGGCGTCCAGCAGCGCCAGCGGCGTGCGCTCCCCGATGGCCATCGCCTCACCGGTGAAGCCGCGGTAGTCGCTCGCGGTGACCGCGCAGTCGGCGACCGGCACCTGCCAGGGGCCGACCATCTGGTCACGGGCCACCAGCCCGGTGATGCTGCGGTCCCCGATGGTGATCAGGAAGGACTTGTCCGCGACCGTCGGCAGCGCCAGGACCCGGGCAATGGCCTCGTCCAGGTGGATCGCCTTCAGATCCAGCGCGGTGCGCGGCGCCGTCACCCGCGCCACGTCGCGATGCATCCGCGGCGGCTTGCCGAACAGCAGTTGCATCGGCAGGTCGATGGGGTCCTCGCCGAGCCGGGCGTCCGTCATGGTCAGGTGCGCCGGTTCGAGCGCCTCCCCGACCACGGCATAGGGGCAACGCTCGCGCTCACAGATCGCCTGGAAGCTCGCCAGTTCCTCCGCGGCGATGGCCAGCACATAGCGCTCCTGCGCCTCGTTGCACCAGATCTCCAGCGGGGTCATGCCGGGCTCCGCGCTCGGCACCCGGCGCAGCTCGAAGCGTCCGCCCCGGCCGCCGTCGTGTACCAGTTCCGGCAGGGCGTTGGAGAGGCCGCCGGCGCCCACGTCGTGGATGAAGAGGATCGGGTTGGCGTCCCCGCGCGCCCAGCAGCGGTCGATGACCTCCTGGCAGCGACGCTCCATCTCCGGGTTCGCGCGCTGCACCGAGGCGAAGTCCAGGTCCTCCGCCGAGGCCCCCGAGGTCATGCTGGAGGCCGCCCCGCCGCCCAGGCCGATCAGCATCGCCGGGCCGCCGAGCACCACCAAGGGCGTGCCCGCCGGGAAGGACCGCTTGGCGACGTGCTCGGCGCGGATGTTGCCGATGCCGCCCGCCAGCATGATGGGCTTGTGGTAGCCGCGCAGCTCCGGGGCCCCGTCCGGGCCCGGGATCGCCTGCTCATAGGTGCGGAAGTAGCCCGCGAGGTTGGGCCGGCCGAACTCGTTGTTGAAGGCGGCGGCCCCGATCGGCCCCTCCAGCATGATCTCCAGGGCCGAGCAGATGCGCCCGGGCCGGCCGAAGTCCTTCTCCCAGGGCTGCTCGGCGCCCGGGATGCGCAGGTTGGAGACCGAGAAGCCGCACAGGCCCGCCTTGGGCTTGGCCCCGAGCCCGGTCGCCCCCTCGTCGCGGATCTCACCGCCCGAGCCCGTGGCCGCCCCCGGGTCCGGGGCGATGGCGGTGGGGTGGTTGTGGGTCTCCACCTTCATCAGGATATGGATGGGCTCCTCGTGTTCCCCGTAGACGCCCGTCTGCGGGTCCGGCAGGAAGCGCCGTCCGTCCCAGCCCTCCATCACCGCCGCATTGTCCTTGTAGGCGGACAGGACCCCGTCCGGGGCGCACTCCGTGGTGTGGCGGATCATCGCAAACAGCGAGCGGTCCTGCCGCTCCCCATCGATGGTCCAGTCCGCGTTGAAGATCTTGTGCCGACAGTGCTCCGAGTTCGCCTGAGCGAACATCATCAGCTCCACGTCGGTGGGGTCCCGGTCGAGCGCGAGGAAGCTTGCGGCCAGGTAATCGATCTCGTCGGTGGACAGGGCCAGCCCCAGCGCCGTGTTAGCCTGCACCAAGGCGTCCCGGCCGCCCGCGCGCAGCGCCACCCGGGTCAGGGGGCGCGGTTCGGCGTGGTCGAAGAGCCGCTGCGCGTCTGCCAGGTCGAACAGCACCGCCTGAGTCATACGGTCGTGCAGGAGGGCCGCCGCCCGCAGCAGGTCGGCCGCGGCCGGGACGGCGGCGCCAGTGCCCAGATCACCGGTGTCCAGATGAAAGGCGGTGCCCCGCTCCAGGCGGCGCACCATGGTCAGACCGCAATTGCGCGCGATCTCGGTCGCCTTGGACGACCAGGGCGAGATGGTCCCGGGTCTGGGCACCACCAGGAGCAAACGGCCGGCCGGCGCCTGGCTGGGCAGGCGCGGGCCGTAGCGGAGCAGGCGCTCGAGGACCGCGCCTTCGGCCGCGTCCAGGTCGCGCTCCAGGTCGGCCAGGTGGACGAACTCGGCAGAGAGCCTCGCGTCTGCCCCGAGGGCCGCGGCAACGCGCCCCTGAAGCTTGCGGAGACGAAAATCGGATAGCGCTGAGGCCCCGCGAAGGACGAGCATGATGAGTTCCCTATCGGTGTGAGGGACGGGCGATAGAGCCGCGATGATACCCGAAGCGGGAAAGACGAAGGGATGGGGACGGCCGTGGTCAAACGACCGGCCAGCGTGCGAACCGCGGCGCGCCGGTCCGCACAGCGGACCCTAGGGGCTGACACCGGCGTGACACCGCGGCAGGCCCGTAGGGTCCGCTGCGCGGACCAGACCGCGAGCCAATCCGCGGCGGCCCGCGGCGGCCCGGACCCCAGAACCGCCCCTCAAGCCGCCGCGAGCAACCGCCGCTCCGCGAGCGGGCAGAGGCTCAGCGCGGACGTAAAGCCCGCAGCCGGCTCCAGGACCCACCCGTGGTACGGCTGTTCGTCCCCGGGACGCGCCCGATAGGGCGGTGCATCCTTGCTGAGGTCCAGCCGCAGGAGCGCGGACTCCCCCACCACGCGCAGATCGCGCCGCAGCACCGACGCGGCCCCCCACTCCCGCAGCCGCGGGCCGAGTTCCGCCAGTAGGGCGGCGCCATCGGCATAGTCGGCGAGCGCGCCCAACAACAACAACCGTTTGTATTCATTGCCCGGATTGAAGCGATGGGCGCCGGCGACCGCGGACCCGGCCAGCTCATCGCGACCGTCCAGGTAGAGGAACAGGTCATGCAGCGCCCGCCAGGTACCAGGCGCCGCGCGCACCTGGGCACGCACGGCCGCATCCGCCGCCCGCCCCAGGTCCTTGAGCAATTGCCGCAGGACCCACTCGCGGTAGACCGCAAAGCGCGCCTGGCCCGCCGACCTGGGGTGGCCCAGGTCGCTCAGAAGGTGCTGGAGATTCTCACACCAGGAGCGGTTCAGGCGCTCCTCCAGGCTGAGCGGGGCGGACGGATCGCACCCATCGCGCCCGGAGGAGCGTCGCGGCGGCAGGGCCGCCTGGATCGACTCGACCTGTTCCTTCAGCGCGCGCAGCATGGCGAGCCGCCGCTCCGGCTCCATGGCCCGGTCGCGGATCTGCTCCAATGCCAGCAGCACCTGGGACAGCATCACCTGCATGTCACCTGGGCGCAGCCGCTCCAGCCAGATCGTCATGTCGACCCTCGCAGTCCAGTGCGGCGGCGCACCCGCAAGGCTGGGGCTGGGAGGTCGGGACAGGGGCCGACAGTGGAATAGCGGCCGTGGACAGGGCGCCGATAGAATATCATTGGGTTAGGTCCGTCTGTGTCATCGCAAAGCAGGGATGGTCGGTCAGGGTGACGCGCGTCCCGGGAAGGGCCCAGTGGTCAGGCCGCCCCCGCGCTTCCAGTTTGAGCGTCCACGCACAGTCCCTCAAGAACAATTGTCGAGAACTGTGATGCAGCGCACGCAATCGTGGGGCAAATCACCAGCAAAATACGCTGTCATCCGGAGATCTACGCAGGCCTTTTATTGTTTCCCCGGGTGCTTGCCGAGCGCACGGCTGCCGCCCACCCGCGACCAGGGCACGCGAAACGCCAACAGCACGGCCAGCACCCCGGCATAGATCAGCGGCTCGCGCAGGTCCGCCTTGACCAGCCAGAGGAAGTGCAGCACACCCAGGATCGCGATCAGATAGACGCTCCGATGCAGCACCTGCCAGCGTCGCCCCAGCCGCCGCACCCAGCCGCGGGTGGAGGTCACCGCGAGCGGCACCAGCAGCACGAAGGCGGCAAAGCCGACCATGATGTAGGGCCGTTTGGACAGGTCCGCGACGATCTCGCCCCAGTCCAGGGTACGGTCCAGCACCAGGTAGACCGTGAAGTGCAGCAGGGCGTAGAAGAAGGCGAAGAGCCCGAGCATCCGACGAAACCGCAGCAGCCAGCCGAGCCCCGTCAGCCGCCGCAACGGGGTCACCGCCAGCGTCACCAGGAGCAGGCGCAGGGCCCAGTCCCCGGTGAAGTGCAGCACCTCCTCCACCGGGTTCGCGCCCAGTCGCCCGGCCGCGATCCGCCCGGCCAGGAGCGCGAGCGGCAGGAGGCACAACAGGAACACCAGAGGCTTGCCCCAGCGCACCGCCACGGCCTGACTGAGCTTTTCCATCGGCGCCGCCCTCAAAATGACCGGCTCAGGTCCATCCCTGCATAGAGCCCCGCGACCTGATCCGCATAGCCGTTGAACATCAGCGTCTTGCGCTTCTGGGCAAAGAGCCCGTCGCCGATCATCCGGTGCCGCGCCTGGCTCCAGCGCGGGTGATCGACGGTGGGATTGACGTTGGCGTAGAAGCCGTATTCGTCGGGCTGCATCTGGTTCCAGGTGTTCACCGGTTGGGTGGCGGTAAAGCTGATCCGCACGATCGACTTGATGCTCTTGAAGCCGTACTTCCAGGGCACGACCAGGCGCAGCGGCGCCCCGTTCTGATTGGGCAGGACCTGCCCGTAGAGACCGGTCGCCAGGATGGTCAGCGGGTGCATCGCCTCATCCATCCGCAGCCCCTCGCGATAGGGCCATTCGAGCACCGCACGGCGCTGCCCCGGCATCTGCTTGGGGTCGAGCAGCGTCTCGAAGGCGACGAAGCGCGCCTCCGAGGTCGGCTTGAAGCGCTTGAGCAGGTCGCCGAGCGGAAAGCCCACCCAGGGGATCACCATGGCCCAGGCCTCCACGCAGCGCAGCCGGTAGATGCGCTCCTCCTGGGTGAAGCCGCCAAGGATGTCCTCGATCCCGAGTTGCCCCGGCGCCTCGCAGGCCCCGTCCACCACCACCGTCCAGGGCCTGGGCTTGAGCGTCTGGGCAGTGGCCGCGGGGTCCGCCTTGTCCGTCCCGAACTCGTAGAAGTTGTTGTAGCCGGTGACGTCGTCGCGACTGGTCAGGGGCTCGTCCGTGCTGAGCGGGCTCGCGCGCACATTCGGGATCGGCTCCAGGTTCCCGGCCGCCGGGGCCGCGAGCAGCCGGCCGCCGAGCGTCAGCGCCGCACCGGTCCCGGCCGCCGCCAGCGCGGCCTTGAGCAGTTCCCGGCGCCGCGCCCAGACGGCCGGCGGGGTGATTTCCGAAGGCGGGATCGCGGGCGGTTTCAGAATCAGCATGGGACTGGTCTTCCGGGTCTGTGCGGCCGATGATCCGATTAGATGCGGGCGCGCGGGGCCGGTTCATCCGCGCCTTGACCTATGCATTAGGAGGGGAATCGTCCGCCGGCCTGGATCACGACCCCGGCCAACGGCCCGCGCCGCTGTAGGTCGCCCTTCAGGGCGACCGAGCGCCCGCGCCGGGGCCTGGTCGCCCTGAAGGGCGACCTACACCTGGCCGCAGCCCGACCGGCGGAAGCATCGACCTCCAGCGCTGAAGTCGGGTTACGCTGCGCTAACCCGACCTAGGCCCCGACGCCCCAGCCAGTCCCCCGGGCCTCAGCCGACCGGCCCCTCATCGTCTGCGATCACATAGTCGAACCCGCCCTCCCCGCATTGAGTCTGCAACTGCGCGAGGATGCGCTCGACCTGGGCGAGCGACTCACTGGGGCCGCGCAGATAGCAGGGCTTGCCCTCGCGGCCATAGGTGAACTCATCGGGGCAGGCCAGCACATCGACCCCGCCGAAGATGCCCTTCGCATTCTCATAGTCGCGGTGCGGCGGGAACCCCAGCCGCTCGGCATAGGCGACCACCCCCTGGATCAACTTGCGGGCATAGGCCGGGTCCACATTGCGGAACGCCTGTTCCCCGTGGCTTCCGGTCAGCCCGGGCTTGATCATGTTCTCATAGGTGCGTTCACTGGCCACGTTGAACAGCGCGTCCTTGACCCCCAGGCAGAAGCTATCGACCATAAAGGCGGTGATCGCCAACATGCCGTCGGGCATCCGCCGCACCCACAGGATGGTCCCCACTCCGGTCTCGAACAGGCCCTCCGGGACCAGGCACTCATAGATCGGGAACTTGCAGTATTGCAGCGCCTTGCGCCCGGTGGCCAGGTTGATCGCAGTCCCCTTGGCGACGAGCTTGCGCTTCTTTTTCTTCTCCTGGAGCCGTTTCTGGCGCTGCCGTTCGTCGATTGCCATGACTGATACCTCGGGGTTGCGGATGTGGATGTGGTTGTAGGATGGGTAGAGCGCAGCGAAACCCATCATTCATGCGCACCGCACGCGTTGATTGCTGGGTTTCGCTGCGCTCTACCCAGCCTACGACGTCGACTCGGGCGCGGATCGGGCCGGCAGCGAATACCTGCCCAATCGCTGAGCGGTATCACGAGCGCGGCGCGCGGGAACCCGGGTCGGAGTGCCGCCCGCGTCTTTCGTTGGGGGCAGTGTTGGCGGGACGGACTAAGGCTGCTTGCGCAACGGCGCAAGCCCCGCCTGCGCCGTCGTCGTGGGCTTGCGCCGCTTGCCGATCGCCTTGCGGTCACGCTCGCGGTCCTTGACCTTCGGCTTCTCCGCGGCGGGCGCGGCCCGGGGCTTGGACGCCGACTTGCGCGGGCCCTTGCGCTTACCCGGCCCGCTGAAGTCGGCCTTGAGCCCCGGGATGGCGCGCGCCTGGAAGCTCAAGCCCAGATAGCGCTCGATGCTCTCCATCAGGTTCCATTCCTTGGGCGCCACGAGCGCGATGGCGAGCCCCTTCTCCCCGGCCCGCCCGGTGCGCCCGGTGCGGTGCAGATAGTCGTCGCCGCTGCGGGCCAGCTCGAAGTTGACCACCAGTTGCACCCCGGGGATGTCGAGCCCCCGCGCCGCCACATCGGTCGCGATCAGGATGCGCACCTGACCCCCGTGCACCAGCCCCATGACCCGGTTGCGCTCGCGCTGGTCCAACTCGCCGTGCAGCACCACGCTGCGCTGACCCTGGCCCACGAGCAGGGGGCCGAGCGCGCTGGCCCGCTCGCGCGTGTTGGTGAAGACCAGCACCTTCTCCGCCGGCTCGTTCTGGAGCAGCCACAGCAGTTGGGCCTGCTTGTGCTCGGTATCGTCGCTCAGGATGACCTGGTGGGCGATGTCCGGGTGGCTCTCGCGCACCGGGTTGATGACCAGCACCCGGGGGGCACGCAGCAGCCGGTCGGTGATGGCGGCCAGGCCCCGATGGTGCAGGGTGGCGGAGAAGAGCAGCGATTGGCGGGCCGGGTTGGTGTGCCCGATGATGGCCAGCACGTCCTCCGCGAAGCCCAGATCCAGCATCCGGTCCGCCTCGTCCAGGACCAGGACCTCCAGGTCCCGCAGGTCCGCCGCCCCGCTCTGGATGTACTCCAGGAGCCGGCCCGGGGTGGCGACCAGGATGTCGGGGTTGCGGCGCAGGACGGCGACCTGGCGGTCGCGCCGCTCCCCACCGATGATGACCCCGGCGGTGAGCCGGGTCAGGCTCGCCAGGCGCATGAAATGGATATAGATTTGCCGCGCCAGCTCGCGCGTGGGCACCAGGATCAGGGCGCGCGTGGCGGTGCGCGGGGCGCGGCTGTCCAGCAGGCGCTGCATGATGGGCAGCAGGAAGGCCGCCGTCTTGCCGGAGCCGGTGGCGGCCGAGACCAGCAGGTCCAGCCCGTCCTGGGCAAGCGGAATGACCTGGGCCTGGACCGGGGTGGGGGTCTCGAAGCCGGCCTTCTCCAGACCGCGCTCGAGCGCCTCCGGGAGCAGAAATTGCGAAAATTGTGGGTTCATCGGTGGCAAGATACCAGGAAACAGCGGCATCGGGGGCTCGCGCACCGCGCGACCGCGGTGAAAATTGCGGCCACCGGCCGGTGTAGGTCGCCCATCAGGGCGACCGGGCCGCCACGCCGTCGCCGGGCGGATGCCCGCTGGGCGATCCGCCATGCCGCCGAACCTGGCGAAACCGCCTGCGGCGTTCCGCCCTACGGGAGCCGTCCTTTGCAAGACCGGGCGGGCCCCGGTGGGAGCGGCTTCAGCCGCGACGGGCCTCGCGTCGCGGCTGAAGCCGCTCCCACCACCTACCCCAAGGTCCCCAGCCGCTGCCCCAGCCGCACCGCCTGCCCCGGGGCCAGGGCCGCCTCCCAGGCAATGGCCCCGGGCGGGAAGAGCAGCACGATGGTCGAGCCCAGGTTGAAGCGGCCCATCTCGGCCCCGCGTTCCAGGTGCACCCGCGGCGACGCGCCGGTGTAGTCCCAACGTCGGCTGCGCGGCCCGGACCGAGCCGGGGCGACCTCCCCCTCCCAGACCGTTTCGATCCCACCCACGAAGATGGCCCCCACCAGCACCAGGGCCATGGGCCCCGCATCGCTGTCGAACAGACAGACCACCCGCTCGTTGCGGGCGAAGAGCCCCGGCACCCGCTGGGCAGTCAGAGGGTTGACGCTGAAGAGCCGCCCCCCCAGATAGGTCATCTCCGCCAGGTCGCCGGCCAGCGGCATGTGGATGCGGTGATAGTCCCGCGGGGCGAGATAGATGGTCGCGAAGCGGCCCCCGTCGAACAGGTGCTGGGCATCGGTCCCGCCGCCCAGCAGGTCACTGACCGAGTAGTCGTGCCCCTTGGCCTGGATGATGCGGCCATCGGTGATGGTCCCGAGCTGGCTGATGGTCCCGTCCACCGGGCACAGGACCGCCGCCGGGTCCGGGTCCAGGGGGCGGGCGTCCGGGCGCAGCGCGCGGGTGAAGAAGGCGGCCAGGTGCGGGTAGGCGGCCGGGTCCGGCTGCGCCGCCAGGCTCAGATCCACGCCCACCAGGCGCACATAGGCGCGGATCATCCAGCCCTTGAAGGGCGCCGTCTGGATGCGGGCGAGCCGGTACATCAGGCGCGACAGCGTGTGCTGCGGTAGCAGGTGTTGGAGGCCCACGAAGAGGCGCGCGCCCCAATCCGAGTCCCGATGCGGTTCCTTGTACTTCATGGTGCCTCCGGCAAGAGTGAGTCCAGATGATCGTGGAGCGCCGCCAGGTCCAGCGCGGTGCGGGCCCGGTCGGCGTCCTCGGTGAAGAGTGCGATGAGCGCCCCGCCCGGGGCGACGACGAAGAGCGGGGGCGCGCCAGTGGCACCGGCACCGAGCGCCTCGCGCAGGCGCCCGGCCTCGTTCCCCTCGCCGCCCAGGATGAAGAGCGCCGGGGAAAGGGCGGCATAGTCCCGGGCGAGCGCGCCCGGCGGACCCTCGGTCACCAGCACCAGGCGCAGCGCCCGGTGCAGGTCCGGCTGGTCCGCCACCCGGTTGTAGAGGTCGATCAGGCGGGCCACGGCGAGCTGGCCGCGCGCGTGGGCCAGGTCGCCGAAGGTCAACAGGGTCCAGCCCGCGGCCAGGCTCCGTTGGTCGAAGACCCGCCCCGCGGGGTCCTGGAGCCGAAAGCCTGGGATGGCCCCGGGGGGACGCAGCAGGATACCGCCGATGGTCGGCGGCTGCGCGTGGCGGCGCTGCTGCTGGTTACCCCAGAGATAGCCGCCGAGAAAGAGCCCGGCGGCCAACACCATGAAGATCAGCCGAAACCACAGGCCGTGTCGATTGGGCAGGAACATACCGGGGATCTTACGGGCCGCGCCCCCGGGCGTCGAGTGCCCCCGGGTCGCCTACCGGCCGTCCGACTGTCGAGTTTTGTAAAGAGAGCACACCATGATGAAAAATGATATGAGCGAGACCGGCGAGCGGATCGAAAAGACCGAGGCGCAATGGCGCGCGGAACTCTCACCCGAGCAATACCACGTCTGCCGCGAGCACGGCACCGAGCCCGCCTTCACCGGCCGCTGGTACGCCACCAAGGAACCCGGCACCTACCGGTGCACCGCCTGCGGGGCCGACCTCTTCGACGCCGCGCAAAAGTACGACTCCGGCAGCGGCTGGCCCAGCTTCTGGCAACCGGCCGACCCCGCGGCCGTCGCCACCGACACCGACAGCACCCACGGCATGACCCGCACCGAGGTCCACTGCAACCGCTGCGGCGCGCACCTGGGCCACGTCTTCCCCGACGGCCCCAGGCCCACCGGGCTGCGCTACTGTATCAACTCCGTCTCCCTGGACTTCACGCCCGCGGGCACGGCCGTGGCGGGGGGTGTGCGCGAATGACCGCATAAGAGCACGAGCGGTGCAGGCGCCGGCCGCGTGAGCGGCCTCTGGCTCCCACGCTCCCGCGTGGGAGCAAGCGCGGGCGCTCCGCGTCCGGTTCGCCAACGGGACGCGGAGCGCCCGCACGGCATTCCCACGCGGGAGCGTGGGAACGAGAGCAGGAACCAGCAGCCCCGTAGGTCGGGTTAGCGCAGCGTAACCCGACTGTTCGCCCGGAAACGACCAGAAATCATGAGACCAACCATCCTCGCGGCCCGCGCCCGGCTCGCGCGCCATCTGCAGGCGCTCTGGGAGCGCTGCCCGGCGACCTGGTTCGAGGTCCTGTTTCTATGGGCCTGCGGCCTCGCCCTCGGGGCCCTGGCCTTCCAGGCCAGCCTCGCCCTGCCCTGGCCGGCCGCCCTCGCCGGCTGGGGCGCCGCGGCCGGGCTCGGCCTGCTGCTCGCCCGCCGGGCCGAGCCCATCCTCTGGGAAGAGGCCGAGCCCGGCCGCCCGGCCCCCGAACCCGCCCCCCCCGCCCTCACCCGCACGCCGGCCCCAGCGCCCGCACCGCCCCGGGTCCGGCCCCTGCTCGACCTGGTCGAGGTCCCCGGCGGCACCTTCCGGATGGGGTCGCCCCCGGCCGACGAGGCGCAGGTCGCAGCCTATGCGCGGGATTGGGCACAGGTATCCGACCGCAAGTCAGAGGAACTGATGGACGACGCGCGCCGCTGGCTGGCGCGCGAACAGCCGCCCCACCGGGTCCGCCTGTCGCCCTTCCTGATGGCCCGGGTGCCCCTGACCCGGGGCCAGTGGCGGGCAGTCATGCCCGAGGCCCCGCCGGAGTGGTCCAAGGCCGGGGACGACGACGCGCTGCCCGCGACCCATATCGACTGGCCGGCCGCGCTCACCCTCTGCAATGCACTCTCCCAGCGCGAGCGGCTCACCCCCTGCTACCGCCAGGACGACCAAGGCGAGTGGCACTGGGACAACACGGCCGACGGCTATCGGCTGCCGACCGAGGCGCAGTGGGAGCACGCCTGCCGGGCCGGAACCCAGACCCGATGGTTCTGGGGCGACGACCCGGAAGGCGCCGAGACCCACGCCTGGTACAGCGCCAACTCCGAGGGCCGGCTCAAGCCCGTGGGCGGCAAGGCGGCCAACCCCTGGGGCCTGCACGACCTGACCGGGCTGGTTCTTGAATGGTGCTGGGACCGCTACGGGACCTATCCGCAGGAGACCGACCCGCCGCCGCAAGACCCGGCGGGTCCCGATACCGGTGACTCGCGGGTGGTGCGCGGCGGCTCCTTCCTGTTCCCGCCCGAGCTCCTGCGCCCCGCGGTCCGGGACGTCATCAGGCCCGGTTTCCGGACCGAGTTCCTCGGCCTTCGCTGTGTCCGTTCCCGCGCCCGCCAGCTTGACATCTTGTCCCATTGACCATTGTAATGACGCCATCTTGTCGATTACCGACCCAGTATGTCCAGAAAAATCCGCGCCGCGCGCAAAAAATTGACAAAATGACAGCAATTGCAGTCAAATTGGCCATCCGCCGACCCGGTTGTCCACCATGAAGCTCAGCCTCGACCAGGCCGCCGAACAACTCGGCAAGACCCGCCGCCAAATCCGCTACATGATCCAGGAGGGCCGGCTGCCGGCCCGCAAGGACGGCGGGCGCTGGGTGGTGGACTCGTCGGCGCTCCCGCTCGAGGCCCCCCAGCGGGCCGCCCAGGACCGCCGCCAGGACCGCCTGCGCGACGCCGCCGACCATGCCCTGGGCCCCCGCCCCACCAAACGCTGGGGCCTGCGCGACCTCAAGGCGATCGGCATCGGGGTCCCCCTCTACCGGCGCTGCCGCGATCTGCTGGGCGAGGACGCCGCGCCGAGCCGCGAACTGCGCACGGGCCTGGACCTGTTGGCCATCGGCGCCCACCGCTTCGGCGCCACGGACAAACGCGACGCCTACCGCGCCGCCCGCGACGCCGCCGCCCGCGCCGCCATGGCCCTGCTGCTGGCCCCGGACCCGGGCGCCGAGGCGCTCTGCGATGAGATCGAGCGCGAGCTGATGCCCGCCATCGTCGGGGCGCTGCGCCGCACCGAGCGCCGGGGCCGCGACCCCGAGGGGCCGGTATGAGCCGCGCCGACGCCCAGGCCCCCCTCTACACCGCCGCCTACGACCTCGCCGTCTGGGTCCTGGGGCACTGCAACGAGCGCACCGACACCCTCTCCGCCGAGACCTGCGCGCTGACGCTGCGCCTGCTCGACTGCGTGGTCCTGGCGCTCAAGGACCGCGACCGCCTGGAGCACCTGGACCAGGCCGACCTGATCCTGCTGAGGCTGCGCCAACGCCTGCGCCTCAGCGTCCCGGCGGCCCTGCTCGACGAACGCCAGGCCCTGCACGCCCTTGGGCGCTGCGACGAGATCGGACGCCAGCTCGGGGGTTGGCTGCGCCGCCTGGAGGCGGCACAATGACCGGGCGGGACCGATACGCCCTGGGGGCGGGTGGTGCGCGGCGGCTCCTTCCTGGACCCGCCCGAGAACCTGCGCCCCGCGGACCGGGACGACGACAGGCCCGATGACCGGAACGAGAACCTCGGCCTTCGCTGTGTCCGTTCCCGCGCCCGCCAACAAGCCATCGCCACGCGATTGCCTGCAGGTCCCGCGGGGGCTCTGCCCCGCATCCCCGCCCGCCCGTTCCAGTAGGCCCCGCCGAGCGTCCGGGCGGGCGGCCCTGATCGCGCGTCGACAACAGGTGAAACAACGCACTCAACCGTTGTCGTTGTCGTTCGCGTGAGATCGGTCCCCGCCGGCAGCTTCCGCCGCCTGTGCGAGCCCGAAACCCTCTGGGCGGCCTGGGCCGAGGTACGCCGCGGCAAGCGCGCCGGGCCGGGCGTCGCGGCCTTCGAGCTCGACGCGGACCGGCACCTCTTCGCCCTGAGCCGGGCCTTGCGCGCCGGGGACTGGCGCCCGGGCGCCCCGGCGCTACGCACCGTGCGCGACCCCAAGCTGCGCCTGATCGCCGCCCCCGCGGTGGCGGAGCGCATCCTGCACCGGGCGCTGCTCGACACCATCGGCCCCACCTACGAGCGCGCCTTCATCCCCCAGTGCTTCACCCGCGGCCCCGGGGCCGGGATGCACCACGCGGCCATCGCCTACCTGGGGGCACTGCGCCGGCACCCCTGGCGCTGCCAGCTCGATATCGCCCGCTATTTCCCCTCGGTCGACCTGGGGCGCCTGGAGGCCCTGCTGTTCCGCCGCCTCGCCGACCCGGACACCCGGCTGGTCGTGACCCGGCTGCTCGACGCCGGGGCCCGGGTCTACCGCACCGCCACCGCCCGGGAGGTCCTGGGGCGCCCCCGGACGGGCGGCGGGGCCTGGCCCTGGGGTCCTATCTCAGCCAGTGGTGCGGCAACTTCTATCTCGACGGCATGGACCAGTTCATCAAGCGGGAACTCAAGATCCCCGGCTACCTGCGTTACATGGACGACTTCGTCCTCTTCGCCGAGGACCGGGTGCGGCTCACCCAGGCGCGCGGGACGCTCGCCGACTGGCTCGCCGCCGAGCGCGGCCTGGCGCTCAAGCCCAAGGGCGGCCAGGTCCGCCCGGCGCACGAGCCGGCGACCTTCCTGGGCTTTCGCATCGGCCGGCCCGGGATCAGCCCGGGGCGCAAGCTGCGGCGGCGCTTCGCCGCGCGGGTGCGCATCGCGGCCGGTCAGGGGGAGGCGGCGTTGGAGCGTTGCCTCATCTCCTATCGGGGGCTCTTGTTGTTCCCTTGAGCGGTGGACCCCGGGGAGGCCCGGTTTGGACGATCTTTGTCACTTTGTCATTTTGTCCGGCCGACGGCGGCGCGCCGTCACCCGACGCGACGGCGCCTGGGGTCGGGTTACGCTGGGCTCACCCGATCGACGGGCTTCGAGTCGGCGCGTGAAAGCCCCCGGTGGGAGCGGCTTCAGCCGCGACCCAAGGCCGCGGCGACCCGCAACGCTCCGGCGGCCCTGATCATCGTCCCGGCCATCGCTGCTCACCCCTGGTCCAGGAATTTCTCTCACGGAGACACAAAGACACGGAGAAAGAGACGTCCGGATCTCCGTGTCTTTGTGTCTCCGTGAGAGATTTCTTCTAACCTGCGTCTCGGCGAGGGCTTGAGCTCGCTGCCAACGCCCACTGGAAGACGCTGGGTGCGCATCGGCCACTGGCCGGAACGATGATCGAGGCCGCTCCGGCGACGCGCGCGGCCTCGTCGCGGCTGAAGCCGCTCCCACAGCGTCGCTGCGCGACCTGCAGGGTCACCCGATCGACGGGAGTCTGGCGCTGCGACGCGGGGCGGCCGGGGGCGGAGAGAAGGAAGACAAGAAGACAAGGGGTCAATGGGTCACTGCCGGCGGGCGCGGGAACGGACACAGCGAAGGCCGAGGAACACGAGCCGGAAATCGGGCCTGAAGAAGAACCGGTCCGCGGGGCGCAGGAACCCGGGCGGGACCAGGAAGGAGCCGCCGCGCACCACCCGCCGCTCGCAGTCGGACCGGTCGCTGAAGGGGGCCGTGGTCAAGGGTCCGCGGGAGCCGTAGAGCTTGGCGTCGTAACAGTCGCGGACCCACTCATAGACGTTTCCGAGCATGTCGGCCAGGCAGAGCCCGTTGGGGACCTTCCCGGCGACCGGGTGGGCACGGCGATCGGCGTTGCCCCTGAACCAGGCGTGGTCGCCCAGCCGGTCCTCGTCCTCCCCGAAGGGCCAGGTGGTCGGGGTGCCGGCCCGGGCGGCGTACTCCCACTGCGCCTCGGTCGGGAGTTTCGCCTGGTCCTTCTCCAGGCGGTCGCAGGCGGCGCGCGCCTCCTGCCAGTCCAGGTTCGCCAGGGGAAGCGCGGCCTCGCCCGCGGCGCTCCCGCCGGCCGCCCGGTCCTGGCCGTTGGTGACCTCCGTGCGGGTGACATCGAATCCATCGACCAGCACCGGATGGACCGGGCGCTCTGCCGCCATCCAGCCCCGCCAGTCGTTTCGGAGCTTCTCCAGGGTCCCGCCAAAGGCATCGACCCAGCTTTGCGCATAGCGCTCCAGGGTGCCCTCATCCGGCGCCGCCTGCCCCATGAGGAAGGTCCCGCCGCACACCGCCACCCAGGTGACGCCGAAGCGATCGGTCCGGATCTGCGGCCCGCCGGAGGCGCGCGGCGCGCCGGCCAGGGTGCGGGTGGCGGCGGCGGGCCAGGCGTTCGCGACCGGCCGGGCGCCCGGGAAGTCGAGCGCGCCGGCCAGGGCTTCGTAGTCGCCGCGGACCTCGGCCAGGGCCGCGAAGCGCCCGGTCAGGTCCGCCAGGGGGTCCGGGGCGGCCGCCGCGCCCGGGGGCAGGAAGACCAGCAGTTGGTCGTCCGGGAGCCTGACCCCCTGGGTCAGGTCGGCGAGCCGCGCCGGCCAGTCGGGGGCGATCAGGACCCGGTCCGCGGCGCCGCGGTCGAGCAGCCGGATGGCGAGCTTGAGCGCCGCCTGATCCCCCCGGTCGGCGGCGATGACGGCGAGCGCGCGCCGCGGCCAGCCGTCCACGCAGGCGCGGATCGGGAAGGCGCGGGTGCCGCCGGTGAGCACGGCCGCGTGCGCGCCGAGCGGCTCGGGGTTGGCGGCCGGCTGCCAGTCCCAGGTGTGGGGGGTGTCGAGCGGGCCCAGGGCGGCCAGCGGGCTGAGGCGCCAGGGGCTGCCGAGCCAGGTGCGCCCGGGTGCGGGCGCGGCGATGACCTGCCCGGTGAAGCGCGTATCGGCAAAGGCGGCGTCGCCACCCCGGTGGGGCCGCAGCAGGCGCTCCAGGCCCCAGCCGAGACCGGCGATCCCGACCCCGGCCAAGAGCGCCAGGGCCAGGTGGTGGCGGGCCCCGCGGCGCAGGCCGTACTGGGTCCGGGTCCGCCCGCCGAGGCCGAGTGCGCGCAGGCGCCAGCGCAGGGTCACGGGCAGGCGTGCCCAGTCCCAGGTCGGCACGCGCCGCGGCACCGGCCCCGCCGCCGGCCAGCAGTCAGGGCCTGCCGCGAAGGCGGCCAGGGCGGCGCGGATCAGTTGGCCGTTGCGCTCGCCGCCGATCGCGGCCAGGTCCGCGGCCGCCCCCGCGGGGTCGCGCCACAGCCTGAGGCAGGCGCGCGCGATGCGCACGCGCGCCAGGGCGGCGGGGTCGTCTGCGAGCGGTTCAAGGGCCTGCGCAAGGCGTTGGTCCCAGAAATCGAGGGCGCGGGTGAAGTAACCGTCACCCACCGGCAGCCCGACGCCCGCGAGCACCTGGGCGCGGGCCAGCCGGTTGACCAGGTCGGCGGCCAGCCGAGGGTCCTGGGCGCACGGCTCCAGTCGCGCGGCCAGGTGCCGGTCGTCGAAGGGCCCCGGGTGCAGCCCCATGGCCCGGCGCAGGCGCTCGGCCTCGGTCTGGTCCGGCCGGTCCGGGGCGAGCAGGCAGGCGCCCGCCCAGAGGTCGAGCTGCGCAGGGTCCGGCGGGGGCGTGGGCGCCGCCGCGGGCCCCGCGGCGGCGGGGCCGACGCGGGCGCACGCCAGCCAGGCCGCGAGCCCCTCACCGCCGCACACCGGCAGCCGCCAGAGCGGGGCGAGCCGGGTCAAGCCGCCGTCCCCCAGGTCCACCAGCAGCAGCCGGGGCCAGGAGCGCAGCTCGCGCAGCAGGGGGTCCAGCCGGGGACGCTCGCCCGGGTTCTCCCAGGCCCGGATGAGGGCGGCGCCGTCGGTGAGGACGGCGACCAGGGCCGCGGCCCCGGCCGCCTGCACCGCACCGGGGGCGAAGGGCTCGCGGCTGTCCTCCCAGGTCAGACGCCCCGGCAGTCCGTGGAAGCGGGCGACGCGCACCGGCAGGTTGGCCTGTTCCAGGGCGCGGCGGACCTCCAGGACCAGCCGCGCCTGGGGCTCGGGGCGGGCACTCGTGCGGTCGCACCAGAGCCAGACCTCGCGCGGGAAGCCCCGGCGGCGGCGGATCAGGTGCGGGACGCCCGCGGCCCGCGCGCTGGCGGCGACCGTCGCCTCGGGGTCCAGGGCGCGGTCGGGGTCCTCGCTGAGATAGCGCTCGATGGACCAGACGAGTTCCCGGCGCCCATCCGGCGTCAGGAGCAGGTCACCGTGGACCGGCCGGGGCGGCAGTGCGCGCCACGGGGCGGCGTCCTCACCGGCCCCGCGGTCGCCAGCGGGCCGGCCGCGACGCGCGGCGGGCCACAGCCGCCGGGCGGCGGCGCCGAGCAGGCCCACGAAGAGCGCACCGGCGCCGAGCAGCGCCCAGGGGCGCGCGTCCGCCACCGGCACCCAGGCCCAGACCTGCGGGGCCGGCACGCTCGGCAGGTCCGCCGGGCAGAGGGCCCCCGCGGGGACCGCGGGGGCCGCGGCGGCGGGGCCGGACCGGGCCGGGGGCGCGGGCGGCGGCGCGACGGCGAACCACCACCAGGCGAGCGCGCCCAGGAGCAGGAGCGCGACGCCGCCCGCCGGCGCCCGCCACCCCCGCACGAGGCCCAGCCACCGGCGCCACGGGCGGCGGGCGGACTCGTCGGCCCCGCCCCCGCCCCCCCGGAGCGCCGCTCCGAACGGGTCCGCCGCAACCGCCGCCGGCTCCGCGTCCGTCCCGGCCGACTGGGTGGGGGGGGCGAGGTACCCGGCCGCCCAGACGCCGTATTCGCGCCGCAGCAAGGCGCGCCCGGGCTCGTCCTTGCACAGGACGGCGGTGAGCAGCGCCAGGAGCGGGTCCGCGTCCCCGTCCGCCGCCAGGGCACCGTCGAGGGCCAGCAGCCGTTGCAACCGTTCCAGTTCCAGGGACGTGACGGCGAGCCCCCGCGCGCGCAGGCGCCCCAGGAGTTCGGCCAGCTCGGGCGGGAGCCCGGGGACCCTCACCGCCGCCCCGGCTCCCGCAGGATGCCCTGATCGCCCTGGTCCTTCACCAGGCAGTCGAGATAGGGCAGGTCACGCAGCGGCTTGGCCATGAGGTCGCGCTCGGCGAGCCCCGGCAGGGCGCGGTCCAGGGTGACGAGCCAGGCGAGCAGTTCGGCGATACCGGGCTTGCGCGACAAGCGGTCCAGACCGCGCAACTCCCGGAAGCGGGCAACCGCCGCGGCGCGGGCCGCCAGGTCCAGGGCGGGGTAGGCGCCGGCGTGGGCGGCGACGGCACGCCCGATCAGCGCCTCGTCCATGGCGATGTGGTGGACGATGCAGCGGCGCAGGAAGGCGTCGGGCAGGCGCCGCTCGTTGTTGCTGGTGACGAGCACCAGGGGGCGCCGGTCCCGGTCGGCGCGTACGGCGTGCTCGGGGCGCTCGCTGAAGGGGTGCGGGAACTCCTGCTGATCCAGTTCCTGGAGCAGGTCGTTGGGGAAGTCGCGGGGGGCCTTGTCGATCTCGTCGATCAGGACCAGGCAGGGCGCGCGGTGCGTGAAGGCGCGCCAGAGGGGACCGGGCTCGATGTGGCGCATCCGCGGGTCCTGGTTGGGGTCCCCGCGAGCCGGGGCGTCCCGCCCCGCTCCTGCCGCACCGCCCCCGCTGCCCGCCAGATAGGCCTCACGCAAATAGGCCACGGCATCGAAGTCATAGCGCAGGTCGCGCGCCGTACTGGTAGAACGCACCGTGTAAGGAAACACGGCGATGTCGAAATAGAGCCCGAGAAAGTACCCGAGCTGGGTCTTGCCGGTACCCGGCTCCCCGGTGACCAGGAGCGGCGCGCGCAGGTGGATGGCGGCGTTGACGGCCCGGCCCAGGTCCTCGTCCGGGCGGTAGGCGCGGGCGCCCGCGGCGTGGTCGGCGAGGCTCGCGGGCGGGCGGGCGGCGGCGAGTCGCCGGTGCGCGGCGGCGCTGTCGTGGGCCGCCCAGTCGTGGTCACGCAGTCCGCTCAGGACCTCGAAGTCGCTCATGGCAGTGGGCTCCGGTGCGCCGCTCGGGCGTCAGTACACAGATAAAGGCCGCGCGATCCGCAGCGGCCGAACCCGCCGCGGGAACCGGCAGGCGGTGGCGCCGGCCTGGTACGCCGGCGGTTCAAGCGGGCGGCTGGAAGGCGTCGTAGGCGGCCTGGAACGCGGTGGCGTGCAGCCGCTCCACCAGGTCGACGGTGGCACTGAAGACGCCGCCGGTCTGGGCGCAGACCCACCGGGCCACCGCGTCCGGGTCGAGCCGCTGGTGGTACTGCGCCAGTTTGTAGTGATTCTCCAGAAAATCCTCGACGTCCACGGCCGGAACCACTGAGAGGGGCTCCAGCCGCACATGCAGGTAGCGCTCCCGCGGGGTCTCGGCCAGACGCAGACGCAGCGCCCGCCAGGCTGCCTGGGCCTCTTCGGTCCATTGCGTCGCGGCGGGGGCGTCCGCCGCGGTGACGATGAGCGTATGCACCAGGAGCACCCGCGGGCGGGCGTGGGCCGTCAGGTGTTGGGTGCCGAATTCGAGCCAGGCGGCGAGCCAGTCCCGGCGCCAGCACTGCGCGGCGCGTTGCGGGTCCGGGTCCGGGTCCGGGCCGACGGGGCGAGGGGCGAGGCGCCATTCGAGGCTCAGGATCAGGTGCTCGCCCTGGACCAGGCCCTCGGCCTCGCGGTCCAGCCAGCCCGCCCAGTCATCGACGGCGCCGGGCGGCAGGGCCGAGGCGAAGCGCCGCAGGAGTTCAGCCGCCTCCGGCAGGGGGCCGGTGTCGAGCGGGAACCGGCGGATCACCTGGGGACTCTCGGCCTCGCGGTATTGTCGGTAGTGCTGCCAGACCTGTTCGGGGAGCAACTCCGGGTGGTCGGCGGGGGTCCCGGCCGCGACCAGTCCGAGCACGGCACGACCCTCGGCCAGGGCCCCGGCCGCCCGGTCGGCCACGTCGCGGCGGGCCCCGACGCGGTCGAGCAGGAGCTTGATGAGCTGCGGTCGGTAGAAGCGGCCACGCGGCAGGGCCATGTGGGCCTGGAGGTCGGCGCAACCCGACCAGAGCCGCACCCGGGGGCCGAAGGCGGCGCACGCGAGGCGCTGGTGACCCTGACCGCCGGGGTCACCGAGGAAGTCCTGGAGCCAGCGGGTGCCGGCGTCGCGCGCCTGATCGGCCTCGTGACCGGCGTGGACACAGACGATGAGCTTGCGCCCGGCGACCAGGGCCGGGGGCGGCACCGGTGGGATCTCCCCGATCAGGTTCAGGACGATCAGCGGCACGGCCTCGCCCAGGGCCTGCGCCAAGGCCGCCAGGTCCAGGTCGGCCGCGCCGTAGCAATAGAGGATCTGTGGCGGCGGTGCGCGCCGCACGCGCTCGCGGACCTGGGCGTGGTCACGGCAGTGCAAGCAGTCGGCACCGAAGCCGAAGAGGTTGTCGATCAGGTGCACCGTCTGGGCGGCGTGCCCGGCCGCGCCCTCCAGACGCTCGTCGAACAGGAAGAGCAGCGGCGGCTCGGCGCTCAGCACGGGCGCGGTCCCCACCCGCAGGCCGGCCGGGACCGCCTCGAAGGACCAGCCGCTCGCCGTCAGCGGGCCGCTGTCGGTCCTGGTGAGATGCCAGGGCAGACGCAGCGGCCAGGGGTCGGCGCACGCGCCGTCGCAGCAGACCTCGACGGCGACCGCAAGGGTACCGGCGGTGGACCCGGGCAGCAGGCCCCAGGCGGCGGCGAGTCGCGGGAACAGGTCGCCGCCGGGGCTGTCGAAGAGCAGCCGATAGAGCCGGCGCCCGAGCGGCTGCTCGTGCGTGGCGGAGGGGAGATTACGCCCGGCGTCTGCGCTCAGATCCTTGATTTCACTTGCTGACAGGGCCGGCTGGGCGAGCGGCACGACCTGACCCTGGACCCTGAAGGTGCGGCGCAGGGCCGCGCCTTCGGTGCTGAATTCGATGGTGAGCGGCGCGCGGCCCTGGGCCGGCGGCGCGCCGGACCAGGGGACCTGGGCCAGGGTCGGGACCCGCGGGGCGCCGCGCCGGCCCTGGGCGGACGCCTTGGCGAGGCGGTCCTTCAGTCGCTGCTCGGCGGCGACGGCTAAGGCGAGCAGGGCGTCGCGGCGCGCGGGCTCGGCGGCATCGCCCAGACAGCCGCTGCGGGCCAGTGCCTGGATCTCGTGCAGGTCGAAAGACCTCGGGGTACCGTTCCAGTCATACTCAAACGGCTTGACCGGCTCGCGCCGGTCCGGCTTGAAGAAGGGCGATGGCTGCCAGTAGACGGGGAGCAGGTCCAGCTGACCGCTGTCCCAGTGCTCCAGGAGGTAAGGCAATTCCACCTCAAGGATGTACTCGGCCCCCTCCTCGTGGGGCCCAAAATAGCCGTCCGAGAGGATCAGGACGGCCACCGCGGCCCGCTCCATCGCGTCCTGAATCCTGGGGCGCCAGCGCTCACCGAGGCGGATCTCGGTGTCATCCCACAGGCTGCCCCGCAGCCCTTGGTCGATCAGGCGCTGACGCACCTCGGCATAGATCGCCGGGTCTTTGCGGGAGTAGCTCAGGAAAATGAGGTCACGCGGCTGATCGGTCATGGCTGCTCCTGATCGTTGGGTCCTGGGCTGCGGGTGCCGCCGGGCGGCCCCTGAGGTCCGCGGCGCAGACGGGTGCCCGAGCGGGCGTACTATACCCCGCTGCGGCTAGAGTTTGCAGCACCAGGCGCCGCCCCCATGGGAAACACCGTGGGCCGGAGGCGGAGGTGGACGCTCCGGGGTCCGCCGGCACCGGACGCGGAGCGCCTGCGCTTGCTCCCACGCTGGAGAGACTGGGCAAGTATTCGCGGTATGCGCCCGATCGCGACCGCGGCGCTGGCCTTGGGAGCGCCGGCAGCTTACCGGCCACGGCGCGGAGCGCCGTCGCTATTCTTTGCGGCCAATGGGTTATGCGGCACGCGCGGCTACGATTCGCCGCCTTGCGGCGGCGGGCCGGCAAGCTGCCGGCGCTCCGACCCACGGCTTCGCCGCGACCGCAGCGAATACTTGCCCATTCTCTGGAGCGTGGGAGCCAGAAACCCGACGGCCAGACGCCGGCCGTCGGGTTACGCTGCGCTAACCCGACCTACGCCACTTCCATCAGCCCCCAACGGAGACCCCCCATGCCAGACCGCATCGCCTTCATCGGACTCGGGATCATGGGCCGCCCCATGGCGCTCAACCTGCGGCGTGCCGGCTACGAGCTGGCGGTCTATGCCCGCCGCCCGGAGTCCATGGAGCCGCTGGCCGCCGCCGGGGCCATGACCTGGGGGAGCCCGGCGGAGGCGGCGCTGCAGGCGGACGTGATCTTCACCATGGTGGCGGACACCAGCGACGTGGAGCAGGTGGTCCTGGGGCCGGGCGGGGTGCTGGAGGGGGCGACCGCGGGCGCGGTGCTGGTCGACATGAGCACCATCTCGGCCTCGGCCACCCGGGCGCTCGCGCAACGCCTCGCGGGCGCGGGCCTGGCGATGCTGGATGCACCGGTCTCGGGCGGGGAACTCGGGGCGATCGAGGGGACCCTCTCCATCATGGTAGGCGGCGAGGCGCCGGTGTTCGAGCGGGTCCGGCCGCTGTTCGAGGTCCTGGGCCGCAACATCGTCCACGTCGGCGGCAACGGCGCCGGCCAGGTCTGCAAGTCGTGCAACCAGATCGTGGTGGGGGCGACCATCGCGGGGGTGGCAGAGGCGATCCTGCTGGCGCGTGCCGCCGGGGTGGACCCGGCGCGGGTACGTGAAGCGCTGTTGGGCGGCTTCGCCGCCAGCCGCATCCTGGAGGTCCACGGCCAGCGCATGATCGAGGGCAACTTCGCCCCCGGCTTCAAGGCGCGCCTGCACCAGAAGGACATGCGCATCGTCGGCGAGGCGGCCCACGAACTGGGGCTCGGCCTGCCGGGCGCTGCCGCCATCGCCCAGTACCTCAACGCCCTGGTCGGGCAGGGGCTGGGGGAACTGGACTCGGCGGCGATCTACAAGGTTCTGGAGCGCATGAACCATTGAAAAATCGCCCGCTGGGCGATTTTTCACTTGATTTGGCGGGGGGATCGATGACGGCACCGGTCGCGGCGGCGCGGGCGGGGAGGCCGTCGGGTCCGCTGTGCGGACCAGAGCCTCGCGGACAGCCCCAGCGCCCCGACCATGAGCGAGGCCAGGCCGCCCGCGCGGCCCGACTGTCGGCGGCTACGCGCCTGGATCAGTGCGAACGGGAACGCTGGAACTGGTCGCAGCGGTCGGTCGCGACGAACTCGATGATGGCGCGGGTATCGTCCGAGCAACTCTTGAAGACGACCCGCTCCAGGACCTCGGGGCCGTGGCGCAGGATCAAGGCGCCCACCAACTCGTCGATGAAGGACTGGGTGACCTCGATCCCGGCGAAATCCAAGACCACCTCGCCGCCTTGCGCCAGTGCGTCCTCCGCCTGCGCCCGGATCGGCGCGGCGACCGAGCGCACGGCCGCGAGGCGACCCTGGGTCCGGCCGTGAAGCCTCAGGTGGGTGCGTTGGGTGGTGGGGTTCATGACAACATCATGGGGTCGCGATCCGGACGAATTAGGGATAAAGTTTGAAGGGCGCGTCGCCGAGGCGATAATACCCCCGGTTCAGGCACCTGACTCAGCCCATCGACGGAAACAGCGACAACGCCGGATGACGCCGACCGAAGCCCAAACCCGCCAGCAGATCATCGACGTCCAACTCGCCCAAGCGGGCTGGGGCGCGAAGGAGCGCAACCTGCTGACCGAGTACCTGCACCGTATCGCCGAGGACGGTGCCGACACCCTGGGATTTTCCGACTACGTGCTGTTGGCGAAAAATCTGCGGCCGATCGCCTTGGTGGAGGTCAAGCGCAGCAGCCGCGACGAGCTTGCCGGGAAGCGTCAGGCGGCCGGTTGCGCTGACGACATCCTGCGCCGCTTCGGCCAGGACCCCTTCATCTTCCTCGCCAACGGCAAGACTATTCAGTTCTGGGACCGCGAACGCTACCCGCCTCGCCGTGTCAGCGGTTTCTTCTCCCTGGAAGACCTGGAGCGCCTGCTTCACCAGCGGCAGTATGCGCAACCGCTGCACCAGGTCGAGATCAACCACGCCATCGCCGGCCGCGACTACCAGCTCGAGGCCATCCGGCGCGTTGCCGAGGCCATCGACCAGGCGCGGCGCACCTTTCTGCTGGTCATGGCGACCGGTACCGGCAAGACCCGTACCGTTATCGCCCTGATCGACCTCCTATTGCGAGCCAAGCGGGCACAGCGCATCCTGTTCCTTGCCGATCGCCGCGAACTGGTCCGGCAGGCCATCGGCGCCATCCGGGAACACCTCCCCAACGAGAGTGTCGCCCGTCTCGAAGCAGGGGAGTTGGCCCCCGGCGCCCGCATCCATGTCGCCACCTACCCCAGCATGATGCAGGTCTATGAACAATTCTCCGTCGCCCATTATGACCTGATCGTCGCCGACGAGAGCCACCGCTCCATCTACAACCGTTATCAGGCCATCTTCGACCGCTTCGACGCCCTGCAACTCGGGCTCACCGCGACCCCGACCGACTTCATCGACCACAACACCTTCCAGCTCTTCGGCTGCGAAGACGGGATACCGACCTTCAATTACCCCCTGGAGCAGGCCGTAGCCGACGGCTACCTGGTCGCCCACCGCGTCCTCCAGACCCAGACGAGCTTCCAGGTCCGCGGTATCCACGGGTCCCAGCTCCCGCTCGTCGCCGAACCCCAGGTCCGTGAGCAACTCGCAAAGCAAGGAATCGACCTCGAAGAACTCGACTTCGCGGGGACCGACCTGGAAAAGACGGTCACCAACATCGGCACCAACCAAACCCTGGTGCGGGAGTTCATGGAAAAGTGCCGCAAGGACGTGCTCGGCCTGCCCCACAAGGCGATCATCTTCGCCGTCAGCCACGCCCACGCCAAGCGGCTCTATGAGTCATTCAACGCCCTGTACCCGGACTACCAGCGCCGCGGCATGGCCGAGATCATCGACAGCCACATGGAACGGGCCGAACTGACACTGGACGATTTCAAACACCGCGACATGCCGCGGGTGGCCATCTCGGTCGACATGCTCGATACCGGCATCGACGTACCGCCGATCCAGACCCTGATGCTCGCCAAGCCTGTCTACAGCCGGGTCAAGTTCTGGCAGATGATCGGGCGCGGCACCCGCCTGTACGAGGACCCGCTGACCGGCGCCCGCAAAAAGGACTTCCTGATCATCGACTGCTGGAACAACTTCGACTATTTCCAGCTCAACCCCGAGGGCGAACCGGACCACCCGAGCGAGCCCCTGCCCGTACGGCTGTTCCGACTGCGTCTAGAGCGTCGCGCCCTCCAAGTCGCCCGTCGGCTCGACGATCAGCGGATCATCGCCGACCTGCGCGCCCAACTCGCCCGGCTCCCGCAGGACAATATCAACATCCAGCCGCACCTGGACGAACTGCGCCGGCTCCAGCAGACTTGGCCGCCACCGGATCAGGCCAGCGACCATCACCTGTCCCAGACCATAGCCCCGCTGATGCGTTTCGACTGGACCGAGGCCTTGGTGGAGATCCAGTTTCGCGTCCTCTGCGAACGACTCACCTGCGCCTGGCTATCGGTGCACGACGACGAGATCGCCCGACTCGCCGAGCGGGCGCGTGAAGCCGTCGGCAACCTGGCCGACACCGTCCGCGAGGTCGCCGCCGTCGCCGAGCAACGCGCCTGGGTTCGCAGCCCCGGCTTCTGGGCGCACCTGGACCTGGAGCGCCTGCAAACCCTACAGGACACGTTCGCCCCCCTGATGCGCTTCCGCCAAAGCCAGCGCCCCGACATCATTGAACTCGACCTGCCGGACCAGATCAGCACGCGCCGTTGGATCATCTACGGCCCGGCCGGCGAGGGCGCCTTCGCCGACGGCTATCGCGAACGGGTGGAGGCCGACATTCGTCGCCTGGCCGAGTCCCAGCCCGCCCTGATCAAGCTCAAGCGCGGCGACACCCCGGACGAGGAGGACCTCGCCACCCTGACCCGCGCACTCAACCAGTCGGACCTGTTCGTCACCGAGGAGGTGCTGCGGGAACTCTACGAGCAACCCGCCGCCAACCTCGCCGACTTCATGCGCCACATCCTCGAACTGCGCCACCTGCCCAGTTGGGAGGAGCGCATCCGTGCTGCCTTCGACCAGTTCATCCAGGACCGCGGCGGCTTGAGCGCCAGCCAGCTCAACTTCCTGCGCGCCATCCGCGCCGCCGTGCTCCAGCACGCCCGACTCACCCGCGACCAATTGGACCGGCCGCCCCTGGCCCGCGCCGGTCGGGTCGAGGCACTGTTCAAACCGGCGCAGATCGACGAGATCCTCGACTTCGCCAACCGGCTCGTCGATGCCGCCTGACCCCCATTTCCCGCGCACCCGGACCCTACGCCCATGCTCGCCCCGCATCTCAAACGCAAGGTCGATGACCTCTGGAACAAGTTCTGGACCGCCGGCATCACCAACCCACTGGTCGCCATCGAGCAGATCGGCCTTGATCATAACTCCGCCCACCCCCGTCACGCCGCCACCAGCGTCAGCGCCGGGCGCGTGACCGGTCGCGGTCGCCGCCGCCGCGCTGGCGGCGGCAGACCGACGTGCGCCA